>Ga0247823_10000201_pt1 | contig 50751 bp, 38 predicted proteins | sample 13C_PalmiticAcid_2_FD_192426 | JGI IMG/M metagenome (GOLD analysis project Ga0247823, IMG submission 192426) | Soil microbial communities from agricultural site in Penn Yan, New York, United States - 13C_PalmiticAcid_Day30 | ecosystem: Environmental > Terrestrial > Soil > Agricultural land... | reverse complement strand
CCACAGGCCCGCGCGCACGCCGCCGCGCCTTCCGGCCGGATCGAGCGTGCCACGCGGCACAAGAACGCTGCGACCTCTGGCGGCTCCGCAGGAGCAAGCCAGTGTGCGCTCCATTGATCCCCGCGTTCCGTTTCACCCGGCGCCAGCCGGCTTTGCGTCAGTCGATTGTCACCCGAATGGGCCGAGACGCGGGTGCGACTCGGGGCCGCGATTCGCGACCTGGAGCGCGACCACGCGACGCGTGGGACGCCCTGACACTGCACCTCGCAAAACTGAATCTACGCTATTCTACGATAATGCCGAAATGCACCGAAGAGGCCCCTTCTGGCCCCAGAGAGGCCCTTGTCCGGAAAGCCGACGCAACGCCATTCTTGCCCCGGGGCGAACCACCGAGCCTTACAGGACGCAAGACCATGTCATTGCAGACCGAACCTTCCGACCGCATCCTCCGTCCTCGAGCGTACCGGCCTCAGCCGCTCGACTATGTACCGCAAAATGCAGAACGGTACCTTTCCAAGGAACGTGCAGATCAGCACGCGCTGCACAGGCTGGCGCGAGTCCGCGATCGCCGAGTGGCTGAACAATCCCATGTTCTACAGCACCAGCGAAGGCATCTGATCCTTCCAGATCCACACTCCGGGCGGCCCCTCCGAGCCCACGGAGCGAAAAGGGCAGGATCGCTGTTGAGCCGTCAATGGACCTTAGCAAATACCCGCGTTCAACACAGGACCGTCAGCCGCGACCGGCGACCGCTCTGCGCCCAACCTCTGCCGTTCAGGCAGCCCTATACCGATCCCATTAGCCGACATTCGTTCACGTGACGGCGATGCACAAGATTGGTGGAAACCGACTCGTCCGCTTTTGGCGCTCACATTGCACATGCGGACAGTCGTTCAACCGTTTCCAGCCGGCCGTTACGTGTCCCAATTCTATCGTTGGGAGAGTATACTTACTTCCCGAAAGCGGCCGTTTTTTCCATTGGAAGCGAGCGACGGCAATGCCTCGGTTCCGGCTAGACGCGGCAAAACGTGCTACTTCAGAGAATGGTTTTAGTGCTCGTCGGCTAGCGTCCAACAAGCGCCTCTTCGAATTCAGCGCGCGGGACAATGCGTCACGCTCATGAGTTTGATTTCGAGTGCGGATCGAAACCATCGCGGTTATGATGAATGTTCAGAGCAGAACGGATACCCTTGGTCTCAGTCCCGGCAGAACTGCTGCAGCGTCTCGCCGCCCCGGGCGGAGGACAGGTTGCGCTAATTATCGGAGCCGGTTGCTCGATCGCGCACCCGACTGCAATTCCACTCGCCGGCGACCTCGCCGAAGAGGCGGTGCGCCAGTTGATTTTAAACGGTCGTCTTCAGCCCGGCGAGTGTCAAAATCCGAGAGACCTCGGCGCGCTGGCGAGCTTGATCTATCAGCTTTCGGGTGGTCAGGCCGAGCTCGTCCAGACCTTCCCCCTCGACCGAATGCGTCTGGCCGTGCCGAATGCGGGATACAAGCTGCTTATCGCGCTGATGGCAGAAGGAGCGATCAGTCACGTCCTGTCCCTGAACTTCGACCTAGCCGTGCAGCATGCCGCGTCAGCGCTGGGCGTCGAGATAGAGGTCGTGACGGCGACAGGCGGCCAGGTCCCGGTGCGACCCACGCTCGTTCATCTACACGGCAATGCGGACAGTCACCCGGATGACATGGTGCTGCGCGTTGAGGAGATAACGGGAGGCTGGATCGACGGGTGGCAGCAGGTGGTTGCGCAGCAGATCCTCGGTGCACCGGTCGTGCTCTTCGCGGGCTTGGGGTCGGCGGCGCCCGTGCTGACTGCGACGATTGACATGATCCAGGGTGCGCTGGATGGAAACAAAATCCTCTATCAGGCTGATCCCAACCCTTTCGAAACGAATGGCTTTGCGGCTCAACTACAGATTCCGGAAGAGCGCTACATTATCGGAAATTGGAACGACCTGCTCAAGAAATTGGGAGAGCGGATCGCCGCCGACCAAGTTGCGGCGCTTTCGGTGAATGGCGGGTCGCTGCTTCGCGAGAACGCGTTCGAGGAGCCCGATCGCGATCGGTTTGCGGCCCTTGTTGGCAAACACAATCAACTAGCGCTGCTGACACTAGGAAAGCTCCGCGCCTTCGCCGCGCTCGATGCGCGAAAGCTTTATCGGCCCCATTCGTTACGCGACGACGAGCTGATCGCTGAACCGATGGTAAAGCTGGCGCATCTCGCGGAGGGCCTCGGCTTCGAGGCGCATCCGACGCCTGCTGGGACGTGGGTGCTGAAGCGTGGCGACCGGCAGGTCGCTCAGCTCGTGCTCGCCACCGGCGGAGGGGTTAGACGCATGGCGGCGATCGAGCCACGCGCGAAGGACGTCTGCGACTGTATCGAGGAGAACTCCTCGGTGCCGTTGGACTTCATCCTCGTCGGCGGCGTTGTCGCCGATGTTCCTCCGTTGGGGCACATCGATCTTATCGCAGATGAGGATCCGGCCGATATAGTCGGTGGCTTGACGCGGCCTCTTCTGGTTTCTGCGAACGACGAAGACTATATCGACGTCATTGGAAGGCTGTTGAATGTCGCCTGACGGCGCCCCGCTCCCCACATCATCGATGATCGCGCTTGCGAGCGAGGTCTTATCGGGAAATGGATACCGCGTCGCACGCGACGTCACCGACATGGTCAGGATCGGCGAGCAGGCGCTGCTCGCAGAGGACGCGTTCAGCGTGGTATCCGTCATTGCGTTCGAGACCTGGCAGCAGCTCGAGGCGGAATGGTCCGACGCTCAGGCGAGCCTCGTTGATTTACTCGCTCGCCGTCTGACCCGTTCTGCGCCCAAGGCGTGGGATGGATATCTGGTCCTGCTGTGCGGCGCGGATCCGCTGGATCGCCGCGAAGTAGCGAAGATCGAACGGGACACCTCGCGCGTCCGCAAGATCGTGGCGACGGGGTCCATCCTTCGCGGCAGCGCCGACGTCGCGCGCGTGCTCGACCTTCTCGTTCCTCTGGAGGTTCCGGCGAGAGTGGCCGCCGTCGACGACGTGCTGGACGCGTTGCCCAACCTCATGAGGAACGTTGTCGATCCGGCGAAGATGAAGATCGTCGTCGATGCCTTCCGAGCGGTCGAGCCTCCATTGGCGCGGCTGCACGCAAGTGGGCCAAACGAATGAGGCTCAAATCCATAACGATCGAGGGTTTTCGGGCGTTCGGACGTCTGGCGACGATCGACCTCGATGCCGACGTTATACTGCTTCAGGGACCGAACGGCGTCGGAAAAACTTCGCTGCTGGACGCGATCCTGTGGGCATTGGCCGGCACGATCGATCGTTTTGCCGGCCGGGGCTCTCCGATATCGATGTATGCTCGAGAGGGGAGTGCCCGGGTCGAACTCACCTTGGCTGGCGAGCACGGAGACGTCGTCCTGACGCGAGCAACGGACGGCGACAAGCCTTTCGTGCGATTGCGTGCGAACGGGGAGGAGTTCGAGCAAGCGGCGGCTGAGCAGGAGCTCTGCAACCTGTTGCTTCCACACCTGAAGGACAGATCCGGTGCAAGCGCTGCGCTGAACCGCGTGCTGACGAGAGGAGTGTATCTTCAACAGGATCTGGTGCGGCAGTTCATCGACGACGATTCGGCGAGCGACCGATTCGCGCTGGTGAGTGAGGTTATCGGAGCTGGCGCCGTACTCGACCTGCAGGCGGCGCTCGAAAAGAGCCGCCGGGCGTGGGCGTCGAGCACGAGCGCGTTCCGAAAGGAGGAGCTTGAGCCGGCGATGGTCCGCCGCGCCCAGATCGACGAGCATCTGTTGCGCCTCACTGATGGCGCATCAATCGAAAGCGCGGACGCGCGTGCTGCTTCGGAACAGCTTTTCCAGAACGCGGTTTCGCTCCTTGGGCAGAGCCGACTGGGCGGAGAGACGGTTCCGACGACGCCAGGAAAACTGGATCGATTTCTCAAGACGCTGGATTCCGAGCGTAGCCGAGTGGAACGGGACCTGGTGGTAGCCCAGGCCCTGCGCGAACAGATACCTGAACTCGCGGCGGCGCCTGCCGTCGATGCGAAGGAGGCGCATCTGCGCGAGGCCGAAGCGAGTCTCGCACGCGAGATCTTTGAGGCTGACGAGGCCATACGTGAGGAGAACGAGCGCCTGACAACCGAGCGGGAGGCGCAGGTCGCTGCCGCCGATCGCAGGCAGCGGCTGGCCACGTTAGCGCGCCTCGCACTGCAGGGACTGGGCGATCATTGCCCTGTCTGCGAGCAGCCGCACGATGTGGACCACACGATTGCGCACCTTGAAGCGCTTATCCAGGCAGCATCGGAGAGCTCGGCGGCGATTCAGACGGACAAGCTAGGACCACTGCTCATCCAACGGTCGGACCTGCAGAGAGTGATCGAGAAGATCCGGGCGGATATCAGGCAGATCGAGAATGAGAGCCGAGAGGCTGAGGCCCGCCGAGCGGTGGTTGCGGCGCGACTTTCGGATCTGGCGATCGAAGCCAACGACAATGCGGGAGCGCGCCTGCGCGAGCGGGAAGAGTCCGCCAAGTCTACGCTCTCGGGGTTGAGCAGATTAATTGCGGACGGCGAGCGCCTCTCCCTGCAGGTTCTCCGTCTCGGCGAGCAGCGGCAGCGCGAGGATCTGGTGCTTGAGAGGTCGCAGTTGGAACTGCGTCTTCGCGATGCGACGGCTCGCGTCGCCGCCGAAGAGGGCACCCACGCCTTGGCCGGGCGCATGATCGAAGGGTTGCGCGACGCGTCACTTGCGGTAACCAACAAGCAGATCGACGAGATAGGCCCTCTGTTCCAACGCATCTACAGTCGGATCGACCCCCATCCTACGTTCCGCGTGACGCAGATCGTCGCCGCGATGGAGCGTGGGCGCGGAAAGCTTGATGTGGGGATTTCAGATCCCGACGCCACCACCAAGGCGCGTGATGCGGGGCCCTTGCTGAGCAGTTCGCAGCTCAACTCGTTCGCGGTGTCGCTCTTCCTCGCCATGAATCTGGCGCTGCCGAACCTGCGGCTGGGGGTCACCGTGCTCGACGACCCTCTGCAGAGTCTGGATTCGATCAACCTCCTTGGGCTTGTAGACGTCCTGCGCCGCTTCCGCGCGCATCGCCAGATTATCGTATCGACCCACGAGGAACGGCTGGTCGGACTGCTGCAGCGAAAGCTGCGCCCGGTCCACAGCGGCGAGCGTATGATCACGATAGTTTTCGAAGACTGGGCCCGCGAGGGTCCGACGATGCGCAGGCTGGAGGCGCAGCCGGGCGCCGACGAGCAAGTTATCGCCGCCTGAGCGTGCGAAGGGAGCGCCATCTGATTGATCCCAGTGCGCGACGCCGAGGGGTAGGTGCATACTGAATGACGGCTTTCTCTCGCCTAGGCGCTTGGACTTGCCGCTAAGGTGGAGCCGCCCCTCGAAGGCGCCGACCGCGAACGGCCCAGTTCCGGCCACGTAGCGTCGTCCGAATAGATGTCCGATCTCGGACATGGTGAGAAGAGCCGTGAACGTCTGTAAAATGGGTCAGGGCTCGCCTGGCCAGTTTATGATTCGATCCTTGGCCTCGGTCAGCAGGCTTCCAGGTCCACCAGTCCAGAAGCATCGTAGCAGCGCGGACCTGCTGGCCCACCGGCACAGCCTTCGGGATGGGTCCGCCTCGCCTTCCACCTTCTCCCTTGGCTAACTACAGGGGGTCCGGACGCGGGAGCCGAGTCACGTGCCGTTGTTCTCGGCTTTCTTCTTCCAGTAAATCCAGTTCAGGAAGGCGTCTGCTTCCGAAAAGTCCGCGGCGCCGATACGGGCGCCAAGCGCCTTGATCATGTTGCACAACCGTTCGTATCGGTCGGGGCTGATGGCGTCGAACCGCGCATATTGGGGCGACGCTATACCGAGCGCTCCGAGCGCGCCGACGGTATTGCCGTTGTAGACCGCGTATTGGGCTGGCGCGAAGGTGCACAGCATCTCGGTCGCCATGTTCAGGCCCACGCCGGGAACGTCTTTCGCCGCTCGCCTGATCTCGGCGTAGCCGTCTCGAGGCGGGCGCCGGCTTGCACCCTGTGTGAGCGCAAAGAGCCGAATCACCTTGGCCGGGTGTCCGAGCGCCTTGCTCCCTTGTCGAAAAATGCTACCGGAGTTCCACAGACGCCTGCCGCCGGCGCTGCCCATCAGATCCCCGAGGCCGTGCTTGACCAACTTTCGCGCAGCCGCGTCGATTTCGCTGCTGGCGAGTGCTGCGATCGACCGCTGTAGCGTGAGAGCCTGTGCGCGGTTCCGTCGCCTGGCAGCCTGCGCGGCAGCGGTGGCGGGATCAGCAAGATAGCGCCGGTGCCACTCGTCAATGCCGCGCAGGTCGAAGCCGTCCGGAATCTCGCTGTCGCGCGCTTTCTCGTATCGCTCGCGTTCGCGCCGGTCAATTTCGTGGAGTGAGCCGTATTGCAGGAGCACCAAGGGATCGAGCGCTTGGAAACGCTTCCAGCTTCGGTAGCGGTCGAACGCTTTCGCTAGCTGTGTCGTCACGGCGTCAGCCGCCGCGTGATCGACTAATAGGGAGAGCTCCTCGTTCGAGCGAAGCGCCCCGCCTGTTAGGTTGGCCGATCCCACGAGACTTCGCCATTCTTTACCGCGTCGCGAGCAGTAGACCTTCGGATGAAACGTTGCCGACGCCCTATCCGCGATCATTACGGTGCACGAAGGATAGTGCGTCTTCAACTTTAGCAAGCGTTCGAGAGCGGCGGGTTCGGTTAGAAAGAAGTCGGTCCCAACGAACAGCTCGACGGTTGCACCGGTTGCGAGGCGCTTCTCCAGAATTGGCGCGAGGTGGTCGGCGCCGCCCTTCTTCAGGAATGCGACTGCGATGACGATCTCCTCGGCTCCCTCCAGCAAGGCTTCGATCGCGTCCGCATGGGTTTGGCCATCTGCGTTCGAAATAATCATGCCCGCGAGCTCCAATCGTTCGTATCACTCAGTGAAGACGTTGCCATTGGTCTTCGGCGCACGAAAGGCCCAATTTAGTGTTTGCTTCAGGCGAGATATCAAGAGGAACAAGGATCTGGCTTCGGCGAACGGCAAGTCTGCCTTAGATGGCAGATTATAGGTCTTTCGGGCCTCGGGAATTTCCTGAACGAATGTCCGCTTCGTCGCACAGCGCCCCCAGAACGTGGAGTCCGCTACTGGCCAAAATTGGACCTCCCTGAACCCCTCAGGATCGGCGGTTTCTCGTCAAATCGGCACAGGTTCGGGTCCCGATTTTTGTGTGGGGCCACGGGTGGGGCCACCATCTCGCGGCTGTTCATATTCGCTAGTTATTTCAGTTCGCTAACTACCGAGTGCGAGTCCTGTAAGCCGTCATGCGGACCATCTCCATCGGTAGTGGCTTGTTAGAAATAAGTGCGCTATTATCTAACGGCAATGAGCAAGCCCGCACTCCCGATGGCCGATAGGATCATGAAGCGAATCCGTGCCAAGGGACGCGGCTGGGTTTTCACGCCCCGGCATTTTGTCGACTTCGGCACCCGCGGCGCGGTGGACATGGCCTTGTCACGCCTCGCCAAGGCCGGGGATATCCGCCGCGTCGGCCGGGGAATCTACGACTATCCGCGCCGACACGACAAGCTTGGCGCCTTGAGCCCCGATCCCGACACCTTGGCCGCAGCGGTTGCCGCCCAGAGTGGAGACAGCCTGGCGCCCTCAGGGGCCGCAGCTGCCAACAGCCTAGGAATCTCGACCCAGGTGCCGGCCAAGGTAAGCTACGCGACCAGTGGCCGCTCGCGCACCAAGCGCGCTGGCGGACGCAGCCTTACGCTCCGGCACAGCCGGGCGCCCGTGCTGGACAATGCGCCGGACAGCGCCAATGCCGTGGTGCAGGCACTTGCCTATCTCGGCAGGGACCACGTCGGTCCCGATGTGATCGCACGCTTCGCGCGGCGGATCGACGATCGAGACATGAAGGCTTTGCTCCAGGCGCGGCCCCAGATGGCCGGCTGGATGGGAGATGTCGTATTGAAGATCGATGCGGCACGCCATGGATGAGTTTGCGCGCCGGCCGGCCGGGGACCGCCGCGCCTTCATCGAGGAGGCGGCGAGCCGACGGGAACTCACGCCCGTCATCATCGAGAAGGATTTCTGGGTCTGCTGGACACTGCGCCGGCTGACCACGACGCCCGAGATCAAGGACCATGTCACCTTCAAGGGCGGCACGTCGCTCTCCAAGGCCTATGGGATCATCCAGCGCTTCTCCGAAGACATCGACCTGACGATCCGACGCGACGCGCCGCTGATCGACAAGGTCGCGCCGCCGATGGAACCCGGCATCAGCGGCAAGGAGCGGGAACGCCGCACCAAGGCGCTCAAGGCGGCGGCGCAGGCCTATGTCGAGACCGTGGCGATGCCCGCGCTGACCAAGGCCATCGAGGCGGCATTGGGCACCGCCGAAGGCTGGAGCGTCGAGCTCGATCCGGATGACAAAGACGAGCAAACGCTGCTCTTCAACTATCCCCGTACCTCTGGCTGGGGGAACAACTGGGGCTCGGCCTGGGACGGCGACCCGGGCACCGGCTACATCAAGCCCCGGATCAAGCTCGAATATGGCGCGCGCGGCGAGCCGGAGCCTTTCGAGGCGCGCGCGATCCTGCCCTATCTCGCCGAGGAATTCCCGGACGAGCTTCCCGACAGCCAGACGCTGGTGCCCACGCTCAGTGTCTTGCGCACCTATTGGGAAAAGGCGACCCTGCTCCATGCGCTGCACCACAAGGGGGTGCTGCGCGACGGGCTTTCCCGCCACTACTATGATCTCGTCATGCTCGACCGTGCCGGCGTCACCGCCGATGCGCTGTCGCACGCAGAGCTGCTCGCGGCCGTGGTGCGCAACAAGAGCCTGATGTTCTCCGATAAGGCGGCTTCCTACGACACGGCCTTGATCGGTCAGCTGCGACTCTTCCCCACGGGTATGACCGAGGCGCTCGCTAGCGACTACAATGCGATGGCGGACATGTTCATGGCGGCGCCGCCCTCGTTGCCGGACCTGCTCGAAGCGATCGATGGACTCGAAAAGCGCTTGAACGGGCCGGCAGCTTGAGCGCGTCTCGATGCAGCGAGCGCCTTGATGGGAAGTAACGCCCCCAACACCGTTCCACGCTCGCTCACGCCCGCGCTGCTGGAATTCTGCGCCGCAATCGCGCCCGCCGAACCCGTGTTTGTCCCGTCGGTCCCGATCAAGCGCGCGCTGACATCGTTTTGCTTCGAGAATGTCGCGCAGAAGGTCAGGGAGAAGGGCGGATCGGTCGCATACGGATGGGCGATCTGGCATAGGCCCGGCCTGTATTTCGAAGCCGAGCACCACGCCGTGTGGCGTAACAAGCTGGGCAACCTCATCGATGTCAGCCCGCAGATGGGCGGCCGCAAGCGCCTGCTGTTCCTTTCTGACGAGAGTGCGATCTACGATCCATTCGCACTTCGGCCGAATATCATGGCGCCCGACGGAGATACCGAGCGCGCGCGACAGATGGTAGAGCTGGGCAACCGACGGCATGCCTTGCTGATCCGCTGCCGAGTTCCCGGGACCGCGGAGATTCGGCCCTACGAGCACGACCAACTGGAGCTGGCGGGGATTGACCGACGAATTCGAGAGGTCCTCGCAGGCTAAGAGCCGGTTGGCATTCGGGGCCACCTGGCGGGAGGTGGCGGCCGCGGGGCCGCTATCGAACGCCGCAACCTGACCGGCGCGCTCGGGCGCCCGACAGTCTGCGTCATCAGCCCCGCTCCATTTTCACGGGGCGTTGCGCGGGGGCTCTGCCACCCGCCCGAAGGGGTAGCCGCGTCCGCGATGGGGTCGAAAGCGCACCGGCAGCTTTGCGCCTAACACCCGCCGTTCAGTCGGCCCCGGCACGATCCCGAAAGCTGCCATTATTTCATTTAGCTCCGAGTGGCAGGCGGGACGACGAGAATTGGGGATTTACTATCGGCGGCTCTGCGTGGCACCCGCTGTGAACGCGGACACTGGCAAGGCTGCAACAGATTCGGCAGAGTGTTACAAAATATTCCGCTCGACAGTGCCCGAGGCTAGATTCCACCTAGAGCTCCACCTTGCGCGAGAATAATTATGAACAAAGCCGCGAAAATGAGCAACGCAACCAAGCCGGTAATCATGTTAGAAATTAACAGTACTAGCCAAGTCTTTCCAACGGGCCAGCTATGAGTATTTAGCAGCACGTAATTCAAGCGATAGCATCCTAGCACGCCGCAAACGGCGAACGGCGTCAACCCGGCAAATACAACCCACCCCGACACAGCTCCCGCTACGGCAGTGTCTATCCTTTCCAGAATGTTCACCAACATTCCGACAGCTGCACCTATACAGTTTGGCACAAACATAGTGGTTGACATAACTAGCAAGTACGCACGAGATACGGTTTTTATGTCATCATGTGTGGTTTTCATGTGCTCTGGATAAAATCTCAGCCAAACTCTCGAAAATATGAACGCACCCAGCAGAAATATTATCACAGCTATTATGGAGTTCGCCATAGTTGCTTTAATGGCGGAGAATGATTTGGCCTCGTTCCGAAGCTGATCTATTTCTTTTTGAAGCGCCTCTCTTGTTCGCTCAAGTGCCTTATTGCATCGCTTGCCATCAGAAAGATTTAAATCCGTCAACCTATCGCACAACGCAGCGCTCTCAGCTGACATTAGAACTAGCTCTTTCTCTTGAGAGCTTATCATTGCCATATGCTGTGCGAGATTATCAGGGGGAATGACGTGGGTAAAATCGGCGATCCACAGGAGGGCCGCGGCCAAGGCGTACGGTGCCGTCGCGCAAAATGCAGCATACCGATATACGTACCTTCGCCTAGCGGCGATGGTCTGCCTTGGACGATCTAATACGCCCTTTCGTATTTCGATGTAGGTTTTGGGTTTTAGCCAGTCAGGTAGGGTCGATTCGAGCGCTTCCTTAAGATCGATAGTCTTCCAAAAATTTTTCCATCCAACCATAACGATTCCTATCGTTATCCGTTAGCCAAAACGAATCTTCTCATGTCGACAACAACTATGCTTGATAGCCAGTTCGTGACCAGAGCATGGCGGGTCCAGTGGCTATTGGACGCACAGGTGGATTGTTCCAATAGAACCCGCCCCACACGTCAGAGCTGGCGTTTAAACACTGAAATGAAACGATTACTGCCGCAGCACATTTACCGATTCTGTTGCAATGGCCGCTTCCAAGCGCCGGCCGATCGCTCACGATTGCCCTCAAATGGGACGGAAGCGGCCGAGTGTCGAGCGACCCCGCTCACCGCGTTCAATCTGCGGCTTATGGCGGCCGTAAAGAGGAACAATGGGACACTCACATTACGATCCTGCCGCGAAGTGGCGGCCCCCATGGCATGCCGGCTGGACGGTCGGCGCCAAGCGACCCCTGACGAAAAAGCAAATCTGGGCCGTGCGGTTCTTCCTGGATCGGGAGGGCTGCCTTTGCGACAGGGCGCGACCTGCTCCCCTTATCTCCTCCATCGGTGCTCGCGTGCCCATCGCTCGCTTACGCCTGGCCGGCGCCGCACACGCAGGTTCTTCTCGCGACATAGCCGCAGCAGCTTCTTGTGGTTCATCACGATGCCCTCGCGGGCCAGCATGATCCCCAGCCGCCGATAACCGAACTGGCAACGGTCGAGCGCGATCTCGCGAAGACGCGACCGCAGGTCGCTATCAGCACCACGCCGATGCGCATATTCGATTACGATCGACCGCTTCGTCTAATTTCAACCGGAAACCGGTCGGGCAGCTGACGGCCCAGAAGCGGGCGGGCCGCTCTCAGCACAACCTGCCAGTCGGCAATGCCCCCCATATTGGTCATTCGAATTTTGATTTCAGACCCCCGAAAGCGGTCAGCCGTTGGTCTTCATGAGTTCTAATCGTCGCCAGGTCCTGGCCATCCTTCTAACTTTTATATCGCCTCGTTCTCAGCGGTCGCGAATTTATGCGAGGCCGACCCACCAGAGCCGCGTGCATCAGCGCCACCATTTCGGACCGCTCACGAACTTGGACTCGTCCGGTTAGAACGTTCCCTATTATCGCGATCACGCCCGCCACGACGGCTGAAATTAGAGCGGAGACAAACGCAATCCACCGACCCTTCGACTCATTCAGTTCGGTTTCGCTCCTCAGCCCCTCGGCGCGAGCACGCTCCTGTTTGAGCTGCCGCTCCTTCAACATCCCGTCGATCGCTTGTCGGGCCATGGTCAGATTCGGGCCGCACTGTCGGTTGGGCGGGCACGAACCAGCAAGATAGGTTGACAGATCGCCGAGTTCGTCATCCTTATAAGCCGCCAGTTGGTCTCGCGTCCATTTGGGAAACTGGTCCGGCGGGCCCCGCCATGCCATTAGTCTGTTCACGAAGTCGCTCGCGACCGCAAAGCTAAGTATTGGCGCGGTACTCTGCGCGTTGCCTCGAGGACGCTCAGGTTGCCTTGAGGTCCGGCGCGGCTCGGGCGCCGGGTAAGGGGCTCGTGAATCCCGCTTATATCGAACCATGCCGCCTGAAGTGATAGCTAAGGGCAAAACCTGGTGAGACAGGACGGCCAATGCCGCCTCATAGCGGCTTGAGCACCCTGCGTTGCAAGCAGCGGAGAGAGCGATGTAATCATCACTCCGTTTGTAAGGATCGATTTGCCCTTCTCTCTTACGAAACCATTGCAGAAAGTCCTCAGGGCTCTCTTCCATTGGTCGTGATGCAATCGCCTTCAGAACGTCAGGTGTCTGACAGCAGGGTGGTTGCACAACGAAAGCTGGTTGTGGGCCTTCGCAACAGCTCGGGCCAACCTGCGCATTCGCTACAGAAATCGTGGCGGCCATGATACCCAATCCAAACATGATCCCTGATCGGTTGGGTTTCATCATTTCACCTTAGTGCGGCCATCCGCCTAGGTCGATGGTGAAGCGTATTTTTCATAGGTTCAATAGTGATCGCCGATTACTTCGCCATTGCCAGTTGAAACCCGCTCGAGGCGGTCGCAGGTCAACGTCTGATGTCCGCTTTCGTAAGTTTGCGCCCGAAAGTTGGCAGTCCGCTTTCGGCCCATCAGCGGCCGTCCCGTAGACCATATCGTTGATGTCCGCTTTGGCCGGCCGACTGCCCAAAACTGCCATGCAGCTTACGGCCTAAATGTCGCGGTTGCCTTGATTGATATGAGAGGCTCAGAACCTCCCGATTCGTGCCAAACAGGTTCGACCGGCGCGGGTTCGTGTCCGTGTCACGGACCGATTTTTAGGGTGGGGCCACGAGTGGGCCACGGATCTGAGCTAACCTAGGAACCCACGCTTTTCTGCGCCTCCCGCGAGCAGATGTGAGTCCTGTAAGCGCACCATTACTCTTAGTAGGAAACTCCGAAGCTTGCGGGCGGAAGCTCGTACGGCTGGGTGGGCGTTTGGGTCCTGCTTGGAGCGGCTTTGGGTAACGGAATCGGCGCGACCACGCTATACCTCTTTGAGCAGGCAGCGAGGGCGGATCCTTGCGGAGGTGGGGCTCGGCGCGAGACCTCGGTGCCGGCCTCGGAAATCGACTATGCAGCTTCCGCCAATGCAATGGATGCCTTGGGTTTTCGATGCGCTTTGGTTGTGGTCGACGCCGGCTTTGCGATCCAGGCGAAAGCGCACTTACAGCTTTTCCCAAGGAGCCATCACAATCCCTGCCCGGACGCTGTCAGAAGGCGCCTTAAGGGCGTATCGCTAACGACCGAGAACGCCGGGCGTCCCTACATTCGGGTTACTGACTTCGACAGCCACTCGGTGCGCAAGAAGGGCAACCCCCTCGCCTGCCTCCACTACAGCTCCGCCAGACGATGTCGGAAAAGGGAGAGAAAGTGGTGGGCTCAACCCCGAGATTGCCGCCCCTCCTCCTTTGCCACCTTTCGCCGCGGCCTTACCGGAAACTGCATCCGTGGCACCCGCTCCGGCATCTGCCGGCTTCACCGCCGAGGGCGTCTTCACGCCGGCACCGAAACGCAACGTGGTCATCGCGGCGATCGAGAAGCAAGGCGGCTATGTTCGTGTAATTGGCTTGCACGAATATGGTTTAGGGAACGCTCGACCAGTCAACTGAGAAGATCCATCCAAACATCCTCCGTCTCTCTGGAATCATTCCGCGTATCCACCCTCGCACGATACCGACAGGATCACGGCGCGGACCGTCCCAAAAAAAATGAGCCGCCTCCCGGCGGCTCAAGGTGGACTGATCGGGAGAGGGGACTCGCTCGACCGCCTGAATGTGGATTAGAAGCGGCCTCGAATGCCCACCAGGACCGTGCGGCCGGGATTATATTCGTTGAACGTCGCGTTCTCGAACTGGAAGTAGCTGCTCTGCGCTTCCTTGGTGATGTTGATGACGTTCAATACCAATGTCGGCAGGTACTTCTGCCCGAAGATCCTCCCGAGATCGACGCTCCCGGAGAAATCGAGCTGGGTGTAATCCCGTCCGAAGATCGCGGCTGCCGGGATGCCGTTCTGGTTGGTCCCCGATCCCTGGGATCCTTCGTTATAAGTATAGGTGAGCCGCGCCGAGAGCCCGTTGTCCTCATAATAGCCGGTCAGGGTATAGGTCGTCGGCGCCACCCCGATCGCCACCGCGGGGGCACCAGCGCCCTCCCCCTTCTGGTCGATCAGCGTGAGATTGCCCTGGAAGCCGAAACCGCGGATGCCGGCCCAGCCGGTGAGGAAATCGAGCGGCTGGGTGATCTGGAACTCGAGGCCGTTGACCTTGAGCTTGCCGTCCGAATTAACCTGCTGCTGGACGACAACGGGAACGTCATTGAGCGGACCGCCATTGGCGCGGGTAGCAAGCGCGTCCCTCTGCGCCTGCGTGAGCGAGTCGATGGTGATCCCGTACTGGTTGAAGAACGAGAACGGCACGGTACGCAGGCCATTCACGGTGAAGCCGGTGATCGACTTCCTGAAAGCGGCAAAGGCAATCACGCCTTCACCACCAGTATAATATTCGAATCCGAGATCGATGTTGGTAGAGATGTACGGATCGAGCGCCGGATTGCCGACCGTGCCGGTATCGGCCGAGGGCTGTACGAAGCTTGCTCCCGGCAGCATCGCGTTCGGATCGGGACGCGTCATCGTCCGCGAGATCGATCCGCGCACCACCGCCTTTCCGTCGAAGTCGAAGGCGAGGCTCGCCGAAGGCAGGAACTTCGAATAGAGCGTGGTGGTGGTCGGGAACGTCACCGTGTTGGGATAACGGCCGCCGTCTGCGATCGTGGAATTGCGCCCATCGGGCACGCTGACCCGGCCTCCGATAATCTGCTCGGTACGGACATAGCGAACGCCGGCATTGAGCCGGAGCGTGTTGGAGCCGACATCGACAACGCCATTCGCCTCGGCGAACGTCCCCGTCACTTTCTCCCGGATCAGGCCACCATTCGCGCCGCTGCTGCCGCTGCCCGTCTCGTCGGCGTTGGCGAGCAGGGCATCGTAATTGGTGTCGGCCTTGAACTTGTCCCAGTTGACGGTGATGAATCCGTTGCTCCCGGGCGACAAATAGCTCGGCACCGCCGCAGTGGGAATGAGCGAGCCCGCATAGCTGATCGCGGGGCCGCCCGTCGTGAAGTTGGTGCCGTAGCCGGGGAAAGCGGGGAAGCCGGTGGGCGTCGCGGTGCCGGGCTGGTTGAGGCCGGTGCATGGCGTAGTGCTGGTGTTGGGCGCGGGAAGCGTGACGTTCGGCCCGTTGCCGCAGATCGCGTTCTGCCAAACCGCCGTATTGTCGAACGGCGTGATCCGGCGGCGCGTGTCGTCGTACGCCGCGCCGACACGGACGCTGAATCGTGAAGCATCCCCGAACAGCAGGCTGCCGCGCACACCCTTGGTCTCGGTCTCGCGTTCTTCCCCGTTCAGGTTGACGCGGCCACCGCCCGCCCAGCCGAAATTGGCCGGATTGTTGAGATCGACGTTGGAGGTGACGACAGGCCTGACCCCGTCATTCACGTAAGTCGCGGTGATACCGCTGCTCGGCGGCGTAATGACGAGCACCGTGGGACTCTCACGGCGGAAATTACTCTTGGTATAGTTCGCCTGGAGATCACCCTTGATCCAGTCGTTGACGATGAAATCCAGTCCGGGATTGACTCCCCAATAATCCTGGGTGTCTTTGTACGGGCGATATTCCAAGAAGAACTGCGCATTCGCGTAAGTCCCGCTCGTAACTACGCAGCCCGTGGCGCAATCGGTGCGGTCATAGGTAGTGTTGAGCGGAATGGCCGCACCGTTGCGGCCGACCCAGTTCAGCGAGGTGCGCGTGAATTCGGTGTCGCGCTTGCCGTACATCCCGTCGACATAGAAGTGCAGGGCATCGCTGGGCCGCCATTCGAGCGATGCGAGATAGCTTTGGCGCTCGCGGGAACCAACCTCGGTGCGTGGGCGGCTGAGGCGCGGAATCAGGCCATTGTCGATCTGATCGATCGTTGCGCCCGGATTATTGGCGAGAAGAAATGCCTGATTGATCGCTGCCCCGGTCGTCAGGCCGTTGCCGGCATTGGCCGGAACGGTGGCCGGGATGCTGAAATTACCGCCCCCCGTCGCGTTCAGCGTGCCGCTGGTGCGCTGGGCGGCCGACAGGTTCGGATTGGTCCAGCCGATGGTTTCATAGCCATCGATCTGGAACTCGGTCTTGGATACCGAGACGCCTGCCAGAATGCCGAAATTGCCGAAGGTCGTGCTCGCCAGCAGATGCCCACGATAGCCCCATTTGTCGGCCGAGCTGACCTTCGCTCCCTGGAGCGAATAGCTCACATAGGTTTCCGGATTGTCGAAAGGCCTTGCGGATCGCAGGTTCACCGTTCCGGCCGCACCGCCTTCGACCTGGCTTGCGACCGGTGATTTGCTGACGGTCAACTGGGTGAACAATTCGGTGGGAAGGAGGTCGAGGTCCACCTCACGGTTCGTGCTCTGCGCATCGAACCGCACCGAGGCGACGGCAACGGGCGCACCGTTCAGCAGCACTCGCGTGAAGTTCGTTCCCAAGCCACGAATCGCGACGTTGGTACCTTCACCGGTTACTTCGCGACTGATCGTGACCCCGGGGATGCGATTCACCGATTCAGCGATATTGGTATCGGGAAACTTGCCGATATCTTCGGCAAAGATCGTGTCTGTGAAGCCGATCGAGTTGCGCTTGGCATTGGTCTGGCTCTCCAGCGACGCGCGATACCCCGAGACGACGATTTCGTCATTCTCCGCGGAAGGATCGTCAGGAGCCTGTTCGGGGGTATCGATCGGTGTCGGAGAGGTCTGACTAACTCCATCTTGCGCCTGAGCCGCCGGCCCACTGGCGCTGCTGGCAGAGGCTGCACCGGATCCCGCAGTCTGCGCCGCGGCGAGCGCAGGGAAGGCAAAGCCGGAAACGGCTGCCGCGCCCATAAGTGCACGGCGTGCTAGTTCGATACGAGAAACCATCCTCATTCCTCCCCAATGATCCCCTGCTTTGCAGGTGGGCGCGAGATTTGTGGTAGCGCTAACGTCAGCAATAGATTTCAAGCGACAACATGTCAATCTTGTCTGAGTTAAGGCTATGGGATAGAGTGAAGGGAGTCTCGAAGCACATCCGCTCCCCAAACCTGCCCAAAGGACGAGAACGAAGAACGCCCCAGCGCGGCTGCAGGTAACGCCGGTCCAGTGTCGCCTGGCCGCGGCACCGGGAATCATGGGTCGATCGCACCGTCAGCGGGCTTTGCCGGGCGGCGATTCGCCTCTCACTTCAAGACATCGGAGACCCGACGCGCAGTTGATCCGTCAGAGGAACCGCGCGGTTGCTGTCGCACACGTAGTCGGCCGACAAAGCCAATACCCTGCGTTGGCAGGCGATCACATGCCCGGTTAGAAAGGCACGCGCAGCCTAGCGGACCGTCAGCTTGATCATGCCGTCGGCAAGACCTTCCGATTGGGCTCGAACCGTGATCGTTCCCTTCGCACCGGGCCTGGCGCGAACGATTGCCAAAGCGAGCCCGTTGAACGCAGGCCTCATAGCCGACGGGAACGGTATGAAGCTCGTCGGATCTCCGTTGTCGGTGGCGACCAACTCTCCCGGACCCGACACCGTGAAGCGGATGGCATTCGATGCCATTGGCGCGGTCCGGCGGCTGGTGTCCTCGATCCGCACCGTCACAAATGCGAGGTCCCGGCCGTCCCCCCTGATTTGATTTCGGTCGGCATCAACCGAGAGGATTGCAGGCGAGTCGGTCGTACCGGTGGTTTGTGTTGCCCAAGGCTGCCCACCTTTCCAGGTCACGACCTTCACCTCACCCGGCTGGTAAGTGACGTAATCCCAACGGAAGCGATAGGCGAAGGGCGCGCGCTTCTGCCTTCCCTGCGACTTGCCGTTGATGAACAACTCCGCCTCGTCCGCCGAGGTGAAGACATGGACGGGCGTCACCTGCCCTTCGCGCCCCGGCCAGCTCCAGTGCGGGAGAATATGGGCAAACCGGAGGTCGGGCCGCCATCGCGACTGATAGAGCCAGAAGCGGTCTTTCGGGAACCCGGCAAGGTCGACAATTCCGGAATAGGAACTGCGCGCTCCGTAATAGGGCGTGGGCTCGCCGAGATAGTCGAAGCCCGTCCAGACGAACTCGCCGGCGACCGTCGGGTTCTGGTCCATCGCGGCAAACTCGCGATCTGGCGAAGACCCGAAATCCGCAGCGTAGAGCTCATAGGCACTCACATGCTGGCGCGCCGGGTCGCCGCCCGAGCCAGGTCGCACAGGTCCACTGATGCTCCCCGAAACCGGGAAGAGGTATTCGCCGCGACTGCTGAGTGTCGAAGCGCTCTCCGATTCGAACAGGATTTTATCGGGGAATTTCTCGGCGAAGGGTCGGTACTGCGGAGGCAAGGATCGAACGCCTGCTCCCTGATAGTTGATGCCGATCGCGTCGATCGTCGTCGGCAGCGGCATCTCCGGACGGGCGTAATTCATCGAGGTCGTGGTCTGACGCGTGGGATCCTCCTCGCGCACGATCGCCACGAGCCGACGTGCGACCTCGGCACCATCCGCGCCGGTATATTGTTCGCCGACCTCGTTGCCGATGCTCCACATGATGATCGACGGGTGATTCCGGTCCCGACGTAACATCGCGCGGAGATCCTGCTCCCCCCAGTCCTTGAAGATCAGATGGAAATCGAGCGGCGTCTTTTTGCGCTCCCAGGCGTCAAACACCTCGTCGATGACCAGGAATCCCATACGATCTGCCAGATCGAGGAGTTCGGAAGCGGGTGGATTATGGCTCATGCGCAGCGCGTTGACGCCCATCTCGCGCAGGATCTCCAGCTGCCGCTCGGCCGCGCGAACATTGAAGGCGGCACCGAGTGCGCCGAGGTCATGATGGTTGTTGACGCCCTGGATCTTCACTTTCTCGCCGTTCACGACAAGGCCGTCCCGGCCATTCATCACGATCGAGCGGATGCCGAACGGGGTTTCGCAGGTGTCGATCACGCGCCCACCGGCGCGTACGGTTGAGACCGCGACATACAGGTTTGGCCGTTGCGTCGGCGGCGGTCCCCAGAGGCGAGGATCGGAGACACGGCCGCTTCCGGTCAGGACCGCCGCGTCGCCCGTTGCGACCGTTACGGTGCCAAGCTCGAAGCGCGTTACGGGCCTGCCGGTGCGTCGCCCGTCCGGACCGGCGACGTAGATTTCGGTGGTCGCCGACACGGGCGTGGCGATTGCCCCGTCGTTGGCGACGGCCAGTCGATGCGTGATGCCCGCTTCGCGCTCCGACGCCAGCGACGTGGTGACGGTGCTACCCCAATGCGCGACATGGATCCGGTTGGTTTTGACCAGCCAGACGTCACGATAGAGACCACCGCCCGGATACCAGCGGGACGATTCCGGTGGATTGTCCAGTCGGATCGCGAGCTGATTGGAGCCGCCGAACGACACATAAGGCGTGAGATCGAGCCGCCAACCACTATAGCCGTAGGGCCAGCCACCGACGAGTCGGCCGTTGAGCCATACCGTCGCATAAGCCATTGCCCCGTCGACATCGAGAAAGATCGATCGTCCCCGGTCCGACTGTGGGATCGTCAGCGTCTTGCGATACCAGCCGATGCCCCAGCTGGGCAGCCTCCCCATTCCTCCATAGGGGCCCTTTTCCAGAAACGGTCCCGCAATCGCCCAGTCGTGCGGCAGGGTCACCTGCTGCCAGTTGCTGTCGTCGAAGGTGCGCTGGACATAAGAGACCTTGCCGCCCGGATCGCCTGCGGGCCGAGCGTGGCGCCGGCCAGGATCGGCGATGAAGCTATTGCCGCTTGGCAGAATCCACGGTTTGAGCACCTGCGCGCCTGCGCTCGAGGTTGTGATCGCTACCTCGGGCGGGGCATCGGCAACGCGCCCGTCGGCGCTGCTTTCGACATGGGGCCGAACGTCATAGCGAAGGTCCACGTCGAGGCCCTTGGGATCGCCCTTGGTGAAACGCCAGTTCTCGCTGATGCGAATGCGCTCACGCTGTGCCTGCGCCATGTCGGGCACAAGCGCAGCGACGAGTGCAGCAACTGCCAGACAGGACTTTGCGACGTGGCTGAAGCCGATCATGGTCATTCCTCGGACCCGCAGGCGTCGAATCGTTCGCGGTCCGGCGGTCATAAGTCGGCCCTTTCGGCCGTGGTAGCGCTATCTTTGCTCGACAGGCCGCGCTCACCGTTACCTTGAGGAGACCGCTACCCGCCAATTCTGGTCATTCGGTCCCAGCATCACCGCCCGAATGCGGATTTTTCTATCCTGAGACGTTCCTCGCAGCCCGGTTTTCTGGGCGACTTCGTTGATCGTCGCGTTGTGGGTACACGATGTCGTTCGCGGGCTCTGTCTGGCCGACGGCGGAGTTTGGCTCCGCCGCCGCATGCTCATCAGCTCCGGACGAAGGCGAGCAGATCGGGATTGATGACGTCGGCATGGGTGGTCAGCATGCCGTGCGGATAGCCCGGATAGACCTTCAAAGTGCCGTTCGGCAGCAACTCGATCTGGCGCAGCGCGGCCTCGGCATAGGGCACTACCTGATCGTCATCGCCTTGCATCACCAGCACGGGAACGGTGATCGCCCGGAGGTCTTCGGTCTGGTCAGTCTCCGAAAAGGCCTTGATGCCGGCATGGTGCGCCAGCGCGCTGCCCATCATCCCCTGCCGCCACCAATTGCGGACGACGCCCTCGCTCACGGTCACACCCGGCCGGTTGAAGCCGTAAAAGGCGCCTGCGGCGAGATCGAGGAAGAAGCCAGGGCGATTATCCGCCACTGCCCTGCGGAAGCCGTCGAACACCGGCAGCGGGATGCCGCCCGGATTTGCGCTGGTCTGGACCATCAGCGGCGGAACCGCGCTGACGAGCACCGCTTTCGCCACGCGCCCCTGTGGCTGACCGAACTTCGCGACATAGCGCGCGACTTCGCCACCGCCTGTCGAATGGCCGATATGGACGGCGTTCCTCAGGTCGAGATGCTCGACCACTGCCGCAGCGTCGGCGGCATAATGATCCATGTCATGACCCGTATCGATCTGCGATGAACGACCGTGCCCGCGTCGGTCATGGGCCACGACACGGTAGCCCTCGCCGAGGAAGTACAGCATCTGCGCGTCCCAGTCGTCCGATGAGAGCGGCCAGCCATGATGGAACACGATCGGCTGGGCGTCCTTCGGGCCCCAGTCCTTATAGAAGATTTCCGCGCCGTCCCGGGTAGTGAGATTTGCCATGCCGTCCTCCATTTCGCGGCGGGGCACTGCATGAGCCCCGTCCGATGCGGCCGATATCGGCGCGACGAAAGCCGGCAGGAATCATACGCAGGTGTGGGGTGCGGATGCCGCTCCTAAACCTGCGTATGATAGCGCCTCGCTCCACAATCGGGGATCACCGGTCGTCGACACCACACCTGCGGAGAGGAGATGGCCGATGACCTTTGCGGAACATGTCGCGACCGGTGAAGCCGCTTCGATCACATTGCTGCCGGCAATCCGGGAGCCCGACAGCGCCAGCGAGATCAACCACCGCGTGGCCAACAGCCTGCAATTGCTCGCGGCAATGGTGTCGGTCGAGGCGCGGCGGATCGCGGACCCTGCGGCGATCGCCGCGTTCGACATGACGCTGCGGCGCATCGGCGCGATCGCCAGCGTCCATCGCCATCTCTACCGATCGTCGGCGACCGACGTCGTGGATCTCGGCGCTTATGTCGAGGAACTGGGCGCGGATCTGGAGCGAAGCCTCGGCGACAGCCGGTCGGGGCGCCCGATCATCGTCTCTGTCGATGCGGTGACGGTCTCGCCCGAAGCGGCGACGTCGATCGGGATCATCCTATCCGAGCTGGTCGGCAATGCCTGCAAATATGCCTATGCTCCGGGGCAGCCGGGCGACATCCAGATCGTGCTGCAAACCACCGCGTTCGGCGGCTATCGGCTCGAGGTCGCCGATCGCGGGCGCGGAATCGCAGGAGTTGCTACCGAAGGCACCGGGCTGGGCAGCCGTCTGGTTGCGATGATGGCGGATCGGTTGCGGGCGCAATATGCATGGCACGATGCGCGTCCCGGCACGCGCTTCGTCCTCGATGTGCCGAAGCGCTGACACCGCGATGCACTGCCCGAAAGTTAGGCTGTTGCGATCGCGTAACCTCTCGTACTGCGCGCAGCGCCGGTTCCCTCGTCTCGACCGGCTGCGGGAGGAGATGATGCGTGGTGATATGACCGGCCGACGGTTGACCAGGCGCGTGCATGGCGCCGCAGCGCTGGTACTCGCGCTGGCGATCTTTGCGCTCGATGTGCTGAGCCCGCTGCAGGGGGCGGTCGCCGTGCTCTATACCATCGTCGTGCTGCTGGCCGCGCACAGCCAGGATCGGCGCCTGACGATCACCGCCGGTATCGTCGCGATGTCGTTCGCAGTCATCGGCTATTTCGTCAGTCATTGGGCGGAGCCGCTGGGGTCGCCGGCGATGCGGCTGGCAGTGAGTCTGACCGCGACCGGAATCACCATTTGGCTGTGCGTGCGCAACCATGCCGCCGCCACCGAGCGCCAGCGCTCCGAAATGCGCTATCGCACGATCTTCAACGCCGCGGGTCTGCCGATCTGGGAGGGCGACTGGTCGGCTGTCTACGCGATGCTCCGCAGCGGCTTGACGCCCGCCCCGGAGGCGATCGATCGCATTGCCCGAAGCGCGGTCATCCGCGACGCGAACGACGCCGCCGCCCGCCTGTTCGGATTGTCGGACCGGGAGGCACTGGTTGGCGGCACGATAGTGGCGCACCACACCCCCGCGGCCGAGACGACGCTGGCGCGCATCGTCGCGGCCTTGATGCGGGGCGACACCCTTATCGAGGAAGAGACCCAGTTCCTCACGACTTCGGGCGAAATCGTCGATGTCGTACTGCGAGTCACCCTGCCCGCCGGCAGCGACGGGTGGACGCGTGTGCTGACGATGGCGGTGGACGTCACCGAGCGGAACCGTGCGCAGGCGCGCCTGGCCCGGTCGCAAGCCGAGCTCACGCATGTCTCGCGAGTGACCACGTTGGGGCAGCTCGCCGCCTCGATCGCGCACGAAGTGAACCAGCCGCTCTCGGCGATCATCACCTATGCCATATCGGGCAGACGCTGGCTGGCGCGCGAGGCGCCGGACACGCCCGAAGTGTCGGATTGCCTCGACCAGATCGCAGCGAACGGCAACCGCGCGGCCGATGTAATCACGCGCATCCGCGATCTCGCGCGCAAGGCCGATCCGCAGCGCGGCCGGATCGAGATGGCGACATTGATCGCGGAAACCGTCGCCTTGCTGCGGCGCGAACTCGATGCGAACCACATCGAGGTTCGCATGGATATTGCCGACGACCTGCCGCCGGTGTCGGGCGACCGCGTGCAGATTCAACAGGTCCTCATGAACCTGATCCTCAATGCGCAACAGGCAATGACCGACACGCCGGCGGGGCAACGCGAACTTTGCATTCATGTCGCATGTACGAAGGGCGACGCGGTCGTTTCGGTGTGCGATTGCGGGACCGGGATCTCCGCCGATCCGGAAAGACTGTTTGCACCCTTCTTCACCACCAGGAGCAGCGGGCTCGGCATGGGCCTCTCGATCTGCCGCTCGATCGTCGAGCAGCACGGCGGCACCCTGATCGCCAGCAACAATGCACGGGGCGGCGCGACCTTCCGGTTCCGCCTCCCGATCGCCGACGAGGAGAGCGTGGCGGCATGACTCGCGAAGAGACGGTCTGCATCATCGACGACGATGCCGCGGTGCGCGGCTCGCTGGGCAGTTTGCTGCGCTCGACGGGCCTCGACGTGGCTCTCTACGAGACACCCGACGACTTCCTCGCGGCCGGCGTGCCCGACATCGCTTCGTGCCTCGTTCTCGACATCAGACTGCGCGGCGAGAGCGGGCTCGACTTCCAGGAGGGACTCGCGCGGCGCGGACTGCACATCCCGGTGATCCTGATCACCGGCCATGGCGACATCCCGATGACGGTGCGCGGCATGAAGGCCGGCGCGGTCGATTTCCTGCCCAAGCCGTTCAGTGACGATCAGATGCTGGCAGCGATCAACGCCGCCCTCGACGCAGACCGCGCCCGCCGGGCCGAATCGGCCGGCACCGAACAGCTCCGGCGCTGTTACGAGCGGCTCACGCCGCGCGAGCGCGAAGTGATGGGGTTCGTGGTCACAGGCCTGATGAACAAGCAGGTCGCTGCACGAATGGAACTCTCCGAGATCACGGTGAAGATCCACCGCGGCAACGTGATGCGGAAGATGGAGGCGCAATCCCTCGCCGATCTGGTGCGCATGGCCGAGTTGCTCGGTGTCCGTGACGCGAGCATCCACCGGTTTAATATTTGAGTATGATGGCAAAATCGGGTGGGCACAGGCATCTGTAATCTCTCGATTGGCGCCGTGCGCTGCAATCTCGCTGGAGTTCGGCCCGTGCGTTCCCCTCTCATCATCGGCATCGTCGACGACGATCCGGACGTGCGCAGGAGCCTCGACAGCCTGATGCGCTCCGCCGGCCTGATCCCGCGTTGTTTCGCCGGTGCGGCGGAACTGCTGTCGGCAGGCGCGCAGGACGATCTCGCTTGTATTCTGACTGATCTTCACATGCCCGGCATCTCTGGAATCGAGCTGCAGGCCGAGATGACCCGGCGCGGCTGGCGACAGCCAGTGATCGTGATGACTGCATTCCCGACCGAAGCGGCGCGCAACCAGGCGATGTCGGCAGGCGCCTTGGCCTTTCTAGTCAAGCCGGTGGATCCCGATCGATTGCTGGATGCAGTGAATCGCGCGACCGGATGAAGCCAGAAAGGCGCGAACTGCGGATCGGGGGGGGGGGGGCGGCAGCAAACCACGCCAGGATGTCGGCCCGGACTGGAAGACATCGATCAGCGAGATCCGTCGCTACGCGATTCTCCACTGTCGGCTGCCGACAAGTAGTCAGGCGGCGGCGGATCAATGGCGACAGGAGTGAGGCGACGGCAGCCATGCGCCGAATACTTGCTGTTCAGAACAGTGCTTTCCGAGCGCAAAAGCTTCCTCGCGTATTGGCAGTAGATGGCCTGACGAATCCGCTTGCTATACGATCGAAATCTCGGCGATATTCATCGCAAGACAATTTGCGCCCTGCCTGGGAGGGACACGATGTTTGCACGCAAAGCTTCTGCACAATCGAATGTCAGCTCATCGGCCGGCAACAAGGTCCCGTTACTTGACCCCCAAGTTGAGCCCGACCAGCAAGCCGACTCAAGCGAGCAGCCACCGCGATCGAGCGCGGCGATTCCGCGGGATTTTTCCTTCGTTCCCACGCATGCTTCCGATAACAGGCAAATGACGCCCCCGTCGTTGCCGCGCCCAGTTCACCGGAGCCTCTCCGCCCCCGGCAAAAGGCTGGATCCCGACGTCCGCGTTGACATGGAACGACGATTCCGAACGTCATTTGAAGCGATACGCGTCCGCGACGACGGACAGGCAGCGCGTGCCGCCGACAGTCTCGATGCGCGAGCCTTTGCGCTTGGCCAAAATCTCGTATTCAACAGCGGAGAGTACAGGCCGCGCGAAGCCGCCGGACGTCGAATCCTCGCGCATGAGCTCGTTCATACGATGCAGCAGAGGGGGGCTGCTGCAACCGATACGACGCTTGTCTCTCGTCAAGGCGATGCATCGGAAGCCGGCGCTGATCTCGCTTCTGCGGCGGCGCTTCGCGGCCAGCCGCTGCCGGCCATTGGCCGGACGCCTCAAATGATCGCCCGTCAGTCGAAAGGCGATCCGGTGCCGGCGGCATCCGAAGAGCAGGAAGACAAATATCGCGGGACGAAAGTCGCTCGCATCACGATCTCGATCGCGCGCAAGCGAATTGGTTTCCAGACTCCCCTGGGTACCCTTATGGGAAAGGTCGACACCGATCTTGCCCCCGGCGAATACAGCCTCCGTGCCGATCCAACGAACCAGCAATGGCTGATCGAAGGCCCGAACGTGAAGGCGGGATTGCGGTTTTCCGTCGAACTCGACGGTGCGAACCCATGGTCACTGAGTTACCCCGAGAAAGTACCTCTCACCGTCACGGCCGGCTCCGCAGCCGAACCCAAGACATTCGGCGACATGATCGATCCCACGACCGGTCAGATGAAAGACCCGCTTTGGCTGCACGAGGGCATGCCGGTCATGGAGCCGGTAAAGGGCGAAGATGATTTCGAGTGGGTGAAGTACGACCTCTCTTATCGGGCGGAAAAAGGTAATCTGTCCAAGATCCTCATGGTCCACTACCGGGACCACACCAAGAAAGACATAAATATCGACACTATCGATGAGTCTAAGCCCCGGCTTTGGGCAGCCAGGAAAGAAGCTCTCATAATCATGGACGAATATAATCTTACGTTCATGCTGGAAATATTTCCGATCGTATTCTCCATCATCACCAGCCAACCTTTGGCTGCTCCGGTAGGCGGCAGGATGCAGTATTCCACGACACGACGTACGATCGGGCGTGGCACGAGAGGCTCCCGCGGAGCATCCGCGCAATCCCGAGCCGCATCTGAAGAGGGAGCAGAAGTGCCGGGCGGCGGCTCGAAGAGCGCCGAGGAACCCAAGCCCGCGACGGCCAACGCGGCGACCAAAGAGCCCGTACCCAAATCCAAGCCTGAAAGTGCCGCGAAGCCTGCAGTTGCAAGCGATGTTCCGAGCAATGGCCCGGATCTATTCAAGAAGACGGCGCGGGCGCCGGGCGGCCAAGCTGAAAAGGTCAAATATTTCGATGATAATCTGGCCGGTGTGCGCGAGCGTACCGGATGGAAGGCGGACAAGATGGGGACCGCGAGCGACGGCTCCGTCGTCTACAAGGGTGAAGCGCAGCAGCGCGCTCTGGCTATCCGGGAGGACGGCGGCGTTTACACCGGAACCTGGGGCAAGGATCTGAAACTTTCCTTCAAAGACGGGAAATTGACGATGGAATGCGATTGGAATTCTCCAGGTTGGAAGAAGTGGTGATCGCAAGCCTCGAGGAACTCCGGACGGCGCTGCTTTCGGACGATGCCCTGGTTCGGGAAGCCGCTGCGATGCGCCTGACTACCGACGATCGCGCGGCGGCCGGGATTTTGGCGGGAGCGGCATCGGATGCCGCGCTGCCGCTCAGCGTACGCGTGACTGCGCTTCGACATTTCGCCTCCCCCGATGTGGCGAGGCCGGTGCTCGCGAAGCTTCTGCGCGATCCGGACGCGACGATACGCATCGTCGCGATTCAACGAGCGGCTGCCTTGGGACTGACGTCGCTGGCACCTCTGATCGAGGATTACGTCGGCGACCGCGCTTCTATCTGGGACCTGGATGTCCAACTGATCGTTGGCGACGAGGCCGCGGCCGCACTGCGCGCGCTAAGCTCTCAAACGAAGCGAGAGGTCCGCTGAAATTATGGCGATTGACGGGAGCGGCGGGCGAATCCGCCCTGCGAAACGACGACATTTCTAGCGTTTTGCGTCGCAAAAGCAGCCGATCGTTCAGTTGCGATCTTCGATCGGCGAGAAAGAGGTGCATCGGCGCTCGCATGCCGGTTTGGCCAGAGTCGCAAATTTCGATTACAGATCCTCGGCGCCGGATTGTCTTGGCTAGCGAATCTGCTGCGATGTGCGGCGGGAACCGGATGAGACCATTTGGACAGGGATACGGCAGTTCGGGAATGGTTCTGCCGGGAGGTGCTGCCTCTGGAGCCATCACTGCTGCGTTTCATCCGGCGGAACTGGCCAGCATCCGACGACGCGACCGATTTGATGCACGACGTCTACGAACTTGCCATTACCGGCGCCCGGAATGCCATTCCGCGCAATACCCCCGGATATTTGTTCGCGGTAGCCCGCAATCATCTGATCAACCGTGCCAAGCGGGCCCGGATCGTGTCGTTTGAACTCGTCGCCGACCTCGAAACCGTCGTCTCGGAGGTCGACATGTTCGAGGCGGAGCGGCAATTGCACGCACGCGATGCATTGCGGCGCGCCCAGGCCGGGATAGAAAAACTGTCGCCGCGCATCCGGGAAGTCGTGCTGCTGCGCAAGGTGGAAGGGCTCGACGTCGCCGAGACGTCGGAGCGGCTGGGGATCGGCAAGGACGCTGTCAATCATCAGCTCGCAATGGGCATGAAGGCGCTTGCCGACCATATGCTCGGCGGCGCTGGCAAGATCGTCCGGCGCAGATACGGCGTACGGCGGGCCGAAAGGGGCGAAGGGTGACCGACGCTCGCTCCGCACGAGACCGCGCTGCCGATTGGATCATCGCGCGCGAGCAGAGCGACTGGTCGGACCACGACCAGGAGGCGCTGGACGCCTGGCTCGCGGAGTCGGATCTGAACAAGGCCGCTTTCTGGCGGCTCGAGCACAATTGGCGCGAAGCCGACCGTCTTGCCGCGCTTGGCGGCGGGCGCGCCGTAGCGCCGCGAAGGCGCGTATCCGGCGGGCGGTTGCGACCGCGAACATGGGCTGCTTTGACTGCTTTGGCGGCCTCCGCCGCAGCCGTTATCGGCGTGAGCGTGCACGAAGCGCGCCCGGGTGGCGGGGAAGCGACCGTCGCCACCGCCAGCTTCGCCACGGAGGTGGGTGGGCATCGATCGCTGGGGCTTTCCGACGGCAGCCGCGTCGAGCTCAACACCGATACGCGGGTGCGGACCGCGATCGGCGGGGATCGCCGCGCGGTGTGGCTAGACAAGGGGGAAGCGTTCTTTGAGGTGGCGCACCGCGACCGGCTGCCATTCATCGTGCATGCCGGTCCCCGGGAGATCACGGTCCTCGGCACGAAATTCTCCGTACGTCGCTTCGGCGACAAAGTCATTGTCTGGGTGCGCGAAGGGCGGGTGCGTGTCGAGAATGTCGAGCATGCGAGCGCGGCCCGCTCGACAATCGTCACCGCTGGCGGCGTCGCGCTGAGCGACGGGGCCGCGACGCTGGTTACCTCCGCGTCGCCCGAACGCGTCGAGCAGGCGCTGTCATGGCGGGAGGGGATGCTGAGCTTCGACCAGGAGCGGCTCGGAGACATCGCTCTGGAGTTCAACCGCTACAACCGGAAGAAGATCGTCGTCGACGCTCAGGCGGCGAACATCCGCATCGGCGGCGCCTTCCCGGCTTCGGAGCCCGACGCCTTCGCGCGGCTGCTCCGCGATGCCTATGCGCTCGAGATCGAGGAAACCGAGCGCGCGATCAAAATTCAAAAAAAGACATTACAGCTACCGTCAGGTTGATTGTCTCTATCCCTATGACGGGTGGCGATGAAGCACCCGCACGATAGGGGGAAGAGGATGAGGTCCACCAGCCTCGCTGCGGCGCTCGCCGCCAGCGCCTGTATGTTTGCGATTGCGGCGCCAGCACAGGCGCAACAGCGACGCTTCGACATACCCCCGGGCAGCCTCAAGGCCGCCCTGGATGCATTCGGGCGCCAATCCGGCCGACCGCTCATCTACAGGGCGGAGGACGTCAACGGCATCAACTCCGCGGGATTTCGCGGCACGGATTCTGCCGAGAGCGCCTTGATTGTTGTGCTTCGCGGCACCGGCTTGAGCAGCAGGAGCGGAGAAGCCGGCGCGATCGCGATCGTTCGGGCGGGAAACGGGCCATCGACCGGCGCTGATGCATCGCCGTCGGATCCTCTACAGGCCGACCTGCCGGTCGAGAGTGCCGAAGAAGACATCGTCGTCACCGGCATCCGCGCGTCGCTGCAGGAATCGATCAACGTCAAGCGCGCCGCCGGCAGCATCGTCGACGTGATCACGGCGCAGGACATCGGCAAGCTGCCCGATCAGAACGTCGCGGAATCGCTGAGCCGCGTCACCGGCGTCCAGATCAGCCGCCGCGAAGGCGACGGATCCAACTTCACTATCCGCGGCATCTCGCAGAACCGGCTCGAGATCAACGGCCGCAACTTCATCGGCCCGGGCGGCGGCGGCAACGCGGCGCTGGAGACGATCAGCCCCGAGATCCTTGCTTCGATCGTGGTCGTCAAGTCGCCCACCGCCGACATGCCCGAAGGCGCGCTGGGCGCGACGGTCAATCTGCGCACCAAACGCCCGCTCGAGCTCGACAACCTCGTCGTGGCGGGGCGCATCCAGGGAGCCTATGCCGATCAGGCCGAGCATGTCGGCTATCGCGGATCGGCATTGCTGTCGAAGAAGCTCGGCGACCGGTTCGGCCTGCTCGCCAGCGTCGCCTATTCGGACACCAAGACGCGCGGCTATTCGTTCGACACAGGCGGATGGACGCAAACGAACGCCATCGACGGCGATGGCGATGGTGTCGACGACCCCGGGCTGTTCCGCCCGAACCGCTTCATGGCACGCGTCTTCGATCGCGCCGAGCAGCGGCTGACGCTCAACGGCACCGCGCAATGGCGTCCGACCGACGAACTCGAGATCATTCTCGACGCGACCTACAACCACCTCAAGCGCCAGCGGAACAGCGTCAACTATCAGGTGCTGTTCAACAACAACGATGTCGACGCGACGGTCAACGACAAGGGCACCGTCGTCGCCGGGACCTTCCAGGGCGTTACCGTCCGCCCGCTCATCTATGACGAGCCGACCGACCTCAAATCCACGCTGCTCGGCGGATCGGTCAAATGGGAAAATGAGCGGGCACGGGTGAGCTTCGACATGTCGTACAGCCGCGGCAAGGGCAGCGACGGCGGGCCGGGCGCGTCGTTCACTTATGTGATCGTGCCGCGTGCCGGCAATGTCGCCAATGCGAGCTATGATTTCCGCCCGGGCAACGCCGTGCCGGACCTGTCGATCGACGCCAACTTCAACCCGAACGATCCGACACGCTACCAGCTCCTGTCGATCTTCGATTACGATGCGGTGACCGACAATAGAGGTTACGACGCGCGTCTCGACTGGGAATACCGGACCGAGTGGGGTGTCCTCTCGTCGGTCGAGGCGGGCATGCGCTATGAACGGGTCGAACTGCTCGCCGCCGATCCGCAGAACCTTCCGGTCGCGGCCAGCCTGCTCGCCGCGGGCGACCGCAACCGCGACGGCATCCTCACCGTCGACGAGCTTCCCGGCCTCAGCTACGGCAAGGATTACGGCGCCTTCTTTCCCGGCGTGGACGGCGGTTTCCCGCGCGAGCTGCTCGGCGGGACGCTCGACAAAGGCATTGCGCGCGACGGGCTCGGCCTCGCAATCCCCGATCCGTACGACACCAGCATCACCGTCGGGCCGACGTCGATCAAGGACGTTACGCAGGAGACGCTCGGCGCCTATGTGAAGGCGAATTTCGAAGGCAGCATCGGCGGGCTCGGCTACAAGGGCAATGCGGGTGTGCGCTATATCGACACGGCCCGGGCGACGCTGGGCTATCTGTCGCCGACCGCGACGACCGTGATCAAGTCCGATTTCGGCTATTGGCTGCCGAGCGCCAATCTGTCGGTCGATTTCAGCGAGGATCTGACGCTGCGCCTCGCCGTCGCGAAGGTCGTGTCGCGCCCGAGCCTCAACCAGGTCAGCGCGAGTTTCGTGCCCAACACGGTCTCCATGACCGGATCGCGCGGCAATCCCGCTTTGCGTCCGTTCGAGGCGAAGCAGGCCGATGCGACGCTCGAATGGTATTTCGCGCCGTCCAGTTCGCTGACCGGTGCGGTCTTCTACAAGAAAGTCGACTCGTTCACCGTGACCACCGTGAACCGCGAGTTCGTTCCCGGCTTCTCCGAGCGCTTCGGGCTATTCGACATCTCGCAGCCGCAAAACGGCGCGGACGGCAGCATCCAGGGGTTCGAGCTTGCCTGGCAGCACGCGTTCCGATTCCTGCCGGCGCCGTTCGACAATCTCGGCATCCAGGCGAACTACACCTATGTCGACAGCAAGACCCCGCTCACCGACGCGATCACCGGCGAGCGCCTGCCGCTGCCCGGCCTGTCGCGCGACAGCTTCACGCTGATCGGCTATTACGAGGACGACACCTTCTCGGTCCGCGCGGCCTATACCTATCGCAGCGAATATCTGAACAGCGTCGGCGGGGCGGCCAGCGGCGGCAACAACTATGTCGCGGGGCGCGGGCAGCTCGATGCGTCGGCACAGATCAACCTGACTCCCAATCTGAAGCTGACGGTCGAGGGCATCAATCTCACCAAGGAGATCGACTCCCAGTATCTTGGCGAGCCCGACCGGCTGACCTTCACCGCACGCGAGGACCGCCGCATCTTCTTCGGCGTCGCCGCGAGCTTCTGATCAGGCATTGGGAAGGCACATCATGACTCACCGGACCCTCCGCCGCGCGCTCGCTGCGGCTGCCTGTCTTGCGCCGATGGCGATGCTGCCGGCCGATGCAAAGCCGCAGCACGCGGACATCGTGATCTATGGCTGCACCTCTGGCGGCGTCGTCGCGGCGATCGAGGCGCGGCGGCTTGGCCGAACGGTGCTGCTGGTGTGCCGCGAGGACTATCTCGGCGGCATGTCGACCAACGGGCTCGGCTGGTCCGACACCGGCAACCATCGTGCGATCGGCGGCCTCTCGCTCGACTTCTATCGCAAGGTGAAGCGCCATTACGACGATCCCGCGGTTTGGGTTCATGCGCCCCGCCCGCGGCGCGGCGAGAATTTCGTCGATGGCGACGCGATGTGGCAGTTCGAGCCCAGGGTCGGCGAGCGGATCTACGAGGATTGGGCGCGCGAGACCGGGGTGACGATCATCCGTAACCAGCCGCTCGACCGGTCGAAGCGCGGTGTCGAGATGGCCGAAGGGCGGATTGTCGCTTTCCGCTCGAAATCGGGACAGCGCTTCGAGGGCAAGGTGTTCATCGATGCGACCTATGAAGGCGATTTGATGGCGGGCGCCGGCGTCGGCTTCACCGTGGGGCGTGAGGCCAATGCGACCTATGGCGAGACGCTCAACGGCGTGCAGCTAAAGAACACTACCAACCACCAATTCACGCTCGACGTGGATCCTTACCGGGTTCCCGGCGATCCCCGGAGCGGACTGGTGCCGCGGGTCAGCGCCGAGCGCCCTGCCCCCGACGGCACCGCGGATACCAAGATCCAGGCCTATACCTATCGTATGTGCCTGACCGACGTGCCCGCCAACCGGGTGCCGTTCGCCAAGCCCAGAGGTTACGATGCCAGCCAGTACACGCTGCTCAAGCGCTATATGGACGCGGGCCATCGCAACTTCTTCCAGAAGTTCGACCGCATTCCGAACGGCAAGACCGACACCAACAATTTCGGCGCTTTCTCGTTCGACAATATCGGGATGAACTACCGCTATCCGGAAGGCGACGACGCCGAGCGCACGGCGATCGCACGCGAGCACACGACTTATCAGCAGGGGCTGCTCTGGTTCATGGCGAACGATCCCGGCGTACCCGCCGAAACCCGCGCCGAAATGTCCAGATGGGGGCTGTGCAAGGACGAGTTCGTGGGCAGCGGCCATTGGCCGCGCGAGATGTACGTGCGCGAGGCGCGACGCCTGGTGTCCGATTTCGTGATGGCCGAGCCGCATCTGCGCGGCACCAGGGAGACTCCCCGCCCGATCGGCATGGGATCGTACAACATGGATTCGCACAATGTGCAGCGCATCGTCGATGGGCGCGGCTTCGTGCGCAACGAAGGCAATATCGAGATCAGCCCCGGCCGGGCCTATCCGATAAGCTACGACGCGATCGTGCCGCGTAAAGGCGAAGCGACGAACCTGCTGGTGCCGGTGGCGCTTTCAGCGTCGCACATCGCCTATGGCTCGATCCGGATGGAGCCCGTGTTCATGATTCTCGGCCAGTCCGCCGCTGCGGCCGCATCGATTGCGATCGAAGAAGACGTCCCGGTGCAAGAGGTTGATTACACCCGGCTCCGCGCAAGATTGCTTGCCGAGGGGCAAATTCTGGAGCTTGCCCGATAGCTGGAATGCGGGACCACGGCGGATCGGAACAGCAAGTTCGCTACGTGCGTAGCGTCTTGTCCTTTGAAACTCGTCTGTATCGCTGCGGGATCGAGTACCTTTGGACGCAGGCGATAGTCATCCTGACGGGCTGTACCCGCGGCGATCGCGAGGGGCAGACATTGGGTCGTTAGCGGCCGTTCGCTCGATCGTGCGCAGTGGCTGCCGGTGTCCCGTTTCTTCTCCGAAATGCCTCCGGACGGCTATCGGTCAAGTTCGCCCGCTCCGGTCGCAAGATTCCCGAACGCCCGGTTGCGATCACGGAATGCCGCTTGGGCGGCATCCGAAAACGGACTTTTGCAGTTATGTCTCCTCACACGATCACTCCACGATCGTGGTGAGCGGCTTTCCCTTCTCCAGAACATAGGTCGCCAACTCGGCCGCGTTGCCCGTGCCAATGTTCCGCGCCGCATGCACCGTCTCTGCCGGAACGAACAGAACATCGCCGGCCTTGAGCGAGACGGCCTTTCCCGCGACTTCATATTCCAGCGATCCTTCGAGCACGTAGATGATCTCTTCTCCGGGATGCGTATGGCGCGGGAACGAGGAAGCCGGCGCGAAATCCACGCGTGCCTGGAGCACCTCCCGCCCCTCTATGGCGAGATCGTGTCGCTGAAGGTCGGTACGCGTCGTACCGGCGGGACGAGTCTGCTGCGGGAGCGGCGGCGCGCTTCCGAGAGCGAACATGGCGAGCCCCAGGAGCGCGAGGCGGCGCGCTCGCACGCCCCTCACCCTCCATCCCGAAGCGAGCGGAAGCCGGACCGGATCTCCTCGGCGAAGAGCTTCGGCTGCTCCCATGCCGCGAAATGGCCGCCTTTGGGCAAGCGATTATAGTGGATGAGGTTCGGGAATGCCCTTTCGGCCCAGCTCCGCGGCACCTGATAGAGCTCGTCGGGGAACGCGCTAACGGCGACGGGTACGGTCACGCCCTGCGGTGCGAAGAAGGGGAGCTTGTTCTCCCAATACAGGCGCGCTGACGAAACGCCCGTGCGCGTCAGCCAGTAGAGTGTGATGTTGTCGAGAACATCATCCCGCGTCAGGCCTTCTTCCTGCCCATCGAAAACGCGTGCGATGAGCTCGTAGCTGCGCGCGTCGTGATCGAGGATCCAGGCGGCCAGCCCGACCGGCGAATCCTCGATCGCATACAGCGTCTGGGGCCGATTGGTCATCTCCTGCGCATAAGCGAGACCCTTTTTGAAGAAAAAGTCGAGCTGCTCACAGGCTTGCTGCTCATCGGCGGAAAGCCCCGCCGGCGGCCGGCCTCCCGCGTGGAGCAACTGGAAAATCTCTGCCGGCACCGCGGAGGGCATGTTCAGATGGATGCCGAGCAACTGCATCGGGAACAGCACCGCCAGCTGCTCGGTCACCGGGTCGCCCCAGTCGCCGCCCGATGCCACGAACCGGGCATATCCCAGCCGGCCCATCAGTTCGGTCCATGCCCGGGCGATCCTGACGGGATCCCAGCCGAGTTCTGTCGGTTTGCCCGAAAATCCATAGCCGGGCATCGACGGAATGACGATGTCGAACGCGTCCCCGGCGCTGCCGCCATAGGCCGTCGGGTTCGTCAGCGGATCGATGACTTTCAGCTCTTCGACGACGGAACCGGGCCAGCCATGCGTGAGGATCAGGGGAAGCGCGCGGGCCTCTCCCGATTTGACGTGGATGAAGTGGATGTCGACGCCATCGATGTTCGTCATGAACATCGGCAGCGTGTTCAACCGCGCCTCGAATGCCCGCCAATCGTAGCGATTCGCCCAATAATCGGCGAGCGTGCGCATCGTTGCGAGCTGCACGCCCTGCGTTCCGTCGGCCACGAGTTCCATGCTCGGCCAGCGCATCGCATCGATCCGTCGCTTGAGATCGGCGAGCTCTTCGTCGGAGGCATGAAATGCAAAGGACCGGATCGATGTGTCGGCCGAAGCGGCGATCACCATTTCCGTCGGCCCGTCGGCTCCCTTGAACATCGGCCCGGACTCGACGGACATGGCGGACGGGCTCGAGGTTACGAAATCAGGCTGCGGGGGAACGGGGATCTCTGATTGCGACATGATCGTCTCCTCGTCCGAGAAGCGGGCGTCGTGAGTCCTGGCCTCGGACGGCAAGAGATGCCGACCGTCAGGGTCGGCGCTGCTGTCTCGTAAGAGGTCGAAAAAGGCGGACCATATCGGTCCATCGAAGCGTTTCGACTCGGTCGCGAAGGCGTGAAAATTGTACGATCCGGAGCGACAAGTGTCAGCCAGATTAAAGGGCGGTTTCGCACCCGGTTAGCGGATTTCCGATTGACCCGTCTTTGACGAGCCAACCCTTCGCGGCGGCTTTTCGGCAATTTCGCTCGAAGCCGCCGGTCGGCAACCGTCAGACACCCGTCAGGATCGCGCGGCTTGGGATGAAGCTCCGGAAAAGGCCGCCCCTACGCGTTCCTCGCTGCTACAGCGCCTGCCCTCCCGGCCGCAGTCCATCACGATCAAACAGCGCAGCCCTGATCCCATGACCTTCGGCTGCAGAACAGGGCATTCCGGCGAAACTACGCTTCGCGGTGTCGTATGTGCTCGACAAGCGCGCGCATTTTGGGCGCGAGATTCCTGCGATTTGGAAAATAGAGGTAGAAGCCGGCAAAGTACGGGCAATAGTCCTCGAGGATCGGGATGAGCTCGTTGCGTGCGATCGCGGAACGGAAACTCTCCTCCATTCCGAATGTGATCCCGGCGCCCGCGACGGCCAGCTTTATCATCAGGGCCATGTCGTTGGTGGTGATCTCGGGTTCGACGGCGACGCTGAACTCTTTGCCGGCCTCGGCGAATTCCCATCGATAGGGGGCGGTCTTCGGTGCAGGGCGCCAGCCGATGCAGCGATGCGCGCCTAGCTCGCGCGGATGGGCAGGTAGGCCGAAGCGATCGCGATAGCCGGGCGAGCAGACGGCTAGCTGACGCTCGTCTCCGGCGATCGACACCGCGATCATGTCCTGCTCGATCACTTCGCCGAGCCGCACGCCTGCGTCATACCCCTCGGCAACGATGTCGAACGCCTCGTCCGTCACATTGATGTCGATCTGGATCTCGGGAAAGCTCTCGGCAAAGCGCGCGAGGAACGGCCCGGACAGAAAACCCTCGGCAATCGACGAGACCGCCAGCCGCAATTGACCACGCGGGCGATCGCCCAGATTCCCGGTCGCCTCGATGGCCGTACGCATTTCAGCAACCGCCGGGGCAATTTGGTCATAGAGGCGTTCACCGGCCTCGGTCAGGCTCACGCTGCGGGTCGTCCGCCGCAGGAGCGCGATGCCGAGACTTTCCTCGAGCCGCCGCACCGTCTGGCTGACTGCCGAGCGCGTCACACCGAACCGCGCTGCCGCCGCGCGAAAGCTGCGTTCCTCTGCCACCAGTGCAAAGACGGCAACAGCGTTGAGATCTGGCTGCATTGGTTAGCCCAACTTTCCATCTCATGAATGAATGGCCGACTTATCGCGACAATGGCGCAGGTCTATTTCCATTGCAACGACCGCGAGAGCGGTTCTCGGAAGGAGATTTGAGATGGACAAGGTGGTTCTCATTACCGGTGCCTCGAGCGGCATCGGCGCCGGCATTGCCCGCGAGCTTGGCCGGGCCGGTGCGAAACTCGTCCTCGGCGCGCGCCGTGTCGATCGGCTGGAGGCTCTTGCCGAAGAAATCCGGAGCGAAGGCGGCGAAGTGCTGACGCGAAGCCTCGACGTCACCGACCGTGATGACGTCGCCGCGTTCGCCGAGGCAGCGCGCAAGGCGTTCGGCCGCGTCGATGTCATCGTCAACAATGCCGGCGTCATGCCGCTCTCGCCGATGGCCTCGCTCAAGCTCGACGAGTGGGACCGGATGATCGACGTCAACATCAAAGGCGTGCTCTACGGTATTGCTGCCGTGCTGCCGGAGATGACCGAGCGCCGCTCAGGCCAGATCATCAACGTCGCTTCGATCGGCGCGCTCTCCGTCGTGCCCACGGCAGCGGTCTACTGTGCCACCAAATATGCGGTGCGGGCGATCTCGGACGGGCTGCGGCAGGAGAATGACAGTATCCGCGTCACCTGCATCTATCCAGGTGTCGTCGAAAGCGAACTTGCCGACACGATCACCGATCCGGCCGCGGCCGAGGCGATGCGTGCCTACCGCGCCATTGCGCTCAAGCCCGACGCGATCGCCCGTGCCATACGCTACGCCATCGAACAGCCGGACGACGTCGACGTCAGCGACCTCGTCGTACGCCCCACCGCGAGCGCGTGAGGAGATCACAAATGCGCATCCGTCTTAATCCGCTGCTGCGCGCAGCCACTGCCGCGCTGTGTCTTGCCATCTCCGCTGCCCCCGCGTTCGCACAGACGACCAGGCAACGCGAGGCGCGCGGCGACGCAGTCGTCCGGAGCCTCAACGGCGGCGCTTCCCAGCCGGTGCTCGAACGAATGCGCAGCGAATTTCCGTTCCTCGCGGAGGCGACGGAGGCTTACGCCCTTGGGGATGTCTGGTCCCGAAGGATCCTGGACGACAGAACTCGCCAGCTCGCCGCGGTGGCCGCGTTCGCGGCGCTCGGCGAGCCCGCCTTCCTGAAGGTCCATGCAAGCTATGCGCTCAACATCGGCGTGACCGAAGAGCAGCTCAAGGAAATCGTCTATCTGACGACGGTCACAGCCGGGTTCCCCAAGGCGATCGCTGCATCGCAGGCGCTTTCCGAGCTCTTCGGCGAGCGGCGGGCCGCGCGGGCGGAAGGTCCGTTGCCGTGAGCCGCGTCGACCTTTTCGCCGACGCCAGGTCCTCGGGTGCCGTCATCGTCACCGTGCAGCTTCGCACCGCAAAGCCCATTGGGCCCGATATGCGCCACGATCGAATTGCCCGCGCAAAGGCCGCTATCCATTCAAAGCGGTGTCCGGCGTCCTACGATAGATCACCGGTCAGTAGTTTTTGGAAAGATATGAGGACATCCACGAATATTTGCTCGTGCCGGACATCACATACGCATAGAATTCCTGCGCTTCTCCAGTAAGATATTTAACAATCTCTCCCCTCACCGCCGACATCAACTGCGCCTTTCCAGTCGGCGTATAGGGAACAGCATAGTATACCGGTGTCGTTATATTGTTGCCGCCACATATGGTGGCGGCCCAAGCGTCACAGGCATCTGCGCTACCGGTACACAACGCCCTGTCGGTCAAAATACGCGAAACCCGCATTCCGGTATTATTCCAGAGATCGGTTGCCGAAGCATTCGTCCAGTCATACTGGATTTGCTGGGCGGCGTCTCTGAAGGCTGCACGTTCGCCGTGCACGCCCGGCGACGCACCAGCCGATATCCCTCTGCCGACAAACGTTCCCAAGCCACCCGAAAGCTCGACAATGGCGTAGTTCCTGGCGATGAACGCATCGAAAATGCTTTCCTCTCCCTGCGTGCCTTCACTGCCTTTCAGCTTGGCGATATTTTCCTCCAGCCAACTTTGGGCATCCTCAAATCGATAGTCGCGCAAATCACCGAGATGGGCTCCACTTGCCCAATCTTCCGCCGCCTGAAGATACGGGGGCACCGCCTGAGCCGGTGCCGCCACCGCTCTTTGCACGACGACGCTTCGAAAACTGTTGAGCTTGCCGGGGGCGCTCTTGGGCAACAGCAGGGTCGGGCAGGTAGCGATTCCCGCAGTGGGAAGACCCTTCGATTGAATTGACCCGCGCAAATCTGCGGGAGGAATCCGCAGAGAGGGTGCATTATTGGACAACGGACCCGGGGGTTTCTGCAATCTTCGCGTGTTCGCCGCCGTAAGATCTTGTTTCAGTTGCAGAGCGGATGGGCCAGGCAGCGTCGATCGCGGAGGAACGCGTTGTCCGGCCGCAGCCATCACGGCGTCGGAGAAGAGACGCCGCGACGGATCGGGAAGATCGACCGATCGTTGCAGGTGCCGTTTGTCGGAAGCCGAAGCAAATGCAGGCGGCGGTGCTCCCGGCGCCGCTGCTTTCTTCGGCTGCATCGCGCCGCTGCTCCACCTCGCATTAACAATCGGAGGCCGAGGAAAGCTCTTCTTGGTCGTCATGATCACCGCCATGAAACACTTTGGAGCAACAATGTACATCGGATCTATGCCATAATAGAAATGGACACTCTTCGCTACATGTCGGCCCCTGCCCACCGCGCTCGCATAACGCCTCAATGCGCAAGCCGCCCGGCGGACATGGCAAAGGGCAGCTTGACTTATCGGCCATCGTGAAACTGGCAGATCGTCGGCCCCGTCTCCTCCCGCCACAACCGTGAATAAATGAACTGCGCGTTGCGATATTATCGCCCCCGTGTAGCGGCGCGGTCCTTTGGCACCCGATCGGAGGTCGCGAAGGGACACGCCGATTGCGCGCCAGCGATCTACGTTTGGGTTCCCCCGTAGCGCCCCGGTCGAACTCCATCGCCGATCCCCGGCCGGCTGGTGTGACGCTCGGCCATATAGCGGCCGGGGGACGTGCCGAGCGCCTTACGGAACATCGTCACGAAACTCGGCACGCTCTCATATCCCAGATCGCCCGCGACTTGCTGGATCGAGGCCCCGCCGGCGAGCCATTTTACCGCGAGCATGATGCCAAGTTGCTGCCGCCAACGGCCGAAGCTCATGCCTGTCTCACGGCGGATCAAGCGTGCCAGCGTCCGTTCGCTGAGGCCGGCGCGCTTCGCCCAAAGATCGGCCGTCCCGCGATCGGCCGGTGTGGCCATCATTTCCTCGACGATCCGCCGGAGCCGGGCATCGCTCGGCATCGGCAGATGCAGGTGCTCGATCTCGGCCGCGCCAAGCTCGTCGAGCAGTACCGCGATCAGCCGCGAATTCACGCCATTCTCCTCATATAGAAGCGGCAAGTGCGCAGCGCGGGTGAGAAGTTCGCGCAGCAACGGCGTTACCGAGACGGCACAGCAGCGCGTCGGCAGGCCCATGCTGAATGCCGGATCGACGAACGCGCCATAGCCTTCCAGCGTACCGCTCACGTTGATCGCATGCAGGGCGCTGCCCGGGATCCAGACAGCGCTGCGCGGCGGGACGATCCACAGACCGCCCTCCACCTCACAGCTCAGGGCACCGCGCTGCACCAGCACGATCTGCCCCTTGCGGTGGCGGTGGAGATCGATTTCGAGACCGCCGAAATCCTCGGCGATGAAGCCATAGCTCACCACCGGCCGGGGCACATCGTCGGGCTCGACCCAATCCTCGTCGCCGCTCAGTTCGGTGAGGATCGGCATGGCCCGCCTCTCGCATGATTGGCAGAAACCGATAACATTCTGTCCAGCTTTCCCAATGACGCCATTTGCGAATGCCCGTATCGATTCGCTGGAGAGCAGTCGAGCCAGAAAGGGCGCGCAAATGAACACATTGGATACGGCGATCGTCGCGGGGCAGCTCGATACGCTGCATCGGGCCGCGCACGAGGCCGATCACGCGCATTTCGAACAAGTGATGGCCGAAATCGAATCGTCCGGCGCAGACGCCGAGCAATGGGCCGCGAAGCTGCTCGCGGAAGAGAAGACAAGCCTTCGCCCGATCTATCAGGGCTATGCCGATCACTTCCTCTCGGTTTCGCCCGATTATGGACAGTTCCTCTACGCGATGGCGCGCACGAGCAAAGCGGCCCGGATCGTCGAGTTCGGCACTTCGATGGGGATCTCGACGATCTATCTGGCCGCGGCGCTGCGCGACAATGGCGGGGGCACATTGATCGGCAGTGAATTCGAGCCGGGCAAAGTCATGCGCGCGCGCGAGCACCTCGAAGCCGCCGGCCTCGCCGATCTCGTCGAGATCCGGGAAGGCGATGCGCGCGAAACGCTCGCCGATATCGGTGGCGAAGTCGACCTCCTGCTCATCGACGGCGCCTTCTCACTCTATCTGCCGGTGCTGAAGCTGATCGAGCCCTATCTGCGTCCCGGCGCGATCGTGCTCGGCGAGAATGCCTTCGATCCGGAATACCGGGCTTATGTCCGCGATCCCGCAAACGGATACCTCTCGCGGACGCTCGCGATCGACGAGGGGCGCGGCAATGAATTCACCGTGAGGACCAAGTGATGCTACCGATAGAATCGTCCGAGCCGCCCGTCGCCAAGGTGCCGGGCCGCCTCAGCCAGGCATTGATCCGCCTGTTGATGAAGCGTGCGACAGTGACCGCCAATGAGACGCTGGCCCAAGGCTTTCGACTGATCACGTTGGAAGGTCCGGCGCTCAGGAACGTCGTCTGGACGCCGGGACAGAAAATCCAGATCGCAATGGGTTCGGCCTTCCTCGCGCGGACCTATACGCCGATTGCGTGGAACGCGGCGACCGGACGCGCCTGCATCCTGGGCTATGCCCATGGCACGGGGCCGGGCAGCGCCTGGTTGCGCGAAGCGGTTCCCGGCACCCGCTGCGACATTTTCGGTCCGCGGGCGTCGCTCGACATCAACCATCTCGACGGGCCGCTGGCGATTTTCGGGGACGAGACGTCGATCGGTCTTGCCCATGCAATCACGCAAAGCGATCGCGCGGGTCCGGTCGTCGGCGGCTTCGAGGTCGGCAATGTCGAGGCCTGCAGCACCGTCACATCGCAACTCGCACTCGATGGATTCGCGCTGGTCGCGCGGGAAGCGGACGACGCGCATCTCGCCCGAATGGAAGCAAGGCTGGCCCCGCTCGCGGCATCTGGCAGTGCGTTCGTCCTGTCCGGCAAGGCCGGAACCATCCAGCGCGTGCGCCAGACACTGAAGTATTTGGCGGTGCCGCCGAGCAGGATTGTCACCAAGGCCTATTGGGCGCCGGGCAAGACCGGTCTCGACTAACCTGGCCCGGGAACGCGTAGAGACGGAATTCGGCGTGCGTGCCGGCTCGACATTGCCCCCATCGCCTTCAACATGGGTCCCACGGCGCATTTTGGTGGCGACAATCATGTCGCGCGGGCAGCGCGAGCTAGTGTAAATTCGCCGAAAAGTAGCGCTGCCTTCCCGCCGCACCTTGGGTTCGAAAACGGTTGCGAAGTCTCGGGCTGCAATCGAAGGAGCGCGCATTGTGCGGGCATCTTCACCGGCCAGGTCATGGTGCCGGCGAGGATGCCCCGGCGCTGGCTGCGTCACCGCCGGCCACCAGCTTGTCGATGTCGATCCAGCCGATAAGCGAGGTCTTCGACGACGACCACGGATTCTCGGGTTTGCCGAACTGCACGCGCAAGTCGGAGAGGCAGACGTAGAGCTCGGTTGTCCTTGCGGTGGTCCCGCCCCCATCGATCGTGTGCCACTTCTCCCACTTCTCACCAGGCTTGTCCTTGGGGCCGGGCGCAGATTCGGATGATTTGAAGACGGCAATGTGCTTGAAAGCGCCCTTCGCCAAGGTGACCGTCGTCGCCGTGCTCACACCATATGGCTGAGCGGAGCCGGCGCCGAGCAAGATATACTCGCCGGGCCTGGGGTGGCTGGTCAGCGGCGTGGTGGGACGGATCAACGCATCGTCTTGCCCTTCGAGCACTGCATAATCGGCCTGGAGCTTCTTGATCTTGGCATCGAGCTTGCCCTGCTCTCGCTCCATCGCGGCGATGGCGGCCCTGATCTGCTTGATCGCCAGGTCCTGGCCCTTGATTTGCTGATCGACGCCCTTGTCGTGAAACTTCTCGCCCGTCCTCGTTTTCTCCAGTTTTTCCTTATTTTCCTCGAATTTACCGATGCGCGCTTCCTGTTCGCCGATCGGCTTGACGTACATCTGGATCGCTTTGTTGAACGCGTCGATCTGCGCCTGGAGACCAAACTCCTTGTTGTAGATCGCGAGAATCCCGGAAAGGAGACGGGTCATCCGAACCGATTCCTTCGCATCCCTGCCCAAGGCCTTCGACCTGATCTTCGACGCGTCGGAAAACGTCTGGCCTGCGAACTCGATGCAAGTCGTGAAGTTCTTGACCGGCTTCGCGGTCTGCACACTCATTTGAACTTCGGTGCCGTCCTCGAGCTTGACCGGCCTCAACCGCCAGCGGCCCTCCTGGATGTCCTTGATCTCCGCCTCGGAGACAATCGTCGTCTTCTCGCCATAGCGTCCCTCGGCCGCCTCGAGGATTGCCCTGCGCATCTTGTCGCCCTCGGTTTCGACCGGTTCCTCCTTGCGCTCGTCCACGGGAGCGGGCGCCGTCGCGGGGGTTTGCTGCCGCTGGATGGGCGCAGCCACGGCACCGCTCGCACCACTCGGGCTCTGTGCGAGGAGCGCCTGGGCGGGGCCATCGGCGACGACCGCGTCCGCGACGGCGTCTGCGTGACGCTCATACGCATCGCCAGCCTGCCCCATGCCGCTCTTCATTGAAACGCCGTGACGTTGCTGCACGACGTGGGTGAGCTCGTGCGCAAGCAGCCGCGTCCCCTCTGCGGTGCCGGGTACATATTCGCCATGGCCGAAGACAATGTTCTGGCCCAACGTATAGGCACGCGCATCGACCGCACGGGCCGCCCGCGCGGCTTCAGCCCCGGCGTGCACGCGCACCGAGGAAAAGTCATGCCGCAAGCGCGATTCCATGAGCCCCTTGGCGGCCGGTTCGAGAGGTTGACCCGGCGAACGCAGCACTTCGTACGCGATCGGCGGCGCGGCGGATCGAGTATCATGGGTGTCAGTACGCTTGGTTTGCATTGCGCCCGCCCAAGGAGAATGTACGGGAATCCGGCTGAAATCATGTGGCACGGCCGGAATTTCAATCGTACTTTTCGGGTGAAGTGCCGGTTTTTGCGCAGGATTGTGTTCCATACCCGCTCGGCTGGTCTGCCTGACTTGCTGAGATGCCTTCGGCTTTTCCAGATGAGTCCTCAAGCTCGGCCTCCTTATCTTGCTCATGTCACGCGCGAACAAGAGATCGGACGAAATACGTCCCTTTAAACCTGACCGCTGTCGAGTCTTTCTTCGCCTGATCGGACGGGGTCCGCGGATTGTACCGGTGGCGAGAATGCAGGCCTTGCGGCCCTTGCCCGCACGGGCCCGGAGCCTAAATCCGGGACATGACATCCTTTCGACTCGCACTTGCGTCGGCCCTGCTCGCCGGCGCGCCCTTGCCTTCCCTAGCGCAAGAGGGCGCCGCCGCACGCATTGCCGAGACCGTTCGGACGCTCGCGTCCGATACTTTTGAAGGGCGCGCGCCCGGCACGGCGGGCGAGGACCGAACAGTCGGCTATCTGATCGCTCGATTCCAGAGCCTGGGCCTCGAGCCCGCCGGGCCGGACGGCCAATGGGTACAGCGCGTGCCGTTGCTCCACACGCGGCTCGGCAAACCGGCGACGCTTTCCTTCAGCGGATCCGGAAGCACGACGCCGATCGGCATGGCCAAGGACATCTATCTGTCCACCATCCGCCCCGACGACCGCGCCACGATCAGCGCGCCGGTGGTGTTCGTCGGCTTCGGGGTCAACGCGCCGGAACGCAAGTGGGACGATTTCAAGGGTGCGGACCTGAAGGGAAAAGTCGTCGTCTTCCTCGTCAACGATCCCGACTTCGAAGCCAGGTCGGGCGAAGGTGCCGCGGGCCGCTTCGGCGGACGTACCATGACCTATTATGGCCGCTGGACCTACAAGTTCGAGGAAGCCGCGCGACAGGGCGCGATCGGCGCGCTGATCGTCCATGATACGGCGGGCGCGGGCTATGGCTGGAATGTCGTCGTCAGCCCCGGCGGCGAGAATTACGACATCGCGCGAAAGCCGGAGGAGTTGACCAGCGTACGGCTTCAGGGGTGGCTCTCGGAAGCAGCGGCGCGGAGGCTGTTCGCCTCCGCCGCGCTCGATCTGGATGCGATGAAGGCCGCCGCGCGCCAGCCAGGTTTTCGCCCCGTCGAACTCAAAGGCGTCAAATTCAATGCAGATATCCCTGTCGCGCACGAGGTTCTGACCAGCCACAACGTCCTCGCACGCATTCCCGGCACGACGCGCGGCGATGAAGTGGTGATGTATGGTGCGCACTGGGACGCCTACGGCAGGGGTGAGCCCGACGCGCAAGGCCGGATCTATCGCGCCGGGGCCAATGACGACGCCCTTGGTATTGCCGGAATGCTGGAAATCGCACGGTCGATGATGGCGGCTCCGCCGCCGGCCCGCAGCGTCGTCTTCGCTGCATGGACGGCTGAAGAGCGCGGGTTGTTGGGATCTGAATATTATGCCGCCCACCCGGTCTACCCGATGGAGAAGACGGTCGCCAACCTGACGATCGACATTCTCCAGACGGCCGGGCTTGCCAAGGATGTGGTGCTGGTCGGCAAAGGGCAGAACTCCCTGGAGGACGATATGGCGCGCATAGCCGCGACCCAAGGGCGCCGGGTCACGCCAGAAAGCCTGCCGGAGCGCGGACTATTCTATCGCGCCGATCATTTCTCCTTCGCCAAACGCGGCGTACCGGTGATGTTGCTGATGGGTATTGCCGGCGCATCCGACCTGAAAGAGGGCGGCACCGCGGCGGGACAGGCGTGGATCGATGCCTATACCGCCAACTGCTATCATCAGGCATGCGATGCCTGGACCCGGGACTGGAAGCTCGATGGCGCATTGCAGGACATCGCGCTTGCCGGGACGATCGGCAGTGAGCTCGCGCACGGCGACAAATGGCCGAGCTGGAAATCCAGATCCGAGTTTCGAGCCATTCGTGAAGAGCAATTGAAGAAGGCCGACGTGAAATAGCGGCGGATTGGCTAACAGGACGCCTTTAGTCCGCTATTGGCCCGTTTGCGGTCATCCGGCGTGGCGATCGAACGGCGGCTATCCTCCGCGTGATACCCGGAGGCGGATCCCGATCGACCAAAGGGCGCGCCTGTCTGATCGATGCAGTCGTGAACAAAGCAATCAAATTGTGAATTGCGGGTATGCGCCGGGTGCTGCCAAGGGCAGCAGCACGGCCGAGTGGAGGTGAGTGACGGACGATGGCGGACCAGCGACTACCGGACCGGAGCTTTGCGGCGTTCCTGTTCGACATGGATGGAACGATCCTCGACAGCATCGCCGTCGCCAATCGCGTGTGGACCAGCTGGGCCGAGCGACACGGGCTCGACCCCATGGAAGTCATCGAGGTGCTCCATGGGGTGCAGGTGGCTACGACCGTCCGCCGCTTCGCCTCTGCGGAAATGGACGTCGAGCAGGAAGCGGCGCTGATCACGGCTGCCGAGGTCGCGGACGTTGACGGGATCGTGGAGGTCGCCGGGGCAAGGGCGTTTCTCGAGTGCTTGCCGCGCGACCGCTGGGCCGTGGTCACCTCCGCCCCGCGCCGGCTCGCGATCAGGCGCATGGCGGCGGCTGGGCTGCCGACGCCGCCCATACTCGTCAGCGCCGAGGATGTGCGCAACGGCAAGCCTTCTCCCGATTGCTTCGCCGCCGCGGCACGCGCTCTTGGGGTGGACGTCGGTGATTGCCTCGTCTGGGAGGATGCGCCGGCGGGCATCGCGGCCGGCGAGGCGGCCGGCGCGACCGTGATCGTGGTGGAAGCGACGCACAAGCATGCACGAGGCGACGGCCGCTTGCGCGTTCCCGACTATCGCAGGCTCACTGCCAGCGCGACATCCGAAGGCCGACTTCGCCTGATCGAATCCGATCCGCGATCCTGAGGCGATCCATCAGGTTCGATAGCGGTGCAATCGCCCTTGCGCGGAAGCTGTGCGCCGCTGATTCACCTGCACGACGGTGCCGGTCCGAAACGCGCCGAGCGCCGCTTCCCAACCTTGTGCCTTGGCCGGGTCGTCGGCGTTGGCCGGCCGGATCGAATAGCGCGGATCGCCGCGCAGCCCCGGGCTTGCATCGGGGAACGCGATCAGCAGGTCATAGGTGCCGGACTCCAGATCGCGTGGCAGCGCAACCTCGATCGATGCCGCGAGCGTCGCGCCGGGTCGCCATTGCCGCAGGTCCGCACCGGCGACCGCCAAGCGGTGTACCTCGCCTTCCCTGCCGCGGAGCAGGAGCGTGACGCCACGCGGATTGGACGGACGCGCCCAGCCCTCGTTGCGAATGGTCAGGGTCAACCGGAGATTGCCGCCCGTCGCGATTCGGCTGCCATGGGTGATTTCGAGCAGTCGCAAGCGATAGCCCATTCTGGCGGCGACTTCGTCGTAGCAGCCTTCGGCGCGCCACGCGTCGTGGAACTGCCGGCGATAATAATCGGCATTGAGATAGGTGAGACCGTAGCGCGCGCCTTCGCGGAGGATGTCGGGACACCCGGTGCGCGGGACGGCGCCGGGATCGTCCGCGGGGTTGCAGGTCTCACCGCCGAACGGGGCAAGATCACCGAGCCGGTCGATATAGTTCTGCTCGATCGTGCGGGTGCTCGCATCCTCGCTGAAGGTGCCGACATCGGTCTGGCTGGCGAGGAAGCAGTCATTGTGGAAACCGATGCGAAGACCGTCGACGGGCAATTGCGGCAGCCAATCGCGGATATAGGGCGGGTAGCGGAATTGGACGAAGCGGTCCGCCGGCGCCGCATCCATCAATGCGCCCTTGATCGAAGTGCGGGCGGCTCGCTCGGTCAGGCCATTCGACGAGGTGTGCCATTCGCCCCATGCCCCGATGAAGCCCGCCTGCACGAACGCGATGACATCGGCGTTGGCGTGGAGAACCGGTTTCAGCTGCGCGAGATGGCGCAGGACCAATGGCAAAGGCGCGTCCTTCGCATCGCGATATTCGGTCTCGCCGCGCGGATAATTGTACACCGCCCGGACGATCAGCTTGACCCCGGCGCGCCGGGCGGCCGCGAAGCCAGCTTGGAGCTTCTTTAGATGGTCCGTCGGCAGCGGCCGCGTGCGATAGGATTCGAGATCGATGCGCGCATAGATCAGCCGATAGCCCTCCCGATAGGCGCCTTCGAGAAACGCCGGATCGAGGCGTGTCAAATCGCTCGGTCCGGCGCGGTAGAAGCCGCGTTCGGGGTTTGCCAGCGGACCCGTCATTTCGGTGAAGCCGGCCGTGACCACCTCCGCGCGCGATCCGGCGCTTGCGCTGGCACCGGCAAATAGCGCCAGAAGCACGGTTCCGAGGCGGAACAGGAATGTGTTCATCGCAGTGCCGCCTCGGCCCAGGTCACCACCACCGGCAAGTCGCTGCCCCTGCCCTCGCGCGTGACGATGATCTCGATCAGCTTCCTGCCGCTCGTGTCGGCGATCAGCGGCTGCGCGGCGTCGCCGAAAACCAGGGCTGCGCTCTGCGCCAGCAGCAGCCCGTCGCCATAGACCAGGAAACGCACCCTATCCTTTGTATTGCGCGTCGAATCGTCGACCCCGACCAGCGCCTCGAAGCGCGTGTGGCCCGCACGATTGCGGATCTCCAGCCGCGATCGGGCGAGGATGCCGATGCCGGTATCGAACCGACGTCCGGCGATCTGCAGCGCCTGGCCGTAGGGCGTCGCGTCGGCCTGAGCGCCGCCCCAGCCCGCGTAGATCGGGCGCTCGCCGGTATCGCGCGTGCCGCTCCACTGACCGATCATGCGGTGGCCCATCGGATCGGGCTCGGGGGTGACGATGCCGTCGGCGGCGACGTTGATGTCGCCCGGTATCTCCGAGAGATAGACGCCGTCGGCCAGCCGGCGCGTGCCTCTTGCCTCGAAGATCAGCGTCTCGCGCGGTGCGAGGGTGAAGCTGGCCTCGCCTTTGAACGGGGCTGTGGACTTGTCCCACAGGTTCAGAAGCCGGATCGGCGCGTTGTCGGAAAATTTCAGATGCGCGGCGGTCAGATCGACCTTGGCCGGCGCCAGCCCCCGATTGAACAGGGCCACCGCCTTGCGGCCGCCCTCCAGCGTCTTGACGATGATCTGCACGTCGTTGCTGTCATAGGCGATCACGCCCTGATGCCCGCCGCGATCCTGGTTGACCGCGACCAGGTCCGCATTGCCCCAGATGTCGAGCAGGCTCTGCGGCGCGCTGCGCAGATCATAGCCGATCAGCAGCGGCGCGTTGATGATCGCCCAGAGCGCGAAATGCGACCGCGCCTCGGTCAAATGGTTCGCGTCGAAATCGCCATGGCCGATGAACAACATGTCGGGATCGTTCCACGCGCCGGGCTTGGCATAGAGCGCCCGCGTCGAGGCGCTGTCGAAATTGTGCAGCATCCGCGTCCAGTTCGGCGTGATGTCGCCGCTGGTGCGCCACAAATGCCCAACCCGATTGCCCCAGCTGCGCACGTCGGCGCTGCCCCAGGCGCAGAGCGAGAAGATATAGTCGCCGTCGGGATTGTGCCGGTCGAGCGCCCGCGCGACCTTCTCGTAGAGCGCGCGGACCGCGGGAATGTCGGTGCGGTTGATCGACGCCTGATCGATCAGCGGCGCCAACGGCGTGTAGCCATTGTCGCGCACCACTGCGCTGCCGGGCGCGTAGACGTTGATCCCGCAGGCATCGACCTTTATGTAATCGAACCCCCATTCGCGGAAATAGAGCGCGATGTCCTGATCGACATG
>Ga0247823_10000200_pt1 | contig 50847 bp, 51 predicted proteins | sample 13C_PalmiticAcid_2_FD_192426 | JGI IMG/M metagenome (GOLD analysis project Ga0247823, IMG submission 192426) | Soil microbial communities from agricultural site in Penn Yan, New York, United States - 13C_PalmiticAcid_Day30 | ecosystem: Environmental > Terrestrial > Soil > Agricultural land... | reverse complement strand
GTCGCGGGGGCTATACAGCGAGGGCCGCGCTCGGGCAAAAGGCCTGATCGCCTGTACCGAATTCCGTTCCTTGAGGGGGTCGATGTCCCGTTCGCTCGTCATCATCATTGTGGTCGCTGTGCTCCTGATCGGCGGCCTGTTCTTCCTGTCCGGGCGCAACACCGAGAAGCAGCCGGTGACCGTCGAGAAGGTCGTGCCGCTTGAAAATCTCGCCAACTAGTATCGGGCTGACCGCGCTCGGCGTGGTGCTGGCGGCTGGCGTGGGTATTCCCGCGCTGGGCCAGGACCGCCCCGAATCGCTGCTGCCGCCCGGGTTCAACGATCCAGCACCTGCGCCCGCTCCGGCGCCGGCACCCGCGCCAGCGCCCGCGCAGCCGGGGGCGCCGCGTCCCGCTGCCAAGCCCGCCGTTGTTGCGAGCCCGCTGCCCGGCGCACCGCTGCCGCTGCCCACGCCCGGCGCGACGCCGACCGGCGTCCCGGGCGAGATCGATTACGCGGTGATCCAGCGCTACGAACTGCCCGAATTCGCGCGGCGTTCGCTGGCGCAGGTCGGGCCGTCCTCGCCCGCGAGCGACGGGCTGCCCGCCAACGCTTTCGGCCGCGCCGATGGCGGCTTCCTTCAGACGCTGATGCGCCGGCTGGAGGCGCCGGTCGCGTCACGCTGGCTCTCGATCGCGCTGCGCCGTGCCTTGCTGTCGCGGGTCGATACCCCCGCGGGGCTCAACGGCGCCGACTTCGCGGCTGAACGGGCCTGGCTGCTGATCCGCATGGGTGAGGCCGATGCCGCGCGCGCCATGGTGCAGTCGGTGGATATCGGGAACTACACCCCCAAGCTGTTCCAGATCGGCATGCAGGCGATGCTCGCCAATGCCGATCCGGGTGGCATGTGTCCGATGGTCGTGCCCGCGCTGCGCGTCGCGCCCGATCGCAACTGGCGCTTCGCCGAAGCGATATGCGCGGGGCTTGAGGGCGATCCCAACAAGGCCGGGTCGCTGATCGACGCCGCGCGCCGCCGCATGAACAACTCGATCGACCTGCTTCTGGCCGAGAAAGTCGTCGGCATGGGCGTGTCGGGCCGCCGCGCGGTGACGATCGAATGGGATGCCGTCGATCAGCTGAGCGCGTGGCGCTGGGGCCTTGCAGTTGCCTCGGCGACCGATGTTCCCGCCGAGCTCTACGGCACCGTCGGGCCGCAGGTGAATTACTGGCGCGCGACTGCGCCGATGCTCGGCTGGCGCGACCGGATCGCGGCGGCCGAGGCGGCTGCCGGGCAGGGGGTGTTCTCCAGCCAGGCGCTGACCGATCTCTATGGCGAGATCGAGGAACAGGAAGACGCGACGACGACCGAGGTCGCGGTCGCCCGCGACCTGCGCTCCGCGTTCACCGCTGCGACGCCCGCCGATCGAGTGGAACGGATGCGTGCGCTGTGGGACGAGCCGCAGAGCGCGGGCGGGCGGTACGGCCGCCTGATCCTCACCGCACGTGCCGCGGCGCGCCTGCATCCGGATGCGGCGTTGCGCGACGATGCCGACCGGCTGATCGCGTCGATGCTCAGCGCGGGTCTCGATCGCGCGGCGATGCGCTGGAGCGGCGTGGCCGAACGCGGGAGCGAGGGCGCGGCGTTGCTGCTGCTTGCCGATCCTTCGGGCAGAGCGGTTTCGGCAGGTGACGCAGGTGCCTATCGTGGCGACAACGCGGCGCTCTATGCCGCGGCGATGGCGGGTGCGGGCCGGGTTTCCGAAGGCGACGGCGCGCAGCTGATGCGCAGCGCGAATGTCGATTTCGAGGCGTCGAACGGCTGGACGCGTGCGATCGACGAAGCCGCGCAGCGCGGCGAGCCGGGAACGGTGGTGCTGCTCGCTGCGGCCGGGATGCAGACACGTGTCTGGGCCGGGGTGTCGCCGGAGGCGCTCTACCACATCACCCGCGCGCTCACCCGCGTCGGGCTGGGCGGCTATGCGCGGATGGTCGCCGTCGAGGCGATCACGCGCACTTGAGCACGGACGCGACGGGCGACGATCGCGCGCTGATCGAGCGCTTTCTTGAGATGATGGCGGCGGAGGCGGGCGCTTCCGCCAACACCATCGCTGCCTATGGCACCGATCTGCGTCTGGCCTCGACCATACTGGCCGGCGGGCTGGCGGACGCGGATCGCGAGCGAATCAAGACGCTCGCGCATGAATGGCGCGATCTGTCGCGCGCCACGGTCGCACGCAAATCGGCGGCGTTGCGGCGCTTTTTCGCCTTTCTGGCAGATGAGGGTCTGCGCGCCGACGATCCCGGCGCCGCGCTGCCGCGGCCGGGCAGCGGGCGCGGGCTCCCCAAGACCTTGTCCGCCGCCGATGTCGACCGGATCTTCGCCGCGATCCAGGCGCGGATCGATCGCGAGCCGAAGGATCCGCGCGACTTGCGGCTGCTGGCGCTGGTCGAATTGCTCTACGGGTCGGGCCTGCGCGCGACCGAGCTGGTGTCGCTGCCGCGCAATGCGGTTCAGCCTGACAAGCCCTATCTGATCCTGCGCGGCAAGGGTGGACGCGAGCGGCTGGTACCGCTGTCGGACCGCGCGCGCGCCGCGGTCGCGGTATGGCGCGACCATGTCGATGCGAAGCGGCTATGGCTGTTTCCCTCGGGCAATGCACATCTCAGCCGCGTGCGGCTCTACCAGATGATCCGCGGACTCGCGGCGGAGGCAGGTATCCCGCCCGACCGGATCAGCCCGCACGTGCTGCGCCACGCCTTCGCCACGCACTTGCTCGAAGGCGGCGCCGATCTGCGCGCGTTGCAGGCGATGCTCGGCCATGCCGATATCGCCACGACCGAGATCTACACCCATGTCGACAGCAGCCGGCTGGTACAGCTCGTCAACGAGCGGCATCCGCTTGCCGACAAACCGCGCGTTGACGCGAGCAAAGAGGGGGCATAGGGCGCCGCGATGGCTACTTTCCTCGAATTCGAGAAGCCGATTGCCGAGCTTCAGGCCCGTATCGACGAGCTGCGCGACGCCGCGGCCGGCGGCGAGGTCGACATCGACAGCGAAGTCGCGAAGCTCCAGGCCAAATCGGACAAATTCCTGCGGGACGCCTATGCGCGCCTGACACCGTGGCAGAAGACCTTGGTCGCCCGGCATCCGGAGCGGCCGCACTTCAAGCACTATGTCGCGCGGCTGATCGACGATTTCATGCCGCTCGGTGGCGACCGTGCCTTTGCCGACGATGCCGCGATCCAGGGCGGCCTCGGTCGCTTCCGTGGGCGCCGGGTGATGGTGATCGGGCACGAAAAGGGCGACGACACCGCCAGCCGCCTCAAGCATAATTTCGGCATGGGCAAGCCCGAGGGCTATCGCAAGGCGATTCGCCTGGTCGAGCTGGCCGGCAAGTTCGGTATCCCCGTGATCACCCTGGTCGATACCTCGGGCGCATTCCCCGGCATGGAGGCCGAGGAGCGCGGTCAGGCGGAGGCGATCGCCCGCTCGACTGAAGCGTGCCTCAACGCGGGCGTGCCGCTGGTCGCGTCGATCCTGGGCGAGGGCGGTTCAGGAGGGGCGGTGGCGCTCGCCGCGGGTAACCGCGTACTGATGATGGAACACGCCGTTTATTCGGTGATCTCACCCGAAGGCTGCGCCTCGATCCTGTGGCGCACCGCGGACAAGGCCCCCGAGGCGGCCGAGGCGATGAAGGTTACCGCGCAGCACCTCAAGGAACTCGGCGTGATCGATGCGATCGTGCCCGAGCCGCTGGGCGGCGCGCATCGCGATCGCGATGCGGCGATCGATGCACTGGGCGACGCGATCGAATCGGCGCTCAAGGAGCTCGCCGGACAGAGCCCCGAATCGCTTCGCCAGAGCCGCCGCGCCAAATTCCTGGCGATGGGTCGCGCCTGAATTTCGTGCGCCTGAATTTCGCGTTCGGGCTGCGCTTCCTCGAGCTGTGCGGGGACGGGTCGATGCGCTTCTTCCCCGGCTTCCCAAATGAAAAGGGCGGCGAACCGATGGTTCGCCGCCCAATTCTTTTTCGTTGCGAACGAAGGGTCTTACGACGCCTTCATGCCCGACGAAACGTTGGTGAAGGTGGACTTGAGCTGGTTGCCCAGGCCCTGCATCGCGGCAATCGCGGCGACGGCGATCAGAGCGGCGATCAGGCCGTACTCGATTGCGGTCGCGCCCTTCTTGTTGCCAAAAATCTTGCGGATCGTCTTCATACCGGTCTCCATCCTGTTCACTTGGCTTCAGTTACCCGGCTGTCCGCGGGTAAAGCCCGTGTCCAGCAAGGACGGAAATTACGGTGGGGGAGTTAACAAAAGACTTAGACGCGACGAGTCGCACCGAAAATCAGCGAGCGTTCAACACTGCAACGCTGACATTGTTCCACATGCCGGTGGTGGTATCGGCTACACTCGACAGTGCGCCGACCATCGCAAGTACGACGAGCGCGATGATCAGGCCGTATTCGACCACAGTCGCACCACGGCGACAGCGAAACAGTTGGCCAGTCAGTGTTGTCAGCACTTGCATCGGTATAGCCTTGTCCGATTTGGATTACTGGAAACTAGGGAAACAAGATTAACGAAATGTCGATGCAGAATTCTGGCCACTCCGATTCGGAGGTTAAGTCGTGCGAAATCTTGATGGTGGTCGCTGCCGCGCTGGTGGATGGCGATGGCCGTGTGCTGGTGCAACAGCGTCCGCCGGGGAAGCCGATGGCGGGCTTGTGGGAGTTTCCGGGCGGCAAGGTCGATCCCGGCGAGCTGCCGGAGGCAGCATTGTGCCGCGAGCTGGAGGAGGAACTGGGGATCGGCGTCGAGCGGGCGTGCCTTGCCCCGGCGGCCTTTGCGAGCGAATCGCTCGGTGACCGGCATCTGTTGCTGCTGCTCTATGCGTTGCGCAAATGGAGCGGCGTGCCGCAGGCGCACCATGCGACCGGCCTCAAATGGGTGCGTCCGCTCGAGCTTCACCGGCTGGAGATGCCGCCTGCGGACAAGCCGCTGATCGGCCTGCTCGAGGCGTTGATCTAGGCCTTCGGCTTCAGCGCGGCCGCCAGCGATGCCGTTGCCGAGCCGCGGCGGGCGGGCTGGGGCTGTGAGGGGTCGGGTGCCCAGCCGGTCAGGAAGATGGTGTCGAACCGCTCGGTAGTGCGGCCCTCGGCGTCGGCGCGCGCGGCGAACCCTGCGGCGGCGCGCGCGACCGTCGCGCGGCTCAGCGGGGGCGAGGACGGCAACAGGCTGGTTCCGGCCATCCCGCGCAGGTCGCGCACCAGATCGAACAGGCTGGCGTAGCGGACGCTGAGCGTCTCGACGTCCGCGACTGGCAGCGCGAAGCCCGCGCGCATCAGCAGATCGCCGGCTGCGCGCACATCGACCTGCGGATGCACGCGTGCGGCGGGCCGCTCGGCCTCCGCCTCGAGCAGCACGGAGCGCAGCGTGGAGAGGGTGCTGCCGCCCAGGAACGCGCCGAGGAACAGGCCGTCCGGGCGGAGTGCACGGCGAATCAGCGTCAGAGCGCCGGGCAGGTCGTTGACCGTGTCGAGGCTGCCCGCGGCGATGACGAGATCGAAGCTGGCCTCGGGGAAATGCGGCTGATCCTCTTCGCCCTGCACGCCGCCCGTCATCGCGGCGAAGCGGGCGCCTGCGTCGACCCGCGTCACACGGGTGCCAGGCGGGGGCATGAAGCTGCCGTCGAAACAGCCGAGGTCGAGCACATCCGTGAAGTCGCGGCGCACCGCGTCGAGCCGCTCCAGGATTCCTTCCAGCATCCAGTCGCGGATGAACGCGGCATCGGCGAAACGGGGGGCTGCGCGGTCGCGGCGGGCACGACGGCGCGCGCGGTCGAAGATCTCGGGGGGAGTCGTGGCGGTCACGCGGCGGCTTGTGCCGCTTTCGTCCGCGCGCGACAAGCGGGACGGAGGGAGCATGATGGGGGTAGCCGAACCGGTCCGGAAGCTCGTCGCGCTGGCGATCCCGCCACGCTGTCCGGGCTGCGGCGAGGTGGTGGATGCCGACCACCGGTTCTGTGCCGCCTGCTGGGGCGGGCTGACCCTGATTGCGCCGCCCTGGTGTGCGAGCTGCAACCTGCCCTTCGATTACGATCGCGGGCCGCTGGCACAATGCGGCCAGTGCCTTGCCGTACCGCCCGTGCATGACGGGGTGCGCGCGGCGGTCGCCTATGGCCCGGCCGCGCGCACGCTGGCGCTCCGCCTCAAATATGGTCGCCGCACCGCCTATGCAGCGACCGCTGCACGGCTGATGGCGCGATTGATGCCTGAAGAGGCTGAATTTCTCGTTCCGGTGCCGCTGCACCGCTGGCGCATCTGGGGGCGGGGATTCAACCAGGCGGCGCTGATCGCGCGCGAACTGTCGCGGCGTACGAATGTACCCGTCGCTTTCGATCTGCTTGGCCGGGTGAAGGCGACGCCGGTGCTGCGCGGTCTTGGCGCCCGTGGACGGGCGAAGGCGGTGGCAGGCGCTTTCGCAGCCGCGCCGGGTGTGCGCGACGTGCTCAAGGGCAAAGCGGTGGTGCTGGTCGATGACGTTCACACCAGCGGTGCGACCACCGATGCCTGTGTACGGGTGCTCAAGCGCGCGGGCGCGGCAAGAGTGACGGTGCTGTGCTGGGCGCGCGTGCTCGACCCCGATGCCGAAGATTGACAAGCGCGGCCTGCGCTCTCACCTCGGAACGCGATGGCAAAGATCGAAATCTATACCAAGGCGTTCTGCGGCTATTGCGCGCGGGCCAAGGCGCTGCTCGACAGCAAGGGCGCCGATTATGACGAATTCGACCTGACGATGGGCGGGCCGAAGCGTGCGGAAATGGTCCAGCGCGCCAATGGCCGCACCACCGTGCCGCAGATCTTCATCGACGGCGCGCATATCGGCGGGTCGGACGATCTGGCGGCGCTGGAGCGCGAGGGCAGGCTGGACGCGCTGCTCGGCCAATGAAGGCCGCGATTCTCCAGATGACGAGCGGGATCGACCCGCTCGCCAATGCCCGTACGCTGGCCGATGGCGTCGCGCAGGCGGCGGCGGGCGGCGCGGCGATGCTGTTCACGCCGGAGATGTCGGGCTTGCTCGACCGCCAGCGCGATCGCGCCGCGGTGAACATCGTCGCCGAGGGTGAGGATCATGTCCTCGCGGCGGTGCGCGAAGCGGCGGCGACGCATGGCGTCTGGGTACATCTCGGCTCGCTGGCGCTCAAGAGCGAGCGTGACGGGCGTTTCGTCAATCGCGGCTTTGTGATCGATGGCAGCGGCGAAATCCGTGCGCGCTACGACAAGCTGCATTTGTTCGACGTCGATCTGCCGACCGGTGAGCGCTGGCGCGAGTCCGATGCCTATGCACCCGGCGCGGGTGCGGCGGTGGTCGGGACGCCGTTGGGTCAGCTCGGCCTCGCCATCTGCTACGATCTGCGTTTCCCCGACCTGTTCCGCGCGCTGACCGATGCGGGCGCGATCCTGTTGTCGGTGCCGGCTGCCTTTACACGCCCGACCGGGCAGGCGCACTGGCATGTGCTGCTGCGCGCGCGGGCGATCGAGGCGGGGGTGCATGTCATCGCCGCCGCGCAGACCGGCGAGCATGAGGATGGCCGTGCGACCTATGGCCACAGCCTCTCCATCGATCCCTGGGGTGAAGTGCTGCTCGACATGGGTGAGGGATCTGGCCTCGGCTTTGCCGAGATCGATCCGGCGCGCGTTGCCGATGTGCGCTCGCGGGTCCCTGCGCTGGCCCATCGCCGTGCGATCCCGCCGGTGGCGGTGATCGAATGATCGTCTTCGACCTCAAATGTGGCGGCGGTCATGTGTTCGAGGCGTGGTTCGGGTCGAGCGCCGACTATGAAAGCCAGCGCGAACGCGCGCTGGTCGCCTGTCCGGTGTGCGGCGACAGCGCGATCGAGAAGGCGGTGATGGCACCCAATGTCGCCGCCAAGGGCAACCGGCGTAGCGATACCTCGTCGTCCGCGAAACCGGATCCGAAGCACTTGATGGCTGCGCTCGCCGAAGCGCAGGCGAAGATGCTCGAAGGCTCGCAATGGGTCGGCATGGCCTTTGCGGACAAGGCGCGCGCGATGCATCTGGGGGACGAGGCACATGTCCCGATCCACGGCCAGGCCAGCGCCGAGGAGGCGAAGGCACTGATTGAGGAGGGGGTGGCCGTCGCGCCGCTCCCGTTGCCGGTGGTACCACCCGAACAGCGCAATTGACCCTTCTTCTCCCGTAAACAGGGGTTGGCCGCGGCTGTCAAAGCTGGTTATTGGGGCGTCGAGTGGCTCCGTAGCTCAGCAGGATAGAGCATCAGATTCCTAATCTGAGGGCCGCGCGTTCGAATCGCGCCGGGGTCACCATTTTTCTCTTCTTTCGGATGCGGGATCGTTTGACTTCGCGGGCACGGGTGCACATCTCTGTGGCATGTCATGTTCCGAACAACGGCGGCGATACCGCACCCATGCGGGACAACTCCTGGCGGGCGTCTAGCCCCGGGCTCTCCACCGGCAGATCCTTTTTAGGTCCGGGCCGAGGGGCTCGGGGCAAGGATCGATGATCCGCACCACCCTTCCGACCGGAAGGGTGTGTTCCGCCTTCAGGAGAAATGACAATGAGCGCGACGCGCGCGGCCATGACCCGGCCGCAGATTCACATGATCGACACCGAAGCAGAGCGGCTTTCGGAACTGGCGCTGAGTATCGAGATCGCGATGCCGCAGGTCGGCGACCTGTTGCTGCGCGAAACGACGCGCGCAAAGCTGCATCGTGCTGCCAATATGCCCGCGGACGTGGTGACGATGGGGGCCGAGGTCGAGTATCGCGACGAGGCGAGCGGTGTCGCGCGCATCGTGACGCTCGTCTGGCCGCAGGACGCGGATATCGCCGCGGGCCGCATCTCGATCCTCACGCCGATCGGGGCCGGGCTGATCGGGCTGCGTGAAGGGCAGCAGATCCTGTGGCCCGATCGCGACGGCCGTGAGCGCAACCTGACGATCGTACGCGTCAGCCAGCCCGAAGCTGCCTGACATGGCATCTGCGCCGATGCTGTCCTGCTGACGACCTCCGATCCGACATCGCCGATCCGGTCCTCGCTCCGGCACGCATGGCCGTGCCGGAGCTGCTCCTTCGCACTTGCAACAATCGATCCTTGCTTCTAACAGCTCATGCGAATTGTTATCATTAGCAGGGGTGCAGAATGCAGGTCGTTCGTCGTTCGGGAAAGTGGCTCAACGGCCTCTCGCGGCCCGGTTTGATTGCCTTCGCACTGGCGATGCCGATGCTCGCTGTCGCCAATGAGGGCGATGAAGCGGGGGATGGCCGTGATGACACGGTGGTCATCACCGGCGTGAATACCAAGGGGACCGGGTCGGGCACCAAGACCGACACCCCGCTGATGGAAACGCCGCAGAGCATCACCGTGATCGACGGTGAAGAATTGACGCTGCGCAACGCCCAGTCGATCAACCAGGCGCTGGGCTATGTCGCGGGCGTTTCCCCCAACCAGCGCGGCGGCATGGTCACGCGTTATGACCAGCTGATCCTGCGCGGCTTCGCGCCGGGCGTCTATCAGGACGGGATGCGGCTGATCGCGGGGCCGTATTCGACGCCGCAGATCGACTTCAACCGCGTCGAGCGGATCGACATCGTCAAAGGGCCAGCATCGGTCCTTTACGGCAATTCGACCCCCGGTGGTCTCGTCAATCTGGTGAGCAAGATGCCCGAGGCGACCGCGTTCGGCCGGGTCGAGCTGCAGGCGGGCAATTACGACACGCTGCGCGCGGTGGCCGATATCAACCAGCCGCTCGATCGCGAGGGGCGGCTGCTGTTCCGCGTCGTCGGCGGCTGGCAGAAGGGTGACGGCCTGACACGGGGGACCTTCTCCGAGCGCTATCATGTCAGCCCGATGGTCACCTTCGCGCCGACCGACCGGACCAGCCTTACCCTGCTCGCCAGCTATCAGCGCTCGCCCTCGGGCGGCGGCTATTCGGGCGTGCCGGCCTATGGTTCGGTGCTGGCCAACCCGTTCGGGGAACTGCCGCGCGACATCAACACCGGCGATCCCGCCTATGAGCGCTACGACCACAAGCAGAAGTCGATCGCCGCCTTCTTCCGCCACGAATTCAACGACAGTTTGAGCTTCCGCTCGAACTTCCGCTTCCAGAACAACCAGCTGAGCTACCGCCAGCTCTACGTTGCGGGTTTCGCGACGACAGGCACGCTCGCCAACCGCAACAGCGACTTTTCGACGATCATCCGCGGCGGCGGCGGAGCGGACGAGGACTTCGACACGCTGACGCTCGACAACCATTTCGCGGCGAAGTTCGCGACCGGACCGCTCCAGCACAATATGCTGGTCGGCATCGACTATCAGAACATCACCGGCGAGAATTTCCAGCAGTTCAATACGGGTGTCTCGACGAACCCGCTGACCAGCATTCCGAACCTCAACCTGTTCAACCCGGTCTATGGCGGCACGATGCCGAGCTTCGACCTGACCTTGCTCTCGTCCGGCTACGTCAACACCTATGGCAAGCGCACCCAGGTCGGCCTGTATCTGCAGGACCAGATTGCGATCGGCCGGCTCCAACTGATCGCGAGCGGCCGCTTCGACTGGTACGACCAGACGACACGCAACAAGCGGGTTGCGGTGGGCGGCAACGGCGCGGCGACCTTCCTGTCGCAGAACGCCTTCACCGCGCGGTTGGGCGCGCTCTACGAGTTCGAGTTCGGCCTTTCGCCTTATTTCAGCTTCTCGGAATCGTTCGAACCGCAGACCGGGACCCGCTATGTGCCGGGGAGCAATCCCCTGAGGACCGAGCCATTCGAGCCGGTGACCGGGCGGCAGTACGAAGCGGGGCTCAAGTTCCAGCCCCGGGGCACCAACGCGATCTTCACCGCATCGGTCTATGATCTGCGGCGGCGCAAGGTGCCGATGTCGGATCCCGGCGCGCCCGGCAATGGGCTGCCGTCCAACTCGCAGATCCAGATCGGCGAAGTGCGCGTCCGCGGCGTCGAGCTCGAAGGGCGGGGCGAGGTCGTTCCGGGCCTCGATGTGATCGTCGCGGCCAGCTACACCGATGCGATCATCACCCAGGGGACCAAGGCGCAGCCGGCGACCGCGACGGTCGGGCCGGTTCCGACCACCACCGGTACGCGTCAGCTGGGCACACCCGAATGGCTTGCCTCGGGCTTCGTCTCCTATGATTTCGGCCACAATGCCGGTGTGGCCGGGCCGCTCGGCGGGCTGAAGCTCGGCGCCGGCGTGCGCTATGTCGGCGGATCGGACGGGACTACCCAATACAAGGTGGTCAGCGGCGTCGCGATCTTCGAGCGGTTCACGACGGACTCATTCACGCTGGTCGATGCGATGCTGGGCTATGACCTCGGCAAGGCGAGCAGCGCGCTGTCCGGCTTCAGCCTGGCGGTGAATGCCGCGAACCTGTTCGATACGCGGCACGTCAGCGCATGTCCGTTCAACAACAGCTGCTATTTCGGTGCCGGGCGGACCGTGACGGGATCGCTGCGCTTCAATTGGTGAGCTAACGCCGGAACGCTTTTTCGCCGCTGAAGGGGGGCGTTGTCCGCTGTGCAAATGGCCCTTGCGGGCGTGCACTGCGGGCAGCGCCTATCTTGAAGAAGCGGACAGGATTGTGCGCACCTCGCGCGCTTCTGCGCTTCCGGCGCCAAAAATGAATGGGCCGGAACAAGGCGCCTGCAGGACCGTCAGGGACTTGGGATCGCGGGCCGGCAGCACGGTAGCGCTCGGGCCGCGTATCGGCGGTATCGGAGAGGCCGGGTCGCGCAGGGCGATCAGGAACCGGCCACTGGCCATTCCCGAAGGGCCGCCGAGGGTTGGGCTGCCCCAGGTCACAGCAATCGTTCCGGCCGCCCTGCCGGCCAGCACCTCGTCAACCACTATGCCGAAACGTGCATAGTCGACCGTCAGCAAGCTGTCTGGCGCCTTGTAGAACTTGCGTTGCGCTCGCGACAGTCTGGGAGACGCCAGTATCTTCCTGCGAAACGCTTCGTCGCGAATGAGCCGGTAGTTGACGATCCTGCCGACCACGACGGTGCTGGCATATCGGATATCGTCAAGGCGAAGTTCGGCAGGCGCCCTGCACGCATGGGCTGGCACGCCCGGCACAAGACAAGCGATAATCGCGGCGACCAAATACAGGCGTGGCATCCGGTGCTCCTCAAGGGGCATGCGTTCGCCGTGTCATCCTGGACACCCGCATCTTAACGGCCGCTTTCCGCACCTTGCGGTCACGCCCGGCGCGGCAAAGCCAAGCGCCCATGAAAAAAGCCCCCGAGGCGAACCTCGGGGGCTTTCCGCTGTCCTGACCGGCAGATGCCGGTCGTGGATTAGCTGACGTGCTTGGCGATGTGCTTGTTCAGCTCGAACATCGTCGCCTTGTCACCGCCGAAGACCTTCTTCAGCTTGTCGTCGGCCAGGATCTCACGCTTGTTGGCGGGGTTCTGGAGATTGTTCTTCTTGATGTGGTCCCACATCTTGCTGACGATCTCGCTGCGCGGCAGCGGACCGGCGCCGACGATCGCGGCGAGGTCGGCCGAGGGGGTGACGGGCTTCGCGATGCCGCCACGGGCTCCGCCGGATGCCTTCTTTTCCGCCATATTTTCTTCTCCTCTGTGAGCCGGTGACAAGCCCCCGGGCTCAGATATGCTCCAGCGCCGACGGTTTGTGGGCTGCGTTCCCACCGTTGTCGCTGGAAGACGATGTACTGTGGTTCTTTACGCGATGCACGTACTTGATGGCCTTTCAAGACCATAACGGGCGTTTGTTTGTGGAGAACTCGCCCTCTGAGGGCGCCTGAGGACGGTTTGCACCTCACAGGGCGTTCCCTGAGGGGACAAGCAGACCCGATTCTCTCCACATGGGGTAAAACGGGGAAGGGCGTGCCCGGTTTCCCGGACACGCCCTCCTGCCGCCGGAAAGCCCCGGCTGGTCCCATTTGGTTGGTCAGAACTTCACGCGTGCCTTCACGCCGTAGAAGCGCGGCGGTGCGGGATAGACCGCGAAGCTGGCGCCCTGCTCCGGGACCGGGAACGAGGTGATGTTGTAGTAGGTGTCGAACAGGTTCTCGACATAGGCCTCGATCCCGAACTGGCGGTCCTTGCCGAAGTTCAGGCCAACGCGTGCGTTGACGATGCTGTAGCCGTCATTGGTGGTGTAGGGCCGCGCGATCGGGTTGTTGATCGTGTTGGCATCGCTGTTGGTGCGCCAGTCGACATGGAACAGTGCGCCGACACTCTCGCTGATCTGCGGGGTCCAGGTCACCGCGCCGGTGATGACGTTGCGCGGCGAGTTGGTCAGCGGCTTGCCATTGTCCGAACCGGCGAGCGGATCCTTCACCTCGGTGTCGAGCAGCGTGTAGTTGAGCGCGAAGGTCAGGTTCGAGCTTGGGCGGATCACCGATTCAAGCTCGATGCCCTTCGAGATCACCTTGGCGAAGTTGCGGGTGACGAAGCGCGTGCCCTCGAACGAGTTGTTCTGGTAGCCGTTGAACTCCTGATAGAAGCCCGCGAGGTTGATCTGGAGGCCACGGATCGGGTTGCTCTTCAGGCCGATTTCAAAGGCATCGACCAGCTCGTTACCGAACTCCAGATCGCTGATCTGCGCGCCGTTGCCGCCGAGCAGCCGCGAGTCGAACGAACCGCGATCGAGGTTGTAGCCGCCCGACTTGTAGCCGCGGTCATAGCCGCCATAGAGCAGATAGTTGTCGGAGAGCTTGAACGCGATCTTCGCGGTGCCGGTGAACTCGTCCTCGGTCCGCTTGCCGTTGTATGCGCCGTTGAACTCCGAGTTGATCGTCGGGTTGCAGGTGTAGAGATGGGCGAGGCTGAACAGGCCGAGCGGGTTGGACGGGCTGGCGCCCTGCGCCATCAGCGCCTGGCGGAACAGCGTCGAGTTCGGGTTGAGCCAGAAGCTGCACGACGGCACCGACGCGTTGAGGTTGGCGTCGATCTTCTTGGTCTCGCGGTTGTAGCGCAGACCCAGCGTCAACGACAGATTGTCGGTGAAGTTGATGATGTTGTGCGTGAACAGCGCGAACGCCTGGGTATCCACCTTGTAGCGATCGGCCTGCTGGCCCGCGCCGTCCGGCGTGCGCGGGATCGGCTGGAGGAAGGTGTCGCGCACACCCGGATTTGCAAGAATTGCCGCCTGCTGCGCCGGGGTCATCTGGGAAAAGGCGACCTGACCGAACAGCGGCACGCCCGCGCCCAGCGTCCCGAACAGCTGTGCGCCGTTGGGCAGCAGCGCGTTCCGGGTCAGCTGGCTGAAGATGCCGTCGACGAACTGGTCGGCTTGGGTGCCGTAACGGACCACATCGGTCAGGTTCAGCTTCTCGTTGAGGTAGAAGCCGCCGACGAGCCAGTCGAGCTTGCCGTCGAACGCGCTGCCCTTGAGGCGGAGCTCCTGGGTGAAGTCCTTGATGCCCGTGCGATAGCCGTCGCGATAGGCGCGGTCGGCGCCCGAGAAGTCGATGTCCTGGCTACGCACCGCGCGCCAGTCGCGATAGGCGGTGATCGAGGTGAGGGTGACGTCGCCGAGATTCCAGTCGAGCTGGCCCGAAATGCCCCATTCCTTGACCTTCTCGGTCAGGTCGCGGTTGGGCGATGTCGCCATCTGCCGCCCTTCGCGATTGAACGGCCGGACGATGCCATCGCGGCCGACCGCACCGCCCAGGGCGGGGGTTCCCGCCAGCGCTTCGATCAGGTTGCTGGTGATGAAGCCGAGGACGCCGCCGGTGGTGGTAGTGTCCCGGCCGGAAGGAAGCAGCTCGAAGCCCGATCCGCTATTGAGCGCGCCGCAGCACGCCTCATCCGTCTGGGCATAGTCGCCGATCAGGCGGAAGGTGACGTTCGTCGTCTCGAACTTCGCCTGGCCGCGGACGAACCAGCGGTCGATATTGTTGAAGTCGCGGCCGGTGTTGGGATCGGTGATATAGCCGTCACGCTTGTGATAGCCGCCGTCCACGCGCAGCGCGAGCTGCTCGGTCACGCCGCCGGTGATGCCGCCCTTGAGCTCGACCTCGTTATAATTGCCGTAGGAGCCCTCGACATAGCCGCCAAGATCGAACGACGGACCTTGCGTCGTGATGCTGAGCGCGCCGGCCGACGTGTTGCGGCCGAACAGCGTGCCCTGCGGGCCGCGCAAGACCTCGACCCGGTCGATCGGGGGAAGGTCGGACAGCGCGACGCCCGCGCGGGCGCGGAACACGCCGTCGATGAACACGCCCACCGCCGGCTCGAAGCCGGGGTTGTCGCCCGCGGTGCCGATACCGCGGATACGCAGCACCACGCCGGTCGCCGCGGACTGACCGGTGGTCACCTGAAGGCTCGGCGTCACCTGACGCAGACCGCGAATATCGCTGACGCCGGCATTTTCGATCTGTTCGGAACCGAGCACGCTGACCGCGATCGGCACATCCTGTGCCAGCTGGGCGCGACCGGTGGCCGTGACGACCACCTCGCCCTCGTCACGGACCGTTTCGTCGGCCTGAGACGCGGCAGGCGCAGCGTCCTGCGCAAAGGCTGGGGTCGTGGCCATCAACGCGATGGCGGACGCGGTGAGCAGTTGGAACTTCCGCATGAAAGGCCTCCTCTCTGAGCGGCGCCCGCATCTGCGGCGGGTCACCATTGTGGATTGGGTCGAAGCTACCGTTCCCCGAATCCTTACGTCAACGTCAAATCACGCTAGGAATCCCGCGGAAATGCTTGCTATTCCGGTTCGGTAGGGGTTGTTGCCGAAGCGCAACACAGCCAAGCGTGCTTGCCGTAGCGTCACGCACGAAACACAGGATTTGCAGGACGATGAGCTGCCACGACCACGACGAGCCCGATGACGGCGATATCGTCGCTTCGCCGCCCAAAATCGAGGTGCCCGAGGAGGTTGCGGACGCGGTTCGCACGATCCTTCGCTGGGCCGGTGACGATCCGACTCGGGAAGGCCTGCTCGATACGCCCAAGCGCGTCGCACGCGCCTGGAAGGAATATTGTCAGGGCTATGGCGAGGATCCTTCACACCACCTCTCGCGCATCTTCGAGGAGGTGGGCGGCTATGACGAGATCGTGCTGCTGAAGGACATCCCGTTCCAGTCGCATTGCGAGCACCATATGGCGCCGATCATCGGCCGCGCCTCGATCGCCTATCTGCCGCAGGATCATGTCGTCGGCATCTCGAAGCTTGCACGCGTGCTTCATGCCTATGCGCGGCGGCTGCAGGTGCAGGAACGGCTGACCGCGGAAGTCGCCGATTGCATCTGGAACCACCTCCACCCGCGCGGCGTCGCGGTGGTGATCGAGGCGAGCCACGCGTGCATGACCGCGCGCGGGGTCCGGACCCCTGGGGTCGGCATGGTCACCAGCCGGATGATGGGAGTGTTCCGCGAGGATGAGCGCAGCCGCAAGGAAGTGCTGGCGCTGATGGGGTATTGATGCGGGTTCTCGTCACCGGTGGCGCGCGGCGCATCGGCGCGGCGATCGTGCGGCATCTGGCCGCCGCCGGGCACAAGGTTGCGGTGCATCACCATGACTCGCATGACGAGGCGGAGGCGCTGGCCGCGGAACTGGGCGTGGCGCTGGTAACTGCGGATCTTGCCGACGCGGCCGAAACGCGCGGGCTGGTGCAGGCCGCGGCGGAGGTGCTGGGCGGGCCCGTCGAAGGGCTGGTCAACAACGCCTCGCTGTTCGCGTGGGACGCGTTGCCGGTGGCCGATTATGCCGGACTGGACCGGCACATGCACGTCAACCTCGGCGCTCCTCTGGTGCTCGCTTCGGCGATGGCGGCACAGACCGGGCTGGCGGAAGGGGCGATCGTCAATCTGCTCGACCAGAAGCTCGACAACCCCAACCCCGATTTCCTCACCTATACGCTGAGCAAGGCGGGGCTGGCGGAGGCGACGCGCTTGCTCGCGATGGCGCTGGCGCCGCGGATCCGCGTCAATGCGGTGTCGCCCGGAATCTCGCTGCCCAGCCTCGATCAGGGCGACGCGGAGTTCGCCAGGGCATCGACCCAGAACTTGCTCGAGCGCCAGGTCGACCTTGGCGACATCGCCCGCACGGTGGAGCATCTGCTGGCCGCGCGCAGTATCACCGGGCAGAATGTCTTCGTCGATTGCGGCCAGCGGTTCGTTCGGCGCGAGGGGGATGTGATGTTCGACGGGCGGGCAAGGCCCGATGTGCGCCCGCATGGTTGAGTATACGATCCTGCTGGAAGGGCTTGAGGTCACGATCGGCCTTGGCATTCACGACCATGAGCGCGCCGCGCCGCAGCGCGTGACGGTGAGCGTATGGCTGACCTGCGGCTATGACGCGGTGCCGCAGGACCGGATCGAGGCGGTGGTCGACTATGACTATCTGCGCGAGGGCATCCGCGCGCTGAGCGAGGCGCGGCATATCGAACTGCAGGAAACGCTGTGCGAGGAAGTCGCTCAGCTTGCGCTCGCCGCCGATCCGCGGGTGCGCACGGTCAAGGTGCGCTCGATGAAGCTCGACGTCTATCCCGACGCGCGCGTAGGATGCGAAGTCGTGCGGAGCGCCGGGGAACGGGAATGATCGTCGCATTGCTGCTTGCGCTTCAGGTTTCGGCACCCGCGCCGGCGGGCCAGATAACCCCGCCCCGCCAGATCTATATGCCGCCCATCGCCAGCTATTATCCGCCCGAGGCGATGGCGCGGGACGAGCAGGGGACGACACGGCTCAAATGCGTACTCGACGCCACCGGGCGACTGGTCGACTGCGCCCTTCACTCCAGCTCCGGTTCCGCGACGCTCGATACCGCGGCGTTCCGGATCGCGCAGGATGCGCGCTACGAGCCCCAGCGGGTCGATGGAACGCCGGTCGCCATCCCGGCGATCCTGCCTGTTCGCTGGGTGCTGGCGGACTAGCGTCTGTGCTTTTGGGGTTGGAGTAAGCGCCGACCCACCCTATGTCCGCAACGGTCCGCCGTTCAGCGGCGGGCAATTTGGGGTTGTTACAGGGTACATCGTGCAACTGTTGCTGTTTCTCTCCGCGCTGTTGGCGGGTCTGACCGGTGCCTTCACCGGCGACCGTGACCTGCGCGTGGGGCAGCGGCAGAGCGAAACGGCGATCACCCGCGCTGCCGAGGTCGCCGCTGAGGCGGTTGCCGCTGTCACCGCGACACGTATCTTTGCCCCGATCGCGACGCCGCAGCTTCCCGCTGCCGCATCCTTTGCCATCCATGACGCGCCGGTGCTTCGTCCCGCGCGTCTGTCGAGCGAGCGCCGGCTGGAATAGCCCGTGCCGCCGCCTGCCATGCGGGCGGCCCTCTTCGCACACAGACTAGCTGCGTCCGCAGGCCGGGCGCGCATCCCGCAATTTTATACGACTGGAATCCATCATGCTCGGCGGTTTGGCCAAATCCCTGTTCGGCTCGTCCAACGACCGTTACGTCAAAGGCCTTGGGGCCATCGTCCAGAAGATCACCGCGTTCGAGCCTGCACTGCAGGCGCTCTCGGACGAGGAACTGTCGGCGCAGACCGTGAAGTTCCGCGAGCGGCTTGCGAATGGCGAGAAGATCGACTCGATCCTGCCCGAAGCCTTCGCGACGGTGCGCGAGGCATCGCGCCGCGTGCTCGGCATGCGCCATTTCGACGTCCAGATGATCGGCGGCATCGTCCTCCATCGCGGCGAGATCGCCGAGATGCGCACGGGTGAAGGCAAGACGCTGGTGGCAACGCTCGCCACCTATCTCAATGCGCTGCCGGCGCAGGGCGTCCACGTCATCACCGTCAACGACTATCTCGCCCGCCGCGACGCCGAGTGGATGGGGCAGATCTACAAGTTCCTCGGCCTGACCGTCGGCGTGATCGTGCCCAACCTCGCCGATCATCAGCGCCGCGACGCCTATGCCGCCGACATCACCTACGGCACGAACAACGAATTCGGCTTCGACTATCTGCGCGACAACATGAAGTATGATCGCGCGTCGATGGTGCAGCGCCCCTTCGCCATGGCGATCGTGGACGAGGTCGACTCGGTGCTGATCGACGAGGCGCGCACGCCGCTGATCATCTCCGGCCCGACCGACGACAAGTCCGAACTGTACATGCAGGTCGATGCGGTGGTGAAGCAGCTCGACGAGAAGCTGTACGAGAAGGACGAAAAGCAGAAGAGCGTCATCCTGACCGAAGAGGGCACCGAGACCGTCGAGCGGATGCTCGAGGCGGCGGGGCTGTTGCAGGGCGACAATCTCTACGATTTCGAGAACACCCAGGTGGTCCACCACCTCAACCAGTCGCTTCAGGCGAACACGATGCGCAAGCGCGACATCGATTACATCGTCAAGGACGGGAAGGTCGTCATCATCGACGAGTTCACCGGGCGCATGATGGACGGCCGCCGCTGGTCGGACGGTCTGCACCAGGCGGTCGAAGCCAAGGAAGGCGTCAACATCGAGCCGGAGAACCAGACGCTCGCCTCGATCACCTTCCAGAACTATTTCCGCATGTATCCCAAGCTCTCGGGCATGACCGGCACCGCGGCGACCGAGGCGCCGGAATTCTTCGACATCTACAAGATGAACGTGGTGACGATCCCCACCAACGTGCCGGTGCAGCGGATCGATCAGGACGACGAGTTCTACAAGACCCAGCAGGACAAGTTCATCGCCATCGCGCGCTCGATCAAGGAGCATGCGACCAAGGGCCAGCCGGTGCTGGTCGGCACCGTCTCGATCGAGAAGTCGGAGCTGCTGTCCGACTATCTCACCAAGGAGGGCGTCGATCACTCGGTGCTCAATGCGCGCCTGCACGAGAACGAGGCACATATCGTGGCGCAGGCCGGCCGTCTGGGTGCGGTGACGATCGCCACCAACATGGCGGGCCGCGGCACCGACATCCAGCTTGGCGGCAATGTCGAATTCCGGGTGAATGACGAGCTCAGCGAGATGGCGGAAGGGCCGGAGCGCGAAGCTGCGGTCGAGCAGATCAAGGCCGAAGTCGCTGCCGAGAAGCAGAAGGTGCTCGAGGCTGGCGGCCTGTTCGTGCTCGGCACCGAACGCCACGAAAGCCGTCGCATCGACAACCAGCTGCGCGGCCGTTCAGGCCGCCAGGGCGATCCGGGCCTGTCGCGCTTCTACCTCAGCCTCGACGACGACCTGCTGCGTATCTTCGGCCCCGACACGCTGTTCGCCAAGATGATGCGCAACAACATCGCCGATGGCGAGGCGATCGGCAGCAAGTGGCTGACCAAGGCGATCGAGACCGCGCAGAAGAAGGTCGAGGCGCGCAACTACGACATCCGCAAGCAGGTCGTCGAATATGACGACGTCATGAACGACCAGCGCAAGGTGGTGTACGAGCAGCGCAGCGACATCATGGATGCCGAGACCGTCGGCGACGTGGTCGAGGATATGCGCGCCGAGACGGTCAACGATCTTGTCGGCCGTTTCTGCCCGGCAGAGACCTATCCCGAGCAATGGAATGTCGAAGGCCTCAAGGAGAATGTCCAGAAGACGCTGGGCATCGAAGTGCCGGTCGAGACGTGGATCGCCGAGCAGGACGGCATCGAGCCCGAGGACGTCGAGAATCGCATCCGCGAACTCGCCGATACGCGTGTGAAGGCCAAGTCGGACGATCTCGATCCAGAGACCTGGGTCCAGATCGAAAAATCGATCCTGCTCCAGAATCTCGACCATCACTGGAAGGAGCATCTGGGTATGCTCGATGCGCTGCGTCAGGTGGTTCACCTGCGCGCCTATGCCCAGAAGACGCCGATCAACGAGTATAAGCAGGAAGCCTTCGCCATGTTCGAGCGGATGCTCGCCAGCATCCGTGAAGACGTGACGCGTACGCTCGCTTGGGCCGAATTCCAGTTCCAGGCGCCGCCCGAGCTTCCCGAGCTGCCCGATTTCCTGACGACGCATATCGATCCGCTGACCGGCATCGATAACAGCGCCGATTGGGATGCCGGGGCCGCAGGCCTGATCTCGAACGAGCTGCCCGCGCTCCAGATCCCGCGTCCGGACGGCGGAGCCGTGGGCGACGATCCGGCGGAGTGGGCCGGCCGCGTCAGCCGCAATGCGCCGTGCCCCTGCGGGTCGGGCAACAAGTACAAGCACTGCCACGGCGCGCTGTAGGGACGGCCGCGGCCCGATCGTCGCCCGGCCCCGTGCCGGGGCGGCGATCGTGCGGTCCTGGCAAGGCAAAAGAAAAAGGGCCGCCCGGTCTTCCCGGGCGGCCCTTTTCTTGTGGCTGGTCAGCCGGTCTCAGCGCGGCTTGGGCGGCTGGCTGATCGACGGACCGAGATTTTCGAGTACCTCGCGCGCATTGAACGCGCGGACATTGTCGGGCTTGCGGCCCCGGCCGACCACAATCTCGGCGCTCGCTTCATAGCGATCGACGGTGCGGACATCGATGTCGCGATCCCAGAACGGATCGCCAAAGGAGTAGGGGCTCCAGCCGCGCCAGCCCCAGCGCGGGCTGTAATAGCGCCATGACGGCCCCCAATAGCCCCACGGGCCGGGGCCGAAGGGCCGGTCGACATAGGTCCGCGTCTTCTTCTCGGTGTCGCGGTCGGAGAGGGTGAAATAGTCGTAGCCGCGCTCGACGGTAAGCTGCGCGGCACGATAGAGAAGATAGCGCTCGACCGTCTCGCGCGAGGTGAGGCTGTTGCCCGCGAACGTGACGCGGAACCGGTCGTTCTCGATCTGCTCGTCCCAATAGCCCGTGCGGTACTGGCCGCTGCCGGAAGCGGGCTGGAAAGGTGTGGGCGTCGCGCAGGACGCGAGCACGGATGCCGACGCGAGGGCGAGGGCAAGCGCCGCGACCCGCGAACGGCGGGATTGGCTGATGCGCATGATATTCCTCCTGATCATTGCGGCGACTCGTGCCGATATGTGGTTGTAACGAACAGCATAAGGCAAATGTCCATTCGCTGAACGATCATTCGGGAAACGGAATGGCGCACGCGGACCCGTAACCGCACGACGCGGTCGCGCGCTGCGGACGGACTGGCGATTTGAAGGGAAAATCGCTGGCTCCCTGAGTAGGATTCGAACCTACGGCCGCTCGATTAACAGTCGAGAGCTCTACCGCTGAGCTATCAGGGAACGACAGCGAGGGCGCGCCTATACGAAGGGGTTTCGCGCATTGCAAGCGGGCGTGGGCAAGAATTTCGGAAAGATCGCGAAGCTGGTGAGAACCGGCACCTTCTATGCGACGAACTGCTCCATTGTGATCCGGTCGTCGAGGGCGTGTTCGGGGTCGAACAGCAACGTCAGGTCGCGCTTGGGGTCGATCTCGATATCCACGCGCGCCACGTCGCGCACCTCGCGCTGGTCGGCGACGGCGCTGACCGGGCGCTTGCCGGGATCGAGTACTTCCAGCGAAATTCGTGCCTTCTCGGGCAGGATCGCGCCGCGCCAGCGGCGGGGCCGGAACGGGCTGATCGGGGTAAGCGCGAGCATCTGCGAGCCGAGCGGCAGGATCGGCCCATGCGCGGAGAGATTATAGGCGGTCGATCCCGCGGGTGTCGCGATGAGGATGCCGTCGCACACCAGCTCGGGCAGCACGACACGGTCGTTCACCGTCACCTGGAGCTTGGCGGTCTGGCGCGTCTCGCGCAGCAGCGACACCTCGTTGATCGCGGGCAGCACATGCGTCTCGCCCTCGACCGTGGTCGCCACCATCACCAGCGGAGTCACCTTGAACGGCCGCGCGCGGGTCAGGCGCGCGTCGAGCCCGTCGGGGCGCCATTCGTTCATCAGGAAACCGATCGTGCCCAGGTTCATCCCGAACACCGGCATGTTGCGATGCTTCTCCAGCAGCATGTGCAGCGTCTGGAGCATGAAGCCGTCGCCGCCCAGCGCGACGATCATCTCGGCCTCGTCCGGGTGCACCCAGTCATGGGCCGCGAGCAGTTCGTGCGCGGCAACCTCGGCGGGGTTGGTGGGGGAGGCGACGAGTGCCCGGCGCATGCCGCTCATCCGCCGGTCACGTTCATATGGCGGCCGACTGCGGGCGCGGCGCCGCGCTCGACATTGAAATCATGGTGCGCGGGCTTGGTGGCGAGCGCATCGTCGATCGCGCTATCGACTCCGGCCAGTCCGCCCTGCCGGATCGCGGTCTTCAGATCGACCTGGTCCTCATGGCCAAGACAGGTGAACAGTTTACCCTCCGTGGTCAGGCGCACGCGGTTGCAGCTCTCGCAGAAATTGCCGGTAAGCGGCGAGATGAGGCCGAGCCGCGCGCCGGTCTCCGCGACGCGCCAATAACGCGCTGGGCCGCCGCTGCGGTGCCGGTCGGGCGACAGTGTGAAGCGCTGCGCCAGATCGTCGAACACCTGTGTCAGCGGCATGAAGCGGTCTGCGCGATCCTCGTCGATCGCGCCGAGCGGCATGGTCTCGATCAGGGTCAGGTCCAGCCCGTTGTCGCCTGCCCATTGCAGCATCGGCGCGATCTCGTGGTCGTTCAGCCCCTTGAGCGCGACCATGTTGATCTTGACCGACACGCCGGCTGCCTGCGCTGCGGCGATGCCGTCCAGCACCTCTCCCACCACGCCATGGCGGGTGATGTGGCGGAACGTCTCGGGGTCGCGGCTATCCAGGCTGACGTTGATTCGCCGAACCCCAGCATCGGCCAGCGTCTCGGCATATTCGGCAAGGCGGGTGCCGTTGGTGGTCATCGTCAGCTCATCGAGACCGCGTCCGACGTTGCGCCCGAGCCGTCGGACCAGGTCGATCGCGTCACGGCGTACCAGCGGTTCGCCGCCGGTCAGGCGGATCTTGGTTACGCCGCGCGCGATGAAGCGTTCGGCGATCAGCGCGATCTCTTCCAGCGCCAACAGTTCGCTGCGCGGCAGAAACGTCATCTTCTCGGCCATGCAATACCGGCAGCGCAGGTCGCACCGGTCCGTCACCGATACTCTGAGGTAGCGGATCGTGCGGCCATGCTTGTCGACAAGGGGCCGGTCGATCGAGGCGGGCGCGGTGGCCATGAAAAAAGCAGCTAAGCGGTTGATGGCTTCGCAGCAAGCCTTGGGTTAGGGATGGGGCCGATGACCGAAACCGCGCCCCTGCACGCCACCACGATGACCGGGCGCGAACGGCCAGTTTTCCTGCTCTCCTTTCGCCAGCGTGACGAACTTGCCGGACTGGCTGCCGGGGCCGGCTGGCGCGTCGTCGCGGCGCGCCGTGCCGATGGTGCCGAGCGGCGGTTGCTCGCGAGCGGCGCGGTGGTGGCGGTGGTCGATGCGCGCGGTGCGGTGGAAGAGGGACTGGCGGCGGTGCGCGCGCTCGCGGGCGTCGCGGGCGCGACCGGCGGCGCGCTGCTTGCACTGGTCTCGCGCAACGATTCCGCGCGGCTCGGTGAGTTCTACGAGGCCGGCGCCACCCATTTTCTCGCCAGCCCGATGCGGGAGGCGGAGTTCGTCCAGGCGTTGCGCTTTGCCGCCCGCCACGCCGAACGGGTCGGTGGCGAAGGGCCGGTGATCGTCGGCGACGCCGAGCCGCTTGGCTGGCGTTATGACCCTGCCTACGCCTCGATTCAGGTCACTCCGGCGCTCGCGGCGATGCTGGGGCTGGGCGAGGAGCCTTCGGTCCGCGCGATGCTGCGCCGGGTGGGCGCGGGCGACCGTGGCGCCCTGCGTGCCGCGTTCGCTCGATTGCGCGACGGCCTTTCCGCGACCGCCTTCGCACATGAGCTTCAGGGTGCGGGGCGCGTGGTCGAGCATCTTCAGCGCGATGCGCGCACCGGGCGCGTCCACGCGCTGATCGAGCGGCTGGGCGAGATCGATGCCGGTGCGGCAGTGCGCGATGCGCTGGCCGGGGTGCATGACGGTGCCGGGGTTCGCCGCTGGATCGAACGGCGGCTGGGCGAGAAACAGCCAGTGGGTGTGGTCCTTGCGGCCCTCAACCGGTTCGAGATGGTCAATACCGCCTATGGCCGCCCCGCCGGGGATGCGCTGCTGCGCGCCGCTTCGGGCAGGCTGGGCGAAGCGGCGCGCGAGCTGCTGGGCCGCCATTTCGTCGCGGCGCGCGTTGCCGGTGCCGAGTTCGTCGTCGCTTCGGAAGGCGCTGCGCCCGACTTGCTCGAAGCGGTGGCGGCGCGGATCGAGGAGGCACTGTCGCGGCCCTTCGTGATCGGCGACGAGATCACCCCGCTGGGCGCACGCACTGCGATCGCTCTGTCGGAGCCGGACGATACCGCCGCGACCCTGCTGCGCCGGGCGAGCGATACGCTGGCGGGGAACGATGCCCCGCCCGGCGTCGTGCCGCTCGACACGCTCGCGGTCGATCTGCGCCGGGCGATGGAGGCGGGCGAGATCGAGCTTCGCTTCCAGCCCCAGGTGGTGGTGTCGACCGGTGCGATCGCCGGGGTCGAGGCGCTGGCGCGCTGGCGTCACGCGCAGGGTGAGATCGGTGCCGAAATGCTCTTTGCAGCTGCGGTGCGCGCGGGGCTCGAACTGGCGCTGTCGGAGCATGTCCAGCGGCTCGCGCTCGATCAGGCCGCGCGCTGGCCCTTGGCGCTGCGCGGCCTGCGCCTGTCGGTCAACGTCACCGCCGCCGATGTCGCCCGGATCAACTTCGCCGACCTGTTCCTCGACTGGGTGGATGCGAGCGGCTTTCCGCGCGGGCGCCTCACCGTCGAGATCACCGAGGGCGGGTTGATCGGCGACCTGAGCGAAGCCGCGCGCCTGCTTGCCGAGCTTCGCACCGCCGGCTGCCGCGTCGCGATCGACGATTTCGGGACGGGCTATTCCAGCCTCGCCTACCTCAAGGCGCTGCCGCTCGACTATCTCAAGATCGACCGCAAGCTGACGCAGGACATCACCGGATCGGCGCGCGACCGGGTGGTGGTGCGCGGGGTGATCGACATGGCGCGCTCGCTCGGTCTCGCGGTGGTCGCCGAGGGAGTGGAGACCGCGGAGCAGCTTGAGCTTCTCGCCAAGGAGGGATGCCAGTTCTACCAGGGCTATCTCTGTGCCGAACCGCTGACGGTGGCGGAGCTGGAACAGCTGGTGGAGGCGCAATGAACGATCCGCAGGACGTGACCGGCGTCTGGTACGGCCGCTACTTTGCCTCCTCGTTCGGCGTGGATGAGAACAGCTTCATCGCGCATCTCGACGAGATTGTCGGCGAGGTCAGCGGGACGATCACCGAACCCGATAACACCGGCGCGGAAGAGATCCGCCGCGCCTTTGTCGATGGCGACCGCACCGGCGCGCGGCTGCGCTTCGTGAAGCAGTACGATCCGGCGGGCACGCTTGCCCATTCGGTCGCCTATGCGGGCACGATCAGCGACGATGGCACCGAAGTCACCGGCGAATGGCGCTTCTCGGGCTACCATGGCAGCTTCGTGATGAACCGCGAGGCGTTCCGCGCCGAGGAGCTGGAAGAGGAAGCCGCGGTCGACGAGGGCATCGTGATCGAGATGGACGAGCCGATCGCCCCCCGATAGTTTCGCCCGAAACCGGGAGGACCTGCCATGATTCACCGCCGCGGCCTGTTCGCGTTCGTCGCGCTGCTGCTCTCCGCCATGCTGCTGCCCGCGCCCGCTTCGGCGAAGGATTTCGCCTCCACCCGCATCACCGTGACGGTGGAAGGGAAGGGCAAGGACGTGATCCTGATCCCCGGCCTCTCCTCGTCCCCGCGCGTGTGGAAGGAGATGATCGCCGCCGTCCCCGGCTATCGCTGGCACAAGGTTCAGGTCCACGGCTTCGCCGGCACCGACAAGGGCGGCAATAGCGAAGGCGATGTCGCCGCGCCGGTGGCCGAGGAGATCGCCCGCTATATCGCCGAGCGGAAGCTGGGCAGCGTCGCGGTGATCGGCCATTCGATGGGCGGGACGATGGCCATGATGCTCGCCGCGCGCCATCCGGCAAGCGTGTCGAAGCTGATGGTGGTCGACATGTTCCCGTTCATGGGCGCGATGTTCGGCGGCCCCAACGCGACTCCGGCGACGCTCAAGCCGATCGCCGACGGGATCATGAACAGCATGAAGACGTCGCCTGCCGACGCCTATGCCAAGCAGCTCGAAGCCACGATCGCTTCGATGGTCGCGACCGAGAGCATGCGGGCCGGCGCGCTGGAGGATGCGATGAAGTCCGACCGCGACGTTTCCGCGCGTTCCTATGGCGAGCTCATCATGACCAACCTGGTCCCCGAGCTGTCCAGGGTCACCGCGAAGACGCTGGTGCTCTATGTCTCGCCCAAGGGCGCGCCGGTGACCGATGCCCAGATGGATGGCTATTATCAGGCGTCCTACGCGCCGGTGAAGGGCGCGGTGCTCAAGCGGGTGCCCAACGCTGCGCACTTCCTGATGTGGGACAACGCGCCCTTCTTCCAGGGCGAGGTGAAGGCGTTCCTCGCGGGATAGGCTGGTTCAGACGATCGCGGCGGTTAGCTGCCCGATCGCGCGCCTGTCGCCCGCCAGTGCTGCCAGCGCCGCGCGCAGCATCCGCCGCCGTTCGGCGCGTTCGGGAGCAGAGCGTTCCCAGCGGAACATGCTCTTCGCACCGCGAAGCTCGTCGCGGATGCGCCTCGCGACGCGGCGCAACTCGCCGGCGGTGGGCAGTCTGCCCTCGTAGATGCAGGCAATGATCTCCGGTGCGATCGTCGCTGGCGGCGAATACATTCCTGCTCTCCCTTTCGGGAACAAGCTAGGAAGCGATCCGCGCTTCGGAAGATGGCGACCGTCGCAATTGCGACGAACCGAGTCGGAAAACGTCCAGCCGGGCGCTCGCCCGGTCAGTCGAGCGTTTCGAACGTCCCGGTCTCGAAATCCGCTGCCAGCAGCGCGACGATCCGCTCAGCAACCACCTCGGGCGGCTTGACGCTCTCGGGGGCTTCGCCGGGATAGGCGCGCGCGCGCATCTTGGTACGGGTCGCGCCGGGGTTGAGCAGGGCGACGCGCACCTTGGTCAGGTTGCGCACTTCCTCGCCATAGCTCAGCACCAGATTCTCGAACGCCGCCTTGGTCGCCCCGTACAAGCCCCAGAACGCGCGCGGCTTGCGCGCGACGGTGGACGTCAGGCCGATCACCCGGCCATTGTCGGCCTTGCGCAGCAGCGGGTCGAACGCGCCGATCAGCGCGGCCTGCGCGCTGACGTTGAGCGCCAGCGTCTTGGCGACTTCCTTGGGGTCGAACGCCGCGATGGCGGACAGCGTACCCAGCGCCGCGGCGTTGAGCACCAGCAGGTCGAGCTTGCCCCAGCGTTCGGCCACTGCTGCGGCAAGGCGCGGGATCGAATCGGTCTCGAGCAGGTCCATCGGCGCGATGGTGGCGTTGCCGCCTGCGGCGAAGATCGCCTCTTCGACTTCCTCGAGGCCTCCGGCTGTGCGCGCGGTCAGGACGACATGCGCGCCCCGGGCTGCCAGCGCGATCGCGGTCGCCGCGCCGATGCCGCGGCTCGCGCCGGTGACGAGCGCGACGCGCCCTGCAAGAAACTGTTCGGTCATGGGTTCAGGCCGGTTCGTCGAGAAGGGCGAGCTGGCTGTCCGCCTGCTCATTATGGTCGGTCAGCTGCGTCGGATACTCGCCGGTGAAGCAGGCATCGCAATATTTGGGCAGCACCTCGGTCCGCTTCGCTTCGCCCAGCGCGCGATAGAGGCCGTCGATCGAGACGAAGGCGAGGCTGTCGGCCTTGATGAACTCGGCCATGGCGGCGACGTCCATCCGCGCGGCGAGCAGCTTCGACCGCTCCGGCGTATCGACGCCATAGAAGCAGCTGTGCGTCGTCGGCGGGCTGGCGATGCGCATATGCACCTCGGCGGCGCCCGCCTCGCGCATCATCTCGACGATCTTGAGGCTGGTGGTGCCACGCACGATCGAATCGTCGACCAGAATGATGCGCTTGCCCTGGATCAGGTCGCGATTGGCGTTGTGCTTGAGCTTTACGCCCAGGCGCCGAACCTCGGCGCTCGGCTGGATGAAGGTGCGGCCGACATAGTGCGAACGGATGATGCCGAGTTCGAACGGGATGCCCGATTGCTGGGCATAGCCGATCGCGGCGGGCACGCCCGAATCGGGAACGGGGATAACCAGATCGGCTTCGACCGGCGATTCGATCGCGATCTCTGCGCCGATATTCTTGCGCACCGAATAGACCGAGCGATTCTCGGAGATCGAATCGGGGCGCGAGAAATAGACCCATTCGAAGATGCACGGGCGCGGCGCGATCGCGGTGAAGGGGCGGATCGAGCGCAGCTCGCCGTCCTGCACGATCACCAGTTCGCCCGGCTCGACATCGCGGACATAGTCGGCGCCGACCACGTCGAGCGCGACCGTTTCCGACGCGAAGATATAGGCGTCGCCCAACCGGCCCATCACCAGCGGACGAATGCCCAGCGGGTCGCGGCACGCGATCATCCCCTCGGGCGTCATGCAGATGAGCGAATAGGCGCCCTCGATCTGCTTCAGCGCGTCGATGAAGCGATCGAGCAGATCCTTGTAACCGCTGGTCGCGACCAGGTGGATGATCGTCTCGGTGTCGGACGTGGACTGGAAGATCGACCCGCGCTGGATCAGTTCGCGGCGCACGTGCAGCGCGTTGGAGATGTTGCCGTTGTGCGCCACCGCGAAGCCGCCGCTCGCCAGCTCGGCATAGAGCGGCTGGACGTTGCGCATGCCCGAATCGCCGGTGGTGGCGTAGCGGACATGGCCGCAGGCGACGCTGCCCTGCAGCGCGCGCATCACCTCGTCGCGGTCGAAATTGCCGGCGACATGGCCGATCGCGCGATGGGTGTGGAAATGGGCGCCGTCCCAGCTCGTGATCCCGGCGGCCTCCTGGCCGCGGTGCTGGAGCGCGTGGAGGCCCAACGCAACGAGTGCGGCCGCACCGTCGGCGCCGGAAACGCCGAAGATGCCGCACTCTTCGCGCAGCTTGTCGTCATCGAACGGATTAGTGGTCAGCATCGGCCCTTCGCGGGGGAATCGTTGGTCGATGGGCGCGCATATAGGCGCACGATCCGCACTTGTCGCCCTTTTGTAACATCAACCATCGAACCCCATCGTTTCCGGATGCGTTAGTGGCGCGAAGGAGACAGGAAATGGCCAAGGACCACGGCCCGACGATCAAGAGCGACAAGGTCTATGAGGATCTGCGCGAGGCGGGGGCGAGCAAGGAAAAGGCCGCCCGTATCGCCAACGCCTATGCCGGCGGCACGCTCGATCGCAACGGCACGCATCTCGAGAATCGCAGCAAGGCGGCGCTGTATGGCGAGGCGAAGGAGATCGGCATCGCGGGGCGATCGGACATGAACAAGGATGAACTGATCGACGCGATCCGCAATCATTGATCCGCAGGGAAGTGGAGTCCTCGTCCGTCTCCACCCGGCACCCTTAACCGTCACCCCGGCCTTGTGCCGGGGTGACGAAGGAGGGAGGGGCCGGTCGAGGCCTGCAGTCACATATTCGAACCAGTCGATGACAATCCGGTTACGTGATCGATTCTCTCGTTCGTACTGACTTGTTTATCTCGTTTCCGGGGGGCGCAGGGTTCCGATAGCCTCCCCTCAGAACCACACTATAAGGAGGGATCGGCACATGGACGCGAAGACCGGATCGATCGACGGCGGCGGCTGTCCGTTTCATGGCGACGGCGGTGTCCGTGCCCTGCTCGGGCGTACCAACCGCGACTGGTGGCCCGAAATGCTGGCTACCGAAATCCTCAACCCCAATGGCGCATCGAACCCGATGGGCGCCGATTTCGACTATGCTGCGGCGTTCAAGAAGCTCGATTATGCGGCGCTCAAGGCCGACCTCACCGCGCTGATGACCGACAGCCAGCCCTGGTGGCCGGCGGACTATGGGCATTACGGTCCGTTCTTCATTCGCATGGCCTGGCATGCTGCGGGCACGTACCGCACCGCCGACGGCCGCGGCGGCGCCAATAGCGGGCAGCAGCGCTTCGCCCCGCTCGACAGCTGGCCCGACAACGGCAATCTCGACAAGGCGCGGCGCCTGCTGTGGCCGGTCAAGCGCAAGTACGGCAAGCACATCAGCTGGGCCGATCTCTTCATCCTCGCCGGCAATGTCGCGATCGAATCGATGGGAGGCCCGGTGTTCGGATTCGGCGGCGGCCGTGCCGATGTGTTCGAGCCCGAGCGCGACATCTATTGGGGTTCGGAAGACAAATGGGTGAATGAAGGCGTTCAGACCCGCATCGACCTCGACAAGGGGCTCGAAGCGCTCGAAGGCCCGCTCGCCGCGATCCAGATGGGCCTGATCTACGTCAATCCCGAAGGGCCGGGCGGGAACCCCGACCCGCTCCAGTCGGCGCGCGACATCAAGGCGACGTTCGAGCGCATGGCGATGGATCATGAGGAAACCGTCGCGCTCACCGCCGGTGGCCACACCTTCGGCAAGGCGCACGGCAATGGCGATGCGTCGCTGCTCGGTGCCGCACCTGCGGGCGGCGATCTCGCCGCGCAGGGTTTCGGCTGGGTCAGCAGCCACGAAAGCGGCGGCATCGGCGAGCATAGCGTGACCAGCGGACTCGAAGGCTCATGGGTCAACACGCCGACGCAGTGGAGCGAGAACTTCTTCCGCCTCCTGCTCGACTATGACTATGAGCTCGTCCACTCGCCGGCCGGCGCGCAGCAGTGGCAGCCGGTGAACCAGAAGGAAGAGGACATGGCCCCCGCGGCCTGGGACTCGTCCAAGAAGGTTCCGACGATGATGACCACCGCCGACATGGCGCTCAAGGTCGATCCCGAGTTCCGCGTGATCTCGGAGAAGTTCCGCAACGACCATGAAGCGTTCAAGGACGCCTTCGCTCGCGCCTGGTTCAAGCTGACCCATCGCGACATGGGCCCCAAGGGCCGCTATCTCGGTCCGGAAGTGCCCGCCGAGGATCTGATCTGGCAGGATCCGATCCCCGCCGGGACCAGGCCTTCGGACGCCGATGTTGAGGCGGTGAAGGCGGCGATCGCGTCGAGCGGCCTTACCGTGAGCCAGTTGATCAAGGCCGCCTGGGCCTCGGCCAGCACCTATCGCAAGTCCGATTTCCGCGGCGGTGCCAATGGCGCGCGCGTCCGCCTCGCCCCCCAGAAGGACTGGGAGGTCAACGAGCCGGCCTCGCTCGCCAAGGTTCTGTCCACGCTCGACGGGCTGCGCGGCAATCTGTCGCTCGCCGATGCGATCGTGCTCGGGGGCGTGGTCGGGCTGGAGAAGGCGATCAAGGATGCCGGTTCGAGCGTCGCGGTGCCCTTCACCGGTGGCCGTGGCGACGCGACCGAGGCACAGACCGACGCCGACAGCTTCGCGGTGATGGAGCCGCAGGCCGACGCCTTCCGCAACTATCTGCCCAGGAAGCTGGCGGTGAAGACCGAGGAACTGATGCTCGACCGTGCGTCGTTGCTCGGCTTGTCGGTGCCGGAGATGACCGTGCTGATCGGTGGCCTGCGCGTGCTCGGCGCCAATCACGGCGAGCGGGGCCATGGCCATTTCACCAGGCGCTCGGGCCAGCTCACCAACGACTTCTTCGTCAACCTGCTCGACATGACCAATGTCTGGAAGGCCGTCGATGGAAGCGACGACGAGGAATATATCGCCACCGACCGCACCAGCGGTGGCGAGACCTGGCGTGCCACCCGTGCCGACCTGATCTTCGGCTCCAACTCGGAACTGCGCGCGGTCGCCGAGGTCTATGCCGAGACCGGGCATGAGGAGAAGTTCGTCAAGGACTTCGTCGCGGCCTGGACCAAGGTGATGAACGCGGACCGCTTCGACCTCGCCTGAACGGGTTCGACGCGATCCAGGGCGGCCGCGGCGGGGAAACCTGCCGCGGCCGTCTTCGCATCTTCGTCGTGACGGGGAAGGGCGTGCGCGCTAACACGCCCCCATGACCGACCCGCGCGACTCCACCCTCGCTCTGAACCCCAAATACGACGCCAGCGGCCTCATCACCGCCGTCGCCACCGACGCCGCTACCGGCGAGCTGCTGATGCTCGCGCATATGAACGCCGACGCGCTGGCGAAGACGCTGGAGACCGGCGAGGCGTGGTTCTGGTCGCGCAGCAAGGCGCGGCTGTGGAAGAAGGGCGAAAGCTCGGGCAACGTCCTGCGCGTCGTCGAGGCGCGGATCGACTGCGACCAGGACGCGCTGTGGCTCAGGGTCGAGGCCGCCGGCCCCGCCTGCCACACCGGCGAGCGCAGCTGCTTCTTCCGGCGGATCGAGAACGGCGCGCTGGTGCGCGACGCATGAAGCCTGCCGCGGCGGCGCTGTTTGTGCTCCTCGCCGCCTGTTCGGGCGGTGGCGGCGGCAACCAGTCCGCGACCCCGCAGGACCTCGAATCCGCCGCGATCGAGCGGGGGCTGGTCAGCGACCCCGACGACAGCGACCTCACCGGCCTGTACGCCCGCGACACCGACCGGGTGTGCGTCGTGCAGAAGGGCGATTCCTACCGCATCGGCGCGTTCGTCGATTATGGCGACGGCCTGTCCTGCACCGGGGTCGGCACCGTATCCCGGGCGGGGGAGGCCTTGTCGGTGACGCTCACCGGCAAGAACGGCCTCACCTGCAGCTTCGACGCCCGCTTCGATGGCGAGCATATCCGCTTTCCCGCCACCGTCCCGCCCGAATGCGCGAAGTTTTGCGGTCCGCGCGCATCCTTCGCCGCGCTGTCGGTGGCGCGGTTGAGCAGTTCCGCCGCCGAAGCGCGCGCGCTGCGCAGCGCCGAAGGAAAGCGGCTTTGCGGAGATTGACGTTAACGTAAGGTCAGCGTAAGCATGTCGCATGGCAACGACCATGAAGCATGTAGCCAGCTTCGCTCCGACCGAAGCCCGGCCCGACAAGGAGAGCTTCTCGATCTCGGACCTGTGCGCCGAGTTCGAGGTGACGGCCCGCGCATTGCGCTTCTACGAGGATGAAGGCCTGATCGCGCCCGAGCGGCGCGGCCTTGCCCGCATCTACTCGCATCGCGATCGCGCCCGGCTCGCCTGGATCCTGCGCGGCAAGCGAGTCGGCTTCAGCCTCGCCGAGATTCGCGAGATGATCGACCTCTACGATGTCGGCGACGAACGCCGGACCCAGCATCAGGTGACGCTCGACAAATGCCGCGCGCGCATCGAGCTGCTCGAGCGGCAGAAGGTCGATATCGACGCCCATATCGCCGAGCTCGGAGATTTCGTCGCGGTCCTCGAAGGCCGCGCACAACCTGCCAAATAGGCCGAAAAATAAGAACAGGAACAGAGAGATGCCGCAATATACGCCCCCCGTGCGCGACACCCGTTTCGTGCTCGATCATGTTCTGAAGATCGACCGCTATGCCAACCTGCCCGGCTTTGCCGCCGCGACCCCCGATGTGGTCAGCGCGGTGCTGGAAGAGGGAGGAAAGTTCGTCGCCGAGGTGCTGTTCCCGATCAACCATTCGGGCGACCAGCAGGGGTGCAAGCGCAACCCGGACGGCAGCGTCACCACCCCCGACGGGTTCAAGGAAGCCTATAACCGGTTCGTCGAGAGCGGCTGGGGCACGCTCAGCGCGCCCGAGGAATTCGGCGGGCAGGGGATGCCGCATGTCGTCTCGACCGCGTTTCAGGAATTCATGATCAGCTCGAACATGGCCTTCGCCATGTATCCCGGCCTGACCCATGGCGCGATCTCGTCGCTGCTGGTCAAGGGCAGCCCCGAGCAGCAGGCCAAATATCTCCCCAGGATGATCTCGGGCGAATGGGGCGGCACGATGAACCTGACCGAGCCGCAGTGCGGCACCGATCTCGGCCTCATCAAGACCCGCGCCGAGCCCAATGCCGACGGCAGCTGGTCGATCACCGGCACCAAGATCTTCATCTCGGCCGGCGAGCACGACCTCACCAGCAACATCATCCATCTCGTGCTGGCCAAGACGCCGGGCGCGCCGGAGAGCAGCAAGGGCATCTCGCTGTTCGTGGTGCCTAAATTCATCGTCAACGACGACGGCTCGCTGGGCGACCGCAACGCCGTCTCCTGCGGTTCGATCGAACACAAGATGGGCATCCACGGCAACTCGACCTGCGTAATGAACTATGACGGCGCCACCGGCTGGCTGGTCGGCGAGGAGATGAAGGGGCTCGCCGCGATGTTCATCATGATGAACGCCGCGCGCCTCGGCGTCGGCCTTCAGGGGCTCGGCGTCGGCGAAGTCGCCTACCAGAACGCTGTCCAATATGCCGGCGACCGCCGCCAGGGCCGCGCACTTACCGGTGCGCAGGATCCGCAGGAAAAGGCCGACACGCTGTTCGTCCATCCCGATGTCCGCCGCATGCTGATGGAGGCCAAGGCGATGACCGAAGGTCTGCGCGCTTTGTGCCTGTGGGGTGGACTTCAGGTCGATCTCGCCCATCTCGCCGCGAGCGAGGAGGAGCGCCAGCTCGCCGACGATCTCGTCGGTCTGCTCACGCCGGTCATCAAGGGCGTCGGCACCGATGCGGGGTACAAGATCGCGACCGACGCGCAGCAGGTCTATGGCGGCCATGGCTACATCGCCGAATGGGGTATGGAGCAATATGTCCGCGATGCCCGCATCGCGATGATCTACGAAGGCACGAATGGTGTGCAGGCGATGGATCTGGTCGGCCGCAAGCTCGCCCAGAATGGCGGCCGCGCGATCCAGACCTTCTTCAAGGTGGTGGGTGAGGAAGTCGCCGCCGCCAAGACCAAGCCCGAATTGGCGAGCTTCGCCGAGGCGCTGGAAAAGGCCAATGGCCAGCTTCAGGCCGCGACCATGTGGTTCATGGCCAACGGCATGCAGAACCCCAATCAGGTCGGCGCCGGTGCCTACAGCTATATGCAGCTCACCGGCATCGTCGCCATCGGCCTGATGTGGCTGCGCATGGCGGACGCCGCCGTCACCGCGCTCGCCTCGGGCGAAGCGGAGGACAAGGCGTTCCTCGAAGCCAAGCTCGTCACCGCGCGCTTCTATGCCGAGCGGATCATGCCCGACGCGGGCGCGCTTCGCCGCAAGATCGAGGGCGGGTCGGAGACCATCATGGCGCTGCCGCCGGAAATGTTCCGCGCGGCATAACGGACGGGGCGCGCCGCGCTCCGCTTCGCACACGCGTTGCCCGCCCTCCGGCGTGTGCCGGAGGCGCGGTGCGCTGTCGATTTACCCTTGGCGAAATGCCCGCCCGGCTCTTATGTATGGTGTATGTATCCCATACATAATGACCGTAACGGGCACGCGAGCGCCGGGGTGAAGATCGTCCGATGAGCGATGCATGGTTGCCCGATCTCGCCCGCGCCGGCGTCAAATATCAGGCGATTGCCGACGCGCTCGGCGCCGCGATCGAGCAGGGCGGGCTGCGCGCGGGGGAGCGTCTGCCGCCGCAGCGTGAGCTGGCGGGAAAGCTGGGCGTCGATCTCACCACGATCACCAAGGCATATGATGCCGTCCGCGGTCGCGGGCTCATCGAAACGCGCGGGCGGGCGGGCAGCTATGTGCGCGAACCGCGCCCGGTGGAGATCGCCGATCCCGCTCAGGTCGATGCCGGGATGAACATGCCGCCCGAGCTGCCGGCGCTCGTCCATGCCATTGCCGGGACGGTGTCGGCCTTGCTGCTCAACGGCTCTTCGTCGCGCCTCCAATATCAGCCGGCAGGCGGTGCGGCGCAGGACCGTGCGGCGGGCGCGGCGCTGTTGCGCGGTCTTGGCCTGCCTGCCGCACAGGATCGGGTGCTGGTCACCGCCGGCGGCCAGAACGCGCTTCATGCGATCCTGGGCGCGGCGCTTCAGCCGGGCGACGCGATCGCTTGCGGCGCCTTCGTCTATCCGGGGCTTCGCGGTGCCGCCGAACGGCTGGGCATGCGGCTGGTCCCGTTGCCCGAATTCGATGCCGATTCGTTGCGCCGGGCCTGTCGCGAGCAGGCGATCCGGGCGCTTTATGTCGTTCCGTCGAACGACAATCCGACGACGCGGACTCTGTCGGTCGAAGAGCGGCAGGCGATCGCGGCCGTGGCCGGCGAATTCGGCGTGCAGGTGATCGAGGACGATGCCTATGGCGCGCTCGCGGCGAACCCGATCGATCCGATTTCCAGCCTCGTGCCCGATCTCGGCTGGTATGTGGCGAGCACGTCCAAGATCCTGTCGCCCGCCTTGCGCGTCGCCTTCGTCCACGCGCCCAATGTCGTTGCCGCGCTGCGGTTGAGCGCCGATGTCCATGAGACCGCGGTGATGGCGCCGCCGCTCAATGTCGCGATGGTTGCGCGGTGGATCGCGGACGGCACTTATGACCGGTTGCTCGACGGGATGCGGGTGGATGCGGCGCATCGCCAGGCGATCGCTGCGGAGGCTCTGGCCGGGCTCGACTATGACAGCCACCCACAGGGCTATCACCTCTGGCTGCGGCTCGCCGACGGCATCCGTCCGCGCGATCTTGCCGATCTGATGCGTGCGACCGGTCTGTCGGTGACCGCGGCTGAGCAGTTCGCCGTGGGGTCTGGTGCCACGCAAGCGGTCCGCGTCTCGCTTGGCGGGCTGGCCGGCCATGACCAGCTTCGACAGGGGCTGCGCATCCTGCACGGCTATGCAACCGCGCCGCGGTTGCGGCCTGCGGCGCTGATCTGATCGTGGCGCCGCGCATGAAGCGACCGGTCGAGGAGGCGCGGGCGCTTGCCGCTGCCGCGCTCGAGGCGATCGGCCGGGCGGACGACGCCGGAATCGTGCGTGCGGGCGGTGGGGACGATTTCCCCGAAGTTCGCGTCGCGCTGGCAGTGCTGGACGCGGCGCGTGAGCGGACCGGGCTGCTCGAACGGGCGCTGCTCTACTATGCCGACGCCGATCTGTGGGAAGCCGAGGTCGCCGAAAGCGCGCTCGCATTCCATGATCGCGGGGAGGTCGCGCGCAGCGCGCTCGCGGGGCGGGATTTGTTCGTCCATCGCGACTGATTGGCTGGCAGCGACAGGCTGGGACAATTTGTCGCATTGCCGCCTTCCGGCAGCAGGCATATAAAAAACATACAAACACCGCACATAACAGTGCTTGAGGTGCATGCATGTTCGACGGATTCGACGCGCTGGTGCTGGCACGCATCCAGTTCGCGTTCACGGTATCGTTCCACTTCCTGTTTCCCGCATTCTCCATCGGTCTCGCGTCCTATCTGGCCGTGCTTGAGGGACTGTGGCTCAGGACCGGCCGGGACGTGTATCTGACGCTGTTCCGCTACTGGATGAAGATCTTCGCCATCGTCTTCGCGATGGGCGTCGTGTCGGGGATCGTCATGTCCTACCAGTTCGGCACCAACTGGGCGGAATTCTCGGACAAGGCGGGGCCGGTGATCGGGCCGCTGATGGCCTATGAGGTGCTGACCGCCTTCTTCCTCGAGGCCGGTTTCCTCGGTGTGATGCTGTTCGGCATGAACCGGGTGGGCAAGGGGCTGCATTTCACCGCGACGCTGATGGTCGCGATCGGCACCTTCATCTCGGCCTTCTGGATTCTGTCGGCGAACAGCTGGATGCAGACTCCGGTCGGCTACGGCGTCAACGCCGCCGGCCAGTTCGTGCCACAGGACTGGTGGGCGATCGTGTTCAACCCCAGCTTCCCCTATCGTCTCGTTCACACGGTGCTTGGCGCCTATCTCACCACCGCGCTGATCGTCGGCGGCGTCGGCGCATGGCATCTGCTGCGCGACCGTCAGAACCCGGCGGCGCGCAAGATGTTCTCGATGGCGATGTGGATGGCGGCGATCGTCGCGCCGATCCAGGCCGTTGCCGGGGACATGCACGGCCTCAACACGCTCGAACACCAGCCGGCCAAGGTGATGGCGATGGAGGGGCATTTCGACAGCCACCCCGACGGCGCGCCCTTCTATCTGTTCGGCATGCCCGATCAGGACAATGCCGATATCCGCTACGGCCTCGCCATTCCGAAAGTGTCGTCGCTGATCCTCAAGCACGATCCGAACGCGCCGCTCGCCGGGCTCGATACCGTCGACCGCAAGGATTGGCCGCCGGTCGCCATCGTCTTCTGGTCGTTCCGCATCATGGTCGGGCTCGGCCTGCTGATGATCGCGCTCGGCGCGTTCAGCCTGCTCGCGCGGATGCGGGGCAAGCTCTACGACTGGAAGCCGCTGCACCGCTTCGCGCTGCTGATGTCTCCGGCCGGGTCGGTCGCGGTTCTTGCCGGCTGGGTGACGACCGAGGTCGGGCGTCAGCCCTACACGGTCTATGGGCTGTTGCGTACCGCTGACTCCGCGTCGCCGCTCGATGCGCCCGCGGTGGCGGCGTCGCTGATCGCCTTTGTCGTGGTGTACTTCGTCGTGTTCGGCATCGGCATCTGGTACCTGTTGCGGCTGATGGGCAAGCCTCCGCATCCGGGCGACATTTCGGTGGAGACGGGGCCGATCCGCAGTGCGGGCATCACTCCTGCGATCGCCGTGATCGCCGACGATCGTCGCGAGGGGGTGGACCGGTGAGCTTCGCCATGGATCTGCCCGTCATCTGGGCCTTCATCATCGCCTTCGCCGTGTTCGCCTATGTCGTCATGGATGGCTTCGACCTCGGCATCGGCATCCTCTTTCCGCGTCTGCCGGTGGGGCGCGAGCGCGATACCGCGATGAATTCGATCGCGCCGGTGTGGGACGGCAACGAAACCTGGCTCGTCCTCGGCGGCGGCGGCCTCATGGCTGTCTTCCCGCTCGCCTACTCGATCATCCTCCCCGCCCTCTACACCCCCATCATCGCGATGGTGCTGGCGCTGGTGTTTCGTGGCGTTGCTTTTGAATTCCGGTGGCGCGATCCGGCCCACCGTCCGGCCTGGGATCTAGCGTTCTCGCTCGGCTCGTTCGTTGCCGCCTTTTGCCAAGGCATCACGCTCGGCGCGTTGCTGCAGGGAATCGAGGTGAGCGGTCGCGCCTATGCCGGGGGCTGGTGGGACTGGCTGACACCATTCAGCCTGCTCGTCGGGGTGAGCGTGGTTATCGGCTACGCGCTGCTCGGCGCGACCTGGCTGATCATGCGCACCGAAGGTGCGTTGCAGGATCGGGCGTTCCGCTACGCCTGGTGGCTCGGCATCGCCACGATCGCGCTGATTGTCGCGGTGAGCGCGATGACGCCGTTCCTCGAGCACGAATATTGGAAGCGCTGGTTAGAGATGCCGGGCGTCCTCGCCACCGCGCAGGTGCCCCTGCTGCTCGCGATCGGAACCTTCGTGCTGTTCCACAGCCTTGCCAGACGGCGGGAGCGGCTGCCGTTCCTGGTGACGTTGGGCCTGTTCTTCCTCTGCTTCGCAGGCCTCGGGATCAGCATGTTCCCCGACATTGTTCCCGGTGCCGTCTCGATTGCGCAGGCCGCCGCGCCGGAAAGCAGCCTGTTGTTCGTACTGGTCGGCGCGTTGTTCCTGATCCCGCTTATCCTTGCCTACACCGCGTGGGCATATTGGGTTTTCCGAGGCAAGACCGGCCATGACGGATATCATTGATCGCCCCTCCTGGCTCCGCCGCGTCGCATGGTTCGCCGGACTATGGGCAGCCGGCGTTCTCACCATCACGCTGATCGGGATGATCCTGCGCGCTTGGCTGCTTGGCGCCTGACCGGCGCATTTCATCGGGACCTAGAACCATGAATCCCATTGAGCATTTCGACACGCTCCTGCGGCAGACGCGCGCGGAGGGCCGCTACCGCACCTTTGTCGAGCTGGAGCGTGTCGTCGGCGCATTCCCGTCCGCGCGCTGGCATCGCCCCGACGGTGCGAGCCGCGACGTGACCGTGTGGTGCAGCAACGACTATCTCGGCATGGGTCACCATCCGGCGGTGCTGGCCGCGATGCAGGACACCATCGCCTGCACCGGCGCCGGGAGCGGCGGGACGCGCAACATTTCCGGCACTACATCCCAGCACGTACAGCTCGAGCAGGAGCTTGCCGGGCTTCACGGCAAGGAAGCGGCCTTGCTCTTCACCTCGGGCTGGATTTCCAACCTTGCCGCGCTGGGCACGCTGGGGCGCCTGTTGCCCGGCTGTGCGATCTTCTCCGACGCGCTCAACCATAACTCCATGATCGAGGGGATTCGCCGTTCGGGCGCCGAACGCTTCATCTTCCGCCACAACGATGTCGCTCACCTTGAGGCGCTTCTGGCCTCGGTCGATCCGGCGCGGCCGAAGATCATCGCGTTCGAGAGCGTCTATTCGATGGACGGCGACATCGCGCCGATCGCCGCGATTTGCGATCTCGCCGACCGGTACGGCGCGTTGACGTACCTGGACGAGGTGCACGCTGTCGGCATGTACGGCCCCCACGGCGGCGGCATCGCGGAGCGCGAGGGATTGGCCGGGCGCGTAACCGTGATCGAGGGCACGCTGGCCAAGGCGTTCGGCGTCATCGGCGGTTATGTCGCCGGTGCATCGCTGGTCATCGACGTGATCCGCAGCTTCGCAGAGAGCTTCATCTTCACGACGTCGCTCTCGCCGCATCTCGCTGCAGGAGCACTCTCGGCCGTGCGTCATCTGCGCGAAAGCGACGAGGAACGGCAGCTGCAGCAGGAGAATGTGGCGCAGGTGAAGACCATGCTGGCGGCGCGAGGCATGCCGGTCGGGCCGCTCACCGCAACCCATATCATTCCGTTGATGATCAACGACGCGCATCTGTGCCGGCGCAGTGCCGATCTGCTACTGGAAGAGCACGGCATCTACGTGCAGCCGATCAACTATCCGACCGTGCCGCGCGGGCAGGAGCGGTTGCGGATCACACCGACGCCCTTGCATGGCCGGGCGCTTGCCGAGCACCTTGTCGATGCGCTTGCCGACGTGCGCGCGAAGCTTGACTGGCCCGGTGCGGAGCGGCGTGCCGCATAGGCACCGGTGCCAGGCAGGCGATGCGTTCGTCGACGTTTACGCCGCCTCGGCTTCGTAGCCGGCTTCGCGCATGGCTGCGACGAGCGTTGCGCGGTTGGCACGGCTCGCGATGCTAACCTGCCGTGCAGGAATGTCGGTCTCGACCCTCGCCTGTGCATCGATGCCGAGAATGGCATTGAGGATGGAGCGGGCACAGCCGCCGCAGGTCATGCCGGGAACTGTGAAACGGACCATTTTCGGAATCTCCTGATGATGATGGAGATCGGGAGATGGGGCTTGCCATCGTGGCAGGGTCAATCGCCGTGAGGAGGTTTTTTGCCGCTTGACCTTCCTATCGTTGGAAGCCCCACATTCCGGTCAACGAACAATGCCGGAGTAGTTTTCGATGCCTGATGTGACGAAACCGAAGTGGAAGGACGATGCCTCAGGGGGATCGGCCCATCTCAGCGTTGCCGTCGCCGGGATGACCTGCGCTTCGTGCGTCGGCCATATCGAAAAGGCGATCGCGAAGCTGCCCGATGTCGTCGGCGTCAGCGTCAACCTCGCGACCGAACGCGCCGATGTGACGTTTGCGGGCGCGCCCGATCCGCGGGCGGTGGTGCAGGCGATCGAGCACGCCGGCTATCAGGTACCGGAAATCGAGACCGAGCTCGGCGTCGAGGGTATGACTTGCGCGTCCTGCGTCGGTCATGTCGAAAAGGCGTTGTCAGGCGTTCACGGTGTCACCGCGGCCAGCGTCAATCTGGCGACCGAGCGGGCAACCATCCGCTATCGCAGCGGCATCGCCACGCTCGAAGATCTGGAAGCGGCGATCCGTCGTGCGGGCTACACGCCGCGTCGGCTCGAAACCGATTCCGCGGCGCCCGACCGTGAGGCTGCCGCGCGCGACGCCGAACTGATGGGCTTGCGCCGCTCGCTGATGCTCGCTGCGGTGCTGGCGTTACCGGTGTTCGTGCTGGAAATGGGATCGCACCTCGTCCCGGCCGTCCATGATTTCGTGATGGCCACGATCGGGATGCGGGCGAGCTGGCTGCTCCAGTTCGCGCTCACTACGCTGGTGCTGTTCGGCCCCGGGTTGCGCTTCTTCCGCAAGGGGATCCCGGCGATCCTGCGCGGCACGCCGGATATGAACTCGCTGGTCGCGCTCGGAACCAGTGCGGCCTGGGGGTATTCGCTGGTCGCCACCTTCGCCCCCGGCGTTCTCCCCCCCGGCACCGCCAACGTCTATTACGAGGCCGCGGCGGTGATCGTCGCGCTGATCCTGCTCGGCCGCTATCTCGAAGCCAAGGCGAAGGGGCGAACGTCCGAGGCGATCAAGCGCCTTGTCGGGCTTCAGGCAAAGACAGCGCGCGTCGTGCGGGACGGGACGACGCTCGACGTTGCGCTGGCGGACGTGGTCGCAGGCGATATCGTCGAGGTGCGCCCCGGCGAGCGCATCCCGGTCGATGGCGAGGTCGTCGACGGGGGCTCCTATGTCGACGAATCGATGATCACGGGCGAACCGGTGCCGGTCGCCAAGGCCGCAGGTGCTGCCGTCGTCGGCGGGACGATCAACACCACCGGCGCCTTCACCTTCCGCGCAACCAAGGTCGGCGCAGACACCGTCCTCGCTCAGATCATCCGCATGGTCGAGCAGGCGCAGGGATCGAAGCTGCCGATTCAGGCGATGGTCGACAAAGTGACCGCATGGTTCGTGCCGGTGGTGATGGGTGTTGCGGCGCTGAACTTTCTGATCTGGCTCGTCTTCGGCCCCGATCCCGCGCTGACGTTCGCGCTGGTCAACGCGGTCGCGGTCCTCATCATCGCTTGCCCCTGCGCCATGGGTCTCGCCACGCCGACTTCGATCATGGTCGGGACCGGTCGCGCGGCCGAGTTGGGCGTGCTGTTCCGCAAGGGCGAAGCGCTGCAGACGTTGCGTGACGTGAGCGTCGTCGCACTCGACAAGACCGGAACCCTGACCAAGGGCCGTCCGGAGCTGACCGATCTCGAACCCGCGGCCGGGTTCGAACGCGATACGGTGCTCGCGCTCGTTGCCAGCGTCGAATCGCGTTCCGAACACCCGATTGCCGAAGCGATCGTGGCGGCGGCGAAGGCGCAGAACCTTATCGTTCAGGCGCCCGAGGCGTTCGAAGCGACACCCGGATACGGGGTATCGGCTCAGGTCGGTGGCCGAGCGGTGCAGGTCGGTGCCGACCGTTTCATGACCAGGCTGGGCCACGACGTGACGGCCTTCGCGGCCAAGGTGGCCGAGCTTGGCGCGCTGGGCCGCACTCCGCTCTATGCGGCGATTGACGGCAAGCTCGCGGCGGTCATTGCGGTCGCCGATCCGATCAAGGACACGACACCGGAAGCGATCCGGGCGCTCCATGATCTGGGGTTGAAGGTCGCGATGATCACCGGCGACAATCAGGCGACGGCGGATGCCGTGGCGCGCACGCTCGGGATCGACGAGGTGATCGGCGAGGTGCTTCCCGACGGAAAGGTCGAGGCGTTGAACCGTCTGCGCGCCGGAGGACGCAAGATCGCCTTTGTCGGCGATGGCATCAACGACGCGCCAGCACTTGCCGCGGCCGATATCGGTCTCGCGATCGGAACCGGCACCGATGTCGCGATCGAGTCGGCCGACGTCGTGCTGATGTCGGGCGACCTGAGGGGTGTGGTCAACGCCATCGCGCTGTCCAAGGCGACGATCCGCAACATCAAGGAGAATCTGTTCTGGGCGTTCGGCTATAATGCGGCGCTGATCCCTGTCGCGGCGGGCGTGCTCTATCCGCTCAACGGCACGCTTTTGTCGCCAATCTTCGCGGCGGGTGCGATGGCGCTTTCGAGCATCTTCGTGCTAACCAATGCGCTCCGGCTGAAGGCGTTCCGGCCGGCGATCGCCGCCGACCGGCATGGGCAGGGAGAAGCGCGATGAACATCGGCCGCGCCGCGGAACTGTCGGGCGTCTCGACCAAGATGATCCGCTACTACGAGCAGACCGGCCTTATCCCCCGGGCTGCACGCCAGGATTCGGGCTATCGCGACTATGACGATGCCGATGTCCACCGGCTGCGTTTCATCCGGCGCGCCCGCGACCTCGGTTTCGCGGTCGAACAGATCGGCGAGCTGCTTGGACTATGGTCGGATCGCAGCCGGGCCAGCGCCGACGTCAAGGCCTTCGCGCTCGAGCACATCGATCGGCTGAAAGACAAGGTGACCGAAATCGAAGCGATGGTCCGGACGCTCGAGACGCTTGCGGACCATTGTCACGGCGACGACCGCCCCGACTGTCCGATCATCGAGGGGCTGGCGGAGGATAGCCGCGGGCTGCCGAGTGTGGCGCCGCGCACGCCCAGGCGCTTCGGTAAGCCGGGGGAGCAATCCGCGCGCTTACCTCTCGCGAAACGCGGGCGCTAAGCTTGGCCGCGATTTCATAAGGGACGCGGCGGGCGCACGCGTAGACAATAGACCATGAGCAAGGCTGAACCGCCTATTCCGATGCCGCAGGGCGGGGCGCTCTCGCCAGCGACCCTGCGGTCTCGGGTCCGCCTCCGATCAAAGAAAGACATTCCGTGAAAAACACACTCAAGCTTCGTCTCGCCATTGCCGGCGCGCTCGTGCTCGCGATGCCGGCCCATGCCTATGCGGCGAGCGATATCGTCGTCCATCGCGACCCGGGTTGCGGCTGCTGCGGGCTATGGGCCAGGCAGATATCGCAGCAGCTCGGGCGCAAGGTGACGATCACCGACAATCCGCAGCGCCGGGCGCTGGTCCAGCGGCTCGGCGTGCCTGAAGAATTCGGCTCCTGTCACACTGCGATCGTCGACGGCGTCGTGGTCGAGGGACATGTCCCTGCCGCCGACATCAAGCGCTTTCTCGCCAAGCGACCCAAGGGGATGAAGGGCATTGCCGTCGGTGGCATGCCGCTGGGTTCGCCGGGTATGGAAGTGCCGGGGCGCAAACCTCAGCCCTATTCGGTCATGGCCTTCGGGCCGGGCCGGCAGGCTCTGTTCGCAAAGCACTGACGCGGACTGACCGGGGCGGCGGTGTGCCGCCCCGGCGCAGGCGCTAGAACCAGGCCCGCACGCCGAACACGACGCTCGCCGATGACGGATCTTCGCCATGGGCGCGTGCGAATTCGGCGGTAGCACCGACCTTACGCTCCCACGATACCCCGACATAGGGCGCGAACTCGCGCGCGATCTCGTAGCGAAGCCGAAGGCCCAGCTCGATGTCCGACAGGCCGGCCCCGATGCCGTTTGCAGGCATATCCTGCGCCGAAAGGTTGATCTCGGCGCGCGGCTGCAGGATCAGACGCTGGGTGATGCGCTGATCGTAATAGCCGCCGATCCGGCCGAGCAGATCGCCCCGGTCGGACAGGAACAATGCGCCCTCAAGCTCGAACCAATAGGGGGCCAGGCCCTCGAAGCCGACGGTGGCATAGGTGCGCGACGGGCCAGGGCGGATGTCGTGGCGGATGCCGGCCTGCAGATTGAAATAGGGGCCGACGGCGCGGCTGTAGAGTGCCTGCACCTCAACGCTCTCGACGCCCTCGCCGAACGCGCCTTCGCCTTCGGACTTCAGGATCAGGCGGTTGATGTCACCGCCGAACCAGGCTTCGCCGGCCCAATGATAGCCGTCACGGCCATTGCGGACCTGGTACTCGGCAAGATCGAGCATGACCTGCGAGAAGGTGCCGCCGCCATGCTCGCTCATCATCGCCGCGCGCGCCGGGGCCATCGCCTCGCGTCCCCAGACGCGGTCGGCATAGTTCGGCTCGGGAGCCGCCGGCGCGGGTGCATTGCCTGCGGGCAGCGCAGTACCGGTGGCGGCCGGCTTGGCGTCGTCCGTCACCGGGGCTGGCGCACGCGGGGTGCAGTGTCCCATCGCGGCGTGCTCGGGCGGGCAGTCGGGGTCTGCGGGTGCCGCAGGCTGCTTGGCCGCGGGAGCCGTGCGCGGAGTGCAGTGCCCCATCGCGGCATGCTCCGGCGGGCAATCCGGATCCGTGAGCTCGGGGGCGGGGGGCTTTTCGGCTGCTACCGGCGCAGGTATGCAATGCCCCATCTTCGCGTGCTCGGGGGTGCAGGATGTATCCTGGGGCGCCGCAGCTTCGGGTTTTGCCGGAGCATGCTGCGAATGGTCCATCGTCTGCGCGAACGCAGGTGCTGCGGATGCCAGTGCGGCGCCGCCGATCAGGAGCTGGAACTTCTTCATGCGGCGTCTCCCTCGCGGGGGCGAACCGCGACGACCTGCATCATTCCGGCGTGCATGTGATAGAGAAGGTGGCAGTGGAACGCCCAGTCGCCGACCGCGTCCGTGGTGACGTCGAACGTCACGGTGCCGCCGGGTTGAACCTGAACGGTGTGCTTGCGCGGCGCATGATCGCCATGGCCTGTCACCAGCTCGAAGAAATGGCCGTGGAGGTGGATCGGGTGACCCATCATCGTGTCGTTGACCAGCGTGACGCGCACGCGCTCGTCCTGCAGGAACGCGAGCGGCGCCTTCACTTCGTTGAGCTTGACCCCGTCGAACGCCCACATGAAGCGTTCCATATTGCCGGTCAGGTGGATGCGCATTGCACGGTCGGGCGCGCGGACGTCCGGGTTGCGATCGACCGCTGCAAGGTCGCGATAGGTGAGCACGCGGTGCCCGACATCGGACAGCCCCTGACCCGGCTCACCGGTGCGATCGATCGGCATCGGTGAGATCGATTGTACCGTCGGTGTCTTCTTGACCCCGGGCGCGACCGAAAAGTCGCGCATCGAATGCTGCATCGCGCCGGCTGGTGCGCCGGGCGTGCAATGCCCCATCGCGGCATGTTCGGGCGCGCATGTCTCGTCGGCGGGCGGGGTAGCCGCGCCGCCATGGCTCATCGCGGCATGGTCCCCGCCGGACATTGCGCCCATGCCCATGTCTTTCATGTCGGCGAGCGGCCGCTTGCGCAGCGGCGGTACTTCGGCCGCCATCCCCTCGCGCGGTGCGAGCGTGGCGCGTGCCATGCCCGAACGATCGACGCTCTCGCCGATCAACGTATAGGCACGGGCGTCGGTCGGCCGCACGATGACATCATAGGTCTCGGCCACGCCGATCTGGAATTCGTCGACGGTGACCGGGCGGACATTCAGGCCGTCGGCCTGCACCACGGTCAGTTCGAGCCCCGGGATGCGAACGTTAAAGGTCGTCATCGCAGCGGCGTTGATGAACCGCAGCCGTACCCGCTCGCCCGGCTTGAACAGAGCGGTCCAGTTGTCATGCGGGCCATGGCCGTTGACCAGGAAGGTGTAGGCTGGGCCGGATACGTCGGAGACGTCGGCCGGATCCATCCGCATCGCGCCCCAGCTCAGCCGCTCTTTCAGCGGCTGGTCCTTGCCCGCCAGCAAGCCGGCCAGCGTCTGTCGCTGATGATTGAAGTAACCCGGCTGCTGCTTGAGCTTCTTGAAGATCGCATGCGGGTGAAGTGCGCTATAATCGGACAGCACGATCACATGCTCGCGCTCATATCCGATCGGGTCGTCGCCGGCGGGGTCGATCACGATCGGGCCGTAATGCCCCATCTGCTCCTGCAGCCCCGAATGGCTGTGATACCAATAGGTCCCTGCCTGAACGATCGGGAATTCATAGGTAAAGGTCTTGCGCGGCTTGATCCCCGGAAAACTGATCCCGGGTACGCCGTCCATGTGGAACGGCAGGATCAGCCCGTGCCAGTGGATCGAGCTGTCCTCGTCGAGCGCATTCTCGACATGAAGGCGGACCTTCTGTCCTTCGCGCAGGCGGATCAGCGGCCCCGGAACCGTGCCGTTGATGCCGATCGCGTGGCTCGCGCGGCCATCGATCGTCATCATCTGGTGCGCGATCTTGAGGTGGATGTCCTCGCCGGACACCGTCGGGAGCGGCCGTATGAGCCCCGCAGATCCTGATTGGGCCCAGGCGGGCAACCATTGAGTCATTGCCAGTGCGCCGCCGCCGGTCATGGCGGCCCGCATCAGTTCACGTCGGCCGATCGGGGGATTCATCGTTGCTCCGGTTTCTTGCTGTCCCTGCCACTACGCACGGTGCGTCCAGACCCCTTGCCCGGCAAGGCGATTATGCCCGGTCGCGCGCTTGCAGCCGTTCCGCCATGGCTTTGCGCAAGCGCCCGGTATTGGCCTCGGTCACCGCCGCGAACCCACGTGCGAAGACGATCACCGTTGCCAGCCCGATCGCGACCAGTGCCGCGGACCACATGTCCGGCGGCAATCGCGCCGAGCCGACGGCCAGTCCAGCGATCATCGTCAGGATCGGGAAGTGGGTAACATAGAGCGAGAAGCTCGCCCGCGCGCCGTAGTGGGCGACTGGCGTCAGCACCGCGGGGAAGGCTGGCCGGCGGGTCAGCAGTACCGCAAGGAATATCGCAAAGGCGACAGCTACCGGCAGCTCCCATCCCGGAAAGGGCATGAACCGTGCAATCACGAGCGTGCCGAGGAATACCGCGCCAGCAGCGAGCGCAAAGGGCAGGCTGTGGAGCAGCGTCCTGCAGATCCCGCGCCTCTCGATTACCCGCACCAGCCACCCCATCAGCCAACAGGCGAACGCCAGCAACAATGCGGGCTGGATCAGCGCCAGCACCATCAGGATCAGCATCGTGTCAGGCCGGCGCCGCTGCCACGACAGCGCCAGTGCCGGATACCAGAGGTAGAACCACCATTCCCAGCCGAGGCTCCACAACGGACCGTTGCTGCCAAGCGGCCGCACGACGATATCCTGAAGCAGCGCCAGATTGCCGAGCCACACCGGCCAGGCGAGGTTGGCCACCACATCGGTCCGCAGCACATAGGTGTCAGTAACGCCAAGGTGTGTCGGGGTGCGGAGGAGGAGGGCGCCGGTTAGATCGAGTAGGCCACCGAGTAGCAATGCCGGGACCAGCACGATCGCGACGCGCGCGAACCGGTCGGAAAGATAGGCACGCCACACCCAGCCGCGCGCGATGCGCTGCTCGACCGAGCGGCTGATCCAGTATCCGCTGAGCACGAAGAACAGGATCACGCTGGCATGGCTGAACCCGGCGACGAAATAGCCGATATCGGCCCAGAGCGGCGCATTGTCGCGATGATCCTCGACGATCAGGTGCCAGGCGTGCGCGAAGGCGACGGTCGCGGCCAGGACGAAGCGTGCGCAATCGAGGTAGGAATAGACATCGCCGCCCTGCGGCGATCTTCCTGCGACGCGCGTACCGTCCTCGGTTTTGGCCAGATCCCCCATGAATGCGGATACGCGCATGGCGTATCCACCCCTCAAGCGCAATATGTCAGTCCGGATCGCCGAGCAGTTCGGACAACTGGCGCCTTGCCCGGTACAGCCGGGTTTCCACCGCCTTCTCCGAAATCCCGAGCGCTTCGGCTACCTGAGCCTGCGAAAATTCCTCGATCGTCCGGAGGACCAGCGTTTCGCGCAGCCGCCCCGGCAACCGGTCGATCGCCGAGCGCACGCGCGCCAGCTCCGCGCGGTCGCCGACCTGCTGGTCGACCGCCGGAACCTCATGCGGGATGTCGGTGGCATTGTCGGGCAGGGCGATGGAGATCAGGCGGCGGACGATCCGCCGCCGCCGGTGATCGCGCGCCTTGTTGATCGCGATCCGCGCCAGCCACGCCCGCATCGACCGCGCCATGTCGAACCGCCGCAGCGAGCCGTGCGCGGCGACGAACGCTTCCTGCACGATGTCGAGCGCCTCGTCCTCGTCGCCGGCGATCCCCGCGACCAGCCGGTGCAGCGCCTGTTTGTGGCGGCGCACGATCTGGGCGAACGCCGCCTCGCTGCCCGCAATCGCCAGCGCGGCGAGTTCGCCGTCCGTCCGTTCGGCGGTGTCGCCGGTCACTTGGCGTCTTCGGTCAGCGCCCTGGTAACGGCGGCGTCGAACTTCGCGGCCTGATCCGGCCGCAGCAGATCGCGCATGGAAAAGATGTGAGCGAGCGTTTCCTTCTGGAGCTGGCCCATCGTGCGGTGCGAGGCGTCGATCGCCGCGGTGACGCGCGGGCCGTTGCCATGCTCGGCGGCGATCGCCTCCGCGAGACGGACATTCTCCGCACGCATTTCCAGCTCGAGCGCACGGCGGCGCACCGCGAAGGTCGCTTCCATCGCGTGCAGCTTGCGCTGCTGCTCGAACCGCGATGAATC
>Ga0247823_10000199_pt1 | contig 50939 bp, 51 predicted proteins | sample 13C_PalmiticAcid_2_FD_192426 | JGI IMG/M metagenome (GOLD analysis project Ga0247823, IMG submission 192426) | Soil microbial communities from agricultural site in Penn Yan, New York, United States - 13C_PalmiticAcid_Day30 | ecosystem: Environmental > Terrestrial > Soil > Agricultural land... | reverse complement strand
AGCCAGCACGCGGCGCAGCAGGCCGGTGTGCACGCGGGGCGGGGGGTCGCGGTCGAAAGCGGCCTTCCAGTGCGAGACCAGGGTGTCGCGGCCAGCGGAGTCGAACGAATCGAGGCAGTTCATTGAGCCTGCGCCTCCATGATGCGGTAGACCCGAACGCCCTCCTCGATCTGGTGCTGGACGTTCAAGCCCAGGCGCTTGCGAAGGGAGCCGCTGAGCATGCCGCGCACGGTGTGGGGCTGCCAGCCGGTGAGCTTGATCATTTGCGCCATGGAGGCGCCAGCGCCCAGCAGGGTGATCAGCTGGGACTGCTTGGTCGCGGAGGAAGCCGCAGCAGTTGAAGCTTCAAGGGCGGCGGCAGCTGGCGCTCGGCGCGGAGAAGCGGCTCGGCTGGCTGCCGGCTTCGGAGTGGGCTTAGTGGATTTGGCCGCAACCGGCTTGGGCTTGGCAACGCCTCGGGCTGCGGTGGACCGGGAGGCCTTGGCTCGGCTTTTAGGCGGTGTGGACTTGGGTGATGGGGACTTGGGCTTTGAACTCGGCTGGGTGCGTTTCATCAGGAACTCCTGCGCCAGACAGCGGCGCAGGGGTAGTAACGCTCTACCTCAGCAGCGGTTCAAGTTCCGCAGGCAGTAGCCGTGGTGAATCGTCTGGATTCGGCGAGCGCGCTTGCCACGAAGGCGATGTTCATCGATATGGCGCGCCATCACCATCAGCCCGCCTGTTGACGACTAGCCCGCCGCGTGGCCGATGACCTTTCGAGGGTCGATCCCGATCGCCTCGCAAAGCTCCACGAACTCCAGCACGTCCAGGTGCCGCTCGCCGGTCTCGAACTTCGACACGAACGATTGGGGCCGCTGCAGCCGGTCCGCAAGCACAACTTGCGTAAGCCCTGCGTCGAGCCTCGCACGGATCAACGCAGCACGGAGCTTTGTGTATCTAGAGGAGTGCAAGCGACGCGACACGCGCGCACTCTGCATCCCCTTTCAGGATATACCATTTTGGGATATGGTCCCGGCGTTCCAACCTGTCTTCAGATGGTGAGACATCTCCCTGTCCCGTTGGATTCCATTCAACAACTCAGTGGTTTCAGCGACGCAAATGACCAAAACGATTCGAAAGACATACACCCGCTTCCCGTGGCTACGGACAAACGAAGCAGCGCGCTTGGCACTGTTGTCCGTCGGAGTGGCGCTCAGCTTTTCCGCGCATGCGGCTGAATTCGCGCAGAAGTTCCTTACAGAGGAAGACCCCGATACCTTTCGAGCCCATTGCTCAGAGGCACTTCGCGCCCAGGGCGTGGTTTGCATCCGGGCCAAGAACGTCACTCCGGATGACAAACGCCGTCCAGCTTGGAGCGACATTCAGGCGACCAAAGAGTTTCGAGCAGCCGTATCGCAGTATGGAGAGCAAGCAGTAGTCACTGAAGGCAAGGGCCTCCCCATCTTCGTTGTCGCCTACCGGAGAAAGGAACGAGGCTGGCAGAACTGGATCTTCAGTGCGCATCTGGCTGGAAGCTGGCCCCAAGCAACCGATACCCAAAAGAAGTCCCTCCAAGAATCACTCATGAAGCTGAAAGCGTGGCCTGAAGGTTCGGACCAACACAGCGAACTCTTGGGAGCCCACTTCGTGAGGGAGAACGAGCAACAAGCGGCGGCTGAAAGAGTCCGGACAGAGGCGCTGGCCGCCAAGAGGCCAAGCAGGCAGAGGAGCGACGGCGCGAAGAGGCTGAATTTGAAGCTGCGAGGGCCAGGACACAGCCGACCTGCACTGCGGTCACGGTGACCGGCTTCATTGCCAGCAGCGTACAGGACGTGGAGGCACTGCATTCTTCGAACTTAACGAACGAAGACCTGGAAGACGTTCTCGCCAGACACCCGTATTCATGCTCCATCAACCAGTTTGGCGTTGCGTACGGCTGCCGCGGTGGTGCGTACGTCCACGCCAAGAAGGCCACGATCAGAAACTGGACGCCAACACACTACGTTGTCGAGATCCCGCTCGACTTCCGCGTGGGCCGCCGGGATGCTCCTGCGGTGATCAGGCGATCCGCAGCCAGGTGCCGCTGAACTAGCACCGAGCAGTCAGACTTCGAGCGGGAGAAGGGCCGGACGCCATTCCGTTCAGCCGGTCGAAATCACCTGACCTACTGCGCCTTGCCCTGGGCTTTCACCAGCGTCTTGACCAGCTCAAGCGCCAAGTGCTGGTACTCAGGCGTCAGCGCCCTGAAGTACTTGCGCATCTGCATGGCCTCACGGGCCATGTCCTCCGGCAGCACCAGTGACGCGTCCTTGGCGCCGGAGAGCGTCTTTCCTTCTGCCATGGCGTACATGGCTGCCAGGCTGGTCCCCAAGGCCTTGGCGAGGGCCCTCAGGCCCTCTTCCGTGGGCTGCTGCAGGCCCCGCTCCACCCGGGACAGGTTGCTCGCATCCGTCCCCGCATCGAACGCCAGGGATTCCAGGCTGACTCCCCTTTCGTTGCGTAGCGCTCGGATGACTTTGCCAATCTGCATGGCCGCGGATTCTTGAAAGTTCGCGGCGATTGCACAAAGCGCATGGCGCAAAGTGCCATCTAGAATTGGCTGATAGCGCCAATTTCTCTCGCCAGATGACTTCCTCCGCCAACGCACCCGCTCTGACGGGAGCCGCCCTCTACGTTCCCAAAATCGTGGCCGTCCTGCGCGAGCTCGGCGGCAAGGGAAAAACCAGCGTGGTACGCAGCACCATCGTGGATGAGATGAGCGCCAAGGGGGAGGAGATAGACGAGACCGAGGTCTCGGGTGAGCCCAAGTACCAGAACGACATGCGCTTTGCCCGACTGCATCTGGTCAACGCGGGCAAGCTCGAGCCCATGGACATCTCCGGCCGCGGCTACTGGCAGCTCACCGCTGCTGGATGGGACATGCCGCTGGACAACGCAACCGCCTTGTCCGTCTGCGGCAAGGGCTCCTTGGCTTCAGCGGGCCCTGCTCAACTGCAGGAGCCGACCCAGGATGAGCTGCCAGGGGTGGCGCTGGGTGACCTGGCGCTGCGCAACGTGCTGCTTTCGCTCTCAGATATCGGCTTTGAGCGGCTATGCGCGGCCATCATGACGGCCAATGACGCCGAGGCCATCACCGTGACGGGGAAAGCAGGCGATGGCGGTATAGACGGCACGGCGACGTTTGCGGTGGACTCCCTGGCACTCGTGTCCTTCCGGGTCGCCTGGCAATGCAAGAAGTACGCTTCGGGAAACAAGGTGCAGCCTGCTGAAATTCGGGAGTTTCGAGGGGCGCTGGACCACGGGTTCCAGCACGGCATCTTCTTCACGACCTCGACTTTCACCATCAAGGCCGAGGAGGAGGCCCGCCGCCCCGGGCAGGTACCGATCCAGCTCGTGGACATTTCCCGACTGATCGAGCTGCTCAAGACGAAGGGGCTGGGGGTGTCCCCCGGGTTATCGATGGTGGATGAGCAGGCATACGCCATCGACCATGCCTACTTCGAGAAATTCAAGGCCAAGGGCCTGAGCGGCTGGGACGGTAAGACGTTGTTCGGCGCGGCCGGCTGATGAGCCGGCTCAACGCCATGAAGGCCTGGCCGGCCCGCCGCAAGGTGACGAAAGGAAGAAGAAGATGTGGCTGATCACCCCGGTGGGATTCTTCAGTGTGGTGCGTAAGCCCATGGACATCAAGAACAAGACGCTCACGGTTCGCGCGCGAGTGCGCTCAGACCTTGAAGCCCTCAAAGCGCAGTATCTGCCCGAACTGGGATCTATTCAGGAAAGCAAGGTCAACGACTACCGCTACCGGGCTGTAGCGCCGCAGGCGACAGTCGCTGCTGCCATGGCACACCTCATCGAGGATTTGGACTACGCGAACTTCAAGGACGAGGTGAAGAAGCGCCAGGGAGCGGATCGGGCTCACTTGTACCACGACGTCTGGGATGTTCTGTACCGCCTTCAACGCCAGTAGGCGAAGTGCTCGCAAGGTCCGAGACATGCAGAAGCCAGGCACACCAGTGCTCCACCCGCGGCTCGATGACCGCGGTAAGCCAGTCCTCATCCTGAAGCCGAGCTGCCCATCAGACTTGGCGGCTTGGTCCGACCCGAACGCCACTGCCTGCGTGGTTCCTGACGGCCCCATGCCCGACGAGGTCAATGGCCTTTCCGTCGCGCGATGGTCGGATGCGCCAACCACCGAAGTCGGCTGGGAAGCACTGGCGAGCCAGAACCAGATTGAAGCGCCGGATTTCGTCGTACCCAGCGGCTACAAGCCAGCCGCTGGCGCCGTGATCCGCGAGGCGGATGGGCGGATCTGGCTCGTGGCGCCGAGCAATGCGTACGGGGGCTATCAGGCGACCCTCCCCAAGGGCACCATGGGCGGCAAATCAGCCCATGCCACCGCGCTGGTCGAGACCTTCGAAGAAACTGGCCTGCGCGTGCGCCTCGTCAAACATCTCGTCGACGTCAAGCGCAGCCAAAGCTACACGCGCTACTACCTGGCTGAGCGCCTGGGCGGTAGCCCAGCTGATATGGGTTGGGAGTCGCAGGCCGTGATGTTGGTCCCACCCGATCAGCTCTGTTCAAGGCTCGGTAGTCCCCGTGACACGCCAATCCTGAATAGACTGCTGAGCACGCTATAGCACTGCCGATGATCAGCGCTGGCGGATCTCAGGGGGAATCACTGGAACGCCAACCAGATCCCCAGGGGCAAGAAGGCTAAGCCGGCGATATGGCCAACAATGACCACCGAGGCAACCTTGCTGGGCTCCACTTGGTAGCGATCTGCCAACATGAAGTTGAAGACAGCGGGAGGCAAACAGGCGAAGAGAATGAGCGCGCCACGCTCTACGCCCTCCAACGGGATCGCCATCAGCACCAAGCTACATGAGGCGAGTCGCACCAAAATCGCCACCCCTGAGCCTATGGCGCCCACGCGCACATCTCTCACCGGCGCGGTCACCAATCTGACGCCAAGCGCCAGCAGCATCATGGGCACGAGCACGCTGCCCACCATGTTCAGCGGCGTGGACAACCACTCGGGAAGGCTCCATTGCATGCTGGAGAAGGCCACTCCCAACAGGGTGGACCAGATCAATGGGTTTGCGTAAACCATTCGCCATTCGACGCGTCCGCTCATGATCCCTGAGCCAAGCGAGAAATGCAGCAGGTTCGACAGCACCAGCAGCACCACCGCGGGCGCGAGGCCATCTTGCCCATATGCCAGCAAAGTCAGTGGAATGCCCACCGGTCCGACGTTTGTGAACATGGCGCTCGGTACAAATGCTCTGGGCGACGCGCCCGCGACGCGGCTCAATGGCCAGGCGAGCAGACCACTCAGCAGCATCAACAGCACCGAGGCGCTGGTGAAGGCCAGCGCCGCCTGGGCGCTGAACTGCTTCGCTGAGAGTGAAGTGAAGATAAGTACAGGCAAAGCGACATCCACCACCATCTTGTTTGCACCCGCCAGATCGGGTTTGGCCGATCGACCGTAGAAGAACCCGATAAGCACAACCACCACGATGGGCAACGTGATTCCAGCAATTTGAGCAAGCATGGTCTGGACGAGGTGGAATGATCGGAGCACCTTGGGGGTTGTAGTGCGCGCAGTGCCAATAAAACCGCTGCACCCCAACCAAAGGCAGCCAATCTCATTTGATACTCGGAGAAAGCAGAGGAGGCACATTGTCGTCTGCGGACGTGCCCAGATCTTCGGTCTGCATTTCACGCAAAAGATCCATCACCGCGCCTTCATCCACCTCCACTGGCGCATCCAGACCGCTGAGCACCAACTTGGGTTTCGCGATGAGCACGCCTACCAGCAACAGTTGCAGCAGCACGAAGGGGATCGCGCCCTTGTAGATCTGACCGATGGTGACGCCCCCGATGCGCTTCTGCGTGATCTTGTCGATGTACGCGCTGCGCGGCGCCACGCTGTACAGGTAGAACAGCGCGAAGCCGAAGGGCGGCGTGAGGAAGGAGGTCTGCAGATTCATCGCGATGATGATCCCGAACCAGATCAGGTTGATGTCGAGTTTCTCGGCCACGGGGGCGAGCAGCGGCACGATGATGAAGGCGATCTCGAAGAAGTCGATGAAGAAGCCGAGGATGAACACCACCAGATTGACGACCAGTAAGAAGGCCACCTGGCCGCCGGGTAGCTGGTCGAACAGGTGCTCGATCCAGTAGTGACCGTCGGCGGCATTGAAGGTGAAGCTGAACACCGTGGCGCCGATCAGGATGAACATCACAAAGATGGACAGCTTGGTCGTACTTTCCAGCGCCTGCTTGAGTAAACCCAGCGAGAGCCGCCCGCGCGTAACCGCCATGACCATCGCGCCCACCGCACCCATGGCACCGCCCTCGGTCGGCGTGGCCAGACCGAGGAAGATCGTGCCCAGCACCAGGAAGATCAGGATCAGCGGCGGGATCAGCACGAAGGTGACCTGCTCCGCCAGGCGGGACAACCAACCCAGGCGCAGCACGCGGTTCACGGTGGCGATCAGAAACGCGAGCAGCGAGCCCACGGTGGCCGACATGATCACCACCTCGTCGCCCGGCGCGGGCGTTGGGCGCCCGGTCCAGCCGTTGATGATGGATTCGTGGACCTGCGCCCACATCACCGCCACCGCACCACTGATCAGAAACAGCGACAGCAGCGACTTGTGTCCGCTGGCACCGCTGGGTTCGGTGTAGATGCGCGCCTCGGGCGGCAGGGCCGGCGCCCACGAGGGCTTGAAGATGGCCACGCTGGCGATCAGCGCGAGGTACAGGCCCACGAGGATGAGGCCGGGCACCATGGCGGCGGCGTACATGTCGCCCACCGAGCGGCCGAGCTGGTCGGCCAGCACGATCAGCACCAGCGAGGGCGGCAAGGCCTGCGCCAGCGTGCCCGAAGCGGTGATCGTGCCCAGCGCGAGCGAGCGGTTGTAGCCGTAGCGCAGCATGATGGGCAGCGAGATCAGGCCCATGGAGATCACCGCAGCGGCGACCACACCGGTGCTGGCGGCCAGCAACGCGCCCACCATGACCACGGCCATGGCGAGGCCGCCACGCACCGGCCCGAAGACCTGGGCCACGGTGGACAGCAGGTCCTCGGCCATGCGGCTGCGCTCGAGCACGATGCCCATCAGCGTGAAGAATGGAATCGCGAGCAACGTGTCGTTGGTCATGATGCCGAAGACGCGCAGCGGCAGGGCCTGGAACAAGTTGACCGGGAACAGCCCCAGTTCCATGCCGATGAAGCCAAAGAACAGGCCGGTGGCGGCCAGCGCGAAGGCGACGGGGAAGCCCGTGAGCAGGAAAAGCAGCAGACCCACGAACAACAGAGCCACGAACTGGCTGGTGATGAAGGCGTTCATGTGCGATGCCCCTCAAGCCTTGCCGGCGGCGCTGGACTGCGCCTCCTGGGCCAGGTCACGCGCCAGCGCCTCGGCGTCGTCAGGCACCTTCTGTGCCAGCACATCGGGCCCGTGGCCGGTGAGGAAGGCCAGGCGCTTGACGATCTCCGACAAGCCCTGCGCCATCAGCAAGGTGAAGCCGGCGGGCACCAGCAGGTAGGCGGGCCAACGGATCAACCCACCAGCGTTGGAAGACATCTCGCCGGTGAGCCAGGCTCGCTCGAACACGGGCCAGCCCAACGAGACCATCAGCCAACACAGTGGGAAGACGAAGGCCAGGATGCCGATGAGATCAACCACGTTGCGCACGCGCGGACTGAAGCGCGAGGAGAGGAAGTCGATGCGCACGTGCACGTTGCGCAGGAAGGCATAACCGCCACCGAGCATGAACACCGCCGCGAAGAGGTACCACTGCACCTCGAGCCAGGCGTTGGAGCTGACGCCCACCGCCTTGCGAACCACCGCGTTGCCTGCGCCGATGAGGGTGGCGGCGAGGATGCACCACATCATCATCCGGCCGATACGATCGTTAATTGCGTCCAGAAGCATTGCCGTCTTGAGAAGAAATCTCATACCACGCTCGAGGAAAAAAAAGCTGCCCATTGCTGCTCGCTTCAGCGCTCGTTCGGCTGTGCGGCACGGGCCAGCACCTGACGGGCACGCCGCAGCACAGGGGCATCTACCATTTGGCCGTCAACAGAGAACGCCCCCGTGAGATCACTTGGAGCCGAGGCCGTGAGCGCCGTTGCCCACGCCACTTCGGAAGACGACGGTCTGAACGCAGCGTGAATGGCCGACAACTGTCGGGGATGAATTGCGGCCTTGCAGTCGTAGCCCAGCGCCAGCACGCGGCGCGTCTCGTCCTCGATAGCGACTGCGTCGGCGATGCTGAGATGGGGCACATCCCAGGCTTGAATCCCTGCAGCCTTGGCCGCATTCACCATGCGGCCACGGGCGTGGTGCAGACTGTCCCAGGCCATGGAGACGCCCAGTTCGGCGCAGAGGTCCGCTCCGCCCAGCATGAGCGCGGCCAGCTCGCCACCAGCGCGCGCGATCGAAAAGACGTTCTCCACGCCAGTGGGGGTTTCAATCAGGGCGACGGTGCGAGCATCCCGACTGGGCAACCACGCCGCCAACAGCTGCAGCTCACCCGCATACTCCACCTTGGGCAGCATCAACCACCCGGGACGTTCGGCGGCGCCCGACAGCGCCAGTACGTCCTGCAGACCGTCCAGCGTCGAAAGCCCGTTGATTCGCACAACGACATTCCGGCGTACCTCTGCGCTCAATGAGGCCAACCATCCGATGACGTCGGCCCGGGCCTTCGGTTTCGCCTCAGCATGCACCGCGTCTTCCAGATCGACACAGACGAGATCCGCGCCTCCTGCAAGGGCCTTTGAGAAACGTCCGGGCTTCTCTGCGGAGACGAACAACAAGGATCGGGGAGGTGTCGCACTCATGAGGAGCGCATTGTGTGGAAGTGCCCCCGATCCGATGCACTCATCGACCTGTGCAATGGATTTATAGGCGGGCCGACGTTGTGGCGTCTGCTTGCCCTTCCTACCATGGGGCATCAGGAAGCGTCGGTCACCCCGGAACCGCGCGTGCTCACAGGAAAACCAGAATGCCCACGGCCCCTGCGCCCATGCCGCTAGAAGGACTCAAGGTCCTGGACATCTCGACCATGATCGCAGGCCCGTATTGCGCCACCATCCTTGGTGAATTCGGTGCGGATGTGATCAAGGTGGAGATCCCGAACAAAGGCGACACCAGCCGAGCCTTCGGCACGCCCACGGAAACCGGATCCAGCCTGAACTGGCTCAATGAAGGGCGGAACAAGCGGTCGATCACGTTGGACTTGCGCCAGCCGGACGGCATGGTCCTCTTCAAACGCCTGGTCAAGGATGTTGACGTGGTGGTCGAGAACTTCCGACCTGGAACCCTCGAGAAATGGGGAGGCGGCTACGAGGAACTCAAGGCCATCAACCCTGGTTTGATCCTGGTGCAGATCTCGGCCTACGGCCAGAACGGCCCGTACCGCGACCGCCCCGGGTTCGCACGCATTGCCCATGGCTTCAGCGGCCTGTCCTACCTTTCGGGTGAACCCGAGCGCGTTCCCGTCGTGCCCGGCTCCACCTCGCTGGCCGACTACATCTCGGGGGTATATGCCGCACTGGGCGCCTTGTTGGCCTTGAACGGGCGTCGCGTCAGCGGTCAAGGCCAGACGATCGACATCGGCCTCTACGAAGGTATCTTCCGCATGTTGGATGAAATGCCATCGGCCTACGCACGCTCAGGCTTCATTCGCGAGCGCATGGGCGCGGAGACCGTCAATGTGGTTCCGCACAGTCACTACCGCACACGTGACCACAAGTGGCTCGCACTGGCTTGCACCACCGATCGCATGTGGCAACGGCTGTGCGATGCCATGGGCCGTCCGGACCTGAAGGATGACCCCGACTTCGCCACCACACGGCAGCGCGATCAACGGCGCGAGGCCGTCAATAGCATCGTGGAGGACTTTGCCCGCAGCATGGACCGCGATGCACTGGTAGAACACCTCGTGAGATTCGACGTCCCCGCGGGACCCATCAACAGCATTGAAGACATCTTCAAAGATCCGCAGTTTCGGGCGCGCCAGAACTTGGTGGAAGTAGCGGAACCGCGCATGGGAACCGTGGTGGTTCACAACGTTTTCCCGAAGCTGTCCGACACGCCAGGGCAGCTGCGCTGGCTCGGGCCAGATCTTGGCGAACACAACGTCGAGATTTATCGCGACCAGCTCGGGCTGGACGACGCCGAGATGCGTCGCCTGCAAACGCTGGGCGTCATTTAAAGCACTCACAACGATGAACCTCCCCAATACGGCCCGCGCCGCGGTGCTGAGACACTTCTCCGCTCCTCTTTCCGTGGAAGAGGTGCAGGTCCCGAGATCCATTGAGCCAGGAGCACTTCTGGTGAAGATCGATGTCTGCTCTATCTGCGGCACGGACGTACACCTTGCTCACGGCAACCTTGCCATCAAGGTCAATCTTCCCGTCATCCTGGGACACGAAATGGTCGGCCGCGTGGTGGCGTTCGGCGAGGGCGCGCAGACGGATTCGATGGGACAGCGGCTCCAAATTGGCGACCGCGTCGTGTGGTCCCATGCGTATTGCGGTCAATGCTTCCATTGCACCTCGGCCCGACAGCCCTTCCTTTGCTCCAACAAACGCATGTACATGTACGAGAGCATGGAGAAGGCGCCTTACCTGATGGGAGGCTTCTCGGAGTATGGGTACGTCCTTCCCCGCTCAGGCCGGGTTCGTGTGCCAGACGACGTTCCAGATGAACTCGCAAGCTTGTCCAGCTGCGCCTTTCGCTCCGTGATGAACGCTTTTGATCAGATCGGTGCGATCGGATCGTCGGAGACGGTGGTGATCCAAGGCAGTGGTCCCCTAGGGATACTGGCCACCGGAGTAGCCCAGACGCTGGGCGCCCGTCGAGTGATCACGCTAGGCGCGCCAGCTGCACGCCTGTCCCTCGCCCGGGACTTCGGTGCGGAACGCGTCATCGACATCAGCGAGGACAAACCCTTTGAATCTGTGCTCGACGAGGTGCGTTCCCTGACTGACGGACGCGGTGCCGACCTGGTCTTCGACTTCTCGGGCCACCCATCTGCCTTCGCTCAAGGCCTGGAGCTAGTGCGCAGCGGGGGCCGCTACATGGTAGCTGGCCAGACCAGCAAGGCGAGCGCGAGCTTCCTGCCATCGGCCATCACGCTCAAAAACGTGCACATCCAGGGTTCGCTGTCGGCCGACATCAGCCACTACCACAAGGCTTTGTTGTTCATCAGCCAGCACCAGAGGCGATTGCCGTTCGATCGAATGATCACCAATCGCTACGGACTCGGACAAGTCAACGAGGCAATCGAGCAGATGGCGAAAGGCGCGGAGATCAAACCCCTGATCCTGCCCTGGCAACACTGAGAGGAAGAACATGAATCCGCATTCCGTTGAACCCATGCGTTACGAAAACCACATTGGCGGAGCCGATGTACCTTCTCACAGCGGCACCATCTTCTCCTCCATCAATCCCACTACGGGGCGTGAAGACGGCTCCTTTGCCCAATCGACCGCCAAGGACGTGGACTACGCGGTCAATGTCGCTCACAAAGCGTTTCACGAGGGCCCTTGGTCCCGCCTTTCACCCACGCAACGTGGACGACTGATGATGCGCTGGGGAGATCGTATTGCGGACTCTGCGGAGAAGATTGCGCGGTTGGAGACGCGGCAGAACGGCAAGCTGCTGGCGGAGATGCACGCCCAGGCCAAAGCCGCGCCGAACTGGCTGTATTACTACGGTGGGTTGTGCGACAAGATCGAAGGCGCGGTGATTCCGCTGGAGCGCTCGAGCGTTCTCAACTACACCCTGCGCGAACCACTGGGCGTGATCGGTGTCATTGTTCCCTGGAACTCACCAACCTTCCTGACCATCATGTCCGTGGCGCCCGCCCTGGCGGCTGGCAACGTGATCGTGCTCAAACCCTCCGAGGTGACTTCTGCGTCGGCCATCGAACTCGCTCGGCTGGCGGAAGACGCAGGCTTTCCGCCGGGGGTAATCAACGTCGTGACAGGCGGCCGGGAAGCGGGCGAGGCCTTGGTAGACCACGAATTGGTGGCCAAGATTGTGTTTACGGGCGGAGACGCAGGTGGTCGGCAAATCGCTCAGGCCGCAGGCAAGCGGCTCGCGGCCTGCACCCTGGAGCTGGGCGGCAAAAATGCCAATATCGTCTTTGACGATGCCGACCTGGAGCAGGCCGAAGCGGGAGTTCTGGCGGGCATCTTTGCCGCGGCGGGCCAGACATGCGTCGCGGGCTCAAGAACCTACGTCCATGAATCCATCTATGAGACCTTCGCCCAGCGACTTGTCGCACGAGCGAAGCAGATTCGTGTTGGAGACCCCATGCTGGCGGAGGTTCAGATGGGGCCGGCAGCCACCCTCCAACAATTGGAGAAGAACGAATCCATGGTGACTCGCGCCCGAAGTGAAGGCGCCGAAATCCTCTGCGGCGGCCACCGGCTAGAAGTGCCGCAAGCCCCTGGAGGCTATTTCTTCTCGCCCACCATCCTGCACAAGGCCGATTCAAGCAGCTCGATCATGAACAACGAGGTGTTCGGACCGGTGCTCGCCCTCACGCCCTTCAGGAGCGAGAGCGAGGTAGCGCACCTTGCGAACAGCTCGCGCTATGGCTTGGCAGCCGGCGTTTGGACGCTCAACTTGCGGCGCGCTCACACCATGGCCCGCCGCCTTCAGGCGGGTACGGTCTGGATCAACACCTACCGCGCGTTGGCCTTCAACTCGCCCTTCGGTGGCTACAAGGAAAGCGGCCTCGGTCGCCAGAACGGCCTTGAAGCGGTGCTTCAGTACCTCCAGACCAAAAGCGTCTGGTGCGAACTCAGCGACGAAGCACAAGACCCTTTTGTCCTCAAGACCTGACGTCCTAAAACGTCATTCACCGTTTCGCGCCTCGGTGGGCGCGCGGCACGGTTTCGCTCGCCTCACCATTCAACAGGAGACACAACATGCATCGTCGTTCCCTCGTAAAAGGTGCCGGTATTGCAGGCGTACTTGCGGCTTCAGCCGCTCCCGCCGTGCATGCGCAGCCCGCGATTCGCTGGCGCCTGGCATCGAGCTTTCCCAAGTCACTGGATACGATCTACGGGGCCGCCGAGGTGTTCGCCGAGCGCGTCAAAGCCCTTTCCGGCGGTAAGTTTGAGGTGTCGGTTCATGCGGCGGGCGAGTTGGTCCCGGCCTTCGGCGTGGTCGACGCCGTGCAGAGCGGAACGGTCGAGATCGCCCATACCGCGGCGTACTACTTCTTCGGCAAGAACGAGTGCTTCGCCATCGGATGCACGATCCCCTTCGGACTCAACAGCCGCCAAATGACGGCATGGATGTATGAAGGCAATGGTCTCAAGCTCATGCGGGAGTTCTATGCCGACTACAACATTGTCAACCTGCCAGGTGGCAACACCGGTGCACAGATGGGAGGCTGGTATCGCAAGGAGATCAAAAGCCTGGCTGACATCAAGGGACTGAAGATGCGTATCGGCGGCTATGCGGGCATGGTGCTCGAGCGGATGGGCGGCGTTCCGCAGAACATCCCAGGCGGAGAGGTGTACCAGGCGCTGGAGAAGGGCACCCTTGACGCAGCGGAGTGGGTAGGCCCATATGACGACGAGAAGCTCGGCTTCTTCCGGGTGGCGCCCCACTACTACTACCCAGGTTGGTGGGAGGGAGGACCGCAACTGGACTTCTATATCAACGACAAGGCCCACAATGCTCTCTCTTCCGAGTTCAAGGCCATCGTGGCAGCCGCCGCCTCCGAGGCGCACATCACGATGCAGGCTCGCTACGACGCGAAGAATCCCGCGGCGCTGAAGAAGCTCGTTGGCCAAGGCGCCAAACTCAAATCGTTTTCACCCGATGTGATGCGTGAGGCCTTCAAGCACGCCGAGGCCCTGGGTGCCGAAATCAGCGCGAAGAATCCTGCGTGGAAAAAAATCTACTCAGACTACACCAGCTTCCGCGCTGATCAGAACCTGTGGTTCCGCTTTGCCGAGGCCAGCTTCGATCGCTTCATGCAGGCGCAGAAGTTCTGACAGAGCCGCCTAGGCGCTCTCGCGCACGATCAATTCGTACCCGGCGTCAATCACGCGCCGGGTACGTGGCGGGTTGCCACTCATTCGCTCCAGGGCGTCAAGGGCCAGCTGGCGCCCCAACTCGTACCGGGGAACCTCGATGGAAGTGAGTCGGGGACGAATCAGCGCACTGAGCTCGCTATCGTCGAAGGCGGCGATAGCGAGATCTTGCGGCAACGAGAGACCCAGATCCAGCGCCATCGACACGGCCCCCACCGCCAGCATCTCCGCCCCCGCCAACACCGCTTGCAGGTCAGGCTGAGCCAGCAAAAGCTCTTGGAGCGCATGGGCGCCCCCTCGGTATTCGTAGGGCGCGTGAATCACAGCGGACTCCGGCAAAGCCAGGCCCGCTTCAGCCATCGCATGGCGAAAGCCTTCTTCCCGGTCTTGCGCGCGGTCGTTGTGCGCCAGCGTCCCCCCCATATACCCGATACGCCGATGCCCTTTGGCTATCAGGTACCGCGTCATGTCGATGGCGGCACTGCGGTTGGAGAAACCGATAGCAGTGTCGATAGCCGGACGACCAATATTCCACATCTCATAGACTGGAACGCTCGCGCCTGACAGCATACGGCGCGTGCCCTCGGAGTGCGTCAACCCGGTGATGACGATGCAATCCACTCGCCGCCCCAGCATGGACCTCACCACAGACTCCTCTGCCTCCAGGGAGAAGCCGGTGGCGCTAACAAACAGCTGATAGTGCAGCGGCCTCAGCACATCAGATAGGCCTTGTATGGTGTCCGCAAACACCGCGTGAGATAGCGTGGGAACGACGATACCGATCGTTCGACTCGACGTCGAAGACAACGAGCCCGCGACCATATCGGGAACGAAGTCAACGGACTGAAGAATGGCACTGATGCGCTCTCGCGTTTCGCTGGACACCAACTCCGGTCGGTGCAAAGCGCGCGACACTGTCATGGATGAAACACCCGCCAACGTGGCGATGTCACTCATGCGCAGGTTCGAGCGTCTCGATTTTCTGGGCTTGGGCTCGTTTGAGGTAGTCGGTTTGCTCACGTGCCGATTATCTCGTTGGGAAGAGGCTCGGCGGACGCGAGTTCGCGACGCAGGAAGGTGCAGAAAGTTCGAACCGCTAGAGAGCCCATGCGGTCACGCTGGCGAACCATGCCGATCGAACGGGCGATTCTCACACCTCGCAATCGAACCGTTTGCAGCGTTCGCGGATCCAGCCGCGCCGACACGACACTGGGAACGATCGTAATGCCCAGTCCTGCCTCGACCATGCCAAGCAACGTGAACACGCTATTGGCCTCTAGAGCCGGCCGCACAGGAAGCTGACGGCGCTCGAACTCACGTAACAGTTGCCCCCAACCCGACCAATGCAGGGAAAGGGTCAGGAGCGGATGGCGTGCCATCTCCTCGATGTCTACCGAAGGCGCGCGAGTCAGTACATGGCCAAGGGGGACCACCACCACACACTCATCGGCGAGCAGCGGTTCAAACTCCAGATGGGGATGGTCCCCCTCAAGCCCCATCACCGCGACATCGACCGTGCCAGCCTCCAAAGAGGCAATAGCGTTCTGGTGCGAGGTGTCTTGCAGAAGGATGGTGTACCAGGGGTAAATGCTCTTGAACTTGCCGATCAGACCGGGAATGGTCACTGCGGAGAGCAAGGGAGTCGCCGCCAGATGGATGGTGCTGGCACGCTGTTGAACGCCACCGCGTAGTTCGCTCACCACTTCTTCGAGTTCCTGCATCATGCGAATGAGTCGCTCGCGAAAGCGTTCTCCCTCGACGGTCAGAACCACCGATCGGGTGCTGCGCTGGAAGAGCTTGAAGCCAAGTTGAGCCTCAAGCTTCTTGATGCGCAGAGAGACAGAAGGCTGAGAGATACCCAGCTTGTCGGCCGCTCGGCTAAAGCTGCCGGTGTCGGCCACCGCGAGAAACACCTGGAACTCGACGGTATCGAATGCAAATGGAGAAGTATTTTCCATGCGAAGGACGCCGCCACCCGCCAGCAGAGCAACTGTCTAGCGAGTAGCGACCAAACGCCTACATGGTCAGTGCCGATCGACCTTTGCGCTTGTTGGTCTCTTCGGCTTTTTTCTGTGCTTTCCATGCACCCTCATAGCCGTCACGCCAGTCTGGAGGAATTTCGCACGGTCGAAGGTCGAAGGACGCCATCCGGGCGGGCTTGCCACGAACGATCTCCCCCGATTGAGACGAGGGAATCGGGTTAGGTGTGTAGGGGAAGGTATCGGCCGAAGAATAGACCGTCAGCAGCAAGGGGCGCGGCTTGTCGGTCTTGTTAGCCAAGGCACCATGGATAACACGGCAGTTGATGATGACCACGGTCCCCGGGCCACCAGTGGGCGCATCGACCATATCTTCCGTCATCCATTTGAGGTCTTCATCCTTGACCTGAATGGTGAAGTTGCCCTCGTCGTCATAAGCGCTGTAGACGGGACCATTGTGACTGCCGGGAATGAAGGCCGTCGGCCCTTGGTCCAGATCGCAACCATTCAGATAGACCCCGAAAGCCAAGCCGCTGAAGTCGGTATGGGGGTGGGCAATGGTGTCCTGGTGCCACTTGATACCGCGACTGCCCTTACCCGACTTCACGTTCAACTTGCAGTGGTGAAACTTCACGTCTGGACCTACGAGGTCGGCAACCAAATCGGTGACGAAAGGATCCGTGAGGAAGGACCAGAAGGCGGGGTGGTATTCCTGTGGACTCGTGACACGGTGCAGACGAGGTTCCTCTCGCGAGTGCCCTTCGTCGACCATGAAGCGCTCATCGGACTCGGTGCACTCCCGGCTTTCGTCGATCAACTCATCCATTGCCTTGCGCAACTCATTGAGCTTGTCAGCAGGAACATGATTTGGCAGCACCAGGTAGCCGTTGTTGAAATAGAAGGCGCGTTGGGCAGGGGTTAGTACCAGCGGTGGGTGGCTGAGGATCTTGTCGGGAAGCATGGGGCGTCTCCTTCTGAGGTAAGGAGCGGCATGCAGTGTTCCGCTCCATGGTCACTGATAACGTAATCAGCAACTTCGATGTTATCGTAATCATATTGATGCGCAAACTGCGGGTTTACCCGCGGTTTGAGGTGGAATGCCCCCCCGGGAAGACTCCTGAGGTCACAACCAGCGGCACCGTTGTTTCCTGAGGAGCTGGCAGGGGGAGGCGAAGCGATGAAGAAGGCTCGATTCGGCAAGGCGCAGGTCGCGTACCAACTGCAACCGGTCGACAGGGGCATGCCAGCGGAGCGCGCACAGACCATCGCGGTGCGCCGGCGCTCGATGAGGTCGCCAGGTGTCGCGACGGGCCGAGCAATCACCGTGGGGCAGCGGGACGGGTTCACTTCGACGGCGTTGGACAAATGAGCGTATCGGCGCGACACCAAGCTCACCGACAAGCAGCTCGCCTACACGCGCCAGGGAGAGCCCACCGAAAAGGGGGCCTCATTGACTCGTTCAACGGTCGGTCGCGCGAGGGCCTCCTGAATGGCAATGAATTCGCGCTGCTCCACGCACGCGAGAAGTTGAAGCCGGCAGCATGACCACAACCCGCCCTCAGCTTCCCGGCTCCAGGTCGGATGAACAACCTATCGAGACATCACAGCTAACGCGCCCCCATCGGCAATCCCATCCATTGCGGCAAGCTCAGCGCCAGCGCCGGCACAGCGATGAGCACCGCCAGGCGCAACAGATCGGCCCAGAGAAACGCCGTGATGCCCGAGAAGATAGAGCGCAACGAAATCTGCGGCGCCATGGAATGCAGGATGAACACATTCATCCCGATCGGCGGTGTGATCATGCCGATTTCCACCGTCATCACCATCACGATGCCCCACCAGACCGGGTCGTAGCCCATCTGCACCACCAGCGGGAACGTGAATGGCAAGGTGATCAGCATGGCGGCCGTGCTGTCGAACACAGCCCCAAGGATCAGGTACATGACCACCAGCGCCAGGATCACCATGATGGGCGCTATGTTGGAATCGCCGAGCAGGCTCACCAGTTCTTCGGACATGCGGGATGCCGAGACGAAGTAGCTGAAGATCGATGCGCCGATCACGATCACGTACATCATGGCCGTGTTGCCGGCGGTGTCCTTTAGCGAGTCCATCAGCACCTGCCGCGTGAGCTTGCCGCGCGCGACTGTGAACAAAAAGGCGAATGCGGCGCCGAAGGCTGCGGCTTCGTTCACAGTGAAGACGCCTCCATAAATGCCGCCCACGATGCCGCCCAGAAGCACGATGGCTCCCCACGCACGCCCCAGGGCGCGCAAGCGCTCCCGTCCGGACAGGCGCGGACCGGCTGGAGCGGCATCGGGGTTGCGCGCCACATACACCAGAATGGCCACGATATGCAGCAACACCGCCAGCAGGGCAGGTACCACGGCGGCAACGAACAGCGAAATCACGAACTGCTCGGTGAGATAAGCGTAGATCACCATGATCACGGAAGGCGGGATCAGCAGGCCCAGCGTGCCGCCTGCTGCGATGCTGCCGGCGGCAAAACTGGGCCGGTAGTTGCGCGCCATCATCTCCGGCAGTGCCACCCGGGTCATGGTCGCCGTGGTGGCCAGGGATGAGCCGCAAATGGAGCCGAAACCCGCGGAGCCCAGGATCGTGGCCAGGGCCAGGCCGCCGCGGCGGTGGCCGATGAAGCTGTACGCCACGGCATAGATGTCCGCCGAAAGCCCGCTGGCGCTGGCGAAATTGCCCATCAGCAAGAACAGCGGAATCACCAACAGGTCCAAGCTGGCCAGCGAAGCAACCGGCTCGGTCGCGAGCAATGCCAATGCCGGCTGCACACCCGCCAGCAGGCCGAAGCCGACCAAACCCGCCACGCCCATGGCTACGCCGATGGGCACATTGAGACCGATGAGAACGAACATGCCGAGCAGGCCGAGTCCGACCAAAAGAAATGCATCCACGGAATCTCCTCAGGCGTCAGTCGTCTGGTCTGCGGACCGGCACGTGGCGATCAGTACGCCAAGCTGGGCCAGGCAAGCAAGCACCAGCAGCGCCCCCACGCCCATCCACCATGGCCCGATGGCCATCTGCAGAATCCAGGTTTTCTCGCCGCTGGAGAACATCTCTTTGGCATACACCAGCAGTTGCCAGGCGACGAGGCTGACGAACACCAGTGTGACCAGTGCAGCGAACCTCTCCAGCCACTGACTCCCCTGTGTTCCGACCAACCGATTGAGAAAGCGGATCGACACGTGGCTGCGCGTCACCATCGACAACGGCAGGAAACTGGCAATCGTCAGTGCGCCCACCAGGCTCATGAGCTCGGAAAGGCCGTCCAACGGTCGGTTGAGCGCGGCACGCAGGGCAACGTCCCCCACGATCGCCAGGGAAATGCCAGTCAGGCCAGCCAGTCCCGCAATGGCCAGCCATTGCGACAGGCGCGGCAACCAGCCCGAGGGCGAGTTAAGCCTGGTCATTGCTCACTTGCCTGCGCGAATGGCCACGAGTTCCTGCTGCACGACCGCAAGCAACTCTTTGCCACGCGGGTGCGCGCCGGCCCAGGCTTCGATGACGGGCTGCACACGGGACTGGAACGCCTTCATGTCGGCGTCGGACAAGGTTGTCACCACGTGGCCGCGTTCGGTCTTGACTCGCTCGCGCCACTGCGCGGTGATGCGATCGTGCAACCCCCCTACCTCGCGCACCAGCTTCTCGCCACCGTGTCGCGCCAGGGCGGCCTTGGCCGGTTCGGGCAGGCTGTCGTGGCGGGCCTTGGTCATGGCCACCAGCATGGGCGCCTGCCCCAAGGGAACGGCCAGGTGCTGCTTGGCCGCGTCGGTCAGCCGGAAGGCGGCGTAGGTGTTCCAGTCCTGCACGGTCCCGTCTACCACGCCGCGCGAGATGCTCTCCGCCGCCTGGGTGACTGGCAAGCCCACAGGCACCGCACCGAGCGCACGCACCGTGTCTCCCGCGACGGGCCCGGACACCCGCAGCTTCTTGCCCTTGAGTTCGTCGATCGATTTCAGCGGTTCGCGCGTGTGGATCAGGTTCGGGTAAGTCGTTGCGAGCTGGAGCACGTGCAGGTCTTCGTAGCCACGCAGCATGCCCTTCTGGAACATGCGCCACATGGCCAGCGAGGCCTCCGTTGCGTTGTTGTACAGCCCGGGCAACTCGAACACGCCGTTGTCAGGAAATCGGCCTGGCGTGTAGGACGGGATCAGGAAAACAATGTCGAGCACGCCATCCTGGAGGTACTTGACCTGACCACTGGGATCCTTGCCCAGCGTGCCGCCAGGAAACATCTGCACCTTGACCGTTCCACTCGAATCCGCCGTAACAGCCTTGCCAAAAGGCTCCATCGAGTTCTGGTAAGTGGGTTCGGTCGCCGGACCGTGCCAGCCGTACTTCAGGACGATCGCGTCGGCCTTCGCCCAGGGCGCGGCGAGTCCCACGCCGGCGGCGCCAGCCATCTTCACCAGGGTTCTTCTTTGCATGATGGTCTCCAAATGTGTAGTGGTTATGCGGTGCGCGAGGATTTTCCGGGCTCCGCCGGTCTCAGAAAGCAACTAATTGACATCGATCCGTCATCACCAGATCTCGATGATGATTCCGCGTTCACGGGCGGTTGCCGTGCGCCGTTCCACGGTTTCATCAGACATGGTCGAACGCACAGCCCGAGTACGAAACCACTGGAATAGACGCTCGCTCATTTCCCCTCGAATCGCCGCATGCGAGGGATCGGCGCCAAGATCGTTCTGCTCCATGGGGTCCGACTGCAGATCGAAGAGTTGGGGCCGGAAGTGTTCATAGTGCACATACTTCCAGCGGTCGGTTCGAACCATGTACGAACGGGCCTCGTGCGGCTGCAGCCCCAGCTCACGACGTGCGCGCATGAAGGCGTAGTCGTGCTCTGAGAACGCCGCATCGCGCCATGGAACATCTTCTTGGCCGTGAAGCAGCGGCCGCAGTGAGCGCCCTTCCAGGCGGTGCGGCTGGGCAGGCTGCCCCAACGAATCCAGAAAGGTGGGCAGCAGATCGATGGATTCCACCAATCGATCATCGCGCTCACCGCGTCGGGCATCCGCCTCCGGAGATGGGTCCACCACGATCATGGGAATGCGGACCGACTCTTCATGAAAGAGCTCTTTCTCGCCCAGCCAGTGATCGCCCAGATAGCCACCGTGGTCGCTGGTGAGCACGATCAGTGTGTCGTTCATCCGCCCGCGCACCTCCAGGAAATGCACCAGTCGGGCCAAGTGGTCATCGAGTTGGCGAATCAGGCCCATATAGGTTGGTATGACGTGGCGCCGATGTGCCTCGTCGCGGAAAGACTGACTGTCGTCGTGGTTCATGAAGGCCCGAACGACAGGGTGCGCCTCATGGAGTTCGCGCTCCGTGCGATTGGCGGATAGCACGTCGTTTTCGCCCCGGTACATGTCGTGATACGGAGCCGGCGCCATATAGGGCCAATGGGGCTTCATGTAGCTCAGGTGCAGACACCAGGGCTGCTCCCCGGCGTCGTCGATGAATGCCATAGCCCGGTCAGTGAAGTAGGCGGTCTCCGAATGCTCCTCTCGCACGCGGCTGGGCAGATGTGCATTGCGCATGTACCAACCGCTGAGCATTTCGCCTCCCGGCCCCAGCGCCGAATTCGCATGTTCGTGCCAGGGGTTTCGTCCCCCGTAACCCTGTTCTTTCAGGAACAGGTTGTAGCGAAAGTCGAGGTCGGGCTCGCTGTCGGGGTGCAACTGGTCGTCCCGATCCCACGGCTCGAAACCGCCCTGAGCAATCAACGCGCCCACGCCGCCATCGTTGGGCGAGAGACCGGCGCGCGCCATGCCCTCCAGGTCTGGCACGAAATGCGACTCGCCCACCACCGCAACGCGATATCCCAGCGGTCGGAGGTAGTCGCCCATGGTCAGTTCGCTCAGCCGAAGCGGCACGTTGTTCCAGGTCGTGCCGTGGCTGGTTGGGTAGCGGCCCGTATAGAACGACATTCGCGACGAGCCGCACACTGGCGATTGGCAGTAGGCGCGGGAAAACAGCACGCCGCGGCGAGACATCGAATCGAAGGCGGGCGTGTCGATGACCGGATGACCGTAGCACCCCAGGTAGTCCGGTCGAAGCTGGTCGTACATGATGAAAAGAAAGTTGCGAACCTTGCGCATGCGTATGTCTCCTCTTGGGTTCAGCCGATCAGCGACACGATACCGACCAGCATCAGCAACACCAGTATTACGGGCCGGTAGCGCGGGCCGAGCCGCTCATGCAACACCCGTTGACCCACCCATGTGCCGACGGCAAAGGCGGGCCATAGCCAGGCGAAGCGCAACGCGGTCTGTCCGTGCAGAAGCCCGGTGAGCAGCAACAACAGAATGGCCCCTACTTCCAGCGAACCGACCACGGCCACTATGTTGGCCATCGTCTGTCGCACCCCACCATCGCGGCTCACCAAGTAAAGCACCACAGGCGGGCCACCCATGCTTGTGGCACCCATGATGAGCCCGCCCAGCGCACCGGCCACCAACGAAGGACCGCGCCCCATAGGGCCCGCATAGCTGGGCATGGCCAGCAGAGCGGCGGCCACGGCGAGGGAACCGATGGCAATGACATGGCGCATGGCTTCGGCGCTGACCATATGCAGGATCAGAACGCCTGGCACCAGGCACAGCAACCCGGCCAGACCGATCGTCCGCACTGCGGGTGCATGCAGGTCCCTCACGTGTCGCGGCAGCATCTGCAGCGATCCTGTGGCCCCCAGCATGAGCGACACCGCAACGGCCTCCACGGGTCCGAACAGTCGCGCCAGAATGGGGGCAAGCACCAGCGACGAACCAAATCCGGTGGCCCCACGCAAAAGACCTGCGCTCATGGCGACCGCCATGGCAAAGGACAAGGTGACCCAGTTGTCAACAGCGAACGGCAAGATGTCTCCCGAAAGGGAGGCGAACTTACCGGTGTCTGGCGCGAGAACCCAGCAATTAGTTGCCCACCTATGACCGATCAGCCATCCATGTCAGCGTAGGCCTGCAAGGCTCGGACGCCGAGGATGGTGATGTACCCATCTGCAATCTCGATCAAGCCCGCCTGCCGCATCCGGGCCAAGCTGGTAGCCACCCACTGTCGCGTGGCGCCAATCATCTTCGCAAGCTCTTCCTGGCTGTAGCGCACATCCAGCGTCACGCGGTCGGCTCCGCCCGCAGCGACCGAACGTCCCAGTATCAGGATCATGTGCGCCAGCAGTGCCCGTGACGATCGCGTCCCCAGCAACTGCAGAAGCGCCGAGAAGCACTTGCCTTTGAACACCAGCGCTTCAATGACATTGAGCGAAAACTGAGGTTGCTTCAAGGCCAATGTTCGGATGGACTTGCCGGAGAGAAACAGCAGTTCACTGTCGCGCGTGGCTACCCCAGACCAGCTATGTACGCCGCGGCCGAAAATCTCGGGGCCTCCCACGAAGTGCCCGCGTGACCAGTACGCCAGGGTAATTTCCCGCCCAAGCGGCGAGAGATAGAACGAGCGCACCTCTCCGTCGAGGATGACTAGCACCCCGCTGTGTTGGCGCCCCTGACCGAACACCGTTTCACCCGGGCCGAAACGCCGTATTGCCCCAAAGGCCAGGACTTCAGCACGCGCATCGGCGTCCAGCCCCGCGAACAGATCGGGGGCTTGGTCAATGTCGAGCAAGGTCTCGACAAGAGAAGTTGATCGCTGAGGGGCTGAGGGGATCCGCATGCCGTAACAGATGGGCCGTTCTTGTGACGACCAAGCATAGCGCTTGACTATCACTCAGCGCCGCCTTGCCTCGCGGGTGTCGTATCGGCTCTCTGACAGGGTATCTCAGGGTTATCCCTTATTTTTAAACTGAAAATAAAACATTTATGATTTGAAAACAATTTCCCCATACCTCACTCCCCAGAGACGCCAGGAAAACGCATGCTGTCGAAAGAAGAAAACGGTCTGCTCACGCAGACCGATCGTGAAACGCCGATGGGAACGTACCTGCGTTCGTTCTGGATCCCCTGCATGGTCGAGGACGAAATCCCCCCGGCCGATGAGCCCCCCAGGCGGCTGCGCCTGCTCGGTGAAGACCTCGTCGTGTTCCGCGACACCGAAGGCCGCGTTGGCGTGATGGAAGAGCACTGTCCTCACCGGCGGGCCAGCCTCTACTTCGGCCGCAATGAGGAAGGTGGCATCCGCTGCGTTTACCACGGCTGGAAGTTCGGCGTGGACGGTCGTTGCCTCGACATGCCGAGCGAGCCTGCCGACAGCACGTACAAGGAGCGCGTCAAGGCAGTGACCTATCCCAATCGCCTGGCGGGCGGCCTGTTGTGGGTGTTCATGGGCGATGCGGGCGCCATGCCCGAACTGCCTCGGTTCGAGTGGATGGACCTGCCTCCCGAACACCGCTACGCCACGCGCTGGGAGCAGGAGTGCAACTCCATCCAGGCCATGGAGGGGGAGCTTGACCCTGCGCACGTGAGCTTCTTGCACCGCCGGCTCGACAAGCTCGACGACAAGAAGCACGGCATCTCGGGCAGCTACTTTCAACAAGACCGCTCGCCGCGTTGCCATGTGAAAGACACACCGTACGGCTTCATCAACGCGTCCGAACGCGCCGTTGACGATGGCATGGCTTACTGGCGACTCAACCAGTTCCTGTTGCCCTTCTACACCATGATCGCCGCAGGCCCGGAGATCGCGCGCATGACGCGTATGTGGGTTCCCAAGGACGACACGCACTGCTGGGTGCTGGTCGTCAACTACCGTGTCGACCAAACACTAGGCGAGCAGGAGCTGGAGGGCTGGCGGGCGGGACAGACGGTGCACCGCAAATTGATTCCCGGGACCACACAACCCGTCGAGACCAAGGCAAACGACTACCTTATCGACCGCGCAGCACAGAAGACCGTGTCGTTCACCGGCATCGAAGGAATTCGCGCACAGGACGCCATGGCAACGGAATCGGCGGGGCCAATCGTTGACCGCAGCCGCGAACACCTAGGCACCAGCGATATCGGCATCGTGAAAATGCGCCGCCGCCTGCTGAGCGAAGCACGCGCCATGGCGGCCAGTGGCACCCCGCCCGCCCTGGCGTTCCAGGGCAGCAACTACCGCGTCAGGGCCGCGATCACCGTCCTGGATCGGGGCCGCCCCTTCGAGGACGATGCCCAGGTCATGGCCTTGCTGAAGTACTGACATGCTGGCCGCGCACACTCTCCCGCGCAAAGCGGTCATCTTCAGCCTGTTGATCGGGCTGGGTTTCCTGGCGGTCTACCCGTTCGCCATGCTGATGTATGGCAGCGTGCACTCCACGCCACCCGGCATCGCCGGCAGCTTCAACCTCGATGGCTACCGGCAACTGCTCAGTCCAGAGTACGCGCAGATCCTGTGGGACTCGGTGCACATCTCGCTGGTCAAGACCGCGTTGTCACTGGCGCTGGCCACGCTGCTGGCCTGGATCATCGCGCGCACCGACACGCCTTGCGGTCGCGGGCTCGAGATCCTGATCACGTTGCCCTTCTTCATCCCGCCCATCCTCACTGCCACGGCGTGGGGCATGCTGGGCAGCCCACAGGCCGGCACCATCAACCTGGTGTGGCGAGCGCTCACGGGCTTCGAAGGACCTCTGATCGACGTGTATTCGTACGGTGGCGTGGTGTGGCACTTGATGCAGTACTCGACCACCTTCCTCTTCATCTTCCTGGTCGAAGCCTTCCGCTCCATGGACCCATCGATGGAAGAAGCGAGTCGCATGTCGGGCGCGTCTGGCGTGCGAACCTTCTTCGGTATCACCTTGATGCTGATGCTGCCGGTGCTGACGAACTCCTTCATCCTGAGCTTCATACGGGGCGTCGAGGCATTTGAATCGCCGGTGTTCTTTGGCGCGCCTGTAGGCATCGAAGTGATCACCACCAAGATCTACAGCCTGCTCAACCACTCGGCGCAGCCGAACTATCAAGCGGCCACGGCCCTGGGCTTCATGACCATGTTTGCCATGTTCGTGATCATCGCGTTGCAGTGGCGCATCTTGCGCGGTAAGAGCTTCAGCACAGTTTCTGGCAAGGGATTCACCCCGCGCATCATTCGGCTGGGGCGCCTGCGCTGGCTCACCTTTTCCATCTGCGCACTTTTCATTGCCTGCACGGTGGTCCTGCCCCTGGGGCAATTGCTGCTCAGTTCCTTCTTCCGCTTCTTCGGCTTCTATAGCTGGGACATGTTCACCTTCGACCACTATCGCAACGTGCTGAGCAACCGCGCGGTGTGGACGGCGTTGAAAAACACCCTGTGGCTGGGCCTGACCGGGGCTACCGTGGTGATGATCTTTGGCAGCGTGATCGCTTACGTGGTGGTGCGCACCAAATGGCCAGTGCGTCGCCTCATCGAGTTGATGGCCTGGCTGCCCTGGATGATGCCGGGCATCGTGCTGGGGATCGGCTTCCTGTGGGCGTTCTCCCTGCTGCCCAACGCCATTCCCATTTACGGCACGCTGTGGGCCTTGTTCCTGGCATATGTGGCGCTGTGCACACCGGTGGGCGTGCGCATCATGAGTGGCGCCTTCCAGCAACTGTCGTACGACCTCGAAGAGTGTTCGCGTGTGCACGGTGCAACGCCGATTCAGACGATGACGCGCATCCTGCTCGCGCTGGCTTGGCCTTCTTTCGCCGCCGGCTGGATCCTGGCCTTCTTCGGCGTCTTCCGCGAGCTGAGCGCCTCCATCCTTCTCTACTCCACCGGCAACGAGGTGCTCTCAGTCCTCATCCTGCAGATGTGGGCTGGCGGCAAACCCGAGGAGGTGAGCGTGGTCGCACTCATCATGCTCGCCCTCGTGCTCTTCTTTCGCTGGCTGCAGCTCGCGGTCGTGAGAAAGCGGATCACCCGCAACTAGACAACAAGCATCCCACCCCACCAGGAGACATACATGGATCGAAACAGACGCGCCAGCCTTGGCGGCATCGCCGCCACCCTTGCCGCCGCATCGCTCAAACCCTTTTCCGCCTGGGCGCAGCAGCCCGGCGAAGACTGGGACAAGGTGGTGGCCGACGCCAAGCGCGAAGGCCGTGTGGTGTTCTACACCTCGGGTGTGGGCTCACCCTACCATCGCACCATTGGTGCCGCATTCGAGAAACGCTACGGCATCAAGTTCGAGGTACTGGAGGCCCGCGCCAGCGAACTACGCGAGCGCGTGCGCGCCGAGCAATCCTCTGGCCGCTTCCTGGGTGATGTACACCACAACGGGACCAGTACGTCTACCCGCATGGCCCAGCAAGGACATTTTCAGCCCCATCGCGGCGTGCCGCTGATGAACAAGCTGCTGCCCACGTTCGCCTCCGATCAGTACCGCATTCCTGTGGCCGTGCAGAGCTACGGCATCATGGTCAATCGCAACTTGGTCAAACCCGAGGACCGACCCAAAAGCTGGCTCGATCTGCACGATCCGAAGTGGAAAGGCAAGATCCTCAGCGACGACATGCGCGCACTGGGCATTGGCTATGTCTTCTTCGACGTCATGCATCAGAACTTCGGTCGCGAGTTTCACGAAAAACTGGCTGCGCAGCGCCCACTGTTCTCGCGCAGCATCCGCAACGACGAGATGCGCGTTGCCCGCGGGGAGTACCCCATCTATATCCCCGAACTGCTGCCGTTCTACATGCAGTTGAAGGGCTTACCACTGGAGTTCATCGTGCCCAGCGAAGGCCGTCCCTACGTGAACTTCGACCTTTCTGTGCTGAAGAACGCGCCGAACCCGAACGCGGCCCGCCTGCTCATCAACCACATGCTGGAGACGCCGTCTCAACTGGTGTACGCCAATGCCGGCTTCTCGCCCGTGATGCAAGGCGTTGTCGAACAGGTGGACCCGCAAGTCAAACCATACCTGCAGACCAAGATGCTGGGAACGACCCGGATCGACGAGCAAGAAGCCATGCTCACCTTGGCCACCGAGATCTACAAATAGAGCAAAGAATGACGAGTGTTGTACTGGAAAGCGTGTCGCGGACTTTCGGCAAGGCACCGGCGGTCGACCGACTGGACCTGCGCCTGGAAGAAGGCGAATTCGTGACCCTGCTCGGTCCCTCGGGCTGCGGCAAAACCACCACCCTGCGCATGATCGCAGGCTTGGAACAAAACGATACCGGGCGCATCCACATCGGCACCAGGCTGGTGAGCGATCCGGCCAGCGACCTGTTCGTTCCGCCCGAACGGCGTGGCCTAGGCATGGTGTTCCAGTCGTACGCGATCTGGCCACACCTGACAGTGTTCGAGAACGTGGCTTACCCGCTGCGCGTGCGCCGCGTGCCCGAAGCTGAGGTCAAAGCCAAAGTGGAGGCGGCACTCACATTGGTGGAGATGAACGCGTTCGCTCAGCGCCCCGCCCCGCACCTGTCGGGCGGTCAGCAACAGCGCGTGGCCATCGCGCGGGCGCTGGTGTTCGAACCGCAGGTGCTGCTGCTGGACGAGCCGCTGTCCAACCTGGACTCGCGCCTGCGGGCCAGCATGGGCGATGAGCTGCGTGCCCTGCAACGGCGCCTGAAGATCAGCTCGCTGTACGTCACACACGACCAGAACGAGGCGATGGCACTGTCCGACCGTGTGGTGGTGATGAAGGACGGTCGCATCCTGCAGCAGGGCTCGCCCGAGGACATCTACCGACGCCCAGCGAACGTGGACGTGGCGAAGTTTCTTGGCACGCCGAACTTGCGGCGGGTTCGGGTGCGCTCCGCGTCGCGCGTCGACGAGCGGACCTACGCGTGCTCCGTGGTGGGTGAAGACGGGTGGATGGGCACTTGCCGGTCGGCCGAAGCCTGGCGGCCGGATGAGGAGGCCACGATTGTCATCAGGCCCGAGAGCCTGCAGGTCGACACGCAGCGCCTTGCGCCCGACGCTACCGCTTGGCGGGGCCGTGTGGTGGACAACATCTTCCGCGGTGCACACCGCTCCGTGGTGGTCGACTGCGATGGCGCGCGCATGACGGTGGAGACCACCGGCACCTGGCATGCCGACGTGGGTGCCGAACTTACAATCGCCGCCGACCCCAACCATGTCTGGGCGTTGCGCGCCTGATTCGAAAGCAAAAAGCAATGACAGAGAGGCGGAACAAGGGAAGCTCGCGCGGCAGGGCAGGCGAGGTCGATGGGCTTGCGCCCGAGACGGTGGAAACCCGCAGCATTGATGAGTGGCTGTCATTTCGCTTCGCCGTCATCGCCACGCGGGTGAGCACCATTTCCCACGGCTACAGCCAGCGCACGTTCCAGCTGTCCGGCCATTCCTGGCGAGGGCTGGCACTGCTCGCGCGCTTTGGCCCCTGCTCGGCCAAGCAGCTCGTCGAGAAGTCAAGCTTCGACTACCCCAAGGTATCGCGCATCATCGAGGACCTCGTGTCGCGCCAACTCATCGAGCGCCGAAACGACAGCCAGGATCAACGGCGCGCCGAGCTCAACCTGACACCGCAAGGGCGAAAGGTGTACGAGAACATCGCCCACCGCGCCACCGAGTTCGAGGAATACATCACCTCCACGCTGACCAAGACGGAGCGCACCGCGCTGTGGTCGGCCATCGGGAAGATTGACGTCCAGATCGCCGAATTTTTCGCACGACCCGCGTCGGGGCAAGACCAATGATGGTGTCCGTGGCCACACCGGACGTGGCGGCTTCAGGTGACCAATGGATACCCGTGTCGGTGCACGCCAGGATTGAGGAAGCGCAAGGCGTGGTGTCGCTGGACCTGCGCGCCGTGCAAGCACTCCCCGCCTTCGAAGCCGGTGCCCACATCGACCTTCTGCTGCCGACGCCTCAGGGCCCGCTGATGCGGCAGTATTCGCTGTGCAACGACCCTCGCGAAACGCACCGCTACGTGGTAGGCGTGGGGTTCGACGCGAACGGCCGCGGCGGATCTCGCTGGATCCACGAGTCCCTGACGGTCGGCCAGACCTTGCAAGTGGGACGGCCACGCAATCACTTCCCTCTGGCCGAAACAGCGCCCAAAAATGTGTTGATCGCCGGAGGCATCGGCGTTACGCCCTTGCTTGCCATGGCCCGGCGGCTCAGCGCAATAGGCGCGCCATGGACGTTGTACTACTGCGTACGCACGCCGGAACGCGCAGCGTTCCTCGACGTCCTGCGCGCGCTGCCGGGACGGGTGATTCCGGTGTTCGACGGAGAGCCCGGCGTCACTGGCTTGGACATCGCGGCGCTGGCGCGGGCCGAGGCGCCTGACACGCACCTCTACTGCTGCGGCCCAGCACCCATGATGCAGGCCTTCGGTCTCGCGGTGCGTGGCCGTGCGCCGGACACGGTGCATCAGGAGTGGTTCGCCGCTCCGGCAGGCGACGCGGCGCATGCGCCGAGTGACGGCGGTTTCGACGTTCATCTGGCACGCAGTGGCCACACCGTGCGCGTGCCGCCGGACCGCTCCATCCTCGAGGTGCTGTCAACACAGGGCATCGAGGTACCCTTTGCCTGCGAACAGGGTGTGTGCGGCAGTTGCGAGACGCGCGTGCTCGCCGGCCGCTGCCAGCACCGCGACCTGATCCTCAGCGAAGCCGAGCGCGACGCCAACGACCGCATGCTGATCTGCGTATCACGGTGCGACGGGGATTCGCTGACCCTGGACCTATAGCCGCCAGCCGGCATGCTGTTTCGTCCACGCGCAATGAAACGTCTGTAAACACGCTCGTGCGACACGATCGAATCATCCCGTTGGTGGTCGCCTGCCCACTGTTTCTGCAAAGCGTCGATACGACGGCCATGGCGACGGCGCTGCCGGCCATGGCGCGGTCTTTCGAGGTGCAGGTACTGCACCTCAACCTGGCCATCACGGCGTATCTGCTGAGCCTGGCGGTGTTCCTGCCCGCCAGTGCATGGATGGCCTCACGATTCGGGCAGCGGCGCGTGTTCTGCGCAGCGGTCTTTCTCTTCGCCTTGGGTTCTGCCCTGTGCGCCGCCGCTCCCAATGTGCCCGTGCTAGTGCTGTCCCGTATGGTCCAAGGCATCGGCGGGGCCATGATGTTGCCCGTCGGACGAACCATCCTGTTGCGCTCGGTCGCACCGGACCAGATGGTCAAGGCGATGGTGTGGTTCACCGTGCCCGGGGTGCTGGGACGGCTATCCGGCCCGTTGCTCGGTGGCGTGATCGTGACGTGGACGTCCTGGCATTGGATATTCCTGTTCAACATCCCCTTCGCGGCGGCAGGAATTTTCATGGCGCTGCGCTTGATCGAGCCCGACCCCGATCCGCCTGCCCACCCCGCAGAGCGGTTTGACATTCTCGGATTCGGGCTGTTGGCCCTGGGCTTGGCGGCCATCCTGGGCAGCCTCGAGAGCGCCGGACATGCCTTGTTGAACGGCCCGGCGAACGCGGCACTGTTCCTCACCGGAGGGGCCATGCTGTGGTTCTATGCGCGACGCAGCCGTGCCCTGCCGCACCCCGTCCTGGATTTCTCGACGTTGCGCAACTCGGCCTTCCGCCTGGTCACCCTGGGGGGATGGCCTCTGCGGTTGGCCATCGGCGCCGCGCCCTTCCTGATTCCACTTCTGCTGCAGGTCGGCTTTTCCATCGCGCCACTCAACGCGGGTCTTCTGGCCACGGGAACCGCCGTCGGCGCGCTGGCCACCCGCGTGGTCATGACACGAGCAATCAACGCGTTCGGGTTTCGTACCGTTCTCATCATCGCCTCGGTGCTGGCCGCCTGCTTCTACGGGGTGTACGGGCTGTTCAGCGCCACCACCCCACACGGCCTCATGTTTGCCTTGTTCGTTCTGGGGGGGTTGTGCACATCCATGGTCATGGTGTCCATGAATACCCTCGGTTTCGCTACCATGCCCCGTTCCCTGATGGGGCACGCCAGCACCATCTCGACCATGTCACAACAGGTGTCCATGGCGGCGGGCGTGGTGTCGGCGGGATGGATCCTCGGTGCGGCAAGCCACTTTCATGGCCGGACACCCGCTCAGCTTGAGGCACAGGATTTCGTTCCAGCCTTTTCGTCCATTGCCCTGCTCGCGCTGGCATCGGCGTGGGCATTCACGCGCCTGGATGCCCGTGAGGGTGACACGATGAGAGTGCGCTCGAAGGATCTTCCGGAGTAGGCAATAGCCATTGGAGCCTTCACTGCGGCGCCGGGTCACGGGCGTACAGATTTGGCTATCGCACCGAGCGTGGTAGATGCCATCGCCGACTTCATTGCCAAGCAACATGTGCGTTGAGGCTTCGGCAAACCGCTGCGGACTTGCACCTCAGCGACGTTCCGCCCCCTGCTGCCTTTAGCAGCGGGAGATTTCAGGAGTGATAGACGCGGCGACACTGAGTGTCATAAGACGCTGGGCAATGCGCGAGCAGATGTCCATCGCGAGATCTCCAGGCGTACAGGCCTGGCTCGCAAAGCCGCTAAGAAGTACCTACTGGCGGGCGATGAAGCGCCCCGCTACGCCAGGCGTGCGAGCTCCAGCAAGCTTGCACCTATCCACATCGTGAGCTTCTTTGCTCACACAACGGGTGGGGCAGTATTCGATGGAAATCTCGGGTCGGAGATCAATGGAATTCAACACCTTGGGCCTTGGCTTCCTCTTCATCGAGCGCCACGAGGTCTTGCTGACGCCCCCTGTCGTCCACCACCGGTGCCTTGGCCAGAGGCAAGTACAGCCTGAAGCACGCTCCCCTGCCCCGTTGGCTGACGACCTGCACCGCACCTGAATGCGCGTTCATGATGCCTCGCACGATCGGGAGTCCCAGGCCGGTGCCCTTGTCCATCGCCTTGGTGGTGAAGAAGGGCTCGAAGATGCGGTGCAGGTGCTCGGGGGCGATTCCGGGACCCTCGTCCTGCACCGAGAGGGTCAGGTAGTCGCCCGCCGGCAAGTCGGCCAAGGAGCCCGTGGCTTCGTCCCGGTCCGCCGATGGCAGGGCCTTTTCCTCCAACGTGAGCGACACCGTTCCTTGGCCACTCATCGCATCGCAAGCATTGATGAGGAGGTTGACAACCACCTGCTTCATCTGCGTCGCATCCGCGATGACCCAGTCATGCTCCGCGAGCAGATTGAGTTTGAGCCCGCATCGCTTCATCAGGCCGAGCGAGACCAGGACGCTCGTCTCGTTGACCAGGTCGCCAAGGCGCAGGTGCTCCATTCGCGAGGGTGATTGCCGGCTGAAGGACAGGAGTTGCTTCACCAGTCCATCGGCGTAGCGAACGGATCGGAGCGCCTCCCGCAGGCACGCGGCGCTCGGATGGTTCGCCTCCAGGTCCTCGCACGCCAACTGGATGCAGCCGCTGGTGGCCACGATGGCGTTGTTGAAGTCGTGCGCAATGCCGCTGGTAAAGCGCCCGATGGCTTCCGCCTTCTGGCTCTGGATCAGCTGTTGATTCAGCACCTCTTGCCTGGCGTGCGCCCGGCGTTGTTGCTCGGCGTCTTCACGCAGCTTCGCCAGCAGCCGATTGATGCCATGCGCCAGGTCCGCCAGCTCGTCCGAACCTTTGACCGACAGGCGCTCATCGCTGTCCAGGCCCCTGCCGGTGATCTCACCCAGTTCCCGGTGCGTCCTCTGCAGCCGCCTCAGCACCAGCCGATTCAGCAGAACGAGCAGCAAGGCACCCACCGCCAAGCAGGCCAGCGCCACTTGAGCCGCCGCGGCAAACGCCAAGGCATGGCCTTCCTCGTGCAGGTCCCGCGGGAGCTCGAGGATGAGCTCGGCAACCGCTTGACCGTCACCATTGACGATCAGGGCACTCGACTCGTGGATGACCCGGTCGTGGTCCAGTTCGACGGGTGCCGGCCGGCCCGCGGGTGGCTGAACGAACGCCAGACGCACTGGATGCATGAGGATGTCGCTGAATCTCGCCAGCTCCTTCTCGTCGAACCGGCGAACCGCCGCCAGCGCCCCCTTGGGCACAGCGAGCGGCTCCGCTTGATTACGCGCCGCCGCGATCGACACCAGGTACAAGGCGTTGTTGACACGGTGATAGGTGCGCACAACGGTCTTGCCGGTCACATCGGAGAGCACGGGAACCGCCAGGCTACGCAGCGTCTGCTCCATGGCCGGCGACATCGGGCGCAGGGCCGGCTCCGGCGTCAACTCCGCGCTGGCCAGGGGGCGGCCGAGCGGATCGAGCACCAGCACCTGGGAGATCCCCAGGTACTTCATGTTGTCGGTGCCGAAGTTCTCGGTGAAGTGGGCGGGTCGGCTGCCTCGGATGAACCCTACGGTCTCATCCCAGTACGCATAGTCCATGACGGTGGCGCTCAGCCCATCCAGTTGCTGCGCCAGCAGCCGACTCGCGCGCTCACTTTCAAGGCGCGACTGCTTGGCCTCCAATTCATCAAAGGACGCATGGATGGAATGCTGGGAGACAAGGACAGAGGACAGGCTCAGCAGGCAGATGGTCAGGCCCACCATGACCCAGGCCTTGTGTTGAAGCTTCATAGTGCAATCGAGGATAGGGGAGCGAGGACGCCAGGCGATGCGGCCGCGTCGGCGCTTGCGTGCGTTTTTTGTTGCTCGGCCTGAAGAGTTGTAACTGCAACAATGGCCCTTGGAACGCACCTGGCATGCTCCTCACAACACCAATCAAGCTTTCCCTGCAAGGAGCGAGAGAAGTAGCGCAATGTCTGTGCGTCGCGCGCAACGCTTCCTACTCTGGCAAATTGGTGTGGCCTGCAATTGCGCGGGGGAAGATTGGGATCGTCGGAGCGACGCAGATAGCTGTCGGAAGGACAAGTAGTCGCAGTCTCTTTTCGCCTTCGACGAGTGGGCAAGGCAACTCGACCTTCCTCCGCATCACGGACATGGGCGTGCTCTTGCATGGCCCATAGCTCAAGGAGCGCTACTGCCTCGCGCTCACCGGTCCGAGCGTGCGCGTCGATCCGCGCGAAACAGAGTTCGTGGACTTGGTCGTGGCGGCAGGCCGGCAGATTTCGGACTATCTGGTGCATCGTCTGCACCACAGGAGATCGAGGAAGTGTCAAAACCCTCCAAGTCCCCTGCAAAGAGCTAGGTACAGCGTTCTTCGTCAGCGTCGCCCACGCGCTGCACGTTGAGGGCGACAAGAGAATGCCGAGGTAATCACAGCTCAGGCATGCGCCGCAGCGATCACCGTATCCCACTCGGGAAGAGCACGCTCCTCATAAGGCAGATCCCAGAGATCCATGTTTTCTCGGGTAACGAGTTCAGCGGGCAATCGAATCTGCTCAGGCACCCGCTCACCGCGGATCACGCGTAGCGCCGCCTCCATCGCGAGACATCCCATGCCCATGGCGTTGAACGCCGCCGTCACCAGCATCTCTCCGGAGCGCACGCAGGCGATGCCGTCCGGCGTAGCGTTGACACTGCCGATCACGGGGCTGAGTCCGCGTTCGCGCAACACGTCCAGCGCACCCAGACCCATGAAGTCGTTGGCGACCAGTACCGCGTCCGGTGCGCCGTGATCAGCCAGCAAGGCCCGCATGGCATCACGTGCAGGCTCGCGCAGGAAGTCCCCGTCGCGCGCACCCAGCAGGCGAATCCCGGGAAAAGCGGCCAGCCCCTCGCGGAACCCGCCGGCGCGCGCCTCGTAGAGGATGCCCAGCGGGTTGCCGTCCAGGGCGACCGCCGTTCCACGACCACCGAGTTGCCGCCCGATGGCCTGCGCGACCGCACGCGTCATCGCGCGGTCTTCGGCGCCGACGAAGCAGCTGGCCAGGTCATGGCGCGTCGTGCGCCCCACGAACATGATGACGACCACGCCGAGCGCCCTGAGCCTTTCCAGGCCGGCGTCGAGCTCGCTGTGGTGAGCGCAGGAGATGAGCACCGCGTCGGGTCGCTGGCGCGCCAGTTCGTCGAGCATTTCCGCCTGTTCGGCGATGCTGTCATCGACAACGGGGACGAGGTGTTGAACCCGCACGCCGCGCAGGAGCGCGAGGCGATCCATGCCGATGCGCGCGCCGCGATAGGCCGGGTTGCTGCCGTTCTTGCTGATGGTGACGAAGGTAGGCGGTGCCACGGTGGAGCTTTCTGCAATGGAGCGCGCGAGCGCGCGGGACAAATGAGGAAACCGGCCCACGCTGGCCGATTGGTTCAGGTCGCTGAAGCGCCGCTGTCGATCAACTGGATGGTGCCGGTGATGCGGCGTGAGTCGTCGCAGGCAAGGAACAAGGCCATGGCGGCGATGTCTTCCAGCTCGACCAGGCCGACGAGATGCGAGTTCACCTCTGGACGGCGGTGCCGGTTACGAAGGGAAAACTTCACGTGGTCCGGATTGCTCGCGAGGAAGCGCGCCATGCGGTCGGTCTGGACGGCACCGGGTGCGATCGCGTTGACGCGGATGCGATCGGGCGCGTACTCCACCGCCATGGAGCGGGTGATGGCGTTAACACCGCCTTTCGCGGCCGTGTACGCGTCGCAGCCGAGGGTGCCGATGACAGAGACGAAGGAACTGGTATTGATCACCGAGCCGCCGCGCCCGGCCTCCCGCATGGCCCGGATGCCGTGCCGGCAGGCGAGGAAGGTGGTGAGCAAGTCGCGTTTGATCGCGCTCCAGAACTCCTCCATGGGGAGGTCCGTCACGGTATTGTCCTGCGGGGTGGAGCCGCCCACGTTGTTGTAGAGAACGTCGAGCCCGCCGTATTCGCGCACCGTCCGCTGCACGGTGTTCGCCACGGACTCCTCATCGGTGAAATCGCACTGCTGGAACAGCGCCTCACCACCGGCGGTGCGAATCTCTGCGACGCAGCGTTCGCCCACTTCCGCATTCATGTCGGCCACAACAACGCGGGCGCCCTCTCTGGCGAAAACACGGGCGCCTGCAGCCCCAATGCCCTGCCCCGCGCCAGTGATCAGCGCGACCTTGTCCTTCAAACGCATCTCAAAACCCTTCTGTTGTTCAAACACCGATTCATTGCGGCTGGATGCCTGCGGCCTGTGCCACTTGGCGGAAATGCTGGAGTTCCCTGCGGTGATGCTGGAGCAGCTCATCGGGGCCGAGAGGAAAGAGTTCGGCGTCGACGCTGTGCGCAAACTCGCGGGCCGACTGGCTGTTCACGATGCCCTGCATTGCCTCGACGAGGCGGCGCGTCGGTTCTTCCGGCGTGTCGGCGCGCACGTGAAAGGTGATCCAGCTGTGGAAGACGAAGCCGTTCCAGCCGCTCTCGATCACCGTCGGCACGTCGGGCAGTGAGCGGTGCCGCTGGTCGCTGGTGGTGCCCAATACCCTCACCTTGCCGGCCTTGGCCAGCGCGAGCGCACCGCCCAGGTCCACGAACGCCCAGTCCAACACGCCGCCAGCCACGTCCGTCATCACCTGTCCCACGCTCTTGTAGGGCACGTAGGTGAACTTGAAGTCGGCCAGGTTGGCGAACCAGGTCGCGCCGAGCTGGAACAAGGCCGAGGAGCCACCAGCGTTGAAGCGGCCGTCGGCGCGCGCCGCCTTCACGAAACCGGCCAGGTCGTTGTGCGGCGAGCTCGCCGGGACGACGATGGCGTTGGTCGTCTTGGTCAGGCCGGTGATGGGCTTGAAGTCGTTGAGCGCGTCGTAGCCCAGGTCCTTGACCATGATCGGGTTGACCACGAGCGGCGACACACTGGCGACCAGCAAGGTCAAGCCATCGGCCGGTGCCGTCTTCACAGCCATGGTGCCAATGGAGCCGCTGATGCCACCCGGGCGGTTCTCCACCACCACGGTCTGCTTCAGGACCTCGGACAACTGCCGCCCGAAGTAGCGCGCGGGCGGATCGGAACCACCGCCCGCCCCGAACGGCACGATGATGCGAATGGGACGGCTGGTGTCCTGCGCGAGCGCCAGGGCGGCCGGCGTGGCGGCCACGGTTCCGATGAATGCGCGTCGGGAAAGGGAATGCATCGTGCTTGTCTCCTGTCGTGTCGTTGTGAATCGATGGATGCCTGGCGAGGGATGCGCATGGCCCTGGCCTTGCGCCGGTCGTGCTGGCGTCAACCGCTGGCGGCGAAGCACAGCCGGTATACGGCGCACTGCTGGGCTTGGCGGCAAGCCGTGAGGGCGAGTGCCCTCTCCAGCACCCGTTCCGCCGCGGCTTGGCTATGGGCTTCGATCAGGAGCGCCCACTGAATGCGCGTATCCGCTGCGCCTCTCAGGGCTTGCTCCGCGCTCGCGGCCGAATGGGTCGATGCAAGCGCCTGGGCCGCCGTGGCGCGAACCACCCCCAGCGCGTCGATCATGCTGGTGCACAGGGCGCCGAAGTCCAGGTCGGCGCCATCGGCGCTGGCCAGGGCGGCCACGTGACCACCGTGCGCGCGGCCACACTCGAACACGATGCGGCACTCGGTGCGGGACATGTTCATGAAATGCCGCATGGCCGCTCGCGTTGATTCGGTGGGCGCATTGACCCGCGCGCGGTACGCGGCGCTGTGCAGCACCTCGGGCGAGGACAACCGGTAGGCCCCGAAAAGATCTGCTCCCTGACCGGACACCCGTTCGTAGCGGCGCGCCTGCACGAACCCGGGCACAGCGAGCCGTTCGAAATGGTGCTCACGGGAATACCACTCGTCGACGGCCGAGCGCTGGCCTGCGGCCACGTCGTGCCAGATGGCAAGCATTCCTCCAGCCTGAGCGGCGGTTTTGTGAAGCGTGTCGTTGAAAGCCATGGCGGCATGGTCGCTCAGGCTTTCTTCACTGACTATTCGCTAATATTTCAAAACCCTTAACCAGGAGTTTGGAATGGATCTCAACCTGCGCGACCTGCGCTACTTCGAGAGCGCCGCGCAAACCGAGACCCTTGGCCAAGCCGCGGCCTCCATCGCACGCAGCCAGCCCGCCCTGACCAAAGCGATCCGCCGCCTGGAGCAGGCGGTGGGAGCGCCACTGTTCGAGAAGGCGGGCCGTGGGGTACGGCTAACGCCGGTGGGCCACGTCTTGCTCGCAGAAGCCAAGCAGCTTCGGGTCTCTGCCGACGAGGCGTTGCGCCACGTCGCCGATTTCTCCGCCGGTCTCACCGGCCACGTCCGCATCGGCAGCGGGACCGTCACCGTGGGCGCCCTGCTTCCCAAGGTCTGTGCAATGCTGCTGTCCGAGGCGCCGAGGGCACAGGTCAGCATCGAGGTGAATGCCAGCTTCGAACTCCACGCCCAGTTGCGCGAGAAGCAGTTGGACCTCGTGGTCGGCCTGCTGCCGCCGGGCGGAGACGATGAATTCGCGCGGCATCCGCTGGCCATGGAAGAAGTGGTGGTGGCGGCGCGGGCGGGCCACCCCGTGTTCAAGGCACGGCGAATCGACCTCGAGCTGCTGCTGCAGTACCCCTGGGTGCTGCCGAAGCAGGAGGCGCACAGCCGCAGATGGCTCGATGCCGCCTTTGTCACGCGCGGTCTTCCACCGCCCCAGGTGCAAGTCGAGGCGAACTCGATCCCTTTGCTGCCCCACCTGATCGCGGGCACGGATCTCCTGAGCTTTGTGTCCCGACACACGATCGCGTCGGAGAAGCAGGCCCGCCTGCGTGAGGTCCGCCCCTCGCTGCTCATGCTGCGCCGCGAACTGGGCGTCACGTCGTTGAACTCCGGCTACCTCTCGCCGGTTGCACGTCGGCTCCTCAAGCTGCTTCAGGACAAGGGGCCGGGCTTGCTGACGGCCTGAGCCGCAAGCACCCCCTATACGCCAAGCGGGAAAGCTCGCGCTGTAGCGGCTGGCCCCGGGACCTCTGACGCATTCGACGTTTAATTGACAAAATCACTTTTATCATATTAAATGTCGACAAGTCGGGCTGTCCCTGCACAACCCCTGGTTCAGGCCCCATGCCTTAGCGAACGGAGAGCGAAATGAAGCTGAAAAAGACCCACATCGCCAGCGCCCTGTGCGCGATGCTCATCGCGGGTGCAGCAATGGCGGATACCGCGACGATCGAAGTGACCGCGTCGATTTCGGAGGCGTGTTCCGTAGGGAACGGCACCGCCATCGCGCTGGGCGCCATGGACATGATCGACAGCAACGGCGGGCAGGCCACGTCCGACAGTGTGATGTCCACCACCTTCGCGGCCATCTGCACCAACGGCACCACGGCACCAAAGTTCTCGTATGCATCCGCGAATGAAGATGGCGGCAACTTCCGCCTGAAGGGCGACACCGACGATGAGGTGTTCATTACTTACACCCTCCATCAAGACACAGATGCGTCAGGAAGCGCGGTAACCGCGGACACCGAGGGGGACCACCCGGACTTCACCGCTGACGGAACCGCTCAGGATCTTCCGTTGTCCGTGAAAGTCACGTCCACGGACCGAGCTGGCAAGCTGGCGCAATCGTATGCCGACACCATCACGGTCACCGTCTCGTTCGGTGACGGTGATTGATCGGCACCACTACCTGTGTGCCGTGAGGCTTGGCGGTTGACGCCACCAGGCAAATGGGGAGCGAGAGCTTGCCTGGCTCTCGCATGGTCGGCATGGCTGACCATACCCACTGGCGGGGCCTATGCCCAGGTACTCATTCAGCCCGTGGTGGTGGAACTGAGTCAGCAAAAGCGGGTCGCCTCCGTTGCTGTCTCGCTATCGAGCACGGCGAAGTCGCCCCTGCGCTTGCAGGCAGACGTATTTCACTGGGCACAAGGCCTCGATGGTCGACCGATCACGGGCCACACCGACGACTTGCTGGTAACGCCACCACTCACCGTGATCCGCCCCGGTGAGCGTCAAGTCTTTCGGGTGGCATTCCGACACGCAAGTCCCTCCAACGACGAGCTCGCGTATCGCCTGTTGATAGAGGACATCACCTCTGAGGCCGATGCCAACAGCCTCACCGCACGGGACGTGCAGGTTCGCTTCCGCACGAATTACGACCTGCCCGTATTGGTGGCGTCATTGGGTAAGCCCACGCCGCGATTGCGATGGAAGGCATGTCCTGACGCTTCGCTAAATGCCAGTGAAGTTTGCCTTCGTGTCCTGAACGATGGAAATCGACGCGTAAGGGTGCAGAAAGTCACCGTGCTGGGTGCGAACAGGGAAGCGAGCATGTCCCTGCAGGAAAGCGAAACCCTGTTGGCCGGCACCGAACGTGAATGGCGTATTCCCATACTTGGCGGTGCGACGCTCATCCCCCAGAGCGTTCTGATCGAGTCCGGGCACGGTGAGACCTTGAAAGCCGAGGATGGGGGCTTCTGAGCCGAGAAGAGCGGTGGCCTTGGCGATCCTCGGCGCGGCCCTCCTTGCCCCGAGCTCCCAGGCACGAGGGGCTCCCCCAGACAAGTTGGCCGTCATCGAGACGGACAAGGCCTCCTCTGCGCCCCCCTTCCCTCGAAGGGTCGCGCGAGTGGGCAAGAGCGAGAGATTCAGCGGCCGCTCGGTCCCCGAGGTCGACGTATTGCTCGTCGATGTCACCGTCAATGGCCAACCCCTGAAGTCAGTGGCTCGGGTGGATCACCGCGCGAACGGGCTTTTGTTGCTGCCGGTCGCTGCCTGGAGCGAGGCGCGGTTACTTCCGGGCGCGATCAGTCACCACCTGAGTGATGGCACCGCAGCCTACGCATTGAATAACGTGCAGGGGGCCAGTTGGTCATTGAACCGCCAAGCCCTGCATCTGGACATCGTGGTTCCCGCCAGCGCCTTCGCTGCATCCGCGCTTGGGCGACCAGGCCCTTGGGGCACGCCGCCACCGCGACCGGAACCTGGCGCGATACTCAACTACGATGCATCGCTGAGTCATGCTGGCGCACATGGGCGTCTCGGCGGCGGCGCCACGCTGGAGGCCATCCTCTTCAACGGCTTCGGCAGCTTCGTCACCTCCGCGGTGGCTCGTGACAACGGCAGGACCAGCGAGGCCTATCGCCTGGAGTCCTTCTGGCGCTACGACCTTCCCCACCGCATGGAAGCCCTGGTGGTCGGCGATACCGTCGGGGTGAGCGGCGGCTGGAGCCGCCCTGCTCGTTACGCCGGCGTGCGCTGGGGTCGGGACTTCTCCATGCGCCCAGGTTTCGTCACAACCCCGCAGCTATCGTTGGCGGGCCAGGCCACGCTCCCCTCGACCGTTGACGTGCTGATCGACAACGCGCGACGCTTCAGTCAACCCGTGCAGCCTGGCCCGTTTGACTTGACCCATGTGCCGCTGACCAGCGGGGCTGGCGAGGTCAACCTCGTGGTGCGGGATCTGCTGGGCAGGCAAACGGTCATCGCGCAAAGCTATTACCTCTCTCCAGACCTCCTGGCACCGGGTCTGTCCGATTTCTCGTTTGAAGCCGGCTGGCTGCGTCGTGGCTATGGCCGCGACATCAGCTACGACCCCGACCCCTTTGGCTCGATCACCTGGCGCGAGGGCCTCTCCCCCCAGTTGACCGGCGAAGTTCGCCTGGAGGTTCAGCCAGATCGGCAGGCGGCGGGCGTGGACTTAAGCGGATTGCTCGGCCACTGGGCAGCTGCTCGCCTGGCGCTGGCGGCTTCGACAAGAAAGCGGCTTGATGGCCAGACCGAGAACGGTCAACTCCTGCAACTGGGGTTGCAGCGATCCACAAGAGGCGGTGGGGTCTCCTTGCAATACGAATACGCCACCCAAGGGTTCGCTCCCTTCGGCGAGATCACCACCAGCAGCTCGGGCGTCGACAGGACAGTCGGCCACCGTGCACGCGAGACTCTGTTCCTTGGCGCTGGAGGGGCATTGGCGGGACGGGTGCATGGAGGACTCAACTACGTGCAACGACAACGATGGAGCGGTGAGGTCGTCAAGGCGCTGGGCGGCTCATTGAGTTGGCGCGCCAGTCCTAAAACACGGCTTCAGTTGTCACTCGACAGACGACTGGACGGAGAGCGGGACTGGAGAGCGGCGCTGAGCGTTCAGTTGTCCCTCGGAAAAGGCATAACGGCCTCCACCCATTTGGAAAGGAGCGCAGCAGGGGAGATCGGCGTCACACAAGCCGCACGCAGCGCCATCCCTGCCGGTCCTGGACTGGGCTGGAACGTGGAAGCCAGTCATCTGCAAGGCCTGCGCACGCGAGCGGGCGTGCAGTACAACACCAGCACGTCTGAATGGACAGCGGAGGCCAGCACGTGGCAACCGGGAGAATGGGCAACAAGGGTGGGCACGCGCGGCTCCGTCGGCTGGTTGGCGGGCATGCCCTTCGCCTCTCGCCCTGTGGGGCAGAACAGCTTCGCGGTGATCAGCGTCGATGGCATCCCGGATGTTCCAGTCAAACGCAGCCATCAGGTCGTCGCACGAACCAATGATCAGGGCAAGGCATTCGTGGCCGGCCTGCTTCCCTGGCAGGCCAACCAGATCGAGATCGACCCCGTCGACCTGCCCCTGGACGTGGAAGTCGATGCATTCGCGAAGAGCGTGACGCCCTACCCGCGCAGCGGCGCGCTGGTGACGTTTGACGTCAGACGCTCACGCCAGGCGCTCCTGACGCTGGTGCAACCCAATGGGGATCCCGTGCCCACTGGCGCGCGGGTGCGACTGCTGCCGGACGGACCGGAATTTGTGGCCGGAAGGCGCGGCAAGGTGTGGCTCAACGACCTGCCTGAGACCTACCGATCCGGCCGAGTACAAGTGCGCTGGAACGGATCCGCGGGCTGTGGTTTGGAACTTGCCCTGCCAGCCCCAACAGACCCGATCCCTGCGCTGCTCAGCCCCTTGCTCTGTCAATGATCAACGCCATGAACTCGCGCTCCCGTATGCCAGTCAGGTACCTGCGACTCGCTGTCGCAGCCATCGCCTTGTTGTCCCCCATCGTCGGTGCATGGGGAAACGAATGCGAAGTAGGCAACGTGTCACTCAGCTTTGGGGCCTATCAACCGCTCACCTTCCCAGGCAAGCTACTGTCCACAGCCAAAGACAGTGACGCGACGATGACCGTGACCTGCGCGGGCTCTTCGGAGACCACCTACGCCATCAGTTTGGGCGAGGCATCCAACCGCCGACTCCAGCACCAGACTGACCCGGGCGCTCCGCCCATGGCATTCAATCTGTTCATGGACACGGATCGCACCGTGATCTGGGGCGACGGCGTGACAGGTGCGTCGCTAGCTGGCTCGGCGACGCCCGACAGCCCACAGACTCACACAATCTATGGTCGCATCCCAGGCGGTCAGCACACCCTCAAAGCAGGCGACTATGCTGGCTCCGTCACCATCACGGTGACCTACGACCCTTGAACGGCCAACCGACCAGGGCTGGCCGATATCAGAGCTGGCGCAATGCCACCACCGCTGCGACGAAGCCCTGAAGCCAGCGCATGTCCACGGGCTTCTGCACAGACACCGTCTGTGCGGGCAGCCCTCCCCGCTCCGCGACTTCCGCGGCGGACAAGCCGGTCATGGCCACAAGGACCATCGAGGCAAAACTGGGGTTGGCGCGCAGGGTGCGCAACAGCTCGAACCCGTCCACCCCAGGCATGCTCAGGTCCGTGATCAGTACATCGGGCTTGATCGTGTTGATGTCGATCAGCGCTTCCATCGCGGAGGACATCAACGACACGTCGATGGGCAAGGCCCATCCGTCAACCGTCGCCTTGAACATCTCCAGCGTGGCGACGTCGTCTTCCACGATGAGCACCTTGAGAAACGACGCCCTGGCGGCGGTCTCCGCCTGCCCGTGCTGACGCTGGTAGTCGCGGATGGACTGCATCGAAATGCGGCGATGCCCTCCCTTGGTTTTCCAAGCCTGCAACTCGTTCTTCTCAACCAGAGATTGAACGGTTCCCACGGACAGCCCCAGCAGCTTGGCCGCGTAGAACGTCCCGCAATAGTCTTCTGGGGTTGGTGTATTCATGGGATTTTGAAAGTTCTTTCTTACTTTTTATTTTAACTGCAAGCCCCCCGCAAGACACCCGTGGAAAAGCACACGAAACAACACCCTTTCACATTCAAATACAAATTTCTACTACTTGACATAAATATCAATTATCAAATAGAAGTATCAAGAAAATCGACAAATATACCTTCGCCTTGCCCCGCCCGGCATGAGTGAAGGACCAGGGATTGGCATCGGCCCCGCCCAGACAGTGGTACGGGTCTGCTTTAAGCGCGTGAAGGTACCCAGCCGTGAGTACGTCGATATCTGAATATGCAGCGGGCCTAGCCCCGGAACACCTCGGCAATCGGGGCACGCTCGACCACCCGGGTCCGGTGCGGCCGGCCCTGGAGATGGTGGATTGCTATACCGTGGAGCCGTCGGGACAAACGTTGATGATCTACCGGACCCCAGAGCTGGCCTCCGGAGATTGGGTGCAGATCGACGACCTGGAATTTTCGGTGGACGAAGACCTGTCGCCGGACGAAGTGGCTCAGTGCATCTTCGCCCTTTGCGGTGGCGAGGTGGGCGAGGCCCATGCCCGCGGCGAAACCGCCCACTATTGGGTGCACTACGACACGGATCTGAGGGACCAGTTAGGACTGCTCTTCAAGCCTGGTTCATAGCCACGGTCCCAATTTGGACAGGCTGTGCCAGGCCAATGTCGGCCACCCGCCGACCCGGGAGGCACGCAACGCCTCCAGTTCTTCCAACGGAACCCGCCACGCCGTACGCAGTTGCCGCAGATCCGGCGGCACCCGCCGCTGACGTGTGACGGCTCGTGGGAGGTAGGTGGCCTTGAAGAAGGGGTGAGAGAACAGGCGCAGCGAGGCGTCGTAGTCGGCCGCCACCTTCAGCGCAGGGGAGAACCCGCCGATGCGCCGATACCAGGATCGACGGACGAACAGCGAGGCTGTCGGTGGCACCCATCCCCTGGCCAGCCTCGATGCACTGGCGGCGCCGACAGCGTGCTGGCGCACCACATGGCGCGCATCCTGGGCGTGCACATACAGGATGTCTCCATAGACTGCGGACACCCAGGGATGCGCAAAGGCATCCGCGACGGCTTCCAGTACCTGGGGATCTGCCAGCGCATCTGTCCCATTCAGGAAACCCAACACATCTCCCGACGCCTGTCCGATGCCGCGGTTCCAGGCCTGGAACCGGCTCTCTTCTCGCGACCCGTACACGATGCTCAGGCGATCGCGCTGTGCATAGACCTGTTCGAACGACTCGTCCTGGCTGTGGCGATCGATCACCACATGCTCCACCCCGGCAAAGGTCTGTTCGGCGACCGAGGCCAGACAGGTATCGATCGTGCCCGCGTTGTCCTGGCAGTCGGTGATGATGGAGATCTTGAGTGCCGGCGCCGCCTGGCGGGCGGAGCCGAGGGCGGAATCGTCGAAGACCGGGGCGCGATGGGTCTGGCTCATGGGGTCGACGCGAGCTTGCGCTCCTGCTGTTGGTAGTCGCGGTACATGTGCGCCAGTCCCGTGTCCAGGCCTACCCTTGGTTGCCAGCCCACGCTGCGCACGCGATGTGTATCCAGGAAGAAGTCTTCGCCTCGCTCAACCGTCTGACCATCGATCTGGATCTGCCCTTCGTAGCCGACGACCCTGGCCACGGCTTGCACCAGTTCGAGGTACGTGCATGCCTTCCCGCTGCCCAGGTTGAGTTGTGGTCGGCTTGCCTGTGTCAGGCGCCGATAGCGGTTATCGGAAAGTTCGAGCACGCCGATGCAGCCATCGGCCATGTCGTCCACGTAGAGCCAGTCTCCCCGCTCCAGACCATTGGCCCGGATGCTCACACTCGAGAGCTTGAACACCTTGGCCTGATGGATGTGGCGCATGAGGGCCAGGGGCTCACCGGCGGTCGAGGGGTCGAGGCCCCCGCCCGGTCCGTAGACATTGCCCACGACCACGGAACGGTAGGACAGACCGAGGCTGTGGCCGAACTCACGCGTGTAGGCCTCGCACACGCGAATGCCGGTCGTGTGCGCCACGGCCAGTGGCGCGCGCAGCGTATCGGGAACGGCGTAGGCGAGGTCCTCTTCTGCCAACGGCAGCACCGTGCAGCCCCCATAGACCTGGTGCGATGCAACGAAGAGAAGCTTTGGCACACCGGCGTACAGGGCCTCGTGAATCAACTGAACGGGCCCCAGCAGGGCGTCCGCCATGTAGCGCCCATGGCGACCCTGGCCACCCTGCGCTCGGCCCCATGGGCCCGCCACGATGTAGATTTGATCCGGTCTCGACTCCTGCAGATAGGACCGCATCACTGCCTGGTCGCACAGATCGAGCTCGTAATCTTCCCAGGTGTCGATCTGCGCCGAAGACAGGCCAGCGATCTTCAGGCGCCTCACGATCGCCTGACGCGCGGCGCTGGCTGGTCCAGCGACGAAAATTTTGCGGTTGGCATCCATCGTCTGCTTCCGTCCCTGGTCAACCGCGTGGCCTGCGCGAGCGCAACGACTCGAGCGACTGGACACCGACGCTGCGGATCGGTTGGCCGTACCAGTCAAGGGCTTCCTGCAACAGACCGATGTCGAAGTCCGGCCACGGCAGGTCCGAGAAATACAGGGAGGTCTTCTTGGTGTCCCACAGCATGGACCGCTGAGCAGGCAAGGCGCCGCCCGTGCGAATCACAAAGTCCGGCTCACTGTCCGCCTGGACAGCGGCAGACGCGCCGTCAATGGCCACCACCAACTCCATGCCTACATTCCCATGCGTGCGCCGGGCCAAGTGATCCAGCAAACCACGGGTCAGGCTGTTCAAGCCCGTGGCCCCCTCGACCCTCATGTGCACATCATTGCGATGCATGTTCTGCGCGCCTGCCGCGATGTACCGCATGACGGCGTTCATGAACTCGGCATTGCCCCCGCGGGGTACGACGGGAAAGTCGCTCGGAAAGACGTGCAGGGTGAGCTTGCCAATCGATCGCAAGGCACAGTAGTCGATCAGTTCCAGCAGACGCCCGCCCGCAGCGCCCACGGTGTCGGCAAGCGACAAACCCTGGTTCTGGCCCCATTGCCGGTGGCCCTGCAGCACAAGGCCGAGATGCTCCGGCTTGCGCTCCCTTGCCACTTCCGGGCGACGCCAGCGCAATCCCAGGGGGATCGTCATCGGCTGTGCGCCCAAGCCTTGCTCCATCTCCATCACAGCGACCTCCGTCTGAATGACAAATCGGGTAGCCCTGCATGGGCCGTCAGCGCATCATAAATATCAAAAACATCAAACTAACACAATTACTGCCATTTTCAACTGAAAACTGTGAAATATTGGGCCATCCCGTGGCAGAAAAAGAAAAGGCCGCTGGAGGGCGTTCCAGCGGCCTTGGTCCGGTAGGCGCATCGAGGCGCAAGCTGCAATTCAGGGCGGGCTGTCCCCGCCCGTCGCCGGCTCTTCCCCGCCGAGGAGCGCGGCGATCTCCGCCTGCAGCAAAGGCAGCGCTCGTGCGCACAGCCCCCACTCACCGGCATACCGTGCCATGTCCAGGCCGCGGCAGATCCGCATGGCCCGTTCGGCCTTCAACTGAATCAAGTCTGGCTTGAGGCGCTCAAGCTCCGCTTGCACCGCCATCGCATCGCGCCCCGCAATGGCAGCACTCAGGCGCTTGGCCTTCTCGACGATGCTCTCCTCGCCTTCGCCTTGCGCCTTCGCGATTGGCCGCGTATCAGCAATCTCTTCGTCCAGGATCGGTATATCCACGGCATCGATCGCAGGCAGTGGGGTGCGGCTCTGAAGCGCTTGGGCCATGGCATGGAACAGCGCTCGAAACTCGATCGGCTTGGCCACATAACCGTTCATGCCGACCGCCGCATAGGTCTCTCGATCGGCCGCCATCACGTTCGCCGTGATCGCCAGGATCGGCGTGAGCGCGCGCTGTGTCCTGCGCTCTGCCTCACGAATCTGGTTGGTCGCCATCAGCCCATTCACCCCTGGCATTTGAATGTCCATGAGGATCAGGTCGGCACCGCCGTCGTGCCACAGGCTCACGGCTTCCATGCCGTTACGGGCAACACGTATCTCGCAGCCGACCTTGCCGAGCGTCTCGCGCATGAGCAGTTCGTTGACGGGGTTGTCTTCGGCCACGATGACGCGCAGGTTCTTGAACTGCCGGTAGGCGATGGCCAGTTCGTCCGCGGAGATGGGGGGGCCCGAGACCACGCTCTCGCTCGACGAAACCGACACATCCTCCAGTGGCAGGTGCACCTCGAACGTGCTGCCTTGTCCAAGCGTGCTTTGCAGGAGGATGTGGCCTCCCATCATCTTCACCAACTGGGAGCAGATGGCCAAGCCCAGGCCGCTGCCACCGTGGTGTCGGGCGGTGGAGGAATCGGCCTGGGTAAATGCCTCGAACATGGCCTGATGCTGCGCGCTGGCGATACCTATGCCGGTGTCGACGATCTTGAACACGAGTTGCGGAACGTGCCGATCGCTGGCGTGCACGTCCGCGGACAAGGTCACCTGTCCTCCGGACGGCGTGAACTTGACCGCGTTGGACAGCAGATTCGTCAACACCTGCCGTAAGCGCAGCGGATCGCCGGTCATGTGCTGGGGCAAGGCAGGCGACAAGGACATCGTCAAGCCCACGGCCTTCAAGCGGGCCTGCTCCAGGTACGTGCTGAAGGTGTTCTCGAACAAAGGTACCAGTGGAAAACTGACCCGTTCAAGGTGCAGCTTCCCCGCCTCGATGCGGGAGAGGTCCAGCACGTCGTTGAGCAGGTTCAGCAGAACGCGCGAAGAATCGTCCATCAAGCGCAGCCACTGCTGCTGCTCCTCGCCCAGCGATGTGCCCAGCAACAACTGGTTGAGCCCCATGATGGCGTTGAGCGGCGTGCGGATCTCGTGGCTGATGTTGGCGAGGAATTCGCTCTTGGCGCGACTGGCCTGTTCAGCCATTGAGCGGGCCTGGGCGACCTTCTCCTCGATCTGCTTGCGGCTGGTGATGTCGGCGTGCGTGCCCATAAGGCGGGTCGCGCGCCCCTGCGCGTCGGCTTCGGCCACCATGGCGTGCGTCTCCAGCCAGATCCATTCCTCGCGGGCCTTGAAGCGGTACTCACCGGATATGCGCCGGATGTCTCCCGCCAGCAAGCGGCGAAGCCCGAGCGTCAGCCGTTGGGTGTCATCGGGGTGGATGCGTGCGATTAGCTCGGCGGTACTCCAACTGCCCTCCAGCGCCACGTCGCCCAGCATTTCACCCCATCGGGCCGACAGGAAAACATCGGTGAATGGGGCTCGGCAATCCCACAGCGCCAAGCCCGTGGCATCCACCGCAAAGCGAAGCCGCTCCTGGGTTTCGTTCAAAGCCTCTTCGGCCTGCAGCCGGCTGTCGAACTCACGTCGCGCCGATCCCTTGATGCGCTCGAGTTCGTCGTGCTGCCGGTTCAGTTCTGCCAGCAGCACCTCCGAACGCTCTCGCTCCCTCTTCAGGTCCTGGTAAGCCCTCTGCAGATCAAGCGCCAGGCGCTGAGGTGAATTGGCATCTGTGTCTCGACTCATGGTTATCCGGAACTCCCGACTCCGCGACGCAGGAAGCCCGCATCACGGTGTTGTGACATCAACACCGTGATCGCACGACCCGTGAGAAAAATGAAGGAACGCCGTTCCTCGCTGTGCGTCATGGGCTGTGAAAGGCCCGAGCCGCCGCGGCTTCGTGGAAAGCCGAGCCCGGATTATCGGGAAATCTGTTAACAAATGTCAAAATCGTTTGATAAATAATATTATTTAGATTCAACCGAATTTCACAGATTAACTCGTACTTCTTTATTATATAGTCCATTTTTCATATGAACGAAAGCGAATTCCTTCGTCAATTCGTATAACAGGGCGGGCATTTGCTCAAATGCCCGCCCCGAACGCCTTTTCGCCAATGTCTTCCTTGTGATCAAACGTCGCGCGGGCGACCATCCATGAGACGGCGTCGCCGCCTCCGGGCAAGCGCTCGGTGACATCGGCGTGGCGTTCAACGACGGCTTGCCAGATTTCTGGCAGTTCCACTCCGCACAACAGCGCGCGGGCCACGGCGTCCACGGGCAGGCCCTGGCGCATCAGTTCGGCGGGTGTGCTCAGCACAGTGAGGGTTCTTAGTGCGGGGAGTCGCAGCGCGGCCCGCGTCCCCGCCCATGGGTCGTCTGCCGCGCCCTGCAGGGACACGCCACCCACTTCGGCGAAGCAGCCACAGGCCCACCCAACCCCAGGCCCACCCGGGTGGGCCTGGGGTTGGGTGGGCCTG
>Ga0247823_10000198_pt1 | contig 51010 bp, 80 predicted proteins | sample 13C_PalmiticAcid_2_FD_192426 | JGI IMG/M metagenome (GOLD analysis project Ga0247823, IMG submission 192426) | Soil microbial communities from agricultural site in Penn Yan, New York, United States - 13C_PalmiticAcid_Day30 | ecosystem: Environmental > Terrestrial > Soil > Agricultural land... | reverse complement strand
CACCGACACTGCGCCATAGGCCTTGAAGGCGCGCAGCTCGCGAATGGCCGGTAGGGCAATCTCGGCGTCGGGCAGGATAAACCGGTAGCCCATGGCCTCGAAGGTGTCATGGCTGCCATAGGTGGCGTTCTCGATGGCGGCATGGAACGCCGTGCCGGCCATCATCTTCTCGCTGGGCTCGTCGGTGGTGATAGACCGCACGAAATCCTCAAGCGACGGCTCTTCGTCGCCATCGAAAAGTGGCTTCCAATTCTGCCACTTCCGATAGGCTTCGATATTGGAGACCCGGGCCAGCATCAGGCGGCGTCCTGTTGCTCGACGGCAGGCTTGGCCACATAGGTGCCGCTGGCCTTGTCGCCAACCAGGCCCAGTTCGGTGGCGCGGTTGTGCAGCAGCATCACGCCAGGTTTGCCTGACGCCTTCGCGTCGTCGATCAGTTTGTTGATGCCATCAGCATCGCTTACGCCTGCCAGCGCCTCGCGTAGGGCATCCTGCGCTTGCTTGGCGGCCTTCTGGTCCTCGGAGAGCGTGTTGAGCTTGTCCTTGGTCTTGGTGATGACCTGGGCGAGGAAGGTGTCGAACACCGCGTCGTCATTGTGCGGCACCAGCAGCGGTTCAAGCTGGCCAGGGTTCTTGCCGAACGCGGCGTCGGCCGGGGAGAACTTCAGCATGCGCTTGCCGCCTTCCATGACCAGACGGCCCATGGCGTCGGCGGCCTTGTAGATTTCGCCCTTGCTGCCGCCCTGAACGTCGAGACGTTCGATCACGTCGTCGCCGTTGCGCTGTTCATCCATGTGCGCGATCAGCACCACGTCCTTTCCGAAGCTGTTCAGGAGCTTCAGGAAGGCGACGAAGCGCGACTTGAGCTCGCCATAGCCCTGAAGCGACAATGCGCCGCCACGGCCATGCTTGGGGTTGGTGCGGATGATGTCGGCGGTCAGAACGTCGAGCGCGCGGCCCGCGGTGTCCATGATGACGCTGCGATAGGGTGCAAGGTCTTCGGCGGTGATGCCGGCGACTTCGGACCAGTCCGAAATGCGCACAACGTCCTTACGACCAGCGGCACGGTGCGAGCCGTTGTCGAAGTCCAGCAGGAGCGGCGCTTCGGCGGTGAAGGCAAGAGAGGTCTTGCCCAGGCCCGGCGGGCCGTAGATGACGACGTTGAGCCGTTCCACGGTGATCGGGTCGGCGGCCTTGGTGATCTTCAGTGGCATATCGGGTTCTCCCGGTTTCAGATTGCGGTGCGGGCGCGCTGGAGATGCCAGCGGGCGTCCTTGCGGAGGCGATCGGCCTCGGCGGTGTCTCGGCGGTATGCGTCCAGCTTCCCGGCGCGCTCGTCCTCTCGGGCCCATGCCCGGTATTGATGGGAGAGGCGGCGCTGGGTGCGGGCGAGGCTGAGGAGGGCGGCGCGGTTCATCGTCACTCTCCGTGGTACTGCCAGAGCACGGCGTTGCAACGGGCATGAACTGCGCCGATGGTCAGACCGGTGTCGTGGCTGTGGTGCAGGTGCACCGGGTGCTTGAGGAAGTTGGCCGGAAACAGACGCCAGTTGATGCGCTTCCGCATGATTTCCTGCGGCGGATCGCCATCGAGCGCTGCTTTGCAGTGGTGGCACTGGCCGCCCTGCGACTGAACATAAGCCAAGCGCACTTCGCGCCGCTCCTGCCAGCTCATATCGTCATAGCGAGCAGGAAGGGTGATCGCGCTCATTCTGCGGCCACCCGCATGTCGTTACCCTCGACCGCAGCCTGGGCGTCTTCGTCGGCCTCATTGGTTTCCCGCTCCGCATCGTCATCAAGCGAGGTGACCAGGTAACCCATGGCCGTTGCCTGCTCTCGGAACCGGGCATGGAGGTCGGCGACCAACCCATCCGGTTCGCCGCCGGCTGCAATGGCTCCGCGAACTGAAACACCGGCCTCGTAGGTCTTCCGCGCCGAGGAAATGGCGCCGACTAGATCGAACATCGCTGGCTCCTTGGGAGTGACGCGCTCCGACCCGTCTGCGACGGCGGCGAAGCTGGTGATTGGGTGAAAGCGGGACTGGCCGATGGCTTGGGTGGTGCGGGTCACTGAATCGCCTCCCACGGCATGCAGCCGAAGCGGAGCCAGAAACCCGGCACCATGATTAGACCGAAGAACAGCACGCCGGTGATGGTCGCCAGAGTGGCTTCGAGGAGGGGGTGAGAGGTCATGCCTTGCCCTCCGAATAGCGCTCGGTGGCGCGCTGTAGGGCGGCTTCGAGATAGATCGATGCGTCGGTCGGCTTCACGCCGTAGAGCCGCACCAGTAGAAGCATGGTGCCCAGCATTGCGCTTTCCATCACGACCATCAGTTCTGGGCCGCTATGGGTTTCCGTTCCAACTAGCTGAACAAACTCTCGGGCAAGCCGGTTGTGGTTTTCTGAAGCGCTCATGGCCATCACTCCGCAGCCATGAGAGCGCGATCACACGCACCGAAGAACTCGGCACGGCGCTCACCACCGGAAACGCCCAGCGCATCGGCTACGGAAGCCACCAGCGCCGTTTCGTCGATCTTCCGACCCACGTAGCCACGAACGCGGTCTGCCTCGACGATGGCCCTGTCTGCGGCCAGTTCGTGGGCCTGTGCCTTCGCGGCCCATTCCTCGGTCGTCACATCACCCTCGGGGCGCATGAACGGGGGAATGCCCTGACCAGCAAACTCGATCTTCTCGCCGGCATCGACGTGAAAGATCACCTCGTCATCGCCGGTCCATTCATCGGCACCATCGGTTTCGATGAGGAGGGCAGTGACGGTGTAGCAGTCGCCTTCGAACTCGCAGGACACGACCTCGGCAGCATTGCCGAAGGGGCCGAAATCGCCGCCGACACGATGCACGCAAACGCCGCTGGTCAAGCGCTCGATGGGAATGAATGTGGTCATGATCACACCGTCCAGTCGACTTCGCCGGTAGCGGCGAGGTGGCGGAGAGTGCGGACGGCTTGTTCCTGCGTCACGACATTGCGTTCGTTAATAGGCATGTCGCAGCCAAACAGCTTGGCGCCACTGCTATAGTCGAGGCCAAGGTATAGCGCTTCAGACATCACGCTTGCATCGAGGGCGCTTCCGGTGCGGAGCGCCGCGCTCCACCCAGCGATGCAAGCAACCGTTCCACAATTGTGGCCCGAGCGATCTACGATGATCAGGTCGGTGTCGTATTCGTCTTGACCAATATCGCTCATGTAGAACGTCAGGTTGAAGCCGAGATCAGGGATCGAGTGCGTCTCGATCGCGTCGGCCACTTTCAGAATGTTCTCGGCATTGACCATGGTGCGTCTCCATCGGGGCTTCGAGGAGATCGGCCTAAGCCGACCGTCCGTGATTGCTGTGAAAATTGAATTGTTGCTCTGCGGCTTTGCGGACCTGCACCGCGTCAGCCAGCGACTTGAAGCGGCCCAGCTTGCGCTCGACGCCTTCGACGCTGATGTACGCGACCCAGTTGTCGCGCCACTTGTCCCAAGCGACACCCGTGTGCCCGCTCTGGTTGTCATCGCGTCGCTTCGCATTGCGGTTGTTTTCGGCGGTAGTTGCCGCCCGCAGATTGACTAGGCGGTTGTCTGCGCGATCCCCGTTGATGTGATCGACCGCGTCCGGCATCTCGCCGTGAACAAGTAGCCAGATGACCCGGTGGACAAGATAGGTAGCGCCAAGGATTCGTACTTTGAGATAGCCGATGCCAGACGGAGACCCGGCAGGCTTGCCAGAGAACCTCTTGTTCCAGACTTTGTGCGACCAGTCAGAAGGGAACTCGGAGCGGGCGCGAGTATTCCAGGTCAGGATGCCTGTGGTGGCATCGTATGTGAAAAGCCTCTGGACTGTTGCCTGATCGAGCATAGCCTGCTCACTCCATCAAATGTGCTGAGGAGATCGGCGCCTTGCGCTTCTTCGTCCTCGGCTGATGGAGCTATTGAAAGCACAACTTTCAGGGCACTGCAAGCAAAAAGAAAGTGACGCTTTCAATTTTCGCTTGACGCGACCTTTCACGCACGCGTATACGCGGTAACTATAATGGGGTGATCAGTGAGGAGTAGACGCGAAGCGGCTACGACGAACGGGTTATAGAACACCCTCTTACCGGCATCGAGGAAGCGCGCCGCTAGGCGCAGCGCTTCCACTGAGTTCAAGGTTCTATAGAGCCGAACTATCCAGTAACTGGATCTATCAATAGGGCAGTACGCGCGAGACTATCGTTCGGCGTAAGCCAGAGCTGCGAATAATCCCAAAGCGATGGATGGGAACCCGACCCAGGTGTTCAGAACCCAGTTGGCTACCTGGTTGAACCCGACCCAATCGGTCGAAGCGGTCCATGCCGTTATTTCGCTCGTGCTGATCGCCTCCCATGCTCCCGTTTTCAGGAACACGAAAAGCGTGAAGCCGATTGAGAGGACCGGGATCAGAACCAATGTCGTGAGTACGAAGGCACCAACGATCCAGGGGGTCACAAAGCGAATGGTGACATCTAGCCAATCGTCGTCGGGCTTTGGTGCGCTCATTCGGGCCTCGGGCATTTCTCGTTCAGTCGTCGCGGCATATCAATGACCCGACCAAGGACGCTCGGTATCATTTGCCGTCGATCAACTGCTGGATCTCATTGGCCAGCGAATTGTCAGTGCCGTCGGCGTTATCGGGCAGGGTGATGACGCTGCTTTCGGCAGAGTTATCAGGGGTGAACGTGAAGTAGAATTCCCCGCTCTCGCCAGGGTAAGGTCCGCAAGTCACTGCAGCTCGCGCTGCGGACATGGCGACTGCCCGGCCATCCTCGCTATCGGGCTCATACCGGAGGACGTCGGCAGTCACGACACTGCCGTTCGCATCGAGCTTTATCCGCATCTCGACCTTGGCGCCGATGCTGAAGTGTTCCGGCTGAAGGTTCCAGCATTGCTGGACGCGCGACGGCTCAATCGCACTCGCAGGGGTAGCCAGCAGAAACACTGCGGTTACGCATCCAGTGGCAAATGTCCTCATAGATTGATCTCCTCGGTGCCTATTCCATTTCGGGCACTTCGCCCTGCTGGAAGAGGATAACAGGCTCCCCGAACTCGCCATTGACGAGATCGGCCGAACGCCACCAGGCAATGGCACCAGCATACTTTCCAGAGCCCCAGAGCATTGCTGCCTGCTGCTTAGCTGCGCTCTCGGATTGAGCTTCACGGGCCTCAAAAGCTGGCTGCAGTTCGCCTTCTTCGTCTCGGACGAAGGCGAGGTAAACGATGAGTTTTGTAGGCTTCTCGCTCACGAAACTATCTCCGGCCCAAGTGCCAGGTGATCCGGCCGAAGATGCGGACCTCGGCTAGGGGTGCCTCGAAGCTTTTATAGGCCTTGTTGTCGGAGCTGATTTCGACGCGCGGCGGATCGCTGAAGGGGATGCGCTGGAGCCGTTTGATCTGCGGCGGGCTATGCCCATCGCTCCACATGTAAACCCCGTCCACGCTCATCTCTTGGCTCAGGTCGACCACAACGCGGTCGCCGGGCAGGTAGGACGAAACCATGGAATCGCCGGTTACTTCGGCAACGATCGAATGGTTCGGGCTTGTGCCGGCATAATGCAGGAAGCTCTCGGGGAAGAGCCATTCGTCCACGATACGATGGCCAGAGTAGGCATGGCCCTTGTGCTCGAGCACCAGGATATCGCCCACAGAACCTTCGCCGGCACCGACCTTGAGATCCAGTTCGGGCAGTGCGCCGGGCTGGCGCGGCGTCCACATCTCGCGGGTATAAGCTTCGCCCTCAAACTCTGTCTCAGGCTTCCATTCCTCGTCAGGGTCGAAGGTGGAATACGCCTTCGGCGCATTGTCCTTGAAGACTTCAGTTCCGAGGATGTCGTCGCGATCCGGCGCTTCGCCCTTCCCGTTCATCAGCCAGTCCAGGCTCACGCGCCACTCTTTCGCGATGGCGAGTAGGTTGTCTTTGCCGATGTCCTTGTCCAGTTCCCAATTGCCCACAGCGCCGCGGGACACGCCCAGCGCTTTGCCAAAGGCTTCTTGGGAGAGGCCGGCACTCTTCCGGACAAACTTGATTCTGGCAGCAATGGTATCCATGCCGCAGAGATTGCCGAAATCTAAGCTTTCAATCATCGAAAGTTTCGCTTGCATCGAACGGAAAGCTGTGCTTTCAATGCAGTCATGGAAAACGCACTGAAGACAGCAATCGAGAAGGCCGGCGGCGCTACCAAGCTCGCCAAGGCGCTTGGGAACATCACGTCTCAGGCGATTTCTCAGTGGGAAGTTTGCCCGGTGGGGCGAGTGCTGGCGGTCGAGGCCGTCACTGGCGTCTCGCGCCATGACCTGCGGCCCGACATCTATGGCGAGGCGACAGCGCCTCCGCCCCTCATGGCCGTGGCCAGCTAACCAACACCGAATTCACCATCACCAAGCCTCCGAGCGCATGGAGCGCCGACGGCTGCTTATTGCCTGAAGGACCGAAGCACATGTGCGAAAAATCGGAGCAGATTTGCGAAGGGCAGGGGTGGGAGGTCATCACCTGCGACGACGGTCGCCTCATCGTGGCGACCCCCGGCGATATCGTCTGCCATCAGGACCCGAACCACGCCACCGGCGATGGCACTGACGCGAAGCGCTTCAAGCTCATTGCCGCCGCTCCTGATCTGCTGGAAGCGCTGAAGCTCTACATGGCATCCGTCGAGTTGATGAATGCAGCCCTGAAGGACGGCGGGAACGTGCATGGCGCGTTGTCTGCCCTCATTGGCGCCGAGGACATGGCCAATTGGGCCATCGCCAAAGCCGAGGGCCGTTCATGACCCCGCCCCGCATCGAAATGCGCGAGATGCTGCGCAGGATCGCCATCACGGCCATTCCCCACCTCTCTGCCGAACAGCAAGCTTTCTGGTTCGCCCGCAAGATGAGCGCCGAGTCCGGAAGGCCCGTGTCGTCGGCCACCATCGTTCGCTGGCGCAATGCACAGCACGACGATCTTGGCGGCGTCGACAGCCGCCACATGGACTGGGCGCGTGCTCGCAGCCGCACCATGAGCGCTAACGACAACAGCCGGGCAGGGGCATGGAACCCATGTAGCGCCGAAGCCGTGACCGGGTGGGCGGCATGATCCACGCGCGCCCATCTTTTCGCATCGAGCCAGAACTTCCGCCGCCATACGTGTGCGCAATTTGTGAGCGCACCGTCACTGCCGACCGTTGGCGTCAAGGGATGCACCACCCGCCGCTGTGCCTCTACTGCACCGCCAGCGAAGGCCATCAGGTGCGCATCCCCGGCATGACGCGGGGCGATCACCACACTTTGCAGCGTCTGCATGCCGTCGCCTCTGCGCTTGGACGGGTGGCGCTATGGAAGGAAAAGGGATGGCACTGAACCCACAATCCGAATCCTCGCCTTTGAACGATCGCTTTGATCTTGAAGCGGTGATCCGCGGACTGGCTGGCGACCTTAGCGCTGTCCGTGCCGGCACCATGACTGTCGATGCGGCTCGCGCCAATGCCGAACTTGCAAAGCAACTGTTCAATGGCGTGCGCCTGGTTGTGAACGTCCAGCGGACGCTTGAAGGCGCTGCAAAGCAGATCGGCGGTTCCGAATGACCGCCATCCCAGCCGATATCCAGAAGGCCGCAGAGATCGCCGTCTTCGCATTCGAGGCCCGCATTCAGGGCGGAGAGTTCGAGGGCTTGGACCCGAACGGCACTGAAGCCCGCGATGCGCTGAAGGCGGAGATCGCCAAGGCCATCAATGCCGAGCGCGAGCGGGCGGCCAGTCGCGCTGAGAACTGGCTTCTGGGCTGGGCTGCAGACCTTCAGGACACGCGCGACAGCTACATCGAGGCGCGCCGGACTGGCCGCCACAATGGGCGGCGCATCACGGTCTTCATGGCTGCGACATTCGCTGGAAACTTTCGCGAGCGCTCCGACGCCGTTCACGACTGCGCCGCCCATGTTGTCGCCGCCATCCGCTCTCCCCAGCCATCCCCAACAGCAGGAGCATAACCGTGCATCCGGAACGCAAGCGCATCCCCATCTCATTGCCCGACGATTTCGGCATCCGTGAAGCCGCAGACCGGCGTGTGGCCTCATGGCTGGCAGTGACCCTATTCGCCCTGTTCGTCGTCGCCCTTGTTCTTCTCGGGGTGCAGCCATGAGCAAGGCAGCGCCACAATTGCAGAACAGCGCGGACGATTCCGATTGGATCCAGGCCCTCGAAGAAGTCGAGGAAATCACGGTCGATGAGGCTGGCGCTGAACGCGACAAGCACCGCAAGGCCGCTGCCGAAATCCGCGAGAAGGCCAAGCGCAAGGTCAAGATGCTCTGCGCCGAACTCGGCATGGACCTCGAAGTGTTCAAGGCCAAGCTCGCCGAGCGCGCCGAGGACCGCAAGTATTTCGAGCAGAAGCAGAAGCGCGCTGCGCAGATGCCCGACACCAAGATCGAACTGTGGGCCGATGTTTCGGGGCAGTACAACTGGCTGCCACCAGGCGAAGCGCCAGAGGGCGCGGAAGAGTCGTTTGCCGAGCGCGCCAACCGTGAGCGCATCGAAGCCATCCAGCGGGTCACCGAAGACGAGCAGGCTGCCGGCGCCGAAGCGCTAAACGAGCTTGCTGGGAACACGGTGAACTGATGCAGGCCCAGAAGCAGCTTTTCCATCACCGGCCCGACCAGGGCGAATGGGGCGATTGCTGGCGCACCGTTCTGGCTTGCCTGCTCGACGTAACGCCCGATGCTGTGCCGCACTTCAATGAAGGCTCGTCTGACGGTGTCCGAAAGGATCCGGTCAAGGTGGACGTCGAGACGCGCACATGGCTCTCGCGTCGGGGCATTGCCCTTGTGGGTGTCAGGTTCAACGGGGACGTGCCACTTGAGACGGTGCTCAATAGCGCAGGCGAGGCCAGCCACGGCCTCCACTACATCTTGTCTGGCACAAGCCGCACTGGCGTCAATCACTGTGTCATCGGGCACGGCGACGAAATCGTCTGGGACCCCTCCCTGACCGACGCGGGCATTATTGGACCTCTGGATGACGGGACATGGTGGGTCGAATGGCTCGTCATGCCGGCCAAGTTGCAGGTGGCGGCATGACCTGGTCCACCGACATGACCCGCGCTCCGAGAGGCCGCTACCGCATCGTAGCCCTCTCAAACGGCAAGGGCACCCGCAAGATATTCGAGCCGGTCCCCATCATTGCCGCAGGGCGCGGTGTCGTCACCGTGACCCGCTGGCTGGATGACCAGAAGCGCTTCGACATGTTTACCGCCGAAGTCCCACCATTCGCATGGATGCCCTATGCCGGGCCTCGTGCCTATGTCGATGCCAAGGGTCGGACCCGGTACGCCGTTGATCTGCCTCCGCACCCCAATGGTGACGAGCCCTGGCTTGCGACCTTCATGCGGGAAGTCGGTAGCGCGCTTCCACCGGCACAGCGCCAACGCGCCTGTCTGGACTGGATTGTGGCGCGGAGGGTTGCGGCATGAGTTCGACCATTGGAATGGACCCCGGCATGAGCGGGGCAATTGCTATCCTGAACGGCGCGGGCGAATTGGTCAGCGTCACCGACATGCCCACCTTTGCCGTGGTCAAGCGCGTTGGCGGCAAGGATCGGACCAAGAACCACATCAACGTCCACGACCTGGGCAACATACTTCGCCCCATGATCGATTTCGGCGCGACCGCGGTCATCGAATACGTCGGCGCGAGGCCCACAGATGGCTCAGCACAGGCGTTTCAGTTCGGCTTTGGGGCAGGGGCCCTGCACGGCGCTTGCGGCGCCCTTGGCTTCGGCATCGAGACAGTGACGCCCCAGAAGTGGAAGAAGCACTTCGGGCTCACAGCCGATAAGGGCGGCTCCCGCCAACTAGCCACGCGCCGCTTCCCGGCCCATGCGGACCTGTTCAAGCGGGTCAAGGATGATGGCCGCGCCGAAGCCGTTCTGGTCGCCCTCTACCACCACGAGACGAGGGCGCGATGAAACCCGTTCTTGCACTCAGCCTCGCCCCTTTGGGTGCCGGATGGGCCTTCGGTGCCCCGGATGCTGAAAAGCCGTTCTCTGGCTTCCTGACGTTCGGCAGCAACATGCACACCGATGACGAATTGTTCTGCGGTGCGCAGCGCGAAGTGCTGGCCAGCATCATCCATCACCAGCCCCAGATCGTGGCTGTGACCGCCGTTTCAGATGACCGGCGTTTCGCGCCACGCCTCTTTGCCTACCAGGTGATTGCGCGAGCGATCGCCAAGGCGAAGCTGCCGGGTGCCGCGAAGCTGGTCGATATTCGCGATGCGCTCGAATGCTTCACCGGGCAACCGCGGTTCGACAATGCCCGTGACGCGGATAAAGCCGCCAAGATCGAGGCGCGTCGTCGCCTTTGGCTGGGCATGGATGACTTGGACGCCGATCGAGCGAGCGCCCTCGCTGTCTGGTGCCACGTCGCCGCCCAGCAACTCCCCGAACTCAAATTCAATCCCAAGGCGATCAGATGACCGATTCCCTTCGCGTTCTCGTGGCCTGTGAGTTCTCCGGCACCGTCCGCCGCGCCTTTGCGGCGCTTGGACATGATGCATGGTCATGTGACCTGCTGCCCAGCGATGACCGATCGAACAAACACATCGTCGGCGACGCTCGCGACATTCTCAATGATGGCTGGGATCTGCTCATGGTGGCGCACCCACCATGCACCCGGCTCTGCAATAGCGGCGTCCGCTGGCTGTCCACACCACCACCGGGCAAGACCGCGGAGCAGATGCAGGACGAGTTGCGCGAAGGCGCCGCGCTGTTCTCGGCATTCTGGAACGCGCTGATCGAGAACTATGCCGAGCCGGCGCAGTCCGTGCAGCCATGGCAATTCGGTCACGGTGAAACCAAGCGCACATGCTTCTGGCTCAAGGGCCTGCCGCCGCTCGTACCCACCGATATTGTCGCCGGCCGCGAGCAGCGCGTGCATCGCATGCCGCCGGGCCCGGACAGGTGGAAAGAGCGCAGCCGCTTCTTCACCGGCATTGCCGAAGCTATGGCCGCCCAATGGGGCGGGTTCGCTGATGAGAGGGCCGCGGCATGACCACGCTCTCAGCACACACCAGCCGCGCCATCCACAACAAGGGACGTGCCGCGCTCTATTCCATCGCAGCCGAGTATGACTGTGACTTTGACGATGTTGTCGCCCTTTTGGGCACCACCTCGCACACCAGCATTTCCGGTGCTCACAGCCCATTTACCCGGCTTGATGTCACCACCCTTTCCGAAACCAGAATTCCGGTTTCGACCCCATCGCAGCCGGCGGAATCCTCCTCCCGCCATGCACCGGCTGCGGTACCGACGGATGGACAGGGGCTTTCCCCCTCCCGGCCTCTGCCATCCGTCGAACCAATTCCCGAGGCTCCTAAGCCGCTCCCCGACGATGAGGAAATGCGTCGGCCAGCGGAGGCAAAGACCTCGGAACAGGGCACGCTATCCAGCGAGCCCGGCGGGGTGCAGGACCGATGCGAGTCCACCCCGCCAACCCCATCTCGTCCGCGCAAAGACACAGCCCGCGCTAATATTCTCGCCATCCATGCCGAGCATCCAGACTGGCCATCCAAGCTCATTGCCCAGCACCTCGGCATCAGCGAGGACGCGGTACGCGCTACAGCCAGCCGCAAGGGTATCAAGCTCGTGTCCTGGTGGGACTATGAGAGGGCATTGAAGGCAGAGACGCGGCAAGCGCTCGCCGCATCCGTGGCAAAGCCACCAGAGGCAGAAGCGCCAACGGTCGAGTCACAGGTCCAGCCAGCCCCAGAACTGCCGCCACTGAGCAAGCCAAGCGAGCGGTTGCGCCCTCTGGTCGAGAACGATGTCACCGACGTGCTGCATAGGCCGCGCAAGGCGCAATCGGGTCGGTTCTATCTCCGGGAAAAGGCCGTGATCGGGCAGCCGCCCCGCTGGGTCCACCAGAGCCTTTCGCAATGCCCAACCGGTCCCGGCCCTCTGATGACGCTGGATCGCAAATGGGCCTGGTTCGACACCATGGATCGGTATCGCGGGGCGCTGAAGCAGTGGCCGCAGATCACATCGATGATCAAGGAGTCGGTGCAATGAGCTGGCCCTTCGATCCCTTATTGCCGCTGTCATACGACGTGATCATTGCCGACCCGCCTTGGAGGTTTCGCACTTGGTCGGAGACGAACCAAGCCAAAAGTGCCAGCAAGCACTACGACCTAATGCAGACCGAAGACATCAAGGCTCTGCCCGTCGGTGACTTGGCGCAGCGCGACTGCATTCTGCTCATGTGGGCCACCGGAGCGATGCAGCCCCAGGCTCTTGAGGTCATGAAGGCCTGGGGCTTCACGTACAAATCGCAAATGGTCTGGCGAAAAACCACTCCCGCTGGGAAGGTCCGTATGGGCACCGGCTATTGGGCTCGATCGATGCACGAGCCCGTGCTGATCGGCGCCATTGGAAAGCCGCCAAAGTTCTCGGCGTTCCCATCGATCTTCGACGGAATCGCCCGCGAGCACAGTCGCAAGCCCGAAGAATTCTACGCCCTCGTCGACAAACACACCGCTGGCCTGCGCCGCGCTGATCTGTTCGCGCGCCAGTCGCGGCCCGGTTTCGACGCTTGGGGAAATGAAGCCACCAAATTCGACGCGGAGCCAGCACATGCATGAAGCACTCCCTGACTGGTCAGATATGCCAGACGAGGATCGCGTGAAAATCGTCCGCGCTCTTATCCTCGACGGCAATCCAGCATCATCCATCGCCCGTCATTTCCGCAATTGCTCGCGCAATTCGATCATCGGGTTCTGCTCGCGCCGGAAGATCCAACTCAAGGGTAGGGCGCCGAAGCCACCAGCTCCGCCACGGAAGCCCAAGGCTGACAAGAAGGCGAAGCCCAAGGTCGAGGCCCGCATCAGCGTGCGCGAGGTGGCTATTGCCCGCGCCAATGGGCCACGGCTCGAAGCCGATCCCGATGGCCTGCTCGAGCTCGGCAATGACGTCACCGCGCTTGTGGGCAGCATTCTCGATCTCACCGAGCACACCTGTAAATGGCCCATTGGCGATCCTCTGAAGCCAAACTTCGGGTTCTGCGGCCGTCACTCGCTCGAAGGCTCGCCATACTGCGCCGCCCACGATGTCAGAGCGCATTTAAGGCCCGCACGATGAAGCCCCTCCGCAAGCGCATCATCTCGGCCTTGGACGAGATCGAAACGGTATCGAAGCGCACCGAACGCGACTTCCAGCGCTACGAGAGCATGGACACCAGCGGCGACATGCGCCTGGCTCACAACCTGCACATGGATGGCTTGCGGGATGCATGGCGCATTCTGAGCGATTTCGGCGCTGCCCCTGATGATTTCGAGGCCCTTCTTCAATTGCAGAAAGCCAAGCCGAAAGAGTTCGCCGCCTTCATGCTGTGGGTGAGGGAAGAGATCGAGCGCCCGGCGCCGGCAGAGCAGGCGGAAGCGGCATGAGCGACACTGACTTCGCCGGGCTGACGGAAGGCCTGTGCATCCGCTTCTGGGGCAAGCCGACGGTCAAGACTGCCAAGGAACTCCGCTGGGGTTCCGGTGGCAGTCGCAAGTTCACCTATGAGGGTATGGTCTGGTACGACCACGAGGCGGGCTTGGGCGGCGGTGCTCTTGAACTGGTTGAGCGGGAGTGCTCGACCGATCGAGAGGGCGCGCTGGCCTGGTTGCAGAAGGAAGGGCTGATAGAGTCCCGTCACAGCCACAGCGCTACTTCACAGCGGCAGGAAGCGGCAAATCCGACCAGTGCCCCCAGCGAACCAGAAACACCGCCACAGGAGCCCGCCGGCGACGTGCAGGAATTTGAGGTCGCGCACTGGGACTATGCCAATCCAGATGGCGAATTTCAGTATCGGGTGATCCGGTACCACTACCGCTATGCCGACGGCTCGCTCGTGTTGGACCCAAAGACCGGAAAGGCGAAAAAGACCTTCAAGCAGAAGAGCCGGGACGCATCGGGCAAGATCACCTTCGGCCTGAACGGTCGGGAACCATGCCTTTACCGGTGGCAGGCCATTGAGCGGGCCATAGAAGCGGGCAAAACCATTTTCGTCGTGGAAGGCGAAAAGGCGGCAGATGCACTGGTTGCCATCGGCTTTGAGGCGACGTGCAATAGCGGCGGGGCCGGGAAGAACTTCACCGATGTTATGGTGGCGACCTTCAAGGGCGCCCACGTCGTGGTGCTACCAGACAATGATCCGCAGGCCACCAAGAAGGTCAAGGAAAAGGACGAATACGGGAACGTCACCGAGAAGGACGTCCTGCGGTTCCACGATGATGGCCGCCCGGTCTATCCGGGCCAGGACCATGCCGAGGACGTCGCCTGCAAGGTTCGCAAGATCACCGCATCGGTGAAGGTGCTGCCACTACCGGGCATACCACTGAAGGGTGATGTGGTGGAATGGATCGAGGCTGGCGGCACTGCTGATCAGCTAATGGCGCTTGTGGCGGCGTGCCCCGGTTTTGTGCCGCGACCACCCGGCGGGTTTGGCGCGCGGACCATGATCAGTCTCGCCGGCAAGCCCATCGAGTACGACTGGCTCATCAAGGGGCTGGTCGAGCGCAACGGCGTGTTCATCCTCGCTGCTGAAAAGCAGGCAGGCAAATCCTTTGTCGTGATGGACATGGGAATGAAGATCGCCCGCGGCATGCAGTACGGCGACAGGATCACCCGTAAGGGCATCGTAATCCATATCGCCTGCGAGGACGGCAAGGGCGTCCAGATGCGCGCCGAAGGCTACCGGCAGGCCAACGGCATCAGCCCAGACGTCGATATCCCCTACATCATCATGGACCGCGAGTTCACGCTGATGAATGACGATGTGATCGACAAGCTGATCGCCCAGGTCAAGGCATGGGAAGATTACTATGGCATGCCGGTCGAGTTGATCATCATCGACACGCTCTCTGTTGCCACTGAGGGCTTGAACGAGATCGACGGTGCTGAAGTCGGCAAGGTGTTGGCCCGGGTGAATCGGCTCAAGGATCAAACCGGCGCTGCCATCTGCCTTGTGCACCACATGAACGCCTCTGGCGGCCGCGTGCGCGGCCATACCAGCATCGAGGCCAATGTCGCCCAGGTGTTTGAGATCCGACCGATGATGACCATTCCGCAGAACCGGAAGGAGATGCCGCAAAAGGTTCTGGACGGGCAGGGGCGGCACATTCGCCAGATCGTGCTCACCAAGAACAAGAACGGCCTCAATGACTTGAAATGGAAGATTGTTCTCGAGGTCGTTAAGTTGGGCGTCGACGCCGATGGCGATGACATAACGACCTGCATTTGCGCCCGGCCGGCGCGTCACAGCAACAGTGATGCTCAAGAGGACAATACGCGGCTCTCGAATGACCAGAAGATCGTTTTCGAGGCCCTTACAGCGGCACAGACGGACGAGGGCATAGACACCCCGCACGGTTCGCTTGCCCCGCCTCAGATCAGGCGCTGTGTGCCACAGGAGGTATTCGTCGCCCGCGTCCGCCGCACCATCACCTTCAATGCGGCTGAAGATGAGATCGATGCGCGAAACAAGGAGCTGACGGCCTTCCTGAAGCGCACCACCACGGCGCTCATAAACGCGGGATACATGGGCCGCGATAACGACAAGCGCATTGTCTGGGCCACCGGGAAATCGGACAGGCCACCACCACGCTACCAGGAGCAGGAGCGACCACAGGAGCAGCCCGGAGCGGGCATTCCAGAGGACGTGAAGCGAGATCTGGCATCAGGGGAGCCACCATTCTGATGGCTGGGGAAGTTCAATTGGGCATGTTCGGCCGAGATGATGAGCGTATCGGCCATCCTCTCTGGGTCGAGAAGTGGTCGAACCGGAAGGCCTTCGAGATTGGGCTGATGACCGGGCGTGGCCTCACGGCTCAACGGATATGCGACCGGCTCAACGATGGCGTCACCCCGAACATGATTACGGCCATGTGGTCTCACTGGGGGCATATCGCCGGAGCCAATCATCACACCTACGCAGCGATCCCCGTTCCATTGAGCGGCATCCACCGGACCCTGATCGACGCGGAAGCGGAGCGGCGCCGCATGGATATTCAGGAAATTTGTCAGTCCGTTCTTGAGACGGTCGCGAAAGAAGATTTGTGGAAGGCAGTTCTGGAATGAGCAAAGCGGCGGCAATCAGGAGGCTCAAGATGGCCTCGAAGGTCGAGATCGTCACGGCCGAGATGGATAATCCATATTTCAGCCCAGACCATGCCATCAGCGCCGACAACCCCAAGCGCATCAGGGTAGCCAAGAACCTGCGGGAATCGGCAATCGAAACGCTGTTCGCCAGGGGGAAGCTGGACGATGCCCAGAAGAAGGCCGCAGACCGGTTCAGGGCTGTCTGGGAAGCCTGCGGAGGGGCCGGAACGGGTGCGATGGACTATTCCCGCACCCACGTCGATGGAGGCGGCGCACGCGATCCTATCAGCGAGCGTCAGGTGGACGCCGGCAAAGAACTGGCGAGCATTCGGGTGATGCTGGGCAGGCGCAACTATGATCTGGTCTGCAAGGTGTGCGGGCAAGGGCTATCGTTCAGCGACATCAGTCAGGACAGTCGGACCCGGTTGACCATGGCCGACAACCTGCGGGATAGTCTCGATGACCTCGCCGCATCATGGGGCATTGTATCGCGAAAGCTGAACGGTCTGTAATGTGTCGTTCGACATTCGCTGAGTGAGTAGGGTATCACTTCCCCATCATCCAGAATTGCGAGACGAAGAAAAGCCCGCGCGAAGCGGGCTCTTTCATTTCACCAGTCTGGTTTCCGCTTCCACCTTCGCGGCTTCAAAGGCTTGGGGGGATGCAAGCCACGACGCCAGCAGGACGGGAACCCATTGCGGGATATCCTCGCCCTCAAGCCATGAACCGACGACGCGCTTGTAAGCGGAGCCGGTCAGTCGGCAGAATTCATTGGGAGACAGGCCGAGCCGGTTGAACGCTGCGGAAATCTCCGCTGCGGTCATTCTTCGGTATTCCGGCTTCTTGCCTGGATCGGTCATCGTCTTTTCCCATCATGGTTCCGCTGCTCAACACAGCGGTCGTGGTGGGCCTGTAGCGCGTTCGATCATCATGTCATAGTCCTCGGTTGAAAATGCAGCAGCCGATAGCGGCGCGCTCAACGAGGCGACATGGTGGGTGATGTGTGAGGGGGATTTGCCCGGAGGCGGATGGCGAAGAAGCCATGGGGTCGATTTCCTTTGCGGTCGGCTACAATTGCCTGATGCGCAAACAATATCAGTTCGCGGTTCGCGTCAATACGGTTTTTGCGATCGGTACGAAAATAGTTACCTGATCTAGTCAACAATCCGCGCCCGGCGGCTTCCGGGCATTGCACAAGGAGAAGACCCATGACGGTCCAGGCAATGTTCTACGTGAAGGAAATCAACCATCGCGCCACCCATCAGCCGGGCGACGTGAATGTGGAAGTGAAGATGGGCGCTGCGTTCGGCGGCTATCTGGCCGGCGTCAAGCAGATCGGGCCCGAAGGCGGCAACAGCGACTGGTCGAAGTACACGCCGTCGGGCGATCTTTCTATGACCATCACCAATCCCGCCGCCATCGAGCAGTTCGAGATCGGCGCGGTCTACTCGCTCACCTTTGAGAAGGCAGAGCGCGCTACTTCGGCGTAAGGGCTGCTTTTGCCAAGGCAAGGTCGTCGCTGACGGTCTTGCGTGCGACCTCTTGCACGATGTCATTGAGCGCCGCGTCTCCGCCAACAAACGTGGACGCGGCCAAACTCTTGTCGATGCCGGCGTGGATGGCCTCAAGGGCAGGGACACGCTGGTCCGCTGGTATATGCAGCAGCGCGGCTTTAAGGGCGGACTGAGCCATGTGCCTAGCCGCCATCGCCTCACCGCGTATCTGAGCGATATGCTCGTCGGAAATCGTCATGCCCGTTCTCCCCAATCCTCGTCACGAAGCATTCGCCCAAGCGCTAGCAAAGGGCAAGAGCGCGACCGAGGCGTATGCACATGCCGGGTATAAGCCGAACCAGCCGAGCGCATCGCGCTTGTTATCAAATGTTATGGTCGCTGCTCGGGTAGAAGAACTGCAGGGCAGGGTGGCCAAGAAGGTCGAGGTGACCGTCGAAAGCCTCGCAGCCGAGCTCGAGGAAGCCCGCACCCTCGCAATTGGTGAGAAGCAGACTAGCGCAGCCGTATCGGCCACCATGGGCAAGGCCAAGCTGTTTGGGCTGGGTACAGAGAACCGCAAGATCAGTGGCACCATCCAGGTGGTGACCATCACTCCCAAAATGTTGGATGGATTGACCGAGGATGAACTTGCATCTCTCGAAGCAGCCTATCCCGTTCTCGCGAAGCTCGGGCTTATTGGAAGCCCTGGCAGCCCAACGGCAGAAGAGGCGGGCGCAGGAGAACCTTGATCGCGATATCGAGACCGCAGGCGTCTCGCTCGCATCGTTCACACAGGCAGCTTGGCACGTTCTGGAACCCGGACAGCCGTATAAGCACGGATGGCACATCGATGCCGTCTCTCAGCACTTGGAGGCAGTCACCAGCGGGCAAATCACTCGCCTGCTGATCAATGTCCCTCCTGGCACGATGAAGTCGCTCTCGGTGGGGGTGATGTGGCCGGCGTGGGAGTGGGGGCCGCGAGGCCTCCCGCATATGCGCTATTTGGGCACGTCGCACAGCCACCCGCTGGCAATTCGCGACAACCTCAAGATGCGGCGCCTGATTGCCTCGGAATGGTATCAGGAGCGCTGGGGATCGACGGTTCGGCTCATGTCGGACCAGAACGCCAAGCTCAAGTTCGAAAACGACGCCACCGGTTTTCGCGAGGCGATGGCGTTCACGGGCCTGACAGGCTCCCGCGGTGACCGTGTGCTGATCGATGATCCGCTATCGGTTGATGATGCGGGGTCTGACGTCAAGCGCGATGCAGTCAATGAGACGTTTCGCGAGGCGGTGCCGACCCGACTGAATAACCCGGATCGCTCCGCGATTATCGTGGTGATGCAGCGTCTGCACGAGAACGACGTGGCAGGAATGATCCTGGCCAAGGACTTCGGCTACGAGCATCTGATGCTGCCGATGGAGTTCGAGCCGGAAAGGAAATGTTACACTTCCATCGGGTTCGAGGACCCGCGCAAGGTCGATGGCGAATTGCTATTCCCGGCCCGCTTTCCCCGTGAAGTGGTGGAGCGCGACAAGAAGGTCATGGGCTCCTACGCTACGGCGGGGCAGTTCCAGCAGCGCCCCGCGCCCCGAGATGGCGGTATGTTTAAGCGGGCTTGGTTTGCCTTCAAGGCAGCATTTCCCGCCGCCACAGAGTTCGCCCGTGGCTGGGATTTGGCAGCAACGGTCGATGACAGCGCTGCATACACCGCAGGGGTGAAAATCGGCCGCTATCCTGATGGCCGGTTCATCATCGCCCATTCGGTACGAGATCATCTTTCGTCTGGTGGGGTCGAAAGGCTGATCCTCAGCACCGCTGCGACTGATGGCAGGGAGTGCCGGATCTCGCTGCCGCAGGACCCCGGCCAGGCAGGCAAGTCACAGGCTGGATACTTGGTCAAGCAGTTGGCCGGCTACACAGCCAAATCGAGCCCGGAAAGTGGCGACAAGGTGACCCGTGCCGGTCCGCTATCGGCTCAGGCAGAAGCCGGCAACGTCGACATTCTAATGACGGGCGACCCGGTAAGGGATGCATGGATTGAGCCGTTTCTAGATGAGCTTTGCACGTTCCCGAATGGGAAGTTCAAGGATCAGGCAGACGCGGCAACTCGGGCCTTCGATGAGTTGGCCCAATCGCACTTCGTTTATGGCATGCTGGGAGTAACAGGCTGATGTGGCTGGCAGACACGCTCAAGAGCCTGGTCACAGGTCTCGGCACGTCCAAGGACAAGAGTACCAGCCTCGGCTACGTCTTTGTGCCCATTGGCGATGACCAGCTTAACGCCATGCACCGGTCTGATTGGCTGGCACGCAAAGTCGTGGACATCATCCCGAACGACATGACCCGCGAGTGGCGGGAATGGCAGGCCACGAACGAACAGATCGAGGCAATCGAGGCCGTCGAGAAGCTGCCAGAGATCAGCCTTCAGCCCAAGGTCACCATGGCCCTGCAGAAAGCCCGGCTGTTCGGTGGCGCCGCCATCTACATGGGCATGCGTGACGGTGCCCCAGACAAGGAATTGCTGGTCGAGAACGTCAAGAAGGGCGACTTGCTCTATCTCCACGTTCTGGACCGCAGCAAGGTCACCACTGGGCCGCTGATCACCGACGTGCGCAGCGTCTATTATGGCCAGCCCGAATATTATGAGGTCAACGGCGGGACTGGTGCGCAGGTACGCGTGCACCCCAGCCGCATGGTGCGCTTCATCGGCGCTCCTGTCATGGATGATCGGTTCTCGACCCCCGCGGATAACTGGGGCGATTCCATCCTTCAGGTGGTTGGGGATGCCATTATCAATGCAGGTTCCGCACAGGCCCATGTCGCCGCGCTGATCCCGGAGGCCAAGGCCGACGTCATCTACATTCCGGGGCTGTCAAAGGCACTGGCCACGGCTGCCGGCACCAAGTCGGTTACGGATCGCTTCACCTACGCCAATACGATCAAGTCCATGTTCAACATGGTGCTGCTCGAGGGCAATGGTGCGAACGGCGATACGGCGCTGGGCGAGAAGTGGGAGCAGAAGCAGATCAATTTCGCACAGCTCCCCGAGCTGATGCAGAAGTATCTTGAGATCGCCTCTGGTGCCGCCGATATCCCGGTGTCTCGTCTGCTCATGCAGGCCCCCAGCGGGCTCGGCAGCAACGGTGATACCGCGCTCAAGAACTATTACGACAACATCGCTGCCCGGCAGCGCACAGAACTGACGCCGGCCATGAACCGCCTGGACGAGGTGATTGTTCGTTCCGCGCTTGGTGACCGAGACCCTTCGATCTATAGCCGCTGGGCGCCGCTCTATACCCTCTCCGAAAAGGAGAAGGCTGAAACCTTCAAGATGAAGGCCGACGCTGCCCGAGTCATTGCTGGCAATGGCGGCACCAGCGAGCCGCTGATGCCCATTGAGGCGCTGTCCGACGCTCTGGTCAACGAACTGATCGAAGACGGCTCCTTGAGTGGCCTGGAGGCCGCAATCGAGGAATACGGCAAGCTCTCGGAACAGGAAGAGGACCCGGCCGACGAAACGGCCGCCCTTGGTGTCGCTGCCAATGCCAACGATCCCGCCGAACAGCAGCGCCAGCGCCTTGCCGCGAACGATGCTGCCCCGCGCTCGCTGTATATCCAGCGGAAGGTCAAGAACGCTGCAGAGATCATCCGGTGGGCCAAGTCGCAAGGCTTTGAAACCACGCTTCCGGCCGATGAACTGCATGTCACCATCGCATACAGCCGCACTCCGATCGATTGGATGCGCGTCGGGGAATCGTGGGCGCCAGAACTGAAGGTTGGTCCCGGCGGCCCGCGCCTGATGGAGCAGTTCGGTGAAGCAACCGTGCTGCTGTTCACTGCCAACGAACTGCGCTGGCGCCATGAGGGCGTGATCGAGGCAGGCGGGTCTTGGGATCACCCCGAGTACCAGCCGCACATCACCATCAGCTATGGCTTCAAGGGCGACCTGTCCAAGGTGGAGCCATACCAGGGCGAGATCGTGCTGGGACCGGAGCTATTTGCCGAGGTCAAAGAGGATTGGGCCGAAGGGCTCACCGAGGAATAATCCATGCAATTCATCGATCGGATGACGATGGACGGCGCGCTGCGTCGGACAGCGGATGGCTATGCCGTAGTATCGGCGCGCGTGGCTCGTGGCGGCAATGTGCAAGCCTACCTTGGGTCAGAGCTTGGCATCACCGACAAGGCCGTGGTGCGCGTCTACAGGCCCGAGAGTGAGGTCTTCAAGAAGGACGCCATCGGCTCATATGCCGGCGTGCCCATCACCATTGGTCACCCCTCGGTCAAGGTCACGGCCGATACCTGGAAAGACCTTGCCGTTGGTGAGGTTGGCGATGAGGTGATGCGCGACGGTGAGTTCGTCCGGGTCCCTATGATGCTCCGTGATGCCACAGGCATCCAGACGGTCGAATCCGGCGCCGCTGTCGAACTGTCCATGGGCTACGACGCCAATGTGACCTTGGGCGACGGCATCAGCCCCACGGGCGAGGCGTACGACGCCATCATGTCCGACTTCAAAATGAACCACGTCGCGATTGTCGAGAAGGCACGCGGCGGGGACCAGCTTCGCATCGGTGACGGTGCGTATTCCTGGGGCGCTGCCCCGATCACTGACGCAACCCCTGAAAAGGACAAACCCATGAACAAGACGGTCATCGTCGATGGCATCCCGGTCGAGACGACCGATCAGGGTGCTGTCGTAATCGATACCCTGCAGAAGCGCATTGCTGATGCAGCCAAGAAGGCCTCGGAAACCGAGACCGCCCACATCGCTGCCATTGCCGATAAGGATAAGTCTCTTGCCGCCAAGGATGCCGAGATCGACGCCCTCAAGGGCAAGGTTCTCGATGCCGCTGCGATCGACAAGCTCGTCGCATCGCGCGCCGACCTGATCGGCAAGGCCAAGGTGCTCGCCAAGGACGTCAAGACCGACGGTCTGTCTGATGCCGATATCAAGAAGGCCGTGGTGGTTGCCGTTGTCGGTGATGCCGCCAAGGACAAGCCCGAGGCCTATATCGACGCCCGCTTCGAAATCCTCGTCGAGGATGCCGTGAAGAAGGCCGGCGATAAGGACCCCTTCCGCGATGCCGTCACCGATGGGCTCACGCCCACCAATGACGATCTCAAGCCCGTCAACGACGCTCGCGCTGCGATGCTGCAGGACCTTCAGTCCGGTGGCGTCAAGGCCACGGCGTAACCAGGAGCAGCCACCATGGCACCCTATCAGACCACTTACGGCAATGCTCCGGCGAAGGGCCTTCCCGGCCAGATCGCCAATGAGGAGAAGTGCAACAAGGTTTCCCGCACCGTCGAATCGGCTGCGGGTATTGCCTTCGGCCAGCCCGCATTTCGCGGCTCTGGCGATCACGGCGTCGTTGCCGGCGGCACGTTCGCGGCCACTGGTGCCGGTTCTGAGGCTGCGGGCAACGTTGGCACGGGCGTTATCACCGATACCCCGACCATCTCGGCAGGCGCCAAGCACGGCCGCTACAAGGCCGTGCTGATCGCGACCAGCGCAACCGCGCCCTATATCGTCTATGACCCAGACGGTATCGTGGTCGGTGATGGCGTGGTCGCCTCTGCCAACACGTCTATTCCTGGCATCGGAAGCTTCACGATCTCGAATGCCGGCACCATGACGGCAGGTGACACGTTCTATATCGACGTCACCTATACCGCCAATGCCGACTTCCTCGGCCTGGCCGTGCTCACCCCTGCCGTCCCGCCCGCCGCATCCGGCCAAGGCGCGGACGAATACCCCCAGTATTTCACCGGCGCCTTCATGACGATGGGCCAGATGTACGTCACGGCCGGCGATACCGTTGTCGACGGCGGCGATGTGTATTGGGACCCGTCCGATGGTCGCTACACCTCGACGGCGACGCATATCCGCATCCCCGATGCCACGTTCGACACTTCGGGGGCCGATGGCGACATCGTTGAAGTCTCCCTGAAGCTCCGCTGATCGCGAAAGGACCAGCAATCATGAACCAGATGATCCGCCAGCCCTTTGCCGATGCGCAGGCAGCGATGCCCTTCGTCATCGCGCAGGGTCGCAACATCGAGACCCGCATCTATCAGAAGCGGTATCCAACCTATAACTATGCCCAGGTCGTCCCTGTGGTTACCGAAGGCAACGCATGGGCGATCGGCACCACGTTCTTTACCGTGGACACTGCCGGCGAAGCCAAGTTCCTGTCCGGCGCCGGCACTGATATGCCGTTCAATGCTGCGACGAAGGACATGCAGAGCCATGACTTCGCGATGATCGGCTCCGGTTGGGAGTGGAACATCGAGGAGATCAACCAGGCAGCGCTTTACGGCCTCAACCTCAATGCCACCAAAGCAATGAGCGCGACCGACAAGGTTGAGCGCCTCCTGAACTCCATCGCCTTCATCGGCTCTGCCGAGAAGAACTGGACCGGCTTCGCCAACAGCCCGGACGTGCCGCGCGCTGATGTTGCCACCCCGGGCACCTTCTGGGCGGCCAAGACGGTCGACCAGCTCCTGACTGACGTGAACGAGGTCCTGAGCCGCGTTCGCACCCAGACCAATGAAGTCGAGTGGGCAGACACCATCGCTCTGCCGCCCGATGCCTTCCGTGTCATCGCCACCAAGCGCCTCGGCGCTGGCGACGGGTTCATCACGGTTCTGGAATACCTCCGCCGCAACAACATTTACACGGCAGAGACCAATCAGCCCCTCAACATCATTCCGGTGCGCGAACTCGCCACTGCCTCCCAGGACGGCGGCGGTCGCATGGTCGCTTATCGCCGTGACGAGGAAGTCGTTCGCTTCCATCTTCCGATGCCCCGTACCGTGCTGCAGCCGCGCCAGAAGTCCATCATGGGCTTTGAAACTGGCATCATCGCCCGTACCGGCGGCACCGAATGGCGCCTGCCCAAGGCAGCGGCCTATGCCGACGAGGTTACTGCTCCACCGTCCTGATCGCAGTCCTGATTATGAGGGGGTCGCCAGCGGCCCCCTTTTGTATCTGGACCTGAAAGGAGTCTCCCCATGAAGGCGAGCATCACGAATAACTCCCGCGCCCTACAGGGGGTGCATTCTGTGGCCGGCCTGGTGTTTATCGAACCCAAGGCAACACTCTCTATCGACGTGGCCGACGATTACGTCGAGCGCGTCAAGGCGTTACCTTTCCTCACCGTCGATGACGCGCTCGATCATGACGGAGATGGGAAAGCTGGCGGGGCGACCAATTCCGACCGCGAAGACCTCAAGGCCCAAGCCAAGGAACTCGGGATCGAGCATCCTCGCAACATCCCAACGGACAAGCTCAAGGAACTGATCGACGCCAAGCTGGCGTCCTGATCGGGTAGGAGACGGCAATGGCTGGCTACGGCACCGACGACGGCTTCAATAGCTGGCTCTCCGCAAATGGGTTTGCTCTCCCCGACAATCCGCCGTCTATCGCGGTACTTCGTGAGCGCGGCTCGAACTACATCGACGGCACCTATGGCGCTCGGTTCTCCGGCATCCCCACCGGTGGCTTTTCTCAGGAGCGGGCGTGGCCTCGGACCGGGGCTTGCGCATATGGGCAGCCGATTGGCGATGATGTGATCCCTGATGCCGTGGTCAAGGCGAGCTATGTGGCCGCTCTGGCAGACGCCAAGGCACCAGGATCGCTCTCGGTGACCTACACGCCTGGCACCACGAAGGTTCTGACGAAGGTCGACAAGATCGAGTGGGACGTCATTGGCGACGCCAGCGAGCCGGGTTCAATGATCCCGGTGCTATCTGCTGTCGAGGGCCTCTTGGCGCCGTTCCTGACGCCCGTAGGCGGGTTCCCCGCCATTCTGGTGGTGTAAATGCGCGCTTGGGTCTTCGATCAACTCATCGGCTTCGTCGTTGGCGGGGTCGTGGGCTTCATCCTCTCTGCAATGCTATTTTTCCCGGTAGGCTGAAATGGCTGAAGACTGGACAGGCATTGCCGCAGAAGTTCAAGACGCTCTCGCCTCCATTGGCGACGTCTCCCAGCCCAACGGCTATCCGGCCACGATCCGGCGCGTCGTTCCCGGCACGCCAGACCCATCGACACCATGGATTCCCGGCGATCCGGTCATCACCTACTTCCCCGTCATTGCCCTGCAGTCCGACAAGGAACTGCGGGACATCAACGGCACGCTGATCGGTATGACCAAGCGTACCGTGACGATCTCGGGCGCTGCGGGCATTGCTCCGACCGATGACGACACGATCCTCTTGGGCGAGGCCCTGACGTTCGTGGATGAAGCCGATGATGCCACCCATGCTTGGGAAGAGATCATGGCCGTGAGGCCATTGGCTCCGGCTGGTGTCGCAGTGCTGTACGATCTGGACCTTGCGATCTGATGCCCACCAACCGCTCCACATTCGAACAGTTGCTGGACGCCTGGGAGCCACGCGTCCGTGACGCCTTTCTTGGTGCCATCTCTGAGATCAAGAGCCAGGTGGTGCTGAAACGCTTTGTCGAGCGTCTGGAGCGCGGTGACGTGGCGGGCGCTATCGAGGTATTGCAGATTGATGCCGAGGCTTTCGGGCGGCTCGAAATCGAGATCGCCAATGCCTACAATGCCGGCGGTATCGACATGGCCTCTGGCCTTGTCCTGCGCGATCCCAATGGCAGCCGCATCGCTTTCCGCTTCGGGGTTCGCAATCCGGAGGCCGAAGCATGGCTTCGGGACCACAGCGCCCAGCTTGTGACGCGCATCGTGGACGACCAGCGCGAAGCCATCCGCACGGCGCTGACCGAAGGGCTTGCCCAAGGTAACAATCCACGCACAACGGCGCTCGACATCGTCGGCCGCACCTCGCGCGCTACCGGCAATCGGACAGGCGGGTTGATCGGACTCACCGCGCCTCAGGAGCGGTTTGTCTCCGCCGCGCGACAGGAACTGCTCAGCGGCGAGCCCGATCAGTTGAGGCATTACCTGACGAGAGAACGCAGAGACAAGCGCTTCGATGCCGCTATCCGCAAGGCAATCGCAGAGGGTAAGGCGCCAGATAAGGAGATGGTCAATCGCATCGCTGGAAGGTACGCCGACCGCCTGCTGGCTCTCCGCGGCGAGATGCTGAGCCGGACTGAAACCATGACCGCCCTGAGCAAGTCGCGAGACGATGCGATGAAGCAGGCCATTCTGTCTGGCAAGGTGGACCCGATGTTCATCACGAAGCGCTGGCGCTCTGCCGGCGATAATCGTGTGAGGCACACCCATCGGGCGCTGAACAATGAAGAGGTGGGTTTCTATCAGTCGTTCCAGAGCCCGTCAGGCGCCACTCTTCGCTTTCCCGGCGATCCTGAGGCGCCGATCAGCGAAACGTCTGGCTGCCGCTGCGCAGTGGAATATCGCATCGACTACACCGCCCAGTTCTTGGCACGGCGCGCGGCATGACCACTTTCGAGGCCCAGGTGGGCGAATGGGCACGCAAGGTGGAAGGTGCGTTCGATCTGCTGTTTCAGGAAGCGGCGCAAGAGCTTGTTTCCGAACTCAATTCGCTGGTGCCGATCGATATTGGCTTCCTAAAGAACAGCCTTCGTGCGTCCCCGACCGAAATGCCCTTGCTTACCCGAGAGGGTGATGGCACGGCCGGGACAGACCCTTCTGCCGAAATCGTGCTGGTCATAGCCGGCGCCGAAGCAGGCGATGTGCTCTATCTGGGCTACACGGCCAACTATGCGGCCCATGTCCACTACGGTGCAAATGGGCGACCGGGCAGGCCGTGGGTCTCCATGGTCGCTCAGCGATGGGAGCAGATCGTCGCCACCAAAGCGGCAGAGGTCAGGTCTCGGTTGGGTCTTTAATCCTGCCAGCGGCCCTCTCTGAGGCCGTGAGATGCCCAAGCTGCATCAATCGGAGTGATCGCCGCGCCGTCTCGAGCGTGGTGTTGCCGTGAATAGTTTCACCCGGCTCATTGCCCAATGCCTCTAAGGCCGCGTGCAAGCGGTCGTGAACGGCATTGTCGTTGAGCGGTTTATCGGCCATTGGCCAGAGGTATCGCACAATGGCCAATACCGTGGAAGGTGCTATCGAACAGGTGCTGCTGGCGCGGCTCGCCGCCCTGGTGCTGTCTCCGGTCCATCCCGTGGCTTGGCCGAACAACAACTTCAGCAAGCCGGCGGACAATCGCTACATCGAGGCCCGGTTCGTCCCGAACGCTGCCAACCGCGTGTTGATTGATAGCGACGGCCCGCATCAGCGCATCGGCTTCCTGCAGGTCAATGTACGCGACGCCCTGAATAAGGGGCCCCGCATCACGGATATCGCAGGGGCGGTCGCGGAGCACTTCCCGGCCGACCTGCGACTTCATCACGCCATCGGCTTGTCTGTCCGCATCGCCTCGGCGCCGGACGTCGGATCCGCACTGATCGAGACGACATCTCCGGGCATTCTCGTGCCCATCCTTGTGCCCTGGGAATGCTGGGCCTGATTTCTCAAACATAGGAGGCCGTAATGGCGACCCTCTACCCTGTCTCGGGCTGCAAATACTATATCGGCGCCGCCATCGAGCTGCCCGACACCGATGTTGATGTTTCCGACTTCGCTGCGGTGTCTTGGACCGAAGTGAAATCGTGGATGGAGGCGGGCGCGCTTGGTGATGCCGCCGCGCTGATCACCACGCCGCTTATCGATCGCGGACGTGACGTGAAGCAGAAGGGCACCCGCAATGCGCCGTCCCGTCAAGACAACTTCGCCGTTGTCGCCAGCGATGCCGGACAGCTCGCTCTGATCGCTGCCGAGGCCACGAACCAGAACTATCCGTTCAAGGTCTTGCTGAACGACGCACCGGCTCCCAAGAGCGCCACCGTCACCATTTCGGTCGCATCGCCCGGTGTTATCTCTTGGGCTGCGCATGGCCTGGCTGTTGATGTGGCTGTGGTGTTCACCACGACCGGCGCGCTGCCAACGGGCCTCACAGCCGGCACGACCTACTACGTCAAGGAAGTGCTTTCCGCCGGCACCTTCACCGTCGCGGCAACCAAGGGCGGCACGGTCATCAGCACCTCGTCCACACAGAGCGGCACCCACACCGCGACCACCGAGCCGACCCCATCCGAGCGCTATTTCATTGGCCTCGTTACGGCCGCCACGGAAGCCTTCGGCGGCCCGAACAATGTGCGCCAGCTCCAGGCCACCATCGAAGTCAACACGAACACCGTGCGCGTAGCGCCGCTGGGATAATCAGGCATGGAAATCTCTGGTCTCGTTCAGAACGAGGAACTGTTCAAGCTCGATGTCGAGCATCCCAAGACGGGCAAGCCGGTCGGCATCACCATCATGGTGCGGTCGGCTGGATCTGATGCCGCCATGGCCGTGGTGCGCGAGCAGACCGACGACCTTCTGTCACGGCAGCAGCGCCGGAAACTGATCGGCGCCGATATGGTGGAGGAAAACGAGCTCGACATGGCCGTCTCGTATGTCGCGTCGTGGGACTGGGGACTCGACGCCAACGGCAAGCCCAATACCTACGAAAATAAGGTGCCCGGCAACGACCCGAAAACCATCAAAGCCATCTTTAAGAAAGAAGGCTGGATCTATGCCCAGGTGGTGGGGGCTGCTCGCGACATCGCAAATTTTACGAAGGCCTAGCCGAGGAACTGGCGCAGGCCGCCCGATCCGCGGTGAATACCCCGACATTCGATCTGTCGCTGTCCCCAGCGGCGGAACACCTCTGGCACTGGTTCTGCGAGCTTCACCAAGGCCGTCAGGAAGGCATGGGCGGTTATCTGCCACTTGGATGGGCCGACATGGCCCACTGGGCTCAAATGACCGCCACGCGCGTCCGCTCGCAGGAGTGGCGCATCCTTCGGACCATGGACGTTGCCTATCTCGATGCCTGCCGTGAAGCGGCGAAGCGAGAGCAGCAGACCAGCCAATCCCCGCACATCGTCTCCGAACGGCCCATGACGGCCGAACTGTTCGACGCCATTTTTGTTTGAGGTATCACCATGGTCGATGTTGCTCGCCTCGGCTTGGCCGTGGATTCCACTCAGGTCGAGAAGGGCACTGTTTCCCTTCACCAGTTGACCGGCGCCGCAGGACAGGCCTCAGCGGCTGCCCGGCAGCTTGCCGGCGCTTCTCAGGTAGAAGCGGCTGGTCAGAAGGCGGCGACGGCAGCGACGGCCGCCCACACCGCTGCAATCCAAGCCAACAATGCCGCCATGCGTATGGGAACGCAGGTTCGCACGAACATGATCTACCAGTTGAACGATATCGGCGTGTCTCTGGCGTCAGGCATGTCGCCGCTTATCGTGGCGGTGCAGCAGGTGCCGCAGATGCTGCAGTTCGGCCTGAAGCCAGCTCTCGACAGTCTGATGGGTATAGGGAAAAGCCTTGTAACGACTTTCGGGCCCGTCACACTGGCGATTGGAGCGGCCGCTGCGGCGGTTGCTGGCCTGACCTACGAGATCAACAAGACTGCCGAAGTTCAGGTCGGTTTTTTTGATGTCGTCCAGGCTGGATGGTCGCTCCTCGCCGAGCAGATCGGAAATGTCCTTTCGCCGGTATGGGATGCGATCGTAGGCGGGCTGCAATGGGTGTGGGACCAGATGGCCCCGATCCTCAAGAACATCGGCAACGGTATCATCGCACCATTCGCCTTTGGCGTCAGTGCCATCGGCACTCTCTGGAACCGGCTACCGGCGGCGATTGGTGACGCCACGATCACCACTGCGAACGTCGTGGTGAAGGGCGTCGAGTGGTCGATCAACAAGGCTGCAGAACTGCTCGACGGCCTGATCGCCAAGGCCAACGAAGGGCTGGGGCAATTCGGCGTGGCGATCCCCACCTTGGGTCGTGTCAGCTTCGCGGGCGCAGCCAACCCCTATGCGGGCTCGCTCGGACAACTCGGCGGCGATCTTAACCAGAACAACACCGACGCCTATACCACCGACTATATGGGCAACATGTTCGGCGCCATCTCCGGACGGGCGCAGGAAATTGCAAATGCCCGAAAAGAAATGGACGAACTCGGCGGGTCTGCGAAGGCGGCAAACGACAATGTCAAAGCCCTAGATGATACCTCCAAGTCTCTTGCCGAGACCTGGGGCGGCACGCTGAAGTCGGCATGGTCGGGGTTCTGGTCAGGCTTCAGCAGTGGACTGAAGGAGGGCAAGAGCGGTTGGGAAGCACTCGGCGGCGCCGCAATGAATGCGCTCGACAAGCTCACCTCTAAAGCCCTTGATATGGCCTCCAACGGCATTTGGGACTTGCTTATGGGGGCCTTCAGCGGCTTCGGCATGAGTAGCGGCCTTCGCGGAACCAGCTCGATCACGGGCAGCAGCGGCGGCTTTTTCCCCGGCTTCGCCAGCGGCACCAACTATGCCCCGGGTGGGCTGGCCTGGGTCGGCGAACAGGGGCCCGAGCTTGTCAATTTGCCGCGCGGTTCTCAGGTCATTCCAAATGGGCCTTCCATGGCGCTGGCGGCAAACCAGAACGCGCCATCGGTCGTGCGCATCGAGCTTGGTCCGGACCTCGAGGGTAGGGTGCTTACCCAGGCGGCCGGCCAAACTGTGCAGATCGTTCAGGCCTCCGAGCCGAGCACGGTCCAGAAGTCGACCGCATCGGCAGGCAAGGCTCTGGCGAGCGGTGATTACCGGCGCGGCATGGCCAGCTATGGCCTCCAACAGCAGGCACAGAGGCGGTAATGGCCGATATCGACTATCCCGTCTCTCTGCCTCCGCCGATGGGCGGCACGTTCGAAGAGGGCGACATTCCGTCGTGGGTCGAGGATCGAGGTGAGGTAGGGGCGCCCGATCGGCGCAATCGGTTCACTCGGTCCCTCTCCAACTTCTCGTACACGCTGCGGATGACGCATGTGCAGAAGGAGGCGCTGAACCAGTTTTACGCCGTAGACCTCGTGCGCGGCGTGAAGCAGTTCAATTGGACCCACCCAACGACCGGTGAGACCTACGAAGTGCAGTTCGCCGGCAAACCTCGCCCGCGGCACCTCACCGCCGACCTTTGGGAAGCCGACGTTTCGCTGCAGGAGGTCTGATGCCAACCCCATCAACCGACCAGCGCCATACGCTCAATCGGCGCCCTCTTGTCAGTCCGCACATCATCCTTCTTGAATTCCAGGAGGACGGTAAGTCTCTAGTCCATCGGGCAGCGATCAACACCGAAAACGTCATATGGCAGGGCGAGACCTACACGCGCGCTGCCATCACGATCGAGCTGCCGGAAACCCGCGACGGGGAGACTCGGGCCCGCGGGACGATTTCAAATGTTGACCGGTTCTTCAGCCGAGCCATGGATAGCGCTCGCCAGCGGGTGAATTGTCGCCTGCTGCTGATCAATGCCGATGCGCTCGATGCTCCGCCGCTGATCGACACAATGAACCTGTTGGTGATCCCGAATGCTTCGGGTCGGTCGGAGAGCATCAGTTTTGAACTGGCGCCACGGGCAGGGCTTCTTGAGCCGGTGCCGTTTAAGCAGACGACAAAGCAGGATTTTCCGGGGATTTGGCTTGGGTAGTGCGGCGCAGAAGCGCTAGAATGCACAGCAGCAAAAAGGATGCAGAAATGACCAAAACCGATTGGCACGCCATGGACAGCGCGCCAAAAGACCGTCCAGTAATGACGTATGTTCCTGGCGGGATGTGGTCCGGGGGTAACCCCTACCTGATGGCCGAATGGAGTGAAGATATGGGTGTTTGGCTGACATGTGACGACACTGCCGCCGTTGAACCTACCCACTGGTGTGAAATGACGCCACCAGAGGGCGCGGAGCCGGTCATCGACTAAGCCAAACCTCAATTCGTTTCTCTCTCGACCCCGCTTCGGCGGGGTTTTTCTTTGGGCCCTGCAATGCAGCCATCTGATGTCATCCCCAGACTTCTGGCAGTGCCCCATGCTCCGGGTGAGGGCGCTTGGCCCGGTGCTGACTGCTGGGGCGTGGTGGAACTCTGGTACCGCCATGTTCTCGGCATCGAACTCGCTGACCGCGCCGACCGACCGCCGGGCGGCGACAGCGTGCAGGCCTGGGCGAGTGAAGGGCAGGGGTGGCAGTCCATCCCGACGCCGGAAGATCATTGCCTCGTCCTGATGCGCGCCGGCCGCCTTTCAGCTGGGCATGTCGGCGTTTTCTACAATGGCCGGGTGCTGCACTCCGCCAAGTCTCACGGCTGTGTCTATCAGCTTCTTTCCGACCGGATGATCCGGGCCTCCATCACTGGATTTCTTCGCAAGTCATGACCATTCAGACCCTGCACAAGGCGCACGGCGTCGGGCTTCCGCCCCAGACGCTGACGGTGGCCTATGGCCTCACCGTCGAGGAAATCGCGGCCCAGACCCATGCCTCCGACGTTGGCCTCCGCTCGTGGGTCCGTGCTCCGAAAGGTGCTGATGTCGAGTGGATCGAACTGCCGCGCGATATGTGGCGCCATGTCAGACCCCGCGTCGATGATGCCTTGCTCTTCGGCTATCGCCCGCATGATTTCGTGCGCGACCTGTTCGCGGTCGCCGCCGCCGTGCTGGTTGCTGTTGCTGCGCCGTTCCTGACGCCATTCATCGGCGCGCCGCTGGCCTATCTCGTTGCCGGCGCACTGGGCATCGGCGCGCAGCTTGCCCTCAATGCGCTGTTCCCCGCGCAACAGGCAGCTGCGCCCGCTCTCACTTCGGTGCCGGCCGAGCGCGCCCGCCAGTTTGCCGATGTGCAAAGCGGCAGCAACTTGTTGGCCAAGGAATCGTATCTGCCGCTCGTCGTGGGTACGCGCCGCATAGCCCCGCCCGAAATCGCCAATCCTCACTACCTGCTCGACCAGGGCATTCAGACGATCCAGCGCATCTTCGCCCTCGATGGCCATCACCTCATCGACGCGGTTCAGGTCGATGGCGCACCGGTCGGTGACTTCGCCAGTATCACGACGCAGATCAGGGACGGGCAGGAGGCGAGCCCGGTCACGACCTTTGTGACGAAAGTGACCAAGGCGACCAGCGTCGGCGAAACCCTTTCGACTTTCACGCTGGAGGGTACCGAACTGGTTGACCAGGAGGTGCCGGCCAACTCGGAGCCGCAGGCCGTACGGTTCACGACCGCCTATGACGAGCAGATGGAGGAGATCAATATCCGCCTCCAGCTCGACAGCTTCATCCGGTCGGACGAGGCTGGAACGCCAGTACGGCTGCCGATCCGCCTGCGCTTCCGGCCGAAGGGTAGCGAGGGCTCGTGGTTCAACTTGCCCGAGATCCATTTCGTTGGCCGTGACGTCTCGACATCCCTCAAGGAAATCCGACTTCGCTGGGACAATGCTTTTGGCGAAGACGGCGCCGGCGGGGCCATTCAGGTCGAGTTCTTCCAGCGCGTTCCGCCTGCCAGCATGCATATTTCGACGGGCGTGTCGGGCGACCAGTGGAATGCTCATTCGTGGTTCGTTGCCGGCGCAGGCTTGCGCGATGCCGCCAATATCCAGGGCCGGCGCTACAGTGTCCGTGTGACGCTCGACCCGGCTGTTTTCGCCAAGCAGGAATACGAGTGGGAGATCGTGCGCGGCGCGGCGCTTGCCCAGGCCCGCCTATCGACTTCGGACTACACGATTGACGGAGCTGTCTATCCGCTGTTCTGCGGCTTCTTCAGTGCCAAATGGTCGGTCCCCATCGATCAGGGGCCGTTCGTTGGGCGCGTGTCGGTTTCGATGGCTACTACGATCGTCAACCGCCAGCCCTGCCAGCGTCCGAACACTGCGCTCATGGCGCTGCGGGTCAAAGGTCAGTCGGTGCGCAACGTGACGATCGAGGCTTCGCGCTACGTGCACGACTGGGACGGCTCAGGCTGGAACACGTTGACCACGACCAAGAACCCGGCGGCCCATTATCGCCAGGTGCTGTTCGACTATCTCGTCTATCACGGCATCAGCACCGACCTGATCGTTGACGAGCAGTTCGTCGCCTGGCGAGCCGAATGCGCAGCGCGTGGCTATGAGGTGTCCGGGGTCTTTGCCGGTTCGTCTGTACGCGAGGTTCTCGATGCGATCGCGACGGCTGGATTCGCCCGCTCGCGCTTCTCAGATGGCTTTGGCATCGACTGGTTCCGCGACAGGTCCTCTGATCTGCCGGTCATGATCTTCTCGCCCCGCAACGCTTCGATCTCGGTCGAGTGGGTCATGGGCGAGCGGGCCATCGGTATCAGGGGCACATTCCAGAACGAGCTGCGCGACTATGTCGACGACGAACTTCAGGTCAACAACCCGTTCTACACCAACTTCACGGGCTATGAGGTGCGGGCCTATGACAGCATCACCAAGCCCGTCCTGATCCAGCGGCGTGCGCTCTTCGACATGCTGCAAGCCCACTATCAAGGGCGGCGGGCGTGGATCGTCGAGGCATCGATTGAAGGGCTCGTCTGTGACCGCGGCGACCTGGTGAGCATCGTCACCGACTTGCTCGACGACGCGCATACGGGCGCCCGCATTCGCAAGGTCTTTGACAGCACCACGTTTTCCTACGACCAGGAAGTGCCGACCGAGAGCACCGAGAGCGTGTTCGACGTCGACAACATATTCGACCCGGCAAACCTGTTCCTGGTTGGTGAGCAGTCCGTCGTCATCGTGACGACGCCCAACGGGACCGAAATGCGGACGATTGTCGCGGCGGAGCCGCAGGCGGAGGGCTGGATGATCCGCGTCGATCAGCCGTTCTCGTCCGAGGAACTCGAAGGCGCTCACTTCGTGCTGGGGCCGCTCAGCCGCTTCACCCATCGGTGCATCGTTTCGGACGTGACGCGCATGGCGGAGGAGCGGGCTCGCCTGGTCCTCGTTGATGAAGCCCCAGAAATCTACGCAACACTGCAAGAGAGGTTTGCCTGATGGTCTCGCGCGATATTGGCGACATTTCCACTAATCCGGGCGGCAAATCCGGCGCTGACTGGACCACCGGCACGCGCGACAGCCTTGCGGCGCTCTGGGCGCTCAATGGCGGCATGTTGCTGTCCGTCACTGGCGTGAACACGATACTGGCGGCTGTCGCCGTCCCTGATGGCTTTTCTGCCTATTCGGATGGCTTGCGCTGCATCTTCGAGGCCGCAGCGACCAATACGGGCACGGCGACGATCAACATCTCGGGCGTCGGCGCCAAGGCCATCCGTGATCCTGATGGCGCGGTTCTGGCGTCCGGCGCCATCGTGGCGGGCCGTATCACTGAAATCGTCTTCGTGGCCAGTGATGATTCCTTCCGGCTGGTCACCTCGGGCGGCACGACGAACGTGACCGTGCAGGGCGGCATCATGGTGCAGAGGTCAACGCCGACCCGCTTGGCTGCGGCGGCCGGGCCTGCAACTGCCGTCACGGCGATCGTGTCGCAGTCGTTTCAGTGCATCTACCCCGACAGCCGCGTGATCATCGAAGGTTCAATCGGTCGTGTCATTGGCGCTGGCTCGGCCGACGACGATGGCGTCGTCATAGGGCTCTACGTCGACAGCGTCCTGACGCAGAGCTTCACCGACCATTGCCAGCCAAACTCGCAGGTCAACACGCCGTTCTATTTCTCGCATCTGCCGGGGAACATCGACTCGCACACTTATGAAATCCGGGTGTCGAGCACGCTCGCGGCGACTTACCCTAAGGGGTCGAACGTCATCTGGCTCTCTGAAATCAGCCAGAACGCTTAGGGGCGGCGAATGAACTACAATCCGAGGATCTACATCCGGGACTATGGCGCCCCGACGAGGCGGCTGCTTGCCTTAGGTCAGGGTTATGAGTTCGATTTCTCGGACATCGATCTGCGGCGCAGCCTGATCATGCATGCCGAGAACCCTGTCGTGGGCGAGGAATTTCTGCTGCTCGACGGCGACATGCAGTCCGGGACCGACCTGCTCGACATGTCGGGGTCCGGCAACGATCTGCTGGTTCTCAGCAACCCGGTTCTAATGAGGTTCTTCGGCAGCGACGTTGCTTTGCAATACAGCAATATCTCCGGTTTCCCGTCCTGGTCGTACGAACTGGTGGTCAACGATGCGGACCTTCGCCGCAGCCTCTTCATTCGGGTGGATGAGGACGCACTCGTCGTCACGCCGAACGATGTCGGACTCATTCGCAGCCTCCTCATGGCGGCCGACACGGCAAGCTATGCTTTCACTGGAAACGCCGCGAATTTCACGACCGGCAAGATCATCACGGCCGACGCTGCAACGTACGCGATGACGGCCCCCGACGCCGCATTGCTGCGGCAGTTGCCCATGGCGGCCGCGGTAGCGTCCTTCGCCTGGTCTGGCACGGATGCCACCCTCACACGGTCGCTTGTCCTCTCGGCCGATGCCGCGACCTACACGGCAACCTTCAACGCCGCCCTTCTGAGCCTCGACAATATCGAAGCGCTCTCGGGCGATGCATCGAGCGGTAGCGACCTTTCCCTCCTGTCTGGTGATGCCCAGTCCGGAACCGACTTCCTTCTCTTCAGCCAGTAAACGGAGTGCCCGATGGCAACCTTCAATAAATTCCAGGACTTCGTTGAGCAGGTGCTCAAGGGCGTCCACAACTTCTCCAGCCACACCTTCAAGGTGGCGCTGTCCAATACGGCGCCGGTGAACACAAACACCATCCTCGCCAACATTACCCAGATCTCCGCGACGGGCGGCTACACGGCTGGAGGCTACGCCCTCGACAGCGTCACGTTGACCGAAAGCGGCGGCACGGCGAAGGTGACTATCGCCGACGAGACCATCACCGCCACGGGCGGCTCTGTCGGCCCCTTCCGTTACCTGGTCATCTACAACGACAGCGCGACTTCGCCGGCAGATGCGCTGATCGGTTGGTACGACTACGGCTCCGCCCTGACCTTGGCCAGCGGTGAAAGCTTGACCATCGACTTCGATGGCACCAACGGCGTCTTCACGCTCACCTGATCTCGCCTAACGCTGAAGCTCTTACGCCCGCCCCGAGTCATCGGAGGCGGTTTTTTCATGCCTGAAAGGATGCCTCGATGGCCAACAAGACAATCGGCGAGCTGACCGCCGGCACGGCCCCGGCTGGTAGCGAACTGCTCCATGGCGTGCAAGCCGGCAACAGCCGTAAATTCACCGTCGATCAGATCCGAGGGTGGGCGAGTGGTGTCATTGCTGCACTAGCGGAAGGCGATCTGCTCTACGTAAATGCGAGCAAAGAGATAGTCAGGCTCGCAAAGGGCACGGCTGGGCAAATGCTCCGACAGAATGCAGCGCTGACTGCGCCGGAGTGGGTTACCCTGCCGTTCACAAAGGAGTACACCAGCGGCGAACAAACCATCACCGCGGGCTCGCCTGTGACACTGGCTCATGGTCTCGGTGTCGCTCCGAAGCTGATCACCGCGGAGATTGTCTGCAAGACCGCTGAGCTGGGCTACTCGGTAGGAGATGTCGTAGGCGTTAACATTGGACAGAACTCGAGTTCCGTCCTCGACGCTTATGGGATGTCAGTGAGACGTGACGCCACTAATGTTAGTGTTCTATACGGCGTGGACGCTGGCGTTTTTATCGTCATACGCCTCGACAACGCGCAAGCTGCGGCGATCACGGCCAGCCGTTGGAGACTGATTGTTCGCGCTTGGGCTTGACGACCGACTTTATTCGGCGGCGCCAACGATACCTGAGCGCCGCCGGACGAATATCGCGGGCGTCTTAAGCATCGTTCTGTGCAGCGCTTGGCCAATTGGCGTAATCGCCATGCCGGCCAACACGCTAATCGCGACAATCGTCGGACCGTTCAACTGAGGTGCGCCTGGCTCTAGGAACGCCAATACAACCACGATGTGAACGAGGTAGATTGGGTAAGAAAATTCCCCGACCGCGCGATCGAATTTCACATCCTTGGTCGCGGCAAAAATGAAGGGGAGCGCACATGCGGCCGACAAATAGAAGATCAGTCCATATTTGCTGAATGGTACGGCCTGGGAGATGGGTGCGTACCGGCCGATCCAGACCATCAAAGCGATTAGCCAAATTAGACCTGCCCACCCCAAGGCGGGTGTCAATCGCCAGCATCGTACTTGGCGGTAGGTATAGTACCCCCCGACGCCGATGATGAAGAAGATCAGCTCGCTAGGAAAGAAGCGATAGCTCCACGGATCGCCAGCGCCGAAGAATTGGTATGTGAAATATCGAGATATCACCGATAACGCTGCCAGCCCGAGAAGCGCACCGGGGCGACGCACCACGAATGGGGCGATGAGATAAAAGGCCATCTCGAGAGGCAACGACCACGCGGGGATCAGATAGACCACTTCGTCAAAACGCGGAGCCTGCGTTGTAAAGCTGGAAGTAAATGCCAGGCCGTCCGGTGATGGGTAGGCGAAAAGTATCCAATCGGAGCCAACGATGAATAGGTTCGACATCACCGCCAATGTCTTGCTTGGAAGGTCCCAATCCCCCGTGAGTATGGCCGTAAAATGGTTCGTACCCGTGGCGCCTGCCACGAAAATGGCGACGGCGAGAGCCACGAAGTAGAACGAATAGAGCTTGCTGATGCGCGCCCAATAGAATGGGCCGGCGCGGTCGTATTTCTCGTTCAGCACAAGGGCCATGTAGAAGCCCGAGATCATGAAAAACACCTGAACGGCCTGCGGTCCGCCAATGAGCGCGTTCACGTACGGCATCTGCCCCACGTGCGCTATTACCACCGTAATCGCCAGAAACAGCCGAAGAATACCCATCCCCGATCCGATACATCGAATTCTCACTGGCCGCCAGATGAGATCACTTTCCATGCAATCCACGAGGCACACAGATTATGACGCTCCATTCGCCCGCGTTGCTCAAAAAGTCTGACCAGCCTTACCTGACCTTCAGGACATCGGAGAGCACCGCGCCTGTTGGTCCGGTCGAGGTTGAGTTATTCGAGTTCAAGGGGCGCCCTTGGACACTTACCGCTATCGCGCCCAGCGGCAACTATTCAGGCAAGTTCCGCATTGATGGCGGTCTTTACCGTCCGCTTGCCATCATAGATGCGCCCGACATGAAATATCCCTGCGTGCACGTCGAGGACGGAATTGTTTTCGTCTACGGGTCCAGCGAAGACCACAGCCGCATTTCGATGATGCGCAGTACCGATCTTGTGAACTGGACGGCGCCAGTTGTGGTTTTTACCGCGACGGCAGGGATGGGCTTTTACAATACGTCCGTTGCCAAGCACACGATGAGCGGCAAGTATCGGATGATGGTTGAGACAACTGACCCATCCTACCCGGCAAACCATTTCGTGGTTCATCTTCTTGGGGCCACGAACCCTGCCGAATGGACGATGCTGCCGCCCGTCTTCAAGAATGACAGCTATGTGAACTGCCCTGTCGTCCGCTATGTCGGTGACACCCTCTATATGCTCTACATGGCACTGCTAGAGGGCAACCATACCACCGTCGCGGCGCGCTCAATCGACCACGGCGTCACATGGTCGGTCGGTTTCGGCGCGGACGGCCAGACGGCGGCGCTTTTCCCTTCAGTGGGCGAAGGGAATAACAATTCCGACGCTACCATCTGCGAGTTCGGCGGAGAAACTTTCCTCATCTATGGCCGCGGCAATCAAGAGTCATGGCTGGAATGCACTAGTGCCGTCTATCCCGGCACCATGAAGCAGTTTTTCGAGCAGTTCTTCCCCGCATTCACGATCGGAAACCTGCTTCCAGCGATGACAGGCGACACGGTGTCCGGGGTCACGATATCGGCGAGCGGCATGCTTGCTACGACGGCATTCCACCCTTGGAAGGCGGCTGATCGGGCACCCTCAACCTTCTGGCATTCACCTAACGTAGATACTTTCCCTTGCTGGTGGAGGGTCGACTTTGAGACGCCCAAGTCGGTGGTGAGTTACTCCATTAAGTGCCGCGCTGGTTTCCCGGCACAGGGCCCGAAGAATTGCGTGCTCCAAGGATTTGACGGCGCCGCTTGGGTCACGCTCGATGCTCGAAGCGGCCAGACCTACCAAGACGGTGTGGCCAAGAAGTTCATCCTGGCGGGCGCTTCGGCACCTTGCACTGCATTCCGGCTAGTCATCGATAGCAATGTCGAAGGGTCGGTGAACGTCTCCATCGGCGAGATCGAGATTCACGGCTACTGAGAGAAAAGCCGCCCATCGTTCCTCTATTGGGATACGCGGCGGCTTTCACTTCTTCATCGCAATGATCGCCTGGCTGAATGAAACGAAAGAGCCCGGTTCGGGTGATGTCGCCATGAACAGGCTGAAAAGGCGCATTTGCAGATCGTCGATTTTGTGAGCCACGCCCATGATGCCTCCAAAATCCAACTTCCAATCGAACGGTTGATGTGGCGGCACCCAGTTGAACACGCCAACCGCCTCCGCACCTGCCGGCCCTGACCACTGATTATGGATTATCCGGTCCCGCTGAAATTGCAGGTCCTTTCCGGTTCGGAAGATCGACAGAAACTGTGCCCGGAACGGTTCTCGGATATGGGTCTCCGCAAGCTTTTCGCAGGTCTCGATCCTGCCCTTAACGCTCCTATCGGAGTTGAAGCGCAATAGGCCCTCCTGATCGTCGGCCAGCAGTGTCTGGCCGATGAGGGTTATTAGACCCTCGAACTGAGACCATTGAACCGCAACCATCCCAATCGCGATTAGCTGACGCTGTGACGGGGCGACTTGCGCTCTGAAGTTCTTTTTATAGTCGAGCATCCGGTGCGTTCCCCCTGCGCCAAAACAATCAGCCTGCCCACTATAGATCAACCGGCATCGCTTCTGCGGGGCCTTTTCTTTTCCAACATCACAGGAGGCCGATATGGCCAATGAACGCGGCTTTGACCGCGCGCTTCCGCACATCCTCATTCACGAGGGTGGCAAGGTCGATCACCCCAAGGATCCGGGCGGCCGCACCAATAAGGGCATCACTCAGCGCGTCTATACCGCCTGGCGTGCGAAGCAGAACCTGCCCAACCGCGACGTCTATCAAATCGACGACATGGAAGTCGCTGCTATCTACCGGTTCCAGTACTGGGACGCGGTGCAGGGCGACGCTATGCCCGAGGGCGTCGGCTATGTCGTTTTCGACGGTGCCGTGAACTCCGGGCCGAAGCAGGCGATCAAGTGGCTTCAGCGCGCGTTGGGCTCGCTCTACGCGGGGCACGTCGATGGCGTGATGGGCGCTCTGACCTTGCAGGCGGTTGCTGCGGTCAATGACATGGACGCCCTGATCGGTCGCATCATCGAGCGGCGCGAAGCTTTCCTGAAGGCGCTCAAGACCTGGCCGACTTTCGGGCGTGGCTGGTCGCGCCGCATCGGTCAGGTCAAGGCAACGGGGCAGGCATGGGCAACTGGCTCGGTCGGTCCTGAGCCCACGTTCGTCGGTGGCAACGAGAAGGGCACCATCGAGGATGCCCGCAAGGCCCCCGGCAAGGGCGTGGCCGATGCGGCGACTGGCGGCGGTATCGGTGCCGGCGGCATCGGCGGCGTCATCAACCAAGCCCAGGAACAGCTCACGCCGTATTCCTCGGCCGGCGGCTGGATCGAGAAGGTTGTGGTCGGGCTCATCATCCTCGGCGCCGTGCTGACCATCAGTGGCTTCGCCTATCGCTGGTATGCCAACCGGCAGAAGGCCAAGCTCGATGATGCCCTCGATCCTGATCCGGTGGCAGCATGATCGACTGGATCATTTCATTGGTGCCGTGGTGGGCTTGGCTCGCCATGGCAGTGACCGCAGTGGTGGTCGTGTGGCGGTTCTTCGGCTGGCAGGGTGCCTTGGCAGCGGCGGCGGCCTTTCTCGCTGCCCTGAGCTACGGCAAGGGCCGCGCCGAAGGCAAAGCAATCATCGAAGCAGAGCAGAAGGAGAAGCGCGATGCGCTCCAAGCTGAATACGATCGGATCGACGCTGGGCCTATTGATCCTGGCGGGGCTTATAACCGGCTGCGCGACAGGTCGCGTGGTCGGTAGCTGCCCAGTGCTGCCCCCGGCACCCGCGTCCGTCGTGGATGCCTTGCAAGCGGCTGGCGACAGTTCGGTCGATGCCTGGGCTGATCAGCTTGATCGTCACTACCAGAAGCTCGATGCCTGCCGTGGTGCGGCTCGATGATCTATCTCCGTTTCCGCGAGAAGATCCCGCTGCGCATCGCCGAGTGGCTCGGTGGTATCGGCATGCTGCTGATCGGGCTCTATCTGGTCATCTGGCCGACAGCGTTCTCAAGAACGGGTCTCTCCGGATTCGCGGCCATTGCCCCAGTTGGCATTTGGGTCGGGGCAAGCCTTTGCCTCGCTGCTGGACGGGTAGGGGCCCTGGTTCTTAACGGGCACAAGCCCGAAGTGTCCGCCCCGATCAGGTGCTTCGTTGCCATAATGGGTGTCGGGCTCTTCTCTTCGATCGCCGCCGGCTACGCCATGGCCACCAATGAGCATGGGCCGCCTTTGGGTATGATCCTGGCTCTGGTGCTGATGGCCGGCGACATATTCAATTCCGCCCGTGCCGGGATGGATAGCTACAACGCCATCAGGAGCCGGCCGTGGATTGGTTCACCACACTAGAAGCGCCTACGCAGGTTGCCATCATCGGTGTCGTCACGGCGGTCATTGCGGCCGTCGCCGGCGTGTCGGTGGCTATCGTCAACAACCGGAAAGCTGGGGGAGGCAAGGCAGAGATCGCAGCCATGACGATGGACGCTTCCTCGATCCGCCAGGCCTCGGCCGCCCTCGAAGCCTTGAACGTGACGTTCACCGAAACGAACAAGGTGGGTGGCGAACTCATCGAAAGTCTCGATGGCGCGGCCAAGGCCCTTGATCGCGTACGCGAAGAGCTGCGCATCACTCGAGAGATCAGTAGGCGATAGCTGCTGGAACCGATTCGCGGCCCGCGCTATTGTTCCGCCATGAACCAGAGCGCGCCATGGCGGCGCTGACGCCGCCACCCAGCACGAAGCGGAAATCCCGCAAGGACTCTGAATCTACCCTCATCATCCCGAAGTTTATCCCGACCATGCAGCCCACGCTGGTGGACGAGCCGCCCGCCGGCGGCCAGTGGCTGCATGAGATCAAATACGACGGCTATCGAACCCAGTTGGCTATTGGCGGCGGAGAGGTGAAAGCCTTCACCCGCAACGGCCACGACTGGACCGCGAAATATCCCGACATCGTTCAGGCCGGCGGCGGCATCGACTGCATGTCTGCGCTGATCGATGGCGAGGTTTGCGTTCAGGATGAGCATGGCGTCACGGACTTCGGGGCAGTGCGCAGCGCCATAACGAGTGAGCCTTGGCGGCTGGTGTTCTTCGCATTCGATCTGCTGCACCTCAACGGCGTCGACCTTCGGAGGGAGCCGCTGGAGGAGCGCCGCGCTCATCTCCGCTGGATCCTGGAAGGAAGCAGCACCAAACACATCCTCATCTCCGACGAATATGATGGCGAGGGCGCCGACTTCTTCAAGCTCGCCGACCAGATGGGCCTTGAGGGTATCGTCTCGAAGCGAAAGGGCAGCACCTACACTTCAGGTCTGACGCAGGCCTGGCTCAAGACCAAGTGCTGGCACACGGACACCTTCGACGTTATCGGCGTCGACAATGGCAGCGACGGTATTCCGTACGCGCTCCTTGCCGATGAAGCGGGCTATCGTGGTGCTGCCTTCATTTCCCTCCCGGCATCGCTCCGGGACGTCTTCTGGCGCTATGTGGAGGGCAGGGGTGTGGCGAAGGCCCCGATCATCGGCACCGGCCGGAGGAAGGCCACATGGCTCAGTCCTGGCCTGCGCGCCACGGTTCGCCACCTCAAGGGCAGTGACAAGCTTCGGCACGCGACCGTTCAGGCCATCGAGATCGAGAGGGACTAGCGGCGCTTGCGCCGTTCTTTCTCCTCCTTGTCGATCGCATCCAGTTTGACCTTCATCTCCTCATCAGCGATGCGCCTGTCGGCCAACATCTGCCTCAGGTAGGAGGCTTCCAGTTCGCCGTGCTCTGCCATGGTCTTGCGAAAGCTCTCGACCATGCCGGGGCCCCATCCCTGAAACTCAATCTCCTGCACCTTCGCGCGCAGATAGGCGCCATAGGACGCATATAGCTGGTCAACGGTGATGCGGGACATGTCTCGACTCTCGCAGAACAAAATGAGTACATAACACCTCAAGCGGAAGCTGGAAATGAGGTGCGAGCCATGTGGACAAAGGACTGGGATATCGAACTCGCGAACCGGACCAGGCTGGAGTTCGAAGCCGAGCAGAAGCGGAAGCACGCGGAAAAGCTCGCGAAGAACAAGGTCGATCGAGAGGCGAAGAGGCGTGCGGCCAAGATCAAGCCGCCCGAGGAATATCCTTGGATGAAGGACAAGCAGGGCGGCTAGAATAGGTCGGGCTGTGTGGGCGTCCTGTGGTCGTACCGCTTGCCAACGAGGCCAGACGGCATCTGATCGGCCAAGTCCTCGTGGAGCTGCGCCAGCACTTCTAGCCATGCGCTAAGCTTCGGCGGCGGCTCCACGAGTCCTTGCGAATAAGCCTCAACCAAACTGATGTCGCAGCCCAGCATCTCGGCCAAGGTCTCCTTGGACCAGTACAGGGACGTCAGGGCTTGATTGAAACGATCGGCTTTCACGGCCGCCTCCTGGGCTGGTATCGATCATGCCACTTTCCCAGAGACGATTCCATCTATGCCGACCAAGTACCAATCCGACAAAGGCGTGATATCGCCGGCCCAGACCGCCGAGCACAAATTCCCGATCTATTTCTGTGAGGGATGCGGTGCGCCGAATGCTGGCTTCGGTCGATCGCGTTCCGACGGCCGGCTCAGCTATTGCGGCTGGGAGAACGGCCGTGCGGTTTGTGTCGGTAAGGGCAGGGCGGAGGATAGCGGGAAAGTGCCGGCGGCAGCGAATCCGCCGTGGTGATCACCGTTCCTGCCCGAACAAGTCTCGAACGCATTTCAGAAAATTCCGAAGGCGCAGCAGATCGTTCTTCAGAAAATTCACAGGCTGGTAACGTGGCTATTGCATAACCCCTTGGCGTCGCTTAGGTAGTGCCGCCCAGAGGCCGCGTGGCGGAGTGGTTACGCAGCGGATTGCAAATTCGCAGAGGCCTCAATGTTCCCAGCGCATTTTCTGAAAAAGTGAAGCCCGATCCATCGCTGGAACGGGCTTTTGTCCGGGGATTTCAGAAAGTGTTTCGGCCTATTCCTGACCGCCTGCCCGGTGCTGGTGGCGGGCCTTGGTGGCGCTCAACAGGCGCTTGCTGGTGCGCTTAGCATAACGTTCATAGGCCCGGCTGCGATGTGCCGAGAGGGCGCGGCCCTGGCCTTCGGTAAGCCCTGCCTCCTCAAGCTCAGTCATGCCGCCATGACGGCAAGCATCGAGCGTGAAGGCTTTGGGTAGGCCGGCGTCGTCGGCGATCTTCCGCACGATTTGGGCAAAGCGGGAAGGCTTGTAGGGCTCGGTGTGATCCGGTCCAAGAACGATCGCCAGACCGCGCTTCGGCATCTGCGCCAGCACTTCCTCTGCCTCGGGATAGAAGGCGACGGCACCGTCTGTCAGCGGGTGGACCACCATCTGCCCGGTCTTGTGGTGCTCGATGCGGATGGATTCGCCGGGCCGGTAGTCTCCCCACCTCACATAGCCGCCGACGACGTTCTCCGGGCGCTGTAGCCACTCGAAGCAGATGACCGCCGCGGCAGCGGCTTCGGGCCTCTCTGCCTCTATCGCTGCCCACGCAAAGGTGTAGACCGCCTCGCGGTCCACTGCGGCCTTGACCATCTTGGTGCGCTTGACGAGTTGGACGCCGATCCATGGGTTCGGAACGTCTGAGCGGAAGAGTTGCGGATGGTGTGGCTGCATGAGGCGCCAGACCGTCTTGCAATACATCACCACCTTCTCGCCGCGCCGGTATTTGTCGTCTGCGATCATCGCGGAATAGATCTTTTCGGCCGCCGCCGGCGTGATGCTCGAGACTGGGAGCGCGCCGAACCGACCACCGGTCTTTGTGGGGTGATCAGCTACCGCTTTGAAGATCAGTCGATAGTCAGCCTGCGAGCGCTCCGCCACACGGCGTTTGAAGATGTCGCTGGCCTGATACTGCTCAAACAGCCATTCCACCGTTCCATGGGCGGCGTAGAGCCTCGACGGGGTGGAAACTGCGCCGAGCCGCCATTCATCGAACCGGGCGTTATGCGGGAAGGCGGCGGCATCCAGTTCGGACTGTCGCATGTCTGCGCCGAGCTTCTGGCTCTCGAAAGGGTATTTGCGGCCCTGCGCTTCGGCCTGCTTCCGCCAGTAGACGGGCGGGTTCCAGTAGTAGGCCATGCCAGCCTTGCCGGACTTGGCGATGACAAAACGGGGCAGGGTGATCGTCACGGCTACAGAACCTCGGCCGCGTCCAACAGGCCGACCTCCTGGTCGCCCACTCCCATCGCCCGATCCAGATTGTCCCTCAGCCACAGCCGTCGGCGCCCCTCGTTCACATCGGGGGTAGGGTATTCCGTCCCGACTCGATCAAGGAATGCCTCAACGCTGGGTTCTCCACAATAGCCGGCGGCGAACTCGGCGTTCATGCGCCGAGGCCAACTTCCCATCGGGATCCGGGATGGTCTAGCCATGGTATCAGTTGCCGTCCTTCAGGGCGGCGGTGAGGGCGAGGCGCATGGAGTGCTTGATGCCGCGGGAATAAGAGCCGTCGCCGTATTCATCAAGGCTTTGGCCGTTCTGGTGCGCGACGAACTTCTTCGCCGCCCGCTCCACCATCTCGTCGGTTATGACCGCCTCTGGCTGTGGGGAGGCGTAGAGGGGCGTAACCGTAAAGCCATCTTCGACCCAGACGTCGGCCGTTTCCTTCCACTGCGTCACCTCGCTCTGGTAGTGGGGATCGGCATACTCCCGTCTCCACGCCACCGGCTCCTGTGCTGGAAGGGGGAGAGTGGAGAAGATGCGCCGGCGGTAGTCGGCTTCGGCGGCGGCTGTTGCTTCGTCATCGGTTTCAAACGAGCATGGCAGGCGGCTCTTGCCCAGCCAAGGCGCATATTTGCCCCCGTCAACTTTTACGACTGCATAGGTGCCGACGATGCTCTCCGCAACCTTGGTCGCTATCCCTTCATAGTCTGGCACATGCAGATCGTTCAGGTCGAACAGCGCAACCTTTCGCCAATCGCCAAGCGGCTTCACCTCTACCCCTGCCACAGGCTTGGAGCGTAGGGCCAATAGCTCGGTGATCGCGCTGGCAATGTCGCGCTCGAGGTCGGGCGCACCATATGCGCCGGCGCCGAGGCGGTCAGCAATGCCAGAGGCAATCAAAGTCAGCCGTACGTCCGACACCCTGTTCTCTTTGCTCATGTGCGCTCCTTCCGTCGCAGGGTGTTCCTGCTCTGCAATTTCTGGCCAGTCGGCCATTCGGCTCGTGAATTGATCTTTGCCCGCTGCGCTGTTGGTTTTCTGGCCTTCACAGGAGCCTCGTGGGCGGGCCTCGGCTTGTCTTGGGGCACTGACACCACGCCCGCCTGGATCAGCCGCACCCAGGTTCCGGTAACGGCTTCCAAGACGCATTCCAGAAGTGTTTCGGTGCTGATCAGCGGCTTCGTTCCATGTCCAACGTCCAGATAGGTGTGGCACCAGAAGCAAGCTGGCGCCCCAAGGACATCATGCGCCTTGTTCCCCGCGCCCTTGCCGTATTTCGCGCCATTGAGGTGGGCCCATACCGTCGTTTCCGTGCCGCCTTGGCAGATGCCGGGGAATCGGAAAGCGCATTCGGCGCCGCGTGCGGTATCGATGATCTTCTGGCTGCGGATCATCATGGCGCGATTTCAACCACGTCCACACCAGCACGACGGGCTTTGCGCACCATATCGGCAGTGCCGCGGCCGCCGGGAAAGGCGATCACGAGATCGGGCTTGCCTTCGTCCAGCATGCGCTTGTTGCGGGCGGGGCCGGCGAATGAGCCTTGGTTCTCCCAATCGGCCTCAAAGGTCTGGCACTCAACCTGCCTGCGGATCGCCCATTCTTTCCCGCAGGCGTCGGCACCACGAGCGCCCCCCTCGATGACCACATCTATCCCGGCTTCGCCATGCAGCTTGTCCAGCACAGCAAAGACGCGGGCGGTGTCGGTGTAATTGCGGCCGCCGCAAACCAGCACGCGCATCAGCGCTTCCTCCGCACGATCTTCGGCAGCGCCTTCGCCATAGGTTTGCGAGAACGGGCGAAAGCGATGGCTTGGGCTATCGATGCCTCTTTGCCCATTTCGGGCATAGGTGAGCAGTGCTGCCGATTTGTGGTGGCAATGATCAGCATCAGGCGGCCCTCGCCAACTGATCGATGTTGCCGTGCTCAACTGTGAAGGTGTAGGCGGCAACCCAAGGGTTGGCTTCCCAGGCATCCTCGCCGTTGATTTGGTCCCAAAGGTCCGCATACCAATCGCGGGCGTTATCCCAGCCCCGATAGCCGACGCCGCTGGGGTCGGCCTCCTCAGCGGGGAAGAAGCCGCCCACGTCATCAGGCGCGCCCTTGGCACAACCTTCGGCCCACGCGTCCTGTTCACTGATGTCCTGAAGCCTCTCGACCCGCACATCGGTGACGGTGAGCGTCAGGCGCGACGCCCAGCGGGGCATATGCATGCCGGGACGGGGCTTCTCATAGTCGCCGCCATCAGGATTGCCATCAGCCCAGAACCAGACATCTTCGCGCAGTAGCGGCCCGTCGGGCGTCATCATGCTTTCGCGTTGAGCGGGCGGCGTATTTCGGAAAGCGTGGATGCCGCTCCATGTCTCACGGACATAGAGCCGGTCGCCAACCATGATGCGGGGCGGCTTCACCGACAGTTCAGCGCCGGGCTTCAAGATGAAGCGCCAACCCTGCGTTGCTGTGCGCTCCACAGCTTCAAGGTAAGGATCGGCAGAGAAGTACCGCCGCGTCTGCGTCTTTGTTCCGGCCAACAGGGCTTTGACCATGGGCGCGGAGAATAGGATCGGCTTGTCAGCCATCATCGGGCTCCTGCTCGTTCGGCCCGCTTGCGCAGGTCATTGGATATCTGGCGGCGCTGAGCATGTTCCCGGCCCATTTCCTTGGACCATTCAGGACGGCCGCGCGTGGCGTCGTAGTGCCATGGCATTCGAGCGGGCTTCATGGCGCTTCCTCATAGGCCGATGGTGGCGGGACGGGGCGCTGATCGCCCTTGGGCTTCGGAGTGGACCAGACGACACCGTGCTGGTCGCCGAAGGCCGATATGATCGTCAGCAGATCGTGCATCTCTGGGCCTTCGAGGTCCGACGATGACGTGCCGCTGATATTGACGAAGCCGGTGTGATCCGAGTTCGGAACGAGCTTCATCTGATCGCGGTGCTCGCGCCTGAGGGCGTCGAGCATCACCAGTTTCCACTCCTCGACATCGAGAAGTCGGCGCCCGCCATCAACCTGCCAAAGTATCTGGGCGGAGATGTCGCCCAGCATTGCCCACATAGCTGCATTCTGATCGCTGGAGCGCTTCGGCCCTTTGATCTCGACGCGACTGCCTGGCTTCCGTGCGAACGCCTCCCGCACCAATTGAATAGTGCGGTCCACGAGGCGTTCGTTGGCGAGGGTGACGATCTGGCGTGGCATGGCTCAGTCCACCTGTGGGGCGAACGGAATGTCGTCATCGAGGCCGCCCGGCTGGAATGCCGGCGCGCCACTGCCACGGGATCCGCTTCCGCTGGAGTTGGTGTGGCCGTAGTCGTCCGGGCTGTCCGCTGGTGGTGGGCGGTTGCCGCCACCCTGGGTGCCTTCGAGCAAGACCAGCTCGGCGCCGAAGCCGTTCAGCACCACTTCGGTGGTGTAGCGGTCAACGCCCTGCTGGTCCTGCCACTTGCGGGTTTGAAGCTTGCCCGACAGGTAGACGTTGTGGCCCTTCTTCAGGAATTTCTCGGCTATGCCGGCAAGGCCGTCGCCGTCCTTACCTCCCCAGATCGTGACGCGGTGCCATTCGGTTTTTTCCTTCTTGTCGCCGCTGTTGCGGTCGGTCCACTTTTCGGAAGTGGCGACCGACAGTGAGGCGACCTTGGTGCCATTCTCGGTGGTGCGAACCTCTGGATCGGCGCCAAGGCGTCCGACGATGATGGCCTTATTAACTGAGCTCAATCTTCGATCCTCGAGTTGGGCAGACCGACGCGAGTGGCAAAGTCGAGGTATTCCTCGGCCATACGGGCGCAGTCGCGATGGAGTTCGGGGTAACGGGTGGCTTCGAGCACCTGGGGGGCGGAGACGCGGTAGACGCGCGGCTCCTGCTCGGTGATCTGGAAAAGATGCCAGCGGAAGATGTCGGCCTCGAAGACATCGAGATAGAACCGCCACTGGTAGCCTTCGAGATACCTGTCGAAGTCGATCTTCGAGGTGGTCTTGTGGTCCTCGACCACCTTGCCATCCAGACAGTCGACCTTGCCAGTCACCGACAAGCCGCCATAGGCCTTGAAGGCGCGCAGCTCGCGAATGGCCGGTAGGGCAATCTCGGCGTCGGGCAGGATAAACCGGTAGCCCATGGCCTCGAAGGTGTCATGGCTGCCATAGGTGGCGTTCTCGATGG
>Ga0247823_10000197_pt1 | contig 51173 bp, 46 predicted proteins | sample 13C_PalmiticAcid_2_FD_192426 | JGI IMG/M metagenome (GOLD analysis project Ga0247823, IMG submission 192426) | Soil microbial communities from agricultural site in Penn Yan, New York, United States - 13C_PalmiticAcid_Day30 | ecosystem: Environmental > Terrestrial > Soil > Agricultural land... | reverse complement strand
CACCTGCAGCAGGTCGAAATCGGCGAAGGGCACGAAGGCGTCCTGCACGTTGTCGGAGGCCAGGCTGACCGCCACGCCCAGTGCCCTCGCCTCCCGCAGCGGCGCGATGCCGCGCAGGCGCGGCGTGCGGCCCTCGCCACCGTCCTGCAGTTGCAGGTTGGCCAGCGGCAGGCCGATCAGCCCGACGCCGGCCTCGGCCAGCGCGCACAGCACGGCCCGGCCTTCGTCGGCCGGCGCCACCGACAGGGCGCAGGCGTGCCCCACCGTCACCCGCCCCTGCCAGCCATGGCGCGCGGTCAGGCGGGCGATGCCGCGCAGGCCTTCGATGTCGTTCTGCAGGTGTTCGTCTGCGTGAAAGTCCAGGTCCAGGCCGTGCGCCACGGCCAGCTCAAACACGCGTTCGAGCAGGCCGCGCTGGCCCGGCATGGGGTGCACCGAGGCGCCCAGCACGCCGCCTTGTTCGGCCACCACCGCCGCCACGGCGGCGCCCGCGCCGGTGTCGGCGAACAGGGCCAGCGGCGAGAGCGAGGCCAGCTGCAGTTCCATGCGGCCCGACCACGCGCGGCGCAGAGCCTGGCCCACGGCCCAGGCCGGTGGCGTGGCCGCGCTCACCCAGTCGATGTGCGTGCGCATCGCGCGCGTGCCGTGCGCGTGGGCCGTGCGCAAAGAGAATTCCATGCGGCGCCGGATGTCGCCGGCCGTCCAGCGCGCGCGGTCTTCGCCGGAGGCAGCCACGGCTTCGCGCAGCGTGTGGTGGTGACCACCGATGCGGGTCGCGGTGTGGCTCTTGTCCAGGTGGGTGTGCAGGTCCACCCAGCCCGAGCTCACGATGCCGTCGGCGAGGTCCACCACCGGCAGGTCGTCGTCCACCACGGCCGGCGCCAGCGCATCGATGCGGCCGCCCCGCAGGCGCAGGCAGACCGTGCGCAGGCCCGGTGCGGCCGGCGCGAAGGCCTCGTGCGCCATGGCGTCGAGCAGCGGCTCGGGCACGCGCGCGCGGGCCAGCCAGCAGTCGCCCGCCGGGAAGGCCGCTGCCCCGGCTACCACGCCGTGGCGCTGTCCAGCGAGGCCAGGGGCACGCGGTGCACGTCTTCGAGCACCTGGGCGAACTGGCCGCCCACGAAGTCCAGCGTGGCACGCCCCTTCTCGGCCGTGGCCAGCATCGCATTGCCGCAGGCGCCCTGCGGGTTCAGGTCCTGCGTCTGCCAGGCGACGCGGGCCTTGCCCTCCACGTAGGACAGGTAGCGCGAGCCCTCGCTGAGGGCGCGGTCGTTGCTGGCAAAGTCCTTGGCCCGGTCCATGCGCACGAACTCGGGGTGGATCTGCAGCAGGATGGAACTCTCCAGTTCACCCGCGTGGATGCCGTGGCGCATCTCGTCGTCGCCGATCAGCCCATCGGGCAGGCCCAGCTGGTACCAGTTCACGCACACCACCAGCATGTCGAAGCGCTCGCGCAGGTCGCGGGCCACGATGTCCATGATGGACTCCTGCCCGCCATGGCTGTTGAAAAGCACCAGCTTGCGCACACCGGCGGCGGCCACGCAGGCGCCGATCTCGCTCCACAGGGTGATCAGCGTCTGCGCGGACAGGGTCAGCGTGCCCGGGTAGCGCGAGTGCTCGTTGCTCTTGCCGATGGGCTGCGTGGGCAGGAACAGCACCGGCAGCTCCGCGCCCAGGTGCGGCAGCGTGGCCGCCACCATGGCGTTGACGGTGGCCGTGTCCACCGACATCGGCAGGTGCGGGCCGTGCTGCTCGATCGCGCCCACGGGCAGCACGGCGATCACGCTGGCCCGGTCCAGGCGCGAGAAGGCCTCGCTGGTCAGGTCGGCCCAGAAGCGGGAGGGCACGGTGGCGGCGAAGGTGTCGGCCATGGCAGCGCCCTTCACGCCGAGGCGGTTTCGACACGGATGCCGAAACGCGCCAGGTTGCGCGGCGTGCGCACTTCCTTCTCGCCGCGCGCCTCCATCATTTTCAGCAGGCGCCGGCGCATCGCCAGACCCGGCCGGTCGGTGTACATGTGGGCCTCCTCGGCGTTGGCGGGGGCCAGCGGCACGTCCGGGTCCAGCCCTTCGAGGATCAGGATGTCCTCGTTGGTGATGCGGCGGTCCATCTCGGTGCAGTCGGCTGCGCTGACCTCGGCCTCCGTGTCGTTGCGGTAGATCCACTGGCACAGCATGGAGCGCTCGTCGTCGATGGGGGTGGCCGAGGTCACCAGCGAATGGATCAGGCCGTTGGGATAGTTGATCTGCGACTTGCGCATGAAGGGCATGTACCACTTGCTGACCATGTGCCGCACCGACTCCAGCCCGCTGTCGCGCACGACGCGCTGAATGTGTTCGTCGGCGTTGAGCACCGGCACATCGCCACGCAGCACCAGGCCGTGCTCGGTTTCCTCGATCTCGGTCTTGCGCGGCTTGGCGTCCACCAGGTTGCCGAAGGTGCCCTTGTGCACGAAGCTCGTGTGCGAGAAGTCGAAGAAGTTTTCCATCAGGCGCAGGCCGGTGGCGCGGCAGGGCTCGTAGAACTCGTGGATCAGGCGGAAGCCCGGCGCGCCGTCTTCTTCCAGCACCGGAATGGTGTTGATCGGATCGGGCTCCAGGCAGACCCACACGTAGCCGTAGCGCACGTCCGTCAGGTGGCTCTTCACCTTGTAGGGGATCTTCTGGGCCTCGGGGCTCTGCGGCATGGACACGCATTGCCCCGTGCAGTCGTAGGCCCAGCCGTGGTAGCCGCAGACGATGCGGTCGTCCTCCAGCCAACCCATCGAGAGCTTGGCGGTGCGGTGGCAGCAGCGGTCTTCCATCGAGGCGTAGCGCCCTTCGCCGACTTTCCAGAGCACGATGTCTTCGCCCAGCAGCCGGAAGGCCTTGGGGTGGCCGGCGTCCAGCAGGTGCGTGGGCATGACGGGGTACCAGAAGTGGCGGAACATGGGTTGTTGGGTGATCAGCATGGGCGTGTCTCTTTCGGTTATTGGGGATACAGCTGCTTGACGAATTGCAGGTCGTAGGCCTTGCGCGGGTCGAGTCCGGGGGGCAGCGCCTTGGCGGCCACCATCTCCTGGTAGAAGGCCGTCCAGCGGGCGTCGCTCATGTTGCCGATGCGCCCGCCCGAGGCGTCAACCGACTCGACGAGGCCATAGCGCTTCATCTGCGCCATGGCGTAGGCGATCTGCTCGTCGGTCATCTGCGGGTTGTTGGCCTTGATCAGGCGCGAGGCAGGCGCAGGGTCTTTGAGGAAGGCGCGCCAGCCTTCCACCGTGGCCTTGACGAAATCGGCCACCAACTTGGGGTTCTCCTTGATGAGCCGCTGGGTGGTGTCGATCGTGTAGCTGTAGCTGGACCAGCCCTCGTCAGCCAGCAGCAGGCAGTCCATGGCGAGGTTCTGGCGCTTGAACTGGAAGCCGTCGTTGGTGATGAACCCCTGTTGCACCATTTTGGGGTCTTGCAGCAAGGCGGCGTAGCTGGTGTCGAAAGGCCGCAACTGGCTGTCGTCGAAACCGTGCCGGGCCTTCAGCCAGGGCCAGAAGCTGCCGCGCGCGAGCTGCGCCACGCGGATCGGCGCGCCTTTCATGTTCTCCAGCTTGGCGTACGCCCCCTGGTGATGCACCAGGCACTGTGGGTCGCGCTGGAACACGGCGGCCACCGACACCAGGGGAATGTCCTCGCGCACCGCGTTGAGGGCGCGCATGCTCCAGCCGTTGACGAAGTCCATGCGACCCGAGACCATCAGCTGCATGTTGTTGCCCTGCGGGCCGACCTGCGTCACCTTCACGTTCAGGCCGTGTTTTTCGTAGATGCCTTCGGCCAGCGCCGCGTAGTAGCCACCGTGTTCGGCGGAGGCGTAGAAACTCAGCGCCACATTCACGTCGCGCGGGGCCTGCGCCTGGGCGGGGAGCGCCACGGCGGTCAGCGACACGAGACAGGCGGCCAGGGCGCCGCGCGCCGAACCAAGAACCGATCGGACATTCATGGGGAGAACTCCTTGTGGGGGGGTGGGGCGAAAACGGAACGGGTGAAACTCAGTGCTCGGTCTTGACGGTGCTCTCGTGCCACGCGCCGAGCACTCGGTTCGAGATGAAGACCATCAGCGCGAACAGCACGATGCCGGTGAGCGAGATCAGGAACAGCGAGGCGAACATGCGCGGCACCTTCAACTGCACGCCCGATTCGAGAATGATGTAGGCCAGCCCCGACTGCGTGCCGCCGGTGCCGGCCACGAACTCGGCCACCACGGCACCGATCAGCGCCAGGCCGCTGCTGATGCGCGCGCCGGCAAAGAAGTACGGCAGCGCGGCCTTGAGCTTGAGCCGGGTCAGGGTCTGCCAGTTCGAGGCGCGGTAGATCCGGAACAGGCTCTGCAGGTTGGGCGCCACCGAGCGCAGGCCCAGCGTCATGTTGGACACGATGGGAAACAGCGCCGTGATGCTGGCGATCGTCACCAGGGCCACGAAGGTGTTGCTGACCCAGATGATGATCAGCGGCGCGATCGCCACGATGGGCGTCACCTGCAGGATCACCATGTAGGGCATGACGCTCTGTTCCAGCAGGCGGCTCTGCGACAGCAGGAACGAGATCGCCACGCCCAGCAGCACCGCCACCGCGAAGGCCAGCACCGTGACCTTGAGCGTGAACAGCAGGCCGGTGAAGAGCAGGTCCGAATCCGCGTACAAGGCCTTGAGCACATCGAGCGGCCCCGGCAGCACGTACACCGGCAGCGACAGGGCCACCACCACGAGCTGCCACACGGCCAGCAGGCCCACGCCGATGGCCAGCACCGGCAGCTTGCTCGAGCCCCAGTTCACCTGGCGCGCGGCGTTGCGGGAAATGTCCGGGCTTTTCATGGTGCGATCTCCTCGCCCCGGCTGGCCGCGTCCAGCGCGGCGCTCAGGCGGGTCATGTACTGCAGGTACTCCGCCGACAGGCGGAAGGCCGTGCCCCGGGGGAAGGGCGCGTCGATGCCCACCTCGGCGATCACGCGCCCGGGCCGGGCCGCCATCACCACCACGCGCGACGACAGGTAAACCGCCTCGTGCAGGCTGTGCGTGACGAACACCACCGTGAGCTTGCGCTCGTGCTGGATGCGCATCAGGTCGTCGTTGAGCTTGTTGCGCGTCATTTCGTCCAGCGCGCCGAAGGGTTCATCCATCAGCATCAGGTTGGGCTCGGTGACCAGGGCGCGCGCGATCGACACGCGCATCTGCATGCCGCCCGAGAGCTCTCTCGGGTAGGCCTGCTGGAAGGCGCCCAGGCCCACCAGGTTCAGCACCTCTTCCACCTTGCGCTGGATCGTGGCGCGGTCCAGCGTGCCCTTGAGTTCCAGCGGCAGGGCCACGTTCTCGAACACGCGGGCCCAGGGCATCAGCGTGGGGTCCTGGAAGACGAAGGCCAGCTTCTGGTCGGGCCGCTCCAGCACCGGGGTGGTCTCGCCCCACCACTGGATCGAGCCCTCGGTGACCGCGCCCAGGCCCGAGAGGATGCGCAGCAGCGTGCTCTTGCCGCATCCCGAGGGACCGATCAGGGTGACGAAGTCGCCGCTCCAGATCTCCAGCCGGGCCCGTTCCAGGGCCACCGTGCCATTGGCATAGCGCTTGCTGACGTTGTCGACCTGGATGATCGGCGCGCCCCGGTGGTAGAGGCCCTTGCCATCGCACCGGGGCAACTCGGCCCTCGCGGTGTTCAAGGCGTTCAAAACTGCGGTGTCCAAACCTGTTGCTCCTCGTGGGTGACCGGCCTCTTCGAACCGGTGTTGCCTGGAATGTCCCTGGACTCTCGTGCCTTGCGCCACCGCGCCAAGGTTGAACTAGTATCCCGATGTGCCAACCCCCAGTCCATGCGGACTGTGTATGAAAACCATGCGCCAAAAAGATGATCTGTCGCTGAACTTCTACCTGCTCAGGTGCCTGGTCGCGCTGGTCGATCACTCGCAGGTGACGCGCGCCGCCGATGCGCTGGACATCAGCCAGCCGGCCATGAGCCGGGCCATGAGCCAGTTGCGGCAACTGACCTCGGACCCGATCCTGGTGAAAGCCCAGGTCGGGCTGGTGCCGACCGCCAAGGCCATGCAGCTGCGCGAGTTCGCGCTGCGCATCCTCCACGAGATGGACCAGCTGCTCGGGCAGGCCATCGCGTTCGACCCCGAGACGGCGCGCCGCAACTTCCGGGTGGTGGCCACGGACTACCTGGAATGCGTGTTCATGGACCCCCTGGTCACGCGCCTGGCGCAGAACTACCCCGGCATCTCGGTCTCGGTCTGCCACCCGGTGCATCCGCGCAACCTCAACCAGGTGCTGGAGAGCGGCGAAGCCGACTTCTGCGTGGGCATGCTGCCGCCCGCGGTGGAGGACCTGCGCCACCGCGTGATCTTCCGCGACCGCGTGGCCTGCGTCGCGGCCAAAGGCCACGCAGCCGCCGCCCAGACGCTCAGCCCCGAGGCCTTCGCCGCGCTCGACCATGTCGTGATCAAACCCACGGTGCACGCGTTTGGCGACGCGGTCGACAAGGCCCTGTCCCAACTCGGGCTGGCGCGCCACATCCGGCTCACGACGCCGAGTTACCTCTCCGTGCCGTATCTGATCGAAAAAACCGGCATGGTGGCCCTGATGCCCGAGTCACTGGCCCAGCGCTTCTGCGAGCGCTTCGCGCTCGCCACCGTGGAGGTGCCGATCGATCTGCCGCCCTACGACGTCTACCTTTATTGGCACGAGCGCACGCACCACCACCGGGACCACATCTGGTTCAAGGAACAGGTGATGCTCGACCTCAAGGGCGCGGGCTAGAGGTCGAGCACGAGGCGCTCGCCGAGCGAACCGGCGCAGCAGAGCGCCAGCTGGTGCTGCCGCTCGTGCGCGCTGAGGAAGGCGTCGCCATGCACGGGCTGGCCTTCGAGGTAGGGCGTCACGCAGCTGCCACACACCCCGGCCTCGCAGGAGGTGAGCGGGTTCAGCCCCGCGCCCCGCAGCGCCTGCAGCAGGGTCTGCCCCGCCTCCACCCGCACGTCGCGGCCGCTGCGCGCCAGCGCCACGGTGTAGCGGTCGAGCCCCTTCGGGTTCGCCGCCGGTTCGGCCGCGAAGCGCTCTTCGTGCAGCTGCGCGCCGGGGCATTGGCTGATGGCCTGCCGGGTCGCGGCCATGAAGCCCGCCGGGCCGCACACGTAGAAGTGCGTGCCCTCCGGTTGGTGCGCGCAGAAGGCCGACAGATCCACCTGATGCGAAGGCGTGTCATCGAAGTGGAAGCGCACCTGGGCGGCCCAGGGCGCCGCCTGCAGTCGGCCCCGAAAGGCCGCGTGGGCACGGCTGCGCGCGAAACAGACCAGGTTGAAAGAGTGGCCCCGGCGGCCGAGTTCGTGCGCCATCGCCACCAGGGGCGTGATGCCGATGCCCCCCGCCAGCAGGCAATGGTGGACCGCCTCGGGCACCAGCCGGAAGTTGTTGCGGGGCGCGCCGATCACCAGGCGGGTGCCCACCTTGAGTGTGTCGTGCATCCAGCGCGAGCCGCCCCGGCCACCCGCCTCGCGCTTCACCCCCACCACGTAGGGGCCGTTCGCCTCGTGCAGGTTGCACAGCGAGTATTGGCGCGGGCCCACGGCGGTGTGCACGTCGATGTGCGCGCCGGCCTCGAACGGGGGCAAAGGTCCATCCGCTCGGCTCAGCTCAAAACAGGAGACCTCGTCGGTCTCCCGCGACACGGCGCTGACCACCACATCCAACAACAGGTTCTGATTCATGCGCCGAGTATCGGAACCGGGCCGCGTGCCCGACAAGCGCGCGCGGCGCATGGGCCGCATCCACCCAGCGCATGCCGGGTGCGCCGCTCAGTCCGTGCCGGCGCTCAGCCCGAGCAGGAAGACCGCGTGCGGCCGCCCGGCGCGAGCGGCCTGCTCCAGCCAGGCCGTGGCGCGCGCCACGTCGCGCGGCACGCGCGGGCCGTAGGCCGCCGGTCCCTGCATCAGCATGAAGCCCGCGCGCTCGGCGGCTTCGGCGTCGCCCAGCGCGGCCAGTTGCTCGTAGAGCGCGAGCGAGCGCTCGTACTCGGCGATGTAGTGGGCGTGGTGGGCCCGCTCGATACCCATGGGTTGCGCACCGGCCGGACCGGCTGCCGCCAGCAGGAGGGCGGCGTGGAGAAGAAATCTGCGTGACATCAATGACTCCTTGTGAACGGTTCAAGACAACAGCGGCGCCAGCGCCGCCTGGATGCGCTGCAGCTGGGGCGTCGTGGTCATGGCCACCAGCAGTTGCCGAAAGCGCGGCGACTGCAGGCCCGAGCCGATGTACTGCCAGCGGTAGGCGCCCAGCAGGCCGGCGGCGAGGCGGGCGTCCTGTCCCGGTGCGAAGCGGCGCGGGTTGGTGTCGCTGAAGTAACGCGCGTCGGCGGTGGCCTGTTGCCGCAGGACGCCGTCGATCGCGCCCAGCAGGCCGATCAGGTCGTCCACCGCCACGTCGCGCTCGCGCGGCGTGAGGCGCCCGTGTTCGCGCTCCCACTCCAGCTCGTCGAGGATGGCGTGCTGCGACTCCTCCTTCCAGTGGAAGAGGAACACGTCCTTGTAGAGCCCGGCGATGTCTTCCATGGGCTGGATGCTCTGGCGGTAGTGCACCTGGGTGAACAGTTCGATGTGGCAGGTGAGCGCGAGCACCGCCCAGGTGGACGCCTCCAGCACCTGCGAGGCCACGGCGTTCGCGGTGGGCAGGAACTCGTAGCCTTCGGCCATGCCAGCCGCGGCCAGGCGCTCGACGCGGCGGAACAGCTCCTGGTGCTTGAGTTCCTCGTCGGTGAAGCGCACCAGCGCCTCCAGCGCGACCTGGTCGCCGAACCAGTGGTGGCGGCTGCACGAGAGCATCTGGATGCCGATGAAGCGCTCGACCAGGCCGAACATGTTGGCGTAGGTGCGGCCCTGAACCTGGCTCAGCCGCAGCTGCTCGGCGGGCTTCAGGAAATCGAGCCGGCTGATGCGCGAGAGCCCGTCGGGCAGGAAGGGTTTGCCGAAGTCGAGCCGGCGGGCGCGGATCACGTCGTGCTCGATGTCCCAGCGCACGCGGCGCGAGGCGGCGATGCAGTGGGCGTAGCGCTCGGTGTGGACGGTGGTGTGGTTCATGCGTCTGAGTTCCATGGGGAGGGGTTCATTCAATGAAGGTCAGCTCGCGCTCGGGCGCCTGCGCGGCCTCCAGCGCGGCCACGATGTCGAGCAGCCGCGCCTCGGCCGCGCGCCAGCCGGCTTCGAACAGGGCCGGCATGGCGGCGGTCTCCCACAGGCCGATCGGGCGCTCCAGGTCCAGCTCCAGGCCGATCAGCTTCTGCCCCCGGGCCTGCGCGGCCTCGGTGCGCGCCTGCATCAGGTTGTTGATGAGCGTGGTGCTGGTCTGCGCCACCAGGCGCGAGACGCGGTCCACCCGGCGCGGCAGGCCGCCGAAGAAACCGAGCGAGAGCACGACGCGCGCATCGGCCGCCGCCGCCAGGGGCAGCGGGTCGGAGAGCACACCATCGACCAGGCGCCGCCCGCCGATGGCCACGCTGGGGAACAGGATGGGCACGGCCATGCTGGCGCGCAGCGCGTCCACCAGGCGGCCTTGCGTGAGCACCACGGCCTGGCCGGTGGCGGCGTCGGTGGCGGCCACGCGCAGCGGCGTGGGCAGGTGCTCCAGGCGCGTGTCGCCGAAGGCGTTGCCGATGCGCTCGGCGATGAGGCGGTCGTCGCGCAGCGCGAAGCCCTCGCCAAAGCCCGCAAGCCTGGGCGCGATGAGCTGCAGGTAGGCGCGCCAGCGGCGCTGCTGCGTGAGCTCGGCCGACCACAGCGTGGTGGCCAGGCGCACGGCCTCTTCGCCGTGCATACCCTGTGCCACTTGCGCGCCGAACAGCGCGCCCGAGCTGCAGCCCACCACCAGATCGGGCCGGATGCCCTCGCGCGCCAGGCGCTCGGCGATGCCCAGCGCCGCGATGCTGCGCACACCGCCGCTGCCCAGCACCAGGGCCAGCCGATGGGGAAAAGAGGAGAAAGACGGGTTCTGCATGGCCACTTCCTCAGTGCGCGAGGAAATCCACCACGCGGCGGATCACCTCGGGGTTGCGCGCCACGCGGTGGTGCCCCAGGCCGTGCGTGGCCTTGAACTGCGTGCAAGGCATCGCGGCCGCGAGCGAGAGCCCGTGCTCGAACGGAATCTCTTCGTCGGTCTCGTCGTGCACCAGCAGCGCGGGCAGACCGGCCTGGCGCGCCATCTCCAGCACCGACATGCGCCCCCAGTCGAGCCGGCCGCTGTAGCGCTGCACGAAGAGCTCGCGCACGCGCCCCAGCACCTCGGGCGTGAGGCCGATGTGCCGCGCGAACATCTCGACGAACCAGTTGCAGTGGTTGAAGGAGCTGATGAGCACCAGCCGCGAGGTGGCCACGCCCCAGTCGCGCGCGGCGAACATCGCCATCGCGGCGCCGAAGGAATGGCCGATGACGGCGTGCAGCGGACCGGCGTGGCGCGCCACGGCCGCCACGGCGTTGGCGAACTCCACCATGTCGGTGCGGTGGCCCGACGAGCGCCCATGCGCCGGCGCATCGAAGGTCACCACGCGGAAGCCCGCGTTCAACAGCGGGCCCACCATGCGACCCAGGTGCATGGCGTTCGAGCCCCAGCCATGTACCAGCAGCACCGCCGGCCCCTGCCCCCACTCGTACACCGCGAGCTCGCCCGCGCCGCACGGCAGGCGGCGCAGGCGCGTCTGCTCGCGCACCGCCAGCGGCCACTTGCCGAGCGCCGCGCGCGGCGGCGTGGCGAGCTGGCGGTAGGCCAGGCGCGCGGCCACGGCGGGCGCGCAGCGGCACAGCCAGCCGTAGGCGCGGCGCAGCGAGGGTGTGCCGCGCGTTTCGGCAAAGCGGCCCACGCGCGGCGGGCGTGGGCTCGGCACCACGGCGGGGGTCGCGTGGGGCGATTCGAGATCGGGCGAGAACTGGTGTCTCATGGGGGTTCCTTCGGTCGGGCCCGCCACACGGGCGGCGTGGCAGGGTTTTGAATCTACCGACGCACCCCGTTCGCAACCACGTGAAATTGGTCATGCCCCGAAGGACATGGGCACGCGCCTACAGCCCTTGCAAGGCCGCGAGCAGCTGCGCGCTCGACACCGGTTTGATCAGCAGCGGCAGGCGGTGCCGCGCGGCCGATTCGCGCAAGGCCGCGTGCGTCTCGCCGCTGATGAGCAGCACGCGCTGGCCCCGCTCGCGCAGGGTCAGCGCGAGGTCCAGGCCCGAGGCCGCGTGCGGCAGCCGAACGTCGCAGATGGCCACGTCGCCATACGCCGCCTGCGCCAGCGCCTCGGCCGCCGTCTCCACATGCAGCACCTGCAGGCCCCAGCCCACGAGCTGGTCGCGCGTGGCGCCGGCCACCAGCGAGTCGTCTTCCACCAGCAGCACGCGCTCCACCGCGAACGCGGGCGAGGGCACGGCGTGCTCGGGCAGGGGCAGCAGCGCGCCCGGCATCGAGTGCGCTTCGTTCGCCAGCGCCGGCGCGGCCTCGGGTGGTGGTTCGGCGCGCGGCAGGCTCACCGTCATGCAGCTGCCTTGCCCCAGCGCTGAGCGCACCACGATGTCGCCGTTCATCAGCAGCGCGAGCCGCCGCGCGATCGCCAACCCCAGGCCCAGGCCCTGGCGGCGGTCGCGCGCCTCGTTGTGCATCTGCACGAACTCTTCGAAGATGCGCGCCTGCGCCTCGGGCGCGATGCCCAGGCCCGCGTCGCGCACCTGCAGCCGCCAACACCCACCGTCGCCCCGGCGCAGCGCCACCAGCACGGTGGCCCCGGCGGGCGAGAACTTGATGGCGTTGTCCATCAGGTTGGAGAGCACGCGCACCAGCATCAGCCCATCGGCCAGCGCGAAGGCCTCGGGGCGCACCAGCGCGACGAGGCGCACGCCCGCCGCCTCGGCCACGGCGCTGTGCTGGCGCACCAGGCTCGCCACCAGCGGCGCGAGTTCGGTGGGCCGCAGCTCGGCCTGCACCACGCCCGAGTCCATGCGCGTGAGGTCCAGCACCTGCGACAGCAGGTCGTCCAGCGCGCGCCACGACTGGCCGATACCGTCGATGGCGCGCAGGGCCGAGCGGTCCTGCGCGCGCTCGGCCAGGCTCACCAGTGGCGCGAGGTACAGGCCGATGGCGTGCACCGGCTGGCGCAGGTCGTGGCTCACCGCCGCGAAGAAGCGCGACTTCGCCAGCCCCAGCGCCGCGATCGTGTCGGCCGCCGCCTCGGCGCGGCGCCGCTGCTCCACCTGGCGCATCACGCCGATCTCCTGCGCGCGCGAGAGGAACACCATGGTGATGGTCATGAGGATGCCGCCGATGCCCATCAGCACCAGCAGCGTGTGGCCGCCCAGGCCGTCGACGATCAGGCGCACCGAGGTCGGCAGCACCGCCAGGCACAGCGCGATGGTGGTGCGCACCACATCGCCCGTGAGGCGCACCGCGATCAGCGTGGCATTGCCCAGCAGGTAGCTCATGAGCACCGCGAGCATGGGCACGTTGTCGGGCACGTAGAGGAACCAGCAGGCGCTGCCCACGAAGGCCATCAGCACCCACATGTAGAGGCGGTACGCGCGCTGACGGCGCGCCTTGGGCAGGGCGCGGAACGCCGGGCGGTTGACGTGCCACCAGCGCAGCAGGCCCATGCCCGCGATGACGGAGAACCACGCGGCCGGCTGCTGCCAGGGCAGGGCGGTGGCGAACATGAGCGCGCACAGCAGCTCGCAGGCGCGCAAGGCCCAGAGCGAGGCCACCGTGTGGGCGCTGTCCTCGGGGTCGGGCTGATCGTCCCGGCGCGCGCGGGGGGAAAGGGCGTCCCGGTGCATGCCGGCATCTTGCGCACCGGCGGGTCGCCTGTCTTCGCAATGCGCGCGCCAACGCCTGGCATGGCGTGCGAGGTCGTCAACACACCGTCATCAAAAGGTCGCACCGCTGTCATGACAGGGCGGCAAGCTCGGCCCCGATCCGCGTCCATTGACCCCAACGAAGGCACCCTCTCATGAAGCTGCACCCCCCTGCCCTGCTCGCCCTGGCCGTCGCCAGCCTGAGCCTGTCCGCCCAGGCCCAGACCGCCTACCCGGCCACCCTCGCCGGGCACGCCTTGTTGCCCGCGCAGACCCTGATCGCCGCGCCCAAGGACGCGCCCGCCGATCTGCGCGTCAGCGGCAAGTTCACCACCGACCGCCGCGTCGAGGCCATCGGCAGCGTGGAAGGCCTGTCCGCCGGCCGGCCCACGGGGGTGTCGCTGCCCTTCAAGGGCCAGCCTGTTCAGGGCCACTCGGGCATCAAGCGCATGGCCGACGGCAGCTACTGGCTGCTGACGGACAACGGCGCCGGCGCCAAGGCCAACTCGCCCGACTTCATGCTGTTCCTCAACCACTACCGGGTGGACTTCAAGAGCGGGCAGTTCAAGCGCCTGGGCACCGTGTTCCTGCACGACCCCGACAAGAAGGTGCCGTTCCGCATCGTGCACGAGGGCACGGCGCAACGTTACCTGACGGGCTCGGACCTCGACACCGAGAGCTTCCAGATCGCGGACGGCCACTTCTGGATCGGCGACGAATTCGGCCCCTACCTGATCAAGGCCGACATGAAGGGCCGCGTGAAGGCGGTGTACGAAACCCAGGTGGATGGCAAGACCGTGGTTTCGCCCGACCACCCGGCGGTGAAGACGCCCGGTGCGCAGGGCGGCGAGGTGAAGTTCCAGGTGCGCCGTTCCAAGGGCTTCGAGGGCATGGCCTCATCGCCCGACGGCAGCAAGCTCTACCCCCTGCTGGAGGGTGCGGTGTGGGACGAGGCCACCAAAGCGCCGGAAGCCATCGACGGCAAGCCGTACCTGCGCGTGCTGGAGTTCGACGTGAAGACGGAGAAGTGGACCGGTCGCCACTGGAAGTACGTGCTGGAGGCCAACCACCACGCCATCGGCGACTTCAACATGATCAGCCCCACCGAAGGCTTGATCATCGAGCGCGACAACGGCGAAGGCACGGCCGACAAGGCCTGCCCGGAAGCCACCAAGCGCGCCGACTGCTTCCACGACCTGGCCAGGTTCAAACGGGTCTACAAGGTGGAGCTGAACGAAGCCAACGTGGGCGGCCCCCTGCGCAAGATCGGCTACATCGACCTGATGAACATCGCCGACCCGAACCAGCTGGCCCGCAAGCCGCTGAACAACGGCGTGCTCACCTTCCCGTTCTTCACCATCGAGAACGTGGACATCGTCGACGCCCGGCACATCGTGGTGGGCAACGACAACAACCTGCCGTTCTCCAGCAGCCGCGACCCCAACAAGGCGGACGACAACGAGCTGGTGCTGCTCGAAGCGGGCGACTTCCTGTCGGCGCGCTGAGCGCCGCGCGAGCGGACGGGCTTCACAGGCGGTCGGCGTCGAGCTGTGCCGCCTGCGTGCGGTTGGACACCTGCAGCGCCTTGAAGATCTCGCTCATGTGGTTCTTCACCGTGCCCTCGCTGATGCCCAGCGTGCGCGCAATGAGTTTGTTGCTCATGCCCTGGCGCAGCAGCTGGCGCACCTCTTCCATGCGCGGCGTGAGCACCACCTCGGGCCGCCGCGCTTCGGGGGCGCGGTGCGCGAAAGGCAGCTTGCGGCCCTGCAGCGCCGCGCCGATCGCGGCCATGATCTGCGCCGAGGGCGCGCTCTTGGGCACGAAGGCGTGCACGCTGGGAATCTCCAGCGTGCGCCGCACCACGTCGGGCGACGTGAGCGCCGAGATCACCACCAGCGGCAGGCCCGGGTGGCGGTGCGCGAGTTCGGCCAGGCGAAAACCGCGTTCCATGCCGGGCATGTTCAGGTCCACCAGGGCCAGCCCGGCCGCCGGGTGCGCCTGGGCCGCGCGCATCAGCGCGTCGCCATCGCCCACCTCCAGGCAGACCACCTCGCCGAGCAGGCCGGCCACGAGGCCGCGCATGCCGTCGCGCACCAGCGCGTGGTCGTCGGCGATCAGGACCGTGGTGGGTGGCGGGGTTTCGCAGCAGCGCGAAGGGGAGGAAGCGTCAAGGCACACACCGCCATCTTGCGCAGACTCAGGCCAACTGTCTTCGCAAACCGCGCGCCAAGGCCTGGCAATGGGCGCGCGAAAAGCTCATTCAGGCCGTGCTCATGTTTTCAACGGCGTCGATGCCGGCCAATCCAGGGCCTGATCCGGTCGGTCCGCCAGGAGCTGGCACAGCACGCGGGCCAGGGGTTTCTCCGAGGCGGTCTTGGGGATGGCATCCAACGGCAGGACCTGCTGCAGGACCACGGGCCGGGTCAAGGCGGCGTGGAGCGCCGCGACAGCGGGTTCCCGCTGGACAGGCGCTCCCGGCTTGAAGACGACCGCCGCCACCACATCCGATTCGCCGGGAACGCGGGACGCGGCGGGCACCCCGAACACGAAGACGTCGTCCACCAGCGCGGTATCGGCCAGCGCCTTTTCAATGGCCGCGGCGTCGATGAAGTCGCCATTGCGGCGGATGCCGTGACCCAGGCGAAAGTCGAAGAACAGCCAGCCCTGCGCATCGGCGTGCACCACGTCGCCCGTCCACAGCCAGCCACCGCGGCACTTGGCTTCGGACGCGTCGGGATCGTCCACATAGGACACCTGGAAAGGCGTGCCGTCCGAGGAGCGGATCAGCAGTTGGCCCCGCTCGCCGGGTGCCACGTCCTGCCCCGCGCCGTCCACGATGCGCGTGCTCAGCGAAGGTGGCGGCTGGCCGATGCTGCCGATGGGCCCGACCCCGGCGGGCTTCATCGTCAGGCCGCCCTCGGCGGTGCCGTAGAACTCCAGCAGGCTCACGCCGAAGCGGTGTTCGAAGTCGCTCCAGATGGCCGCCGGCATGCCGGCGGACACCACCAGGCGCACCTGGTGGTCGCGATCGGCCGGCGTCGCGGGGTCGCAGTAGATGGCGGTGGTCATGCCGCCGAGCAAGGTCAGGCTGGTGCAGCGGTGCTCACGCACCGTGCGCCACATCCGGCGCTTGCTGAACCGCCGCGAGAAGACCACGGGCAGCCCGCGGACCAGGGCCGCGCCCAGGGTCACCAGCTGAGCGTTGGCGTGGGTCAGCGAGAGTCCGGAGTACAGCCTGTCGCCCGGGCCGTACCCGAAGGCCGTGGCGGCCATGCGGGCCGTGTCGGTGAACTTGCGGTGGCTGTACACGATGCCCTTGGGATTCCCGGTGGTGCCCGAGGTGAAGAGGATCTGCATGTCCTCGTCGGCAGGGCGCCGAAGGGCGGCAAGCGCGGGCGACGCGGTGGCGGCGGGCAGGCTGTCGTAAGGCACCACGCCCGCGACGAGGGGCACGCCGGGGTGGCCGAGCACCGCCATCAAACGCAGGTCGGGGCAGGCGCCACGCACCGCCAGCGCTCCCTGCAGCGCTTCGGGCTCCGCGATCAGCAGCGAACAGCGCGTCTTGGTCAGCATGTAGGCCAGCCGCTCGGGGGGTGTGCGAGGGTCCATGGGCACCAGCGTGAGCCCGGTGAGGCCGCTGGCGACCAGCATCTCCACGAACTCCGGGTGGTTGGCCATGAGAAGGGCCACCCGTTCACCGGGGCGAAAACCTTGCTGGCTCAGGCCGGTGGCAAGGCGTGTGGCGGCCCGCCACAGCTGCGAATAGGTGCGGCGCTGGGTGCCTTCCTCCTCCTTCGCCGCGGCGTGGTCGACGAAGGTCAGGGCCAGATCGTCGCCGCGCTCGCGCGCCAAGGCTTCCACCAGATCGGCGATCGTGTGCGGGGTCGCGGGTGCCATGCTCAATCCGCCTTGATGCCTTTTTCCCGGATCAGCTTGCCCCACTGAGCGGATTCCTGGACGGTCAACTGGTCGAGCTCGCCGGGCATCGAGCCCTGGGGATCGATGCCCATGTCGCCGAGCCGCTTGCGCAGTTCGGGTTCCTGCAGCGTGGCCTGGATGGCGCGGGACATCTGGTCCACCGCATTCGCCGGTGTGCCCGCGGGGGCCCAGACGGCGTTCCAGCCGGTGAGCTCAAAACCGGGCACCGTCTCCTTCAGGGTAGGAACTTCCGGCAGCGCGCTCATGCGGGTGCCCGTGGTGACCGCCAGGGCCTTCACCTTGCCACTGCGCACCAGAGGAACGGCCGAGGACTGCGTTTCGATCTTGACGTGGATCTGGTTGGCCATGAGGTCGGTGTTGGCCGCCGCGCTGGTGCGGTAGGGCACGTGCAGCAGATCGATGTCGGCGCGTTGCTTGAGCAGCTCCATGCCCAGGTGGGGCGCACTGCCATTGCCGAAGGACGCATAGACCAGGGCGCCGGGATGGGCCCGCGCATGTTTGATCATGCCCGCCACGTCATCGAAAGGCACCGACGGGCCGGCGAGCAGGACATAGCCCCCCTTGGAGATCAGGCTCACCGGCGCGATGCCGCGCACCGGGTCGTAGGGGAGCTTGGCGTAGATGTGCGGATTCATGGTCATCAGCTGGTTGAATCCGAACAGAAAGGTGTAGCCGTCCGGTGGCGCGTTCAGGGCCTTGTCGGCCCCCAGGATGCCGGAGGCGCCCGGGGTCGGTTCGACCACGATGGGTTGGCCCAGGCGCCGTGCCAGCCGATCGCCGATCAGGCGCGCCATGACGTCCGGGCCGCTGCCCGGGCTGGCGGGCACCACCAGCCGGATGGGTTTGCTGGGCCAGGGGGTTTGTGCCCACAGGGGCGATGCCACCGCGAGGCTGGCCAGGCACGCCAGCGCGTGGCGGCGGGGGATGGGGGTTCGTTTCATGTCAGGGTTCCTTGGGGTGTTCAAGCTCGTCTCTGGCGGCCGGCGCCAAGGAGGGTGACGCAAGCGACGGCCTCCTCGTTCTCGATGAATCCGCCACCGTTCTCCGCGAGGGCCACGCGCGCACCCGCGACCTGTCGCAAGCCTGCCTGCCCTCGCAACTGCTGGGTCAGCTCGGCGATCTGCATCAGACCGGTGGCGCCGATCGGATGGCCCTTGGATTCGAGTCCACCCGAGACATTGATGGGCAGCGATCCGCCGAGCGCCGTCGCGCCGGATTCGGCAAACACGCCCCCTTCGCCGCGGGCACAGAAACCCAGCGCCTCGGTCTGGAGGATTTCGCCGAACGCGGTGGCATCGTGGACCTCGGCCACGTCCACGTCCTCGGGCCCGATGCCCGCGCCTTCGTAGGCGGCCAGGGCGGCCCGGCGCGTGATGGCGAGGTCCACGTCGTCGTCGTGGCGGGGAAGACCGCTCACCAGTTGGCAAGCCAGCACATCGACGGGTGCCGCGCCGGACAGGCGCCGCAGTCCCGCCGCGTTGCAGACGAGCACGGCCGCGGCCCCGTCCCCGATCGGCGCGCACATCGGCAGCGTCAGGGGGTCGGCGATGGCACGGGCGGCCAGCACCTCGTCGATGGACCACGCATCGCGGTATTGCGCGAGCGGGTTGTGCACCGAGTGCGCGTGGTTCTTGGCCGCCACGGCCGCCAGCTGGCGTTGCGTCAGGCCGTGGCGCTGCATGTGGTTCACGGCCAGCGCCGCGTAGATGTCCATGAAGACACTTCGCTGCGGCGAAGAAGCCGCCGGGTCGGCCGGCGCGCCGGCCGCGCCTTTCAGGCGCTCCAGGTAGGCCAGCAGCTCGCCCTGGCGGGTCACATCGAAGCCGCCGCCGAAGATCTCGAAGGACTTGGACTTGTTCGCGTCGTACAGCTTCTCGGCCCCCACCGCGAGCGCCATGTCGGCGCTGCCGCTGCGCACGCTCTGGCACGCCAGCCAGAAGGCCGTCGAGGCGCTGGCACAGGCGTTCTCGACGTTGACGATGGGCACCCCGGCGATGCCGAGTTCGCGCAGCACGACCTGACCGGCCACCATGTGCTGGCCTTGCAGGTAGGAAGCCGCCACATTGGAAAAGTACGCCATCTGCACCTGCGCCCCGGTGGCCCCGGCATCCGCCAGCGCCGCGCGCACCGCCGTGGCGGTGAGCTGGTGCAGCGTGGCATCGGCGAACTTGCCGGTCGGTGTCATGCCGACGCCCACGATGTAGACGGCCGAGCTCACTGGAACACCTTCGCCCTGCGGGCTGCGGTGCGTGCTTGCTTGGGAGCGGCCCTGCGCTGCGCTCATGCGCCGCCTTTCAGGGCGGCGCCGGACGCGACGATGGTGTTCTCCAGAATGCCGATGTGCTCGGCCTCCAGCTCGATGCGGTCCCCGGGTTGCAGCAACCGGCCGGTCTCCACGCCACAACCCCGCGCGAACGTGCCCGAGGCGAACACCTCCCCGGCGTGCAAGGTGCAGGACCGGCTGGCGTAGGCGATCAGGTCCTCGAAGCCGATTTCCATGCTGGCCGTGCTGTCCACGGTCTGCGTCTCCCCGTTGAGCCGCGAGGTGACGCGCAGCTTGTACAGGTCGGGCAGCTCATCCAGCGTGACGATGCAAGGGCCCAGCGCGTAGGCGCCGTCGAAATCCTTGCTCTTGCCCGCGGGCTGGCCTTCGGCCGCCTGCACGTCGCGGGCCGTGAAGTCGTTGAACAGGGTCACGCCCAGGATGAAATCGCGCGCCCGGTGCTGGGGAATGTCCCTGCCCGTGCGCCCCAGAACAATGGCGAGTTCCAGCTCGTAGTCGAGTTTCTGCGCGAAGGCGGGCCATTCGATGGCCTGGCCGGGCCCGGCCAGGTTCAAGGGGTTGGCGGTGTAGAAGCGCGGCACGCTGAACCAGTTGGCGGGCAGATCCAGCAGGCCTTCCTGGCGCGCCGCTTCCAGGGCCGCCGCGGGATCCGGGCTGGCCTGCGCGCGTTGGCGCGCGCGCATTGCCAGGAAGAACTTCGGGTGCGCCGTCATCGTGCCCCAGTCGCGCATCAGGGGTGGGCGTTCGAGCGGGGTCAACAACCCATAACCACCGGGTGGCACTTCGTGCGGATGCCCGGGGCGGTGGGCCTCGGCATCCCGGCGCGCCTGCGCGAGCGCGTCTTCGCCTGCCGCGATCAGGGCGGCCATGGACGAAAAGCGGGCGTCGCCCGCATGCCGGCTGGTCAGGCACAGGAGGGCGCCATCGCCCTGGAGAACGCCGAGCCGGGGCGGCAGCGTGGGCGCGGATCGGTAGGTGACGAGTTTCATGGCGTCTTCAGGAGGTCGGGAAGGAAGGCGACGGCGCGGGCCGGTGCCGCGCTGGTGCGCGCCAGCTTGATCGGAAAGAAGCCGACGTGGAAACCGCTGGCCGGCAGCGCTTCCAGGTTGCAGAGCTGCTGGACGATGAAGGCTTCGCACTCCGTGATGGCCTTGTGCGCGTCCCACAGATACCGGCGATCGCCGGTGCGGCGGAAATCGGCCGCCATCGTGGGAAACGGCCGGTCCCAACCCACGGCGTCGGTGCCCAGCACCTTGGCGCCCAGGCCGGTGAGATGGAGCGTGCTTTCGCGCGTCATGCCCGGGTACTGGAAAAAGCCCGGCTCCCCGATCCGGAAGCGCTCCTGCCCGGTGCGCAGCAGCACCGCGTGGCCGGCGATGTCGCCCACGCCGGCCGCGCCCAGGGCCTCGTTCAGCATGGCGGCGGTGATCGCGCCACAAGGCTCCACCATGGCGCGCAGGTCGAGCACGACGCCCGGGCAGTACAGCTCGTCCAGGGCAATCTGATCGATCGTGCGGGCCAGTTGGCCCGCGCAGCGGGAGCCGCTGTGCATCGGCGCGTCCACGTGCGTGCCGCAGTGCGAGGACATGTCGGTCAGGACTTCCGACCCCCAGCCCTCCCCGTCCGGGAGGTCTTCGTGGGTGCAGCCGAAAAACGCGCAGAAGCGGTCCTTGCCTTCGGCTTCGTCGGGGCGCTGGTATTCGATCCTGGGAGCGACAACGCCGGCCGCTGCACTGAGCGATGGCGGCAGAAGGTCTCGGTCCTGGGGGTCCAACAAGGTGCTGAGGTCGATGAGTTTCATGTTTATACGTCCGTGTAATTTGAGTTTATACGCACGTATGACTTCATGTCAACAGGCACAATGGCCAAACCGATTTGAGCGCTCGACGGCGGGCGCGGGAGAGCACATGGCCACGAAAAAGTTGAGTCCGACCGGCAGGCGCCCACGCGCCGGGGCCGTGGGCGAATCAGAACGCCCGAATACGCAGGCGCTGATCCTGGACGCGGCCGAGCAGCTGTTCGCGGCCCAGGGCTATGGCGGAACGAGCATTCGCCAGATCGCGGAAGCCGCCGGGGTCAACCTCGGCATGTTCCATTACTACTGGGGCTCCAAGCAGGCGCTGTGTCGCGCCGTGCTGGAGCGCCGCCTCGGGCCCATCATGGCGGAGCGCATGGCCCGGCTCTCGTCCGCCGTGGAGACGAACGCCCCCATCGAGGACCTGCTGCTGGCCGCCATGGAGCCTTCGCTGCGTGTGGCCGGCGCCGCCGCGGAGCAGCGCGACGCGTTCCGAAGCTTCTATGGCCGCATGCTGGCCGACCCATCACCCGACGTGCGGGAAGCGATGGGATCGATCGTGGACGGGTTCGCCAAGGACTTCATGCAGGCGCTGCATCGGCGTTGCACGCACCTCGACGACAAGGAGTTCTACTGGCGCATGGTGTTTCTCTTTGGCGCCTTCTTCTACGCCCACAACGCCCACGACCGGATCCTGACGCTGCTGGGTGCGGAGTTCACCGCCCCACCGATTGAAGATGCCGCGAAGTACCTGGTGCGCTTTGTCGTGGGCGGCCTGCAGGCCACGCCGCTGGCATAGCCTGCCCGGGCCGTGCCCGGCGTCCTGAGCACAAGCCGCTCAATCGATTCGCTTCTGTGCATATTCCCGCGATATTGTTCGTTTTGATCAAAACGCTGGATACTGGCAGCCGTCCCAACCAGGAGGCAGTTCCACCATGCTCACGGAGTGGTCCACCGACAGCGTGCCGGCCGCCACGCGCTTCGACGAATGGCGCGAGGCGTGTTGCGAGCACGTGTACGCGCTGACGCCGCAGCGCCAACCGGCGGTGCACCCGCGCCCCCCCTTCCATGGCGCGATCGCGCGGCGCCACCTGGGCGCGCTGGACGTGACCGACATCGTCTGCGACGGCCACCTGGTGCAGCGCCGTGAACAGGACATCGATGAGTGCCCGGGCGACACCTACTACGTGTACCTGCAGCGGCAGGGCCGCGCGTGGTTCGAGCAGCAGGGCCAGCGCTGTGTGGCCGAGGCCGGCGACATCGTGATCGCCGACCCCAACCTGGCCTTTCGCACCGGCACCGACGGGGTGTTCGATTTCCGCCTCTGGCGCATCGAGCGCGCGCGGCTGCACCCCTTGCTGGCGCTGCGCTCGGGTGAGCCGCTGCCCATGCACCACATCGACCGCGCGCACACCGAGCGCGAGCTGATCGCGAACTGGCTCGACGGCCTGTTGCGGCACCACGCGGGGCTTTCCGCCGCGAGCCGGGACATGGCCCTGGGCACGCTGTGCGCGCTGGTGGCGGGTGCGGTGGGTGCGGGTCCCGATCAGCACGAGCCCACGCGGCTGGCGCGGCGGCGCGCGCTGTTGCTGCGCGTGCAGCAGCAGGTGGAGCAGCGCTCGAGCGAGATGGACCTGACGCCCGAGCGCGTGGCGCGGGCGTTCGGCGTGTCGCTGCGCACGCTGCACCAGCTGTTCGCGCTGTCGGACGGCAGTTTTCACGAATACCTCACGCGCGCCCGGCTGGCGCGCGCGCACGCGCTGTTGCGCGACCCGGCGTCGCGCCACCTGGGCACGGCCGAGATCGGTTTCGCGGCGGGCTTTGGCGAGGTGTCGACCTTCTACCGGCGCTTCAAGCAGCGCTATGGCGTGGCGCCGGGGGAGTTCCGCGCCGGCTGAACGGCCCACAGGCCGGTCAAGTTCGCCAGGGAGCGGCCGATACAAGGGGCATCTTTTCTCCCTGCCTGGAAGCCCCATGGACGTTTCTCCCGCCGCCCTTGTTCACGCCGTCGCCGACATGAAGCGCGATCAGGTCACCAGCGAAGTGCAGATCCAGGTGCTGAAGAAGGCGCAGGACATCCAGTCGTCCAGCGCCATGGCGATGCTCAACGCCTTGCCGGCCGCCCTGCCGCTGGCCAGCGGCGGCTCGCTGGGCACGCAGGTCAACGCGCTGGTCTGAGCGCCCGGCTCAGGCCGCTCCGCTCGTCGCGGCCTGCCGCATCAGCTCGATGAAGCGCTTGGCACCGAGGCCCATGGGCCGGTCGGTGTGCCACACCACGTCCACCCACACGCGCAGCTGGTTGCTGATGTTGTTGAAGCGGATTTCCGTCAGCGTGCCGGCCGCCACCATGGGCGCGATGAGGCTGCGCGGCAGGTAGGCCCAGCCCAGGCCGGCCTGCACCAGGCTGAGCGTGGCGAGGTGGCTGTCGGTGCGCCAGATGTGGCGCGAGAGCAGCAGGCGGGGGTCGCGCCCGCGCGGGTCGCGGCTGACCACGGCGATCTGGCGGATGTCGATCAGGTCGTTCAGCTGCAGCTGGCCCTGGCGCGCCCGCACCTCGGGGTGAGAAGGTGAGATCACCGCCACCAGGATTTCCTGACCCAGTTCCTGAAAGCCTTCGCGCTCGTCGGTGCCCGGGCGCTCGAACACGAGCGCGAGCTGCGCGTCGCCCGCGTGCAGCATGCGCAGCGCATCGGCCTGCGGGGCGGACAACACTTCGACGATGAGCGCGGGGAACTCGGTGGCCAGCACGGCCAGCGGCTGGCTCCAGGGTGCGGACAGCAGCTCGGGCGCGATGGCGATGGTGAGCTGGCGCTCCAGCCCCTGGTGCAGGCCTTCGGCGTGCGCCTGCAGCTGGCGCAGCTGGCTGGCGAGTTGCCGGGCCTGTGGCTCCAGCGCGCGCGCCACGTCGGTGGGCCTGGGTTCGCGCGCGCTGCGGTCGAACAACACGAGATCGAGCTCGGCTTCCAGGTGGGCAATGGTCATGCTCACGGCCGAGGGCACGCGCCCGAGCTGGCGCGCGGCGGCCGAAAACGAGCCGGCGTCGAGCACCGCGAGGAAGACGCGCACGTTGTCGCTGGAAAAGGCCATGGCGGCTAACTTATCAGATTTTCTGAAAGTATCTGACTTTTATCGTCAGTCAAGCCGACCTACCATGCGCTCATTGCCTCAGCCACACCGGCCCGGAGGCCAGGGAAATCGGAGTTCGCCATGCAAGGCATCAAACGCAAAGTCGTCTACATCACCCTCTACGAGATCATCGCCATCACCATGTCCACCACGGGCCTGGCCCTGCTGTCGGGCGCCGGGATGGGCCACGCGAGCGTGGCGGCCATTGCCGCCTCGGCCATCGCGGTGATCTGGAACCTGGTCTACAACACCTTGTTCGAACGCTGGGAGGCGCGCCAGGCCAAGCGCGGGCGCAGCGTGCTGCGCCGCGTGGCGCACGCCATCGGTTTCGAAGGGGGCCTGGTGATCACGCTGGTGCCGCTGTTCGCCTGGTGGCTGGACATCTCGCTCTGGCAGGCCTTCGTGCTGGACCTGGGCCTGATCGTGTTCTTCCTGGTCTACACCTTCGTGTTCAACCTCGCATTCGACAAGATCTTCGGCCTGCCGGCCTCGGCCCAGCCCGCGCCGCAAGCGGCCTGAGCCGGCACGCGGCCCGCAACGAGAGAGGCAACACCTACCAGAGGCATCAAGGGTCCGGCTTCGCCGGCCCGAGATGCCGTCCCCCCTCGAAGCGCCGAAGGCGCGCCACGGAGGGGGGAAGCCGCGCAGCGGCGCAGGGGGTGTCAGATCTTGCTGAAGTCGCCGCTGCGGCCCAGGCCGGCGGCGAAGCGGCCCGCGCCGTCGGCGCCCTGCTCCCAGTGCGCCTCCACGCCGTTGTGCCATTCGCGGCGCATGGCTTCGCGCAGGGGCAGGCCGTAGGTTTCATGCACGGTGCGGCGGTCGGCGCGCACGGCGGCCTGCGGGAAGCGCGCGATCTCCTGCGCCATGGCCTCGGCGGCCGCGCGCGCACCGCCCTCGCCCACCACCTTCTCGCACATGCCGATGGCCAGCGCTTCGGTGGCCGGCACCTTGCGGCCGGTGAGGATGATTTCCATCGCGCGGCCCTGGCCCACGAGCCGGGGCAGGCGCACGGAGCCGCCGTCCAGCAAGGGGATGCCCCAGCGCCGGCAGTAGACGCCGAAGTAGGCGGTCTCGGCCATGACGCGGATGTCGCACCATAGCGCGAGCTCCATGCCGCCGGCGACGGCCGGGCCCTCCACGGCGGCGATGACGGGTTTGGAGAGTTCGAGCCGCGTGGGCCCCAGCGGGCCGCGCGGCGCGTCGTTGGCGCCCATGGGGAAGGCCAGGCCGCGCGAGATGTCGGCGTCGAACTTCTCGCGGTCGTTCAGGGTGCTGGCGTACTTCAGGTCCCAGCCGGCGCAGAAGGCGCCGCCCTCCCCCCAGAGCACGGCCACGGAGGCGCTTGAGTCCTTGTCGAAGGCCTGCAGCGCGGCCACGAGGGCATCGGCGCTCTCGGGGTCCATCGCGTTGCGCGCTTCGTCAAACCGGCTGTGGACGATGGTCCAGACCGGGCCGTTCTTTTCAGTTCGCACTGCCATGTGTCATGTCTCCTGCTGTCCGGCGGCGCGCCGGCGGGTGGTCAATGAATGCTCGATGAGCTGCCTGGGGGAAAGCTTGGCGAATTGCAGGCGCCCGGCCTGGTGCAGCACCAGCGTGCCGATGAGCTGCGCGAAGGTGGCCATGGCCTCGGCGTCGGGCGGGCTGTGGCGGCTGCGCCGGGCGTGCGGCGAGAGCAGCACCAGGGTGTCCATCAGCGCCTTGTTGAGCGCGAGGTCGTGTTCCTTGCCGACGCCGAGCTTCTTCAGGCCGTTGAAGGCGTAGAGGCCGAGGTTCACCTCGTAGGGGCGCGCGAGGTAGTGGTCGAGAAAGGCCTTGGCGGCGCGCTCGTGCGGCAGGCCCGCGCCCGCGCCGCTGGCGGCGGCGGACACGTGGGCGTGCAGGTCGGCCAGCGAGGTGGCGAGCAGCTCGGCGTAGATCAGCTCCTTGCTCGCGAACAGCGGGTAGATGGCGCCGGTGGTGCAGCCGGCGCGCTGCGCGATCTGGCGCATGGTGGCGCCCTGCAGGCCCTCTTCGCCAAACACCTCGCTCGCCGCGGCAAGGATGGCCACGCGCTTCATGTCGCGCACGCTGGACGCCCAGGGGCCGGTGGAACTCGATGAGGGAGGGTTCATGTAGCAGCGGTACGTTTCAATAACGTTGTTATATTACCGCCGCAAAAAGAGCCGCGCAAGGGCCGCGCGGCGGGTGGGTGGGCTCAGGCGTCGAGCACGAGGCGGCCCGAGCGGCAGCGCGAGACGCAGACCATCATGGACTTGTTGGCCGCGCGCTCCTGCTGGGTGAGGATGAGGTCGTGGTGCTCCACGTCGCCCGAGATGACCTTGGTCTCGCAGGCGCCGCACACGCCTTCGCGGCAGCTGTGGTCCAGGGTCACGCCGGCGTCGAGCAAGGCGTCGAGCAGCACCACGCCGGGCGCGACCTGCACGGTCTTGCCGGACTTGCGCAGTTCCACGCTGTAGCCCACCGCGGCCGTGGTGTCGGCCACGGGCGCGCCGGCGGCGAAGCGTTCCAGGTGCACGTTCGCCTGGCCCAGTTGCGCGCAGGCGCGTTCGTAGGCGTCGAGCATGGGCGCGGGGCCGCAGGCGTAGAAGTGGGTGTCCTTGGCGTGGCCGTCGAGCAGTTGCACGAGGTCAGGTGGCCCGCCGTGTTCGTCGTCGAAGTGGCAGCGCAGCGACAGCGCGGGGTGCGCCTGCACCAGGGTCTCGATGTCGGCCACGAAGGCCGCTTCCTTGCGGCTGCGCGCGCAGTAGATGAGCCAGGCCGGGCGCTGCAGTTCGGCCAAGCGCTGGAGCATGGCGAACACCGGTGTGACGCCGATGCCGCCGGCCAGCAGCACGCTGCGCGGCGCGTCTTCCCGCAGCCGGAAGTGGTTGCGCGGCGCACCGATGGCGATGACCTGGCCCACGCGCAGCTGCTCGTGCACGTAGCGCGAGCCGCCCCGGCTGTGCCGGTCGTTGAGCACGGCGACCACGCAACGGTGGCTCTCGCCCGGGTTGGTGAGCGAGTAGCTGCGCACCAGGCCCTTGCCCAGGTGCAGGTCGATGTGGGCACCGGCCTCCACCACGGGGAAGGCGGTGCACGGCGCCACGGGACGCAACTCGACGCTGACGATGCCCGTGGCCTCGTGCCGGAGGTTGTGGACGAGGGCCTGCAAGGTGGGAGACGACATGCCAATCACCACTCACATGATGTGCAGCCCACCGTCGACCATCAGCGTGGTGCCGGTGATGAAGGACGCTTCACCCGAGGCCAGCCACACGATGGGCCAGGCGATTTCTTCGGGCGAGGCCCAGCGGCCGATCAGCGAGCTGTCCTTGCGCTCGGTCTTGAGCTGCTCGACGCTCTTGCCCGCGCCCTGCGCGCGGCCGACGTGGAAGTCGGTCAGTGTGGAGCCGGGGCAGACGGCGTTGGCGCGCACGCCGTGCGGCGCTTCCTCGAAGGCCAGGCTGCGCGTGAACGCGAGCTGGGCCGCCTTGGTGGCGTCGTACAGCGCCATGCCCTTGCGGCCGGTGACGGCGTAGCAGGACGAGACGTTGACGATGGCGCCCGCGCCGCTGTGCCGCAGGGCCGGCAGGGCCGCGCCGCAGTAGTTGGACATGCCCACCAGGTTCACGCCCACCATGGCCTGCCATTCGGCGGCCGTGGCGTGGGCGGCGGCGGTGTAGTTGCGCATGGCGGCGTTGTTGACCAGGATGTCGAGCCCGCCCCATTGTTCGGTGCACTGCGCCACCGCCGCCTTCGCGGCGGCCTCGTCGGCCACGTTGGCGGCGACGGTGCTCACGCACGCTTGCGGCATGGCCTGCAGGATGGTTTCCTTCGTGCGCGCCAGGGCCTGGGCGTCGGCGTCCACCAGCAGCACGGCCGCGCCTTCGCGGCAGAACAGCCGGGCGGCGGCGGCACCGATGCCGGCGCCCCCGCCGGTGATCAGCGCGGTCTTGCCCGCCAGACGGGGTTCGCGTTGGGGTTCGCTCATGGGTCGCTCACTCCGCCTTGGCGCCGGTGGCCTTGATGACCTTGCCCCAGCGCACGATCTCGGTGCGGATCCAGTCGCTGAACTGCTTGGGCGAGCCCGCGATGATGTCGAACTCCATCTCGTGCAAACGCTTCTGGATCTCGGGCGAGTTCAGGATGCGCACCATCTCTTCGTTGTAGCGGTTGATGATGGCCGGTGGCGTGCCGGCGGGCGCGAGCAGGCCGATCCACGAGGTGGCCTCGAAGTCCTTGAGGCCGGACTCGGCGAGCGTGGGCACGTCGGGCGTGCTGGGGAAGCGCTTGGGGCCGGTGGAAGCCAGCAGCTTGAGGCGGCCTTCCTTCACGAAACCCTGCACGTTGCCCGGCACGAAGAAGCCGGCCTGGATGTTGCCCGCGATCAGGTCGGTGACGGCCGGGCCGGCGCCCCGGTAGGGGATGTGCGTCATGTGGAAGCCCGCGGCCGACTTCATCATTTCCATGGTGAGGTGCGAGGCGCTGCCCATGGCGACCGAGCCGTAGGAGTACTGGGTCGGGTTGGCCTTGGCCTTGGCGATGAAGTCCTTCACGTCGGTGATGCCAGCGGCGGGGTTCACCACCAGGTACTGCGGCGACTTCACGGCCAGGGTGATGGGCGCGAGGTCCTTCACCGGGTCGTAGGGCATCTTGTCGAACAGCGTGACGTTGATCGCCAGCGGGCCGTTGTAGCCGATCAGCAGCGTGTGCCCATCGGGCGCGGCGCGCGCCACTTCGAGCGCGCCGATGTTGCCGCCCGCGCCGGGCTTGTTCTCGACCACGAAGGGCTGGCCGAACGCCTTCTGCAGCTCGGGGCCGATCAGGCGCGCGAGCACGTCGTTGGTGCTGCCGACGATGGGCACGATGATGCGCACCGGCTTGCTCGGGCGCCAGTCGGCGCCTTGCGCCCAGGCCGAGGTGGCCGCGCAGGCCGCGAGCGCGACGGCGGCCGCGAGTTTGAGATGGGACTTCATGGGTGTCTCCTGTGTTGGTCTGTCGTGGGGAAAAAAGGGGAAGCCGCTCAGAGGCTGAAGACCGGTTTCTTCGTGGCGTCGGCGAGTTCCTCGCGCGCCCAGGCCACCGGGTCCTGCTCCTTGGGCAGCAGCACGCCGGCGGGGCGCACGTGCTGCGCGCTGGCGTCGAGCGCGGGCGGCGTCTGGCCCTGCTCCAGGCCGAGAGCGGCTTCGTGCAGCATGCGGCGCGCCATGACGATGGCCTTGTCGGTCGGCAGCAGCCTCTCGGCCTCGTGGTCCTGGATGGTGCCCATGCTTTCCTGCAGCGAGTAGTCCTGCGCGGAGAAGCCGAAGACGCCGCTGTAGGAGCGGTCTTCGCGCTGGGCCACGCGGTCCATGCCGTAGTCGTTGTCGCGGTTCTGCCTGGGGATGAAGCTGCCCGGCGCCTCGTACTCGACGTGGATGCCCTTGCCCTCCTGCATCGCGGTGCGCTCCTCCTCGGTGAGCGGCTGGCCGGGTTGCCAGTTGATGCTCCAGGCCCAGCAGTTGTGGTCGTCGATCGGCACCCACACATGGCCACCCAGCGCGTGGTCGCCGAACGGCGCGATGAGCGTGAACCAGGGGAACAGCCACTGCGTGATGCGCCAGTAGTAGGAATCGGGCTCGCCGTTGCGGCGGCCGAACAGGCTCAGGCCGAAGGGCGTCTGCTCGATCTCGAACTTCACGTTGCCGTCGGCCTTGATGTAGTCCAGCGCCTTGACGCCCTGGTGCATGGGATCGGTGTCGACCTCGAAGCGGTGCACGTAGGACACGTGGGCGGTGTCGATGCCGCCTTCCATGGCCTGCAGCCAGTTGCTGTATTGCAAGCGCTTGGAGACGAACACGTGTTCGGGCGGCAGCGTGCACCACTCCAGCTCGGGCGGAGCGGGCTGCTGGTCGGCCGGGCCCATGTAGGTCCAGACGATGCCGCCGCGCTCGACGCAGGGATAGCCCTTGATGTGCATGCGCGCGCAGGCCTGCGGCGCGGAGGGCACGTCCACGCACTGTCCATCGCCGTCGAACTTCACACCGTGGTACGCGCAGCGGATGCCGTTTTCCTCGTTGCGGCCGAAGTAGAGCGAGACGCCGCGGTGCGAGCAGAACTCGCCGATCAGGCAGGCCTTGCCGTCGGTGTTGCGAAAGGCCAGCAGCTTCTCGCCGAGCAGCTGCACGCGCACCTGCGGCCCGTCGGCCTCGGGGATTTCGCTCGATGCCAGCGCGGGCACCCAGTAGCGGCGCATGAGGTTGCCCATGCGGGTGCCGGGACCGACGCGGGTGAGCGTTTCAGACATTTCCTTGTTCACTGGGGGACTCCGTGGGGTGGGTTGCTTGTACGTCAGGTGAGACAGATGTCCATTTTTAAATGGCACTTGATCCATGTCAAAGAAAATGAGCCGACTGTCCATCAGGCGGACGCATTTCATACAATGTGGGCTCCAACACCCGGGAGATGGCGATGAGCATCGACAAGAGCAACGAAGGCGTGCGCGCCGTGGACCGCGCGCTGGACATCCTGATGGCCTTTCGCGCGGGCGACCGGCAGCTGAGCGCGAGCGAGCTGCTCAAGCGCGTGGACCTGAGCCGCCCCACGCTGTACCGGCTGCTGCGCACGCTGGAGCTGCGCGGTTTCATCGTGTCCGTGGGCGAGCCGCAGCGTTTCCAGCTCGGCCCGTCGGTGGCGCACCTGGCGCACATGTGGACCTCGGGCCTGGACCTGGCCACGCTGTCGCAGCCCATGATGCGGCGCCTATGGGAGCAGACGGGCGAGACGGTGGCGCTGCTGGTGCACCACGGCGAGGAGCGGGTGTGCGTGGCGGAGATGCCGAGCGCGCAGCCGCTGAGCTTCAAGCGCGGCGTGGGCCACAGCGAGAAGGTGATCCTGGGCGCGAGCGGGCGCGCCATTCTCGCGTTCGCGCCCGATGCGCTGCACTACATCGAGGGCCGCATTCCGAAGGCGCGCCAGAAGGCCTACCTGGACGAGCTGGTGCGCATCCGCGAAGCCGGTTACGCGATCAGCCGCGACGAGCTGATCCGGGGCGCGGTGGCGATCGCCGCGCCGTTTTTCTCGGCCGGCTCGAAGGTGGTGGGCTCGCTGGCGGTGTATGGCCCGAGCGCGCGCGTAGACGATGCGCAGGTCCAGCACATCGCCCAATGCCTGCTGGAGGCCGCCCGGGATCTCTCGCAGAAAGCCGGCGCCGGCCCATAGCGCCCGGGCCTATCATGGCCGCTTCGTGCCCCCGAGGAAGGAACCGCCCATGAAAGCCATCGCCGCCCTGTGCAGCGTCTCTGTCCTGCTGGTGTTCGCCGCGCCGACGTTCGCCAACGAATCCCCTTCCGCCTGCCAGGCCAAGCGCCGCAACATCGAGGCCCAGCTGGCCAACGCCACCGAGCACGGCCGCAAGCAGGAAGTGGCGGGGCTGAAGAAGGCCTTGCGCGCCAACCAGGCCAACTGCACCGACGCGTCGCTGGAGAAAGAGCGCGGCGCCGAGATCAGACAGGCGCAGAAGAAGGTGGCCGAGCGCGAGAAGAGCCTGCGCGAGGCTCAGCAAAAAGGCGACCCGAAGAAGCTGGCCGAGCGCCAGGCCAAGCTGGACGAGGCGCGCCGTGAACTGACCGAGGCCGAGCGTCCGATCGAGCGCTGAACGGCCTGCGCGCCGCCGTTCAGACGGTGGTTTCCATCAGGCAGCGGGTGACGCGCGGCGGTTCGTCGCCGAGGTGAAAGGCGAGCTTGCGGTCGCGCAGCGCGACGTCGGCGGCGGTGACGCGGTCGAAGCGGCGCAGGTGGTCCGTCCACGACTCGTCGACGATGACCTCGACGAAGCGGCCCGGGTCGTTGATGTCGTGCAGCAATTCCCAGGACAGGGCGCCGTGGCGCAGCCGGCCGCGCCGGCTTTCGTTGAGCATCAGCAACCGGAATTCCGCCGCGCGCGCGGGGTCGACGCGGTACTCGATGCTGACCATCACATGGCCATGCCCCGGCGGCTCGGGGGTCGACGGGGCGGGGAAGATGCGCTTGGGGGTGAGGTCGTCTTCCAACCCGGCGTCGGGCATCCAGCGGTTGACGGCCGCCATGGCGCTGATGCCGCTGACGGCGGCGATGCCCAGGCAGATGGGCACGCTGGTCCAGGTGGCGACCTGGCCCCAGAGCGCCGCGCCCGCCGCGCTCCCGCCCATGATGGACATCTGGTAGATCGACATGCCGCGCGCGCGCACCCAGTCGGGCAGGCCCATCTGGATCGACACGCTGAGCGTGTTGGCCACGGTGATCCAGGCCGCGCCGCCGAGGAACATCGCGGGCACGGCGATCCAGAGCTGGTGGGTCACGGCCATGACGGCCATCGCCGTGGCCTGCACCGCGGCGCCGCGCAGCACCAGGCCGTCGCGCGAGTAGCGGCGGCGCAGGCGCGGCAGGAAAGCGGTGGAGGTGATGGCGCCCGCGCCCATGGCGGCCAGCAGCAGGGTGAAGGTGCCGGCGCCGCCGTCCTGCATGCCGCGCGCGATCAGGGCCAACAGGGCCATCAGCGCGGTGGAGTGGAAGAAGAAGATCGAGATGCGCAGCAGCACGCCCTTGAGCAGGTAGGACTGCGCCACGTATTGCAGGCCCACGCGCATCGCCGAGCCCAGGCGCTCGCGGCCCAGCGGGTTCGGGGTGTGCTCGCGCTTCCAGCGGCTGATGATGATGGCCGCCCCGATCGACAGCAGCGCGTTGAACAGGAAGACCCAGGCGCTGCCGGCGCTGGCGATCAGCGCGCCGGCGACCAGCGGGCCGATGATGCGCGAGGCGTTCATCGACACGCCATTGAGCCCCAGCGCCGCCGGCAGCTGCGAGCGGGGCACCAGCTCGGGCACGATGGCCGAGAAGACCGGCCAGCGCATCGCCATGCCGATGCCGTTGGCGAAGATCAGCACCAGCAGCAGCGGGGGCGTCATCACGTCGAGGAAGATGACCACGCTCAGCAGGCTGGCCACCGCCGCCACCCACAGCTGGGTGAAGAGGAAGTAGCGCTTGCGGTCCAGGTTGTCGGCCAGCGCCCCGCTGGGCAGGCCGAGCAGGAACACGGGCAAGGTGGCGGCCGTCTGCACCAGCGCCACCCACAGCGGCTTGGTGGTCAGCGAGGTCATCATCCAGGCCGCCGCCACCTCGCTCATCCACATGCAGATGTTGGCCATGAGCCAGGTGGTCCACAACATGCGGAACACCGGCAGACGCAGGGGAGCGATGGGCGAGAGGCTGTCGTCGTCGGCTTGGGACATGGTGGGGCCACTGTAAAGGACAAAGCCAGGGCCGCTGCGCCCGGGAAAGGGGTTCTTACAGCCCTCTTTGCGACACCACGCCCGGTCGGGCCGAGTAGCGCACCAGGCCGTCCAGGGCCTCGATCTCCACGCGCGCCTGGCGCCGGCCATAGACCTCGGCCTTGAGCCATTCGAGCTCGGCGTCCAGGCGTTCCTGGTCGGCCAGGGTGCAGTACCAGACCTTGGCATCGCCGTCCCACCGGTAGCCCCGGGCCTTGAGCAGGTCCTTGGACTCGAACGGCGAGCCGGTGGCGCGCAGCTTGAAGCTGGCCTGGGCCGCCACCGAGCTCAGCCGGTTCAGGCCGGTGGCCGGGCCCTGCGGGCCCACGGGCCGCGAGAGCACCTGCAGCAGGGCGTGGCAATCCACCTGCGCGCGGTGGGCGTCGTAGAACCAGCCGTGGTTCTGCGCCAGCGCGCTGAGCTTGGCCGACTCGGCGCCCGCGGCCTTCCAGTCGATGTCCGCGAAGGAGCAGGCCCAGGCCTTGGCCGCGAAGCCGGGGAAGCGCGCTTCCACGAAAGGGCGGTCGAAGCCGGCGTTGTGCGCCACGATGAGATCGGCCCGGGCCACCAGGGCCTCGACCTGCGCATCGTCCAGCCGGTGCCCCGCCACCATGTCGTCGCTGATGCCGGTCACCTGCTGGGCCACGGCCGGGATCGGCATGCCCGGGTCTTCAAAGCCTTCGAACAGCGTCACCGGCCCGAACGGCAGGCCCGAAGCGAGGTCCACGTCCACCAGCAGCATGGCCAGTTCGATGATCTTGTCGGCCTGGTGCGACAGGCCGGTGGTCTCGGTGTCGAGCACCAGCACCCGCTGGACCTGCGCGGCCAGCGGCGGGGGGCCGAAATCCATGAGGGGGACGAGTCGGCGCAGGACGCGGAAGTCGGGGTCGTGCTCCAGCCGCCGGGCCATGTCTTCCAGCGTCAGGGCCGGCGCTGTCGGCGCTGGCCGCCTGGCGCGGGATGGAACGGGGGCGGGGACGGGCGCAGGTTGCGCCTCGCCCGGCGCGTCAAATTCAAAACTGGATTGGTTCATCAACGAAGGCCATCGCCCGGCGCCCGGACTGGGGCGCCATCGCAAAGCCCCATTATCGTGAGCTTCGCCGACCCTCGCCTGCCGTGCGCTACCCGGCCGCCCGTTCGATCAGGCCCCGGTACCGTTCCCCGAACCCGGCCAGTGCCTGCAGCAGCCGGTCGGTGTGCGCCTCGGTCATCGGCAGCGAGAGGTAGATGTCGCCGCGCGCGCAGACCAGCACGCCTTCCAGCTGCAACGCGCGATGCAGCAGCTTGCCGATGGCGGCGCTGGCGGCCGGGATGTCGCCCGGCGAATGGATGGGCGCGCTGCCGCAATGGGGCGAGAGGATCGACCCCACGCCCGTGGCCTGCATGGGCAGGCCCATGGCGCGGTACTGCGTGTTGATGCGTTCGCGCACGGCATCGCCCCAGTCGGTGAAGCGGGCCGCGCGCTCCGGGGTGTAGACGGTGCCGATCCCCGCCACGCCGGCGTGCAGCGAGAAGACGTTGTTGTTGAAGGTGCCGGCGTGCTTGAGCCCCTGGGCGTCGGCGGGGTCGAAGCGGCGCATGATGTCCGCGCGGCCACCGAAGGCGGCCAGCGGCAGGCCGCCGCCGAGGTATTTGCCCAGGGTGGTGAGGTCGGGCGTCACGCCTTCGCGGCCCTGCATGCCACCCGGCCCCAGGCGCGAGGTCTTCACCTCGTCGAAGACCAGCAAGGCGCCGGCCTGGTCGGCCAGGCGGCGCAGGCCGGCGAGAAAACCGGGCAAGGGGGCGATGTTGCCCCCCGCGCCCAGCATGGGCTCGACGATGATCGCGGCCAGGTCCTTCCCCACTTCCCGCACGCGCGCGGCGACCGAGTCCAGGTCGTTGAAGCGCGCCAGCCTCACGTCGAAGGGCACGTTCATGGGCGAGGCGCGGTCGGAGAAGGTCAGCACGCCGCCGTGGTAGCCCTGCTCGAAGGCCAGGATGGTGGAGCGGCCGGTGACGGCGCGGCAGGTGACCAGCGCGAGCAGGTTGGCTTCGGTGCCGGAGTTGCAGAAGCGCACCTGTTCGATCGATGGGAAGCGCGCCGCCAGCAGCGCCGCGAGCCGCTGTTCCTCGGCGATGGGCGCGGCCATCACCCAGCCGCGTTCCAGCGCGGCCTGGACCGCCGCGCGGATGACCGGGTCGCTGTGGCCGAACAGGCCGGCGGAGAACTCGCCGACGAAGTCGACGCAGCGGTGGCCGTCCACATCGATCGATTCCGCGCCTTCGGCCGAGGCCATGTAGACCGGGTAGGGGTCGGCGTGCAGCACCGAGCGCGTATTGCCGCCCGGCAGGTGGGTGCGCGCGCTCTCGGACAGCGCGCGGCTTCGCGGCGTGCGCGCGAGAAAGGCGGGCGTCAGCGCCTCGCGGGCAGCGTGGATGTCTTGGTGGAGCAAGGAGAGTGAGGGCATGGTCCGTCCGGTTCAGCGCGCGTTCAGCGCAGGTTTTCATCAACGTAGTCGGCCAGCCGGAAGGCCGTGCCCACCATGGGCAGGAACCAGGGCTTGCCGCGGTAGAAGGGTATGCGGGGCAGCGTCACCCGGTCGAAGTCGGTCGGCCCCTTGATCGCACCGGCGATCTTCAGGCCCACCTGTGTGCCCAGGTAGGGCATCACGGTGATGCCGCCGCCGCAGCAGGCGGCCACGTAGTGCACGCCGTCGAACTCACCGGCGTGGGGCAGCGCATCGCCGCTGAAGGCCACGTTGCCCTGCCAGGCGCGGGCCACGCGCACCTCGGCCAGTTCGGGAAAGCGGCGCACCAGGCCGGCGTGCAGCAGCCGCGCGTTGAGTTCGAAAGGCGTGGTGGTGAAGCGCGAGCGCCCGCCGAAGAGCACGCGCCGGCCATCGGGCGTGAGCCGGAAGTAATGCATGATGCGCCGCGTCTCGGAGAAGGTGCGGCCGTTGGGCGAGATGCGCCGCGCCAACGCGGGAGGGATCTCGTCGGTCACGATGATGTGGCTCGCCACGGGCACCAGGCGGTGGTGCAGGCGGGGCACGAGGTTGTCGGTGTAGCCGTTGGTGCAGACGGCCACCTGGCGCGCGCTGAAGCGGCCGCGCTCGGTGTCGAGCGCCCAGCCGCTGCCGTCGCGAGCCAGGCGCTGGACGCGGCTTTGATCGACCAGGGTGATCGCCGGATGGCGCTGGCAGGCCCGCAAGTAACCCTGGTACAGCAGCGCCGGATGCAGCTTGGCCGCCGCGTTGAAGACCAGGCCGCCGTGGTAGTAGTCGCTGCCGATCTCCTCGCGCTGCTGCTCGCGGCCGATGAGCCAGCAATCTTTCGCGCCGCTGCGCTGCAGCTTGTCGAAGCGCGCCTGCAGCCACTGGTAGTGGTGCGGCGCGCAGGCGCCCAGGAAGCGGCCGCGCCGCTCGAAGTGGCAATCGATGTTCTCCCGCTCGATGAAGCGCTCCAGGTGCGCGAACGAATCGCGCGCCCAGCCCACCACCATGTCGACCACCTCGGGCGGGTAGTCGAGGGCCTTGCCGGTGAGGCTCTTGCCGATGCTCAGGCCCGCGCTGAGCGCGCCCCCGCTGCGGGTGCTGGCCCCGTCGCCGAACAGGCCGGCTTCGAGCACCACGACGGACAGGCCGTGCCGCGCGACTTCGAGCGCGACGGCCAGTCCGGCGTAGCCGCCCCCGACCACGGCCACGTCGTGGCTGCGCCCGGGATCGCTGCCCTGCAGGGGGGCGGGACGGAACTCATTCCACCAGTACGGTTCGGCGCGGAAATCGGTGGTGAAGAGGTCGTCGCTGCGGTTCATGCGGTTCGTGTGGGTGGACCCCGAGGGGCGATGCGCCTATTGAAAGGCCGCCGTCACGAGGCGTCAAAGTCCGATTGGCGCGGAGTTGATGCCTCAACGTTATGGACGCCAGCGCGCCGCGCGGCTCATGCCACCAGGGAATGAAGATGCTGCGAATTAACATTTGCCTGGGGCTTGCCCCTGCGGGGATGATCCGGGCACCTGGCGCGGCCAGCGCGCCCGGCCTGTCCTGGAACCTTTCACGGAATCGATGCATGAACCAAGCCCTGTACCAATGGAGTGCCACGCAGATCGCGCAGGCCGTGGCCCGGCGTGAGCTGGGCGTCCGCGAAATCACGCGCGCGGTGCTGGAGCGCATCGAGGGCGTCGACCCGAAGATCACGGCCTACGCGCGGGTCGATGCCGAAGGCGCGCTGGCCACGGCCGACCAGCTGGACGCGCGCCTGGCGCGCGGCGAGTCCCTGGGCCCGCTGGGAGGCGTGCCCTTCAGCGTGAAGGACCTGCTGGCGACGGCCGGCCTGGAGACCGCCTTCGGCTCGCACCTGCTCGCGGGCAACGTGCCGGCGCGCGACACGGTCGCGGTGGAGCGCCTGCGCGCGGCCGGCGGCGTGCTGCTGGGCAAGACGACGACGCCGGAGTACGGGCACAAGGCCCTGACCTCCAGCCCGCGCCACGGCCACTCGCGCAACCCCTGGCACTTCGGGCATTCGCCGGGCGGCTCCAGCGGCGGCTCGGCCGCGGCCGTGGCCTCGGGCCTGGGCCCCTTGTCGCTGACGACCGACGGCTCCGGCTCGGCGCGCATCCCGGCGTCGGCCTGCGGCGTGCTCGGGCTCAAGCCCACGCTGGGCCGCATTCCGAACGAGAACGCGGTGGAGCTGTTCACCAACTTCATCACCCTCGGGCTGGCGACGCGCACGGTGGCGGACCTGGCGCTGGGCCTGCAGGTGACGGCGGGCCCGGCGGCGGAAGACCCCTGGTCGCGCGGTGCGCCCGCGCCGGACTTCCTGGCCTGCGCGCAACGCGGGCGCGAGGGATTGCGCGGCCTGCGCGTGCTGGTGATCGAGCGCATGGGCAACGAACGCATCTCGGCGGGCATGGCGGCGGCGCTGGAGCGCACGGTGCGGGCGCTGGAGGACGCGGGCGCCACGGTGCGGCGGCACGAAGCGCCGGTGGACAACGGCCGCCAGCTGCTCGTCACCATGATGCGGGCCTACCAGAACATCCGCCTGCGGCCCATGCTGGCCACGCACCGCGACCTCATGGACCCGACCCTGGTCGAGGCGCTGGAGGAAGGCGCCTCGCAGACGCTGGCCGACGTGCAGCGCGCTCCGGCCGATCGCAGCGCGCTGTACCGCTCGGTCGAAGCGATGCTGGCCCGGCACGACCTGCTGCTCACGCCCACCGTCTCGTCGGCTGCGCCGCGCGTGGACCAGGGTCAGAACGAGCCGCTGGTGATCGACGGTGTGGCGGTGGGCGCGCTGCGCGCGCAGTGGTATTGCTACACGGGCCTGTTCAACCTCACCGGCCACCCGGCACTCAGCGTGCCCGCGGGTTTCGACGCCGACGGCCTGCCGCTGGGCATCCAGCTCGTGGGGCCGTGGAACGGCGAAGCGCGGCTGCTCGCCGCCGCGGCCGGCCTGGAGGCCGCGATGCCCTGGGCCGCGCACTGGCCGGCGCTGGACGGCGCGGGCGGCCCCCTGCCCTACCCACCCGCGCGCTGAGGCCTCAGGCGGCCAGCACCGAGGCAGCCCTGGCCGCGCCACCCGGCGTGTGCGCCACGCCGAGCGCGGCCATCGCGCCTTCCAGCGCGCCGAGCACGCCCAGCGTCATGTGCATGTTCACGTGGCCCATGTGGGCGATGCGCAGGAAGCCGTCGGCCCCGGGATCGCCCTCGGGCACCATGCCGATGCCCACGCCCAGCGTCACGCCCGCGTGGGCCTGCAGCCATTGGCGCAGCCGCGTGGCCATGGGGGTGGGGAAGTGCACGGTCGTCACGGCGTGCGAGCGGCTGTCGGGGTCGGGCACGTTGAGCCAGATGTCGGCCGACGGGTCCGCGCCCCAGACCTCGAAAGCGGCGGCCACCGCGCGCGCCAGGCGCGCATGCCGCCGCCACACGGCCTCCAGCCCTTCCTCGCGCAGGATCATGTCCATCGAGGCGCGCAGCGCGAACAGGTGGTGCGTGGGCGCGGTGCCACCGAAGCGCTGGTAGAACAGCTCGGGCTGGGTGCGCAGCGTCCAGTCCCAGTAGGGCGTGCGCCAGCCCGACGACTGGCAAGCCTGCCGCGCCTTGTCGCTGAGCCACACGAAGCCCAGGCCGGGGGGCGCCATCATGCCTTTCTGGCTCGCGCCGACCAGCACGTCGATGCCCCAGCGGTCCATCTCCACCACGTCGCAGCCGACGGAGGCGATGCCGTCGACGGCGAGCAGCGCCGGGTGGTCCGCCGCATCGATGGCGGCGCGCACCGCTGCAATGTCGTTGCGCACCGAGGTGGTGGTGTCGACGTGCGACATCAGCACCACACGGATGCGGCGCTCGGTGTCGGCGCGCAGCGCGGCCTCGACGCGGGCCGGCTGCACGGCGCCGCGCAGGCCGAAATCCAGGCGCGTCACCGCCACGCCCAGCGCCTCCGCCGTCTGCGCCCAGCCTTCGCCGAAGCGGCCCGTCACCAGGGCCAGGGCAGCGTCGCCCCGGCTGAAGAGGTTGGTGTTCGCCGCCTCCCAGGCGCCATGGCCGTTGGCGATGTAGACCGCCACGTGGTGCCGCGTGCGCACCAGGGCCTTCAGGTCGTCGTAGAGCGCGGGGACCATCTCGGGCAGGGCGCCGGCGTAGATGTCGGGCGCGGGGCGGTGCATCGCGTTGAGCACGCGGTCCGGGATCACCGAGGGTCCGGGAATGGCGAGGTAGTGGCGGCCAGTGTCGGGCATGGGCAATGAAGGTGAGGGGGAACTCAGTCGTTGCGGGTCGCCGCCGCGCGCTCGCGCGAGGGCAGCCGCAGGGCCAGGCGCGGCAGGTCCGTGGCACGGCCTTCGGCGATGTCCGCGACGCGCTGGGTCAGGATCTCCAGGAAGCGGTCGCTCAGCCGCGCGTTGCCGCGCTCGCGCGGACGCATCCACGAAAAGGTGAACTCGATCGAAGGCACGAAGGGGATGCCCACCACGCGCGGCCAGTGGCCGCAGTGCACGTTGATCGGCTCGACCAGCGCCACGCCGCAGCCGCGCGACACCAGGGCATTGGCTTCGGCCGACGAGAACACCTCCATGTGCATGCGCCGGCTCACGCGGCTCTGCTCGAACACGGCGTCGGTGATGTGGCGCATGCGGCTCTCGCGCTGGAAGGAAATGAAGTCCACGCCGTCCAGGTCTTCCGGCACGATGCGCTCGCGGGTGCTGAGCGCATGGCCCTGCGGCACGACGCAGATCGCATCGGTGTGGAACAGCGGCGCGCTGTGCAGGGCCGGGTGATGGAACTGGGTGACCGAGAAACCGATGTCGACGTTCTGAGCAAGCAGGTCCTGTCCCACCGAGGAGGAGGTTTCGAGCGCGACGTTGACCTCGGGGTACTCGCGCGAAAAGACCTCCACGGCGTCGGCCACCAGCGTGTGGCCGAGCGAAGCGGCGGTGACGATGCGCAGGTCGCCCGCGCGGATGTTGCGCAGGTCCTGCGCGAAGCGTTCGATGGCGGTGACGGAGGACAATAGGCGCCGCACCTCCTTGTACAGCAGCCGCGCGTCGTCGGTGGGCGTGAGCCGCTTCTTCTCGCGCACGAACAGGGTCAGGCCCAGGTCGGACTCCAGCGCCGCGAGCATCTTGCTCATCGCGGGCTGGGTCACGTACAGCCGCTCGGCGGCGGCGGTCACGGTGCCGGACTCCATGAACTGCCGGAAGGCTTCCAGCTGGCGGTGGTTGATGCGCATGTCGTGTCGTCTCCCTCGTTCTTCACGCCCACGCAGCGCGGTGGCGGCTGCTCACGAAGGCATGGCCCTCGCATGTTGCCATCCCGTGGGCCATTCCACACAAGGCCAGTAGTCGCCATCGCGCTGGCGGTAGGGCGAGACCGGGCCTTCGAACGGCACCGCGCCCGAGCTGCGCACGTACAGGATCTCGCCGGCCAGCGGCGCAAAGCCGGCATGGAAGTGCTGCGTGGATTTGAGCACGATGAGCGGACAGTCCGCGCAGTGAACGCCCACGGCGGCGAAGGCGTCGGGGTGGAAGGTCTGCGTGCGCACGTCGTTGAGCACGATGCGCACGCCCTCCTCGGTTTCGAGCAGCACGAGGTTGCCCACCGGCATGCGCTGGCCCGCCACCGTGGTCTGCTGCTGGTCGCGCGCGATGCGTTGCACGCGCACGCGCAGGTCCAGCGGCGTGCCCGAGCGCGGCCCGAACTTGCCGCCCACGCGCAGGTGCAGCGCGGCGCCCTCCTCCACCCCCAGGCACAGCTGCACGGCCATGGGGTCGTACAGCAGCCCGATGAGCGCGCCCCGGGCCCGCTGGCGGATCAGTTCGGCCAGCAGTTCGGTGTGGTCGGCGCCCGCGCCGATGCCGGGGTTGTCGGACACGTCGGCGATGACGACCGGCTTCGCGCCGCGGCGCGCCAGGGCCTGGGCCACGCCGTCAGCGGCGCCCAGCCAGCGCGTGCGCGTCTGCTCGCGGATCGACCAGATGCGCTGGGCCATCTGGTCGGCCAGCGCCTGCGCGGCCGCCACGTCGCCATCGGCATAGACCAGCATGCGCGAGCCCAGGCCGGGCACGTCGCCCAGGGCGAAGGCATGGCAGAAGCTGACGGACAGGATGCCGTCGCGCTGCTCGGCGGCTTTCATCTCGCGCACGAAGTCGTTCATCGGCGCGCGCGTGGTGTGCCAGACCGACAGCATGTGGCACTCGGCGCGCGCGGCCACGGGGCGCACCTCGCCGGCCAGGGTCCGGGCCGCGAGCCGCCACAGTTCGTCGGCGCACGCGACGATGTCGGTGTGCGGGTATTCCTTGTAGGTGACGATGAGGTCGGCGTGATCGACCATGCGGTCGGTGACGTGGCAGTGCGGGTCCAGCTCGCAGCCGATGACGGCCTGCGGCGCGATCTCACGCGCCGCCTGCAGCAGCGCGCCTTCGCAGTCGGGCTCGCCGTCGGCGATCATGCCGCCGTGCAGGTTGAGCAGGATGAGGTCGAGCGGGCCGGCCTCGCGCAGGTCCTGCACCAAGCGGTCGCGCAGGCGGGCCCAGGTGCGCGCGGTGGTGACGCCGCCCGGTTGGGCGCTGGCCATCAGCCCTTCCACGACAGTGTGCCCGGCGGCCTCGGCGTGCGCGCGCCACTGGTGCAGCGGCGCGGTGAAATGCGCCGGCGGGTGGCGCGTGGCGTCGCCATGGAAAAGGCCCCCTTGCTCGAAGTCGGCCATCACGGTGGGCACCGCGGCGAAGGAGTTGGATTCGGTGGCGATGCCGCCAATGAAGACTCGGCTCATGGGAGGTGCCTCCATTCAAATGTCGACCTGGATCAGCAGGGGGCCACGCGCGCGCAGGCCTTCGGCCAGGGCCGCGGCCAGCTGCGCGGCGTTGTGCACGCGGCGCCCCGGCACACCCATGCCCTCGGCCAGCTGGACGAAGTTCAGATCGGGCGCGCCGATGTGCAGCGCGGCTTGCATGGCCGGCCCCGGTGGGTGCACCTGCATGCGCGCGGCCTCCAGCTCCAGGATGCGGTACGCGCGGTTGGCGATGATCAGCGTGATCACGGGCAGCTGCTCGCGCGCCTGCGTCCACAAGGCCTGGATCGTGTACATGGCCGACCCGTCGCCGATGAGGGTGATCACCGGGCGACCGCCAGCGGCCAGGGCGGCGCCCGTGGCCGCCGGCGCGCCGTAGCCGATGGAGCCTCCCATGTTCTGCAGGCACAGGTGCGGTGGCGCCGACGCGGTGGCCGAGGCAATGGCCACCGCATGGGTCAGGGCCTCGTCGACGACGATGCACCCCTCCACCAGCGAGGACGCCAGCGCCTGGCCGATCCAGCTGTCCCCGCCGGGCGCCGGCTCGGCCTGGTGGCGCCGCACGCCCGCCGCCGAATGCGCGCCGAGGCGATTGGCCAGCGCGAGCAGCGCCGCCTGCGCATCGGCGTGCGGCGCCGCGAGCTCCACCAGCGCGCAGCCGGGCGGCCAGAGCCGGCCGGGTTGATCGGGCCGGGCGAAGAAGGCCACGGGCGCGCGCGCACCGGCCAGCACCATGGCCGGCACACCGGCGAGGCGCCGCAGCGCGGCATCGGCGGCGAACGGCAGGCGCTCCACGCAGACCCGGCCCAGGCCCCGTTCGAGCACCGGGTTGGTGGTCTGGCCGACCAGGGCCGCCCCCGTCGCGGCGGCGATGCGCCCGGCCGCTTCCAGCGCCTCGCCGCGCACCGCGCCGAAGCCGAGGAACAGCACGGCGCCGGGCAAGCGCAGGGCTGCGGCGGCCGCGTCCAGCGTGGCGGCATCGGGCAATGAGGGCGGCGGCTCGGCGGCCCGCGCCGCCACGGGCCGCTCGGGGGCCTCGGACCAGGCGGTGTCGGCCGGCAGCAGCAGCGTGGCCACACCCGGCACAGGCCCGCGCGCCTGGGCGATGGTCGAGGCGGTCTCGGCCGCGATGTCCGCGCCGGGCAGCGCGGTGCGGGTGGCCACGCCCACGGTGCGCGCGAGCGCCTCGATGTCGGAGGTCAGCGGCGCGTCCAGGCGGCGGTGCGCCACCGCGTGGTCGCCGACGATGTTCACGACCGGCGAGAGCGCGCGGCTGGCGTTGTGCAGGTTGGACAGCCCGTTGGCCAGACCCGGCCCGAGGTGCAGCAGGGTCGAGGCGGGCCGGCCGGCGATGCGCGCGAAACCGTCGGCGGCACCGGTCGCCACGTTCTCGTGCAAGGCGAGCACCGCGCGCAGGCCGGGTTGCGTGTCCATGGCCGCGAGAAAGTGCATCTCCGAGGTGCCGGGGTTGGCCAGGCAGAGGTCTACCCCCTGCGAGACGAGTGTCCTGACGACGGTCTCGGCTCCGTTCATGTGGTGGTCTCCTGGGGGCTTGGTTGAGCGCGGTTGGGGGGCGCCGCCATGCTAGGCGCAGCGCTTTTCAGGGGATAGGGCCGGGGCGAAGGTATTTGATTCAAAAAAGTTATGTTCGAGCGGGCGCAAGGGCGATCCGGCAGCCCGCGCAGCCTCGGACGGGGTGGACCGACACATGGGGAGAACCCTAGCTCCTCTCCTCGGAGAAAGGGCTTTTGGCGGGCGACAACGAGGCTGCCCCGGGCGTCGTGGCCGCCCTCGCAAAAGATCATGAAGAATAATTATGAAATCAGCCCGCAAAGGAACTTTACAGAAGCTCGCCCGTTCGCGGACAGTGACGCACCGCCTCCGCTGCTGCGAAGCGGGCCAGATCACTCACATGGAGACATCGATATGCGCGCCAGACTCAGCTTGTTGCTCATTGGCTTGACCACGTTGGCCTCATCCCCGCCGCTGCTGGCGGACGTCGTGCACGCCACCTGGGGGGGTGGCGGCGCGAAGATGCTGCGCGAGAAAGTCCAGGAGCCCTTCACCAAGGCCACCGGCATCGCCGCCCGCATGGTGGAGGTGCCGAACACGGCCGGGGCCGTGCGCTCACCGGCCGCCAAGCAGTACAGCGTGGTGGACGTGACCTTCTTCGAAGGCGTCGCCATGGCCGACACAGACCTGCTGGAGCCCTTCACCGACGAGGAGCTGCCCGAAGTCAAGAACCTCACGCCCGAGACGGTCCTGCGCAACAAGGACGGGCGCATCGTCGGCGTCTCGACCTACTACTCCTACTACGGCATCGCGTACAACGCCAACTTCGCCAAGGCCGAGGACTTCAGCTCCTGGAAGAACCTGGCCGACCCCAAGTGGAAGGGCAAGCTCAGCGTGACCCGCCCGGTGTACGGCTCGGCCTACGACCTGACCATGATGGCGCGCGCCAACGGCGGCGACGCGGCCAACATCGAGCCCGGCATGCCCCTGCTCAAGGGCCTGATCGACAACGCGCTGACCACCTACACCTCGCTCGCGCACGTGAACACGCTGCTGGGCACGGGCGAGGTCATCGCGCTGCCGATGTACTCCACGCGCATCTGGCACCTCAACCGCGAAGGCATGAAGCACCTGAAGATGGTGATCCCCAAGGAAGGCGGGCTGATGCTCTCCTACCTCGCGGTCTCGCCCAAGGGCTCGGGCAACCGCAAGGAAACCATCGCCTACCTCAACAAGCTGGTCAGCGCCGAGTCGCAGGTCGCCACCGCGATGGCGGGCGGCAACCTGCCGACCAACCGCAACGCCAAGCTGCCGCCGGAGTACGTGGAGTCGCTGGGCACCACGCAGGAGGAACTCAAGACCCGCCTGTACGTGCCGGACTGGCGGCAGATTTCGACCCACCACGAAGAGCGCATCAACAAGGTCGAGCAGTTGATGTCGCGGGCGGGCAAGGCCCCCAAGTAAGCCCGCCTTTCAGGCGGCCCAGGCCCGTGCCCGGGCCGGCGCTGGGCAATGCCAGCGCCGGTCTGCGTGCGGACAACAGATGTCCCAACCAGTACAGGAATGCGGTGAGTGCTCAATTGAATGAACGCCAGATCGGCGCCATCCGGATCGAAGCGGTGGCCAAGTCGTACGGAGACACGGAGGTGCTCTCGGCCGTGGATCTGTCCATCGAGCCCGGCAGCTTCGTCACGCTGCTGGGTCCTTCCGGTTGCGGCAAGACCACCTTGCTGCGGCTGATCGCGGGATTCATCTCGCCCAGCCGCGGGCGCATCTGCATCGATGGCGCCGACATGGCCGGCATCCCGACGCAGCGCCGCCCCATCGGCATGGTGTTCCAGAACCTCGCCCTGTTCCCGCACCTGAACGTGTTCGAGAACATCGCTTACGGTCTGCAACTGCGCCACCGGCCCAAGGACGAGATCGCGCGCCGGGTGGCGCAGTTCATCGAGATCGTGGGGCTTGCCGGCCTGGGCGAGCGCCGCATCGCGCAGCTCTCGGGCGGGCAGAAGCAGCGCGTGGCGCTGGCGCGCTCGCTGGTGCTGGAGCCGTCCATCCTGCTGCTCGACGAACCGCTCTCGGCGCTGGACCTGCAGCTGCGCAAACAATTGCAGGTGGCGCTCAAGGACATCCAGCGCAAGCTGGGCACCACCTTCGTCTTCGTCACGCACGACCAGGAAGAGGCCACCCTGATGTCCGACACCATCGTGGTCATGAGCCAGGGCCGCGTTCAGCAGGTGGCCAACCCCTCCACCATCTATGCCGCGCCGGCCAACCTGTTCGTCGCCAAGTTCGTCGGCGAACTCAACGAGCTGCCCGCCCGCGTCACGGCCGTGGGCACCAGCCTCGCGCTGCAGACCGAGGCGGGTGAGATGAGGGTGCCGGCATCGGCCGCGCAGGGGTTCACACCCGCCGTGGGCGATGCGGCCGCGCTGTGCCTGAGGCCCGAGAGCCTGGTGGTCTCCAGCGGCGAGGTGCCCGCGCACCATGTCCGGCTGCCGGCGCAACTGGTCGATGTGATCTCGCTGGGCCCGGTCTCGCGCCTGGTCCTGCAGGCCGCCGGGCGCCGCCTGACTTCCATCGTGATGTCCGAACAGCGACCGCGCGACCTCGCACCGGGGTCGCCCTGCAGCCTGCACTTCGATCCGGACAAGGCGCGCGTGTACGCACCGCTGGCCGGTGCCAGCGCCCGGGCCTTCGGAGAGGCCGCGTGAACGCCAGCGCCGAACGCCTGCCGCCCTCGCGGCTGTTGCTGCTGCTGCCGGTCGCGATCGTGCTCGGCCTGTTCTTCACCTCGGTGGTGATGCTGTTCTCGAACGCCTTCATCGAGCGCGGCACGGTGTCGCTGCGCTACTTCCAGCAGATCCTGGACCGGCCCGACTACCAGCTGGCGTTCCTGCGCACGGTGCTGTCCTCCATCGTGGTCTCTTTCTCGGCCGTGCTGCTGGCCTACCCGATCGCGCTGCTGCTCTGGCGCGCGGGCGACCGCTGGCGCAACCAGCTGCTGATCGTGGTGCTGGTGCCCTGGCTCGTGAGCCTGGTGGTGCGCTCCTACGGCTGGATCATCCTGCTGGGCCCCAAGGGCTTCATCAACGCCATGCTGGCCTGGATCGGCGTGCTCGACGAGCCCTTGCCGCTGATGTTCAACGACTTCGGGATCATCGTCGGGCTCACCCACGTGCTGATGCCCTTCGCGGTGATCTCCATCCTGTCGTCGCTGCTGGCGATCGAGTCGAACCTGGAAGAGGCCTCGAACGCGCTGGGCGCCACCGGCCTGCAGACCTTTCGCCGGGTGGTGCTGCCGCTGTCGCTGCCCGGGGCCTTCACCGCGCTGATGGTGGTCTACCTGGCCTGCATCGGCGCCATCGTCACGCCGCTGCTGCTGGGCGGCGTGACGCAGAAATTCGTGGGCTCGCAGATCTACCAGGAAGTCATGTCGACCTACAACATGAACAAGGGCGCCGCCTGGTCGCTGTGCCTGCTGGCCATTTCCTTCCTCTCGCTCGTGCTCTTCAAGGCCATCGAGCGGCGGGCTTTGCGCGGACAGGCATGAGCATGACGGACAACCACCGCTTCACCCGCTACCTCGGCATCGCGCTGCTGCTGGCCTTGCCGCTGCCGATCTTTATCGTCTTCGGCGCCTCGTTCAACGGCACGGGCTACTTCCAGTTCCCGCCGGAAAGCCTGTCCTGGCGCTGGTACATCGAGGCGCTGACCGACCCGCGCTGGCTGCGTGCCGCCTGGACCAGCCTGTGGATCGCCGCGGTCGCCTCGGTGGTGATCACCGCCGTCAGCTTCATGACAGCCTACTTCACCATCCGCTACGCGCCGCGGCTCAACCACCTGCTGGAGCTGCTGATCTTCGCGCCGCTGTTCTTTCCGCACGCGGCCATGGGCGTGGCCACCGTCGTGCTGCTCGCCAAGTTCGACATCGTCGGCACCTCGCTGGCCATCGTGCTGGCGCACCTGATGGTGGTGCTGCCCTTTTCCTACCGCCCGGTGCACATCGCGCTGCGCTCCATCGACCCGGACCTGATCCGCGCGGCCGAAGTCATGGGGGCGTCCGAGTGGCGCGCGCTGTGGGACATCGTGCTGCCGCTGTGCCGCTCCGGCCTGCTCACCTCGCTGCTGTTCTCGGCCATCATTTCCTTCGACGAGGTGACCGTGACCATGTTCCTCGTCGGTCCGAACATCACGACGCTGCCGGTGCAGATCTTCACCTTCATCCAGGACGAGGCCACGCCCGTGCTGGCGGCGATCTCCACGCTGTCGGTGCTGGTGACCTTCCTGGCGATCCTGCTGCTGGAACGGGTCGCGGGCCTGACCTTCTTCGTGCAGCGGGACGCGGGATGAAGGTCCCTCCTCAGTCTTCCCGGATCGCCGCGCCGCGCAGCCGCAAGGCGTTGCCGATCACCGAGGCCGAGCTCAGGCTCATGGCCAGCGCGGCGATCATGGGCGACAGCAACCAGCCCGTGAACGGGTACAGCAGGCCCGCGGCCAGCGGAATGCCCAGGGCGTTGTAGAGGAAGGCGAACGCCAGGTTCTGCTTCATGTTGGCCACGGTCGCGACCGAGAGCGCGCGGGCCGTGGCGATGCCGCGCAGGTCACCCTTGACCAGGGTGAGCTGGGCGCTGTTCATCGCCACGTCGGTGCCCGTGCCCATGGCGATGCCCACATCGGCGCGGGCCAGGGCCGGCGCGTCGTTGATGCCGTCGCCGGCCATGGCCACCACGCGGCCTTGCGCCTGGAGCTGCTCCACCAGCTGGAGCTTGTCGGCGGGTTTCACTTCGCCGTGGATCTCATCGATGCCCAGGCGCTGTCCCACCGCGCGCGCGGTGGTCAGCCCGTCGCCCGTGGCCATGATCACGCGCACATTCGCCCGACGCAGCGACTTCAGCGCATCCGCCGTGGTGGCCTTGACCGGGTCGGACACGGCCAGCAGGCCGGCCAGCGCCTGGTCCACCGCCAGGTGCATGACGCTGGCGCCCTGCGCGCGCAGCGCTTCGGCCTCGGCGGCCAGGGGCGAGGCGTCCACGCCCAGCTGTTGCATCAGCGCGGTGTTGCCCAGGGCCAGGCCCTTGCCGCCCACCACTCCCCGCACCCCGATGCCGGACTCGGAGTCGAACTGCTCGGGCTTGTCCAGCACCTGGCCCTGTTGTTTCGCGGCGGTCACGATGGCGTGGGCCAGCGGGTGTTCGCTGCCCTGGTCCAGGCTGGCGGCGAGGCGCAGCACCTCGTCCTCGGAGAAGCCGCCATGGCCCACGGCGCGTTCGAAGCTCGGGCGGCCTTCCGTGAGGGTGCCGGTCTTGTCGACGATCAGCGTGTCCACCTTGCGCAGGTTCTCGATGGCGGCGGCGTCGCGGAACAGCACCCCGTGGGTGGCGCCGCGCCCGGTCGCCACCATGATGGACATGGGCGTGGCCAGGCCCAGCGCACAGGGGCAGGCAATGATGAGCACGGCCACCGCATTGATGAGGGCATAGACCCAGCTCGGCTCGGGGCCGAACAGGCCCCAGCCGAAGAAGGTGAGCAGCGCCGCCGCCACGACGCCCATCACGAAGTAGCCCGCCACCTGGTCCGCCATGCGCTGCATGGGCGCGCGCGAGCGCTGAGCCAGAGCGACCATCTGCACGATCTGCGAGAGCACGGTGTCCGAGCCCACGTGCTCGGAGCGCATCACCAGGGCACCGCTGGTGTTGAGCGTGGCGCCGATCAGCTTGTCGCCGGCCTGCTTGCTCACCGGCAAGGGCTCGCCGGTGAGCATGGATTCATCGACCGAGCTGCGGCCCTCGACCACGGTGCCGTCGGTGGGCACCTTCTCGCCGGGGCGCACGCGCAGCAGGTCGCCCACGTGCACGTGGGCCAGCGGCACGTCTTCCTCCTGCCCTTGGGCCGTGATGCGCCGCGCGGTCTTGGGTGCCAGGCCCAGCAGCGCGCGGATGGCGGCCGAGGTCTGTGACCGCGCCTTGAGTTCCAGCAGCTGGCCCAGCAGGGTCAGCGAGATGATCACCGCCGCCGCCTCGAAGTAGACCGCGACACGCCCCATCGAAACAAAGGAGTCGGGGAACACCTGCGGCGCCACCGTGGCCACCACGCTGTAGACGAACGCCGCGCCGGTGCCCAGCGCGATCAGCGTCCACATGTTGGGGCTGCGGTTCATCACCGACTGCGCGCCGCGCACGAAGAACGGCCAGCCGGCCCACAGCACGATCGGGATGCTCAGCACCAGTTCGATCCAGCTCTGCGTGGCCATGTCGAACCAGCCGAGCTTGTGGCCGAACATCGCCAGCACGGCGACCACCACCGTGAGGGGCAAGGTCCACCAGAACCGCCGCTGGAAGTCCACCAGCTCCGGGTTCTCCTCGTCGTCCAGTTCGGGCAGGACGGGTTCCAGCGACATGCCGCACTTGGGGCAGTTGCCCGGGTGGTCCTGCCGGATCTCGGGGTGCATGGGGCAGGTGTAGACCGTGCCCGGCTTGCCTTGCGCCACGGGCGCAGGCGCGGGCGCCGCGGGGTGGTGGTGATGGTGGTGCTGGTCCATGTCGGTTCCTCCTGAAAATTCGAATCCCTGGTGTTGGTCCGTTGCTCAGCGCTCGGGCTGGCCGGCCTGGTGCACCTGGACACCGCGCATCCAGGCCATGAGGTCGATGGGGCTGGAAGAACGTTCGCCGGCGGCCTCGTCGCGCGGCAGGCGCCCCTTCCGGAGTTGGGGCTTGTGCTCTGGCTGGTGCTGGGCCGGGCTGTGCAGCGAGAGCCTGTCGAGAATGGCGCAATGGGGCTGGTCGTTGCCATGGCAAGCCTGCACCAGCACCGACAGCCCGTCCATCATCTGCTCGATCTCGCGCCGCTTTTCTTCCAGGTCGGCCAGGTGGCGTTGGGCCACGGCCTTGACCTCGCGGCTGCTTCGCCGCGAATCGCTCCACAGGCCGATGAGCTCGGCGATCTGCGCCACCGAAAAACCCAGCCGGCGCGACTGCCGGATGAACCGCAGCACCGAGACCTCGCGCTCACCGTACAGGCGGTAGCCCGATTCGCTGCGCTCGGCCGCGGGCAGCAGGCCGATCTGTTCGTAATGGCGGACCATCTTGGCCGACACGCCGGCCGCGGCGGCCGCTTCGCCAATGTTCATCAAGGGGGTCATGGTGTGTTCCGTGAG
>Ga0247823_10000196_pt1 | contig 51180 bp, 36 predicted proteins | sample 13C_PalmiticAcid_2_FD_192426 | JGI IMG/M metagenome (GOLD analysis project Ga0247823, IMG submission 192426) | Soil microbial communities from agricultural site in Penn Yan, New York, United States - 13C_PalmiticAcid_Day30 | ecosystem: Environmental > Terrestrial > Soil > Agricultural land... | reverse complement strand
TCGTCAATGTCGCTGCCGGCACCGATCGCCACGCTCTGGAGGCCGTTCGCGACTGCTCGGGAGCCGAGTGCGGTCGCCAGCAGTGCGTTCGCGTTCGCGCGATAGCCAACCGCGGTCGCATCGGTCTGACCGTCCATGCCCGCGCCCGCCTGCGCGCCCGCACCCAGAGCGGTGGTGTGGTCGTTGGCGATTGCGCTGCCGAATTCGCCGCCGGACCACGCCGAAACGCCGAGCGCGACCGATCCCACGCCCGATGCGTTGGAGGCATTGCCAATGGCGATCGACGCTCTCCCGCTCGCTTGCGCAAGATTGGAGATTGCGAGGCTTCCTTCTCCCGACGCACTCGATTGTCCGCCAATCGCAATCGCCTGCCGACCTGATGCGGTGGCGCGTTCGCCAACCGCCACGCTCAGGCTGCCGCTTGCCGTCGCGCGGCTGCCCAGCGCCGTCGCCTGCGACCCGCTCGCTTCGGCGCGGCCGCCAATCGCGGTGCTGGCGACGCCGGTGGCTGCCGACCCTTCGCCACACGCCAGATTGTTCAGATCTTCAGGCAAGGTGTCGGGCGGGAGTTGCGCGCATTCGGCCGGCTGGGACGGAGCGAATGGCCCCGCATCCTGTGCGCCTGCCGCACCGGCGGTGAGCATCATCGCAAGCGCGCTTGCGCTCGCGGACACGAGTCCTGCGTGTTTCATGGATGATCGTCCTGGATTGAAATGGTGCGGGTGAATCAGAAGCCGAAGGCCACGCCGACGCGGCCGCCGGTGGAGCCCTTGACGGTCGATCCCGCGAACCCGCCCGAGATGTAGACCTTGGGTGCAGCGCGCACGACGGCGGCGCCGGAGAAGCCCTGCTCGCCCCGATAGGTGGCGAGGTTGAACGAGATCGAGACATTGCTGTCGGGCACGATCATCGTGCCCCCCATCGCCATCGCCGCGGCAATGCCACCATTGGCGTGGCGGAAGCGACGATCCGATTCCTGCGCGAGCGTGCCGACCCGGCCGTCAATCGCGGCGAGCTTGTCGTCCACGGCATCGAGTGCGGCGCCGACATTATTGTAGCTCTGCCCGCCGATCGAATAGCTGGGGGCGGAGATCGCGCCGGTTGCGGCGTTGTAGGCCGCGCCGCCGCCCAACGCTGCTGCGGTGCTGGCGCCGGTCTGGGCATTGCGTGCCAGCGCGGTGTTGGCCGTGGTTTGCGCAGCGCCAGCTTCAGTCCGCGCCGTGTTCGCGGTGGTCTGGGCCGCGGCGGCTTCGGTGCGTGCGGTGTTGGCCGTGGCCTGAGCAGCGGTGGCGGCCGCCTGTGCCGCGGCGGCGTTGCCTCCGACCGTGGCGACGGCGGCGTTGAGCTGTGCGACGTTCACCGCGTCGGTCGCGTCGGTGCCTGCGGCGAGGTTGGTAATCTGCCGTTCGGCGCCCACCCGACCCACCGAAACGGTGTTCGCACGCGTCGCGAGCGAGTTGTTGCCGATCGCCACCGCATCCGTCGCGCCCGTACTCACCCGCGCGCCATAGCCAAGCGCTGAGCCCCCGTCGGCTTCGACATAGGCGTAACTGCCGGCGGCCGTCGAATTGAGGTAACCGGCGCCGCTATAGGCGCCTATCGCGGTTCCGCTTGCTCCCGCGCCTGCGCCGTTGCCGACCGCTGTTGCATCACTTGCGTTTGCCTGCGCGAATGAGCCGACGGCAGTTGCGTTGGCCTGCCCCGGCGCGGTCGCGCCGGCCTGGGCGCCTGCGCCGAGGGCGGTCGTGCCGTTGTTGCGGAACGAGGTCGCCACTTCATAGGTGCCGTCGCCGCCAGCGCGCGCGCCAGCACCATAGGCGCTGCTTCCGAATCCCCAGGCGGAACTTTGCTTACCGGCCGCGGTGGATTCACCCCCTCCAGCAACGCTGCGATAACCGGTAGCGGTGGAATTGATGCCCTGGGCGAAACTTTCATATCCGGTCGCGGTCGCATAATCGCCCGCCGCCAGGCTCTGGGCGCCGACGGCGGTCGCCTTGTTGCCGATCGCACGCGAACTGAAGCCGAGGGCGGAGCCATCGATGCCCGCGGCGTAGCTTTGCTGGCCAAGCGCGGTGCTGCCCGCCGCCCGGGCATTGGCGTTCTGCCCGATCGCCGTGCTTTCGACCCCTTCAGCGCGAGACCCTTCGCCGACCGCGGTGCTCTGCGCCGGCCCGGCCCTGGTGTTCGAGCCGATGGCGGTCGATAGCCTTCCGATGGCACTCGAAGAGATACCGCATTCGGTTTGCCCGGTCTCATCGTCGCCATTGCCCAGAACACCGTCGGGCCCGGCATTGACGTTGGTATTGCACTCGACCGTATTGTCCGCCCTGGCGGGGGTGGCGACGAGGGCAGCGAGCGGCGCGGTGCCCGCAAGCAGCAGGCCAAAGGTGAACCGGCGTGCCGGGGTCGGGATGGTCATGCTGTGTCTCCGTGAATGCGCCGAATTGCCGACGGCTTGCGGTCGGCCTAGAGGGTGGCGCCTGCGCGGAAATCCTACGTTTGTACGAGAAGCTCGCGAAAAGCCGGGCAATCGGATAGGGCTTTCGATGCGGGCTGGAATGGGAATGGCGTATGCTTCCGACCGATGCGATCGTCGAAACGCTGTACGATGATCTGCGGCGCATCGCGCAACGCGAACGGTTCAATGCCGGCAGCCCCCAGACCCTGTCGACCACCAGCGTGATCCACGAAGCCTATCTCAAGCTGCATCAGCGTGACGGCTGGGACAGTCGCGAGCATTTCCTGGGCACGGCGGCGACGGCGATGCGTCATGTTCTGGTCGACGCGGCGCGCGCGCGGCTGTCCGCGAAGCGCGGGAATGGCGAGCGTCCGCTGCCGATCGATCAATCCGGGCTGGACACCGCGGCGGCACAGGATCTGGAACTCGTGGCGCTGGGGGAGGCGCTGCGCGATCTCGCGGAGATCGATCCGGAACTCGCCCGGCTGGTCGATTGCCGGTTCTTCGCCGGGTTCGACGAATGCGAGACGGGCAAGGTCATGGGGATCAGCGAACGAACCGTCCGCCGCCGCTGGACCCAGGCGCGGGCCTGGATCCATCGTGAGCTGGCGGACGGTTGAACGCCGTCAGGCGTCAGGCCGGATCGACGGTGAAATATGCCATGTAGCGGGCCCCGCCCCGCTCCATCATCCCGGACTGGACCTTGTAGACGATCCCGGAGCGATTGTAGGTTTCCTGCTGGCGCGCCAGCTTCACCAGCTGCCTGGTCGAGAGCGGTACCGACACCTGACCCACAACGTCGTCGCCCAGGTCGAGCACGGCGGCGATTGCATTGCCGAGCTTCGGCATCAGTCCGTCGAGCGCCGGTCCCGCCACCTTGGAGATGATCGGGCCGACCAGCGGGATGAACTGGAGCAGGAACTTGCCGACCTCGTGATTGGTCTTGACCGCGTTCTCGACGATCGCCCGGTTGCTCTCGGGGTTGCCATTGTCCTTTTCCATGCCGACCACACCCAGTGTCATGCCGTAAGCGGGACCGCGATAGAGCTCGATCCGGTCCGGGCGGGCCGACTTGTCATCGACGCCGTCATAGACCCGGGTACGGATCGTCCAAGGATCGTGTTTGGGAACGACCATCGAGAAGATGCAATAGGGCTCGTCGGAGCCGGTCTTCTGGTCGATGTCGGATTCGCTGTAGGCGTAGAAGCCGACATAGGTCAGCACGATGCCGCGCAGATCAATCGCGCCGGTATCGGGCCACCAGTAGATCCAGCCATGCTGGAAGCTGTTGGCGCGGCCGCCCTCGTCGATGTCGCCTTCGTCGCTGGTGGGGTAGCCAAGATAGCCGAGCTCCCAGCCGAGCTCCGCCCAGCGCTTGCGGATATCGCCCCAGATGCCCCACGCGCCGGTATCCGGGTGCCAGTAGATCGAGGCGCCGTCCCGGAAATGATTATAGCGCCCGGCGCCGTCGGGGGTTGCGGTCTCGTCGGTCTCGGGAATCCACTTGCCGCCCAGCGCCTTCCAGCGTTCGTGAATGGCGCCCTTGATGTGGAAGGCTTCGTTGCGCTCGGAATTATAGACCAGGCTCTGGCTACCGAAATCCAGCTTCTTCGCGCGCAGGCCGCCGGCCGGCCACGGACCGAACACCGCTTCGCCGCCCAGCCGGTCATATTTGTCGCGCAATGCCTTGCCGGAGCGCGAAACCGCAAGGTCGCGCAGGCCGCCGGCGACATTGACCTTCACCGTCTGCCGTGCCTTGGGGTCCTTCGCGGTGACGGTAGCGGCTCGAGACGTCTTGGCCTTCGCAACCTTGGCTGTCGTGAGGTTCTTCATGACGGGGTCGTTCATCGCATCAACTCCAACATTTGCGTGAAGCCACGTGCAGACCGGGAAAGCGGGTTCCCGGCACGAGTGGCGCCTGCAGGCTAACGGGAGCGATGCAGGCGGGGCGTCCTACGTTCGAACGAGTAGGCATGCGGTTGGTCGTGCGATCCGGTGTGCACGTCGCGTGGCGAAGGACGTTTCCCAGTCTGGCCGGATACTCGGCGATTTCCCGTCTCCCTTGTGATTGGACTGGGAGACGAACCGATGAAGCTAGTGCTGCAACCCCGCCGTTATACATCGGAATGCCCGACCGTCGCGGACACGGGCAGCCCGATCATCCTGATGATCGATCGGCACCGCCGGCTGCTGGATTGCACACGCACGGGCACCCGTATGCTCAATGGACATGGTCTTCTCGCCTGCGAATTCGGTCGGATCGCAGCAAGCCGCCGGAACGATCAGATGGGTCTGGATCGCGCTATCAATATCGCGATGGAGGCGGGCAATGCCGACCTGACCCTGGCGGAGCTGCGCGTGGAAATCGTGCGCCTTGGGAGCGGTGCCAGCGACGCGCGCCTGCTGCTGATCTTCCGACAGGTGGCGAACGGAGCGCAGCATGTCGAGGAAGCGGCGCATCTCTTTGGCCTGACCGCGGCGGAGTGTCGCCTGCTCAGGCTGTTGTTTGACGGGATATCGCTTGGCGGCGCAGCACAGTTTCTCGGTATCGCACGGACCACGGCGCGAACCCACCTGCAACGCATCTTCGACAAGACGGGCAGCCGCCGCCAATCGGATCTGGTCAGGCTGGTCGCGTTGGGAAGAGCCTGGGAGAACCAAAGGGAGGCAAGCGAACCTATCCTCGCGCGCTGCGCTGCTTCCGGTTAGCCGAGATAGCCTGAGACGCTGTCCGCCTGGTCACCCATCTAGACCTTGAGCCAGAACCGGATGACGAACGCGACGGCGCCGAGCACGGCGAGGCTCATCGTCCAGATCGCCACCAGCCAGGCGATCCGTTTCCACCAGGGGCCGGCATTCTCGCCATCCATCGTCAATGATACCCCTCCGCCGTCACCTTTCCGCGGAAGACCCAATAGGAAAAGGCGGTGTAGCCCAGGATGATCGGGATCAGCACGACCGCGCCGACGAGCATGAACCACTGGCTCGACGCGGGCGCTGCGGCCTCCCAGATCGTCAGGTGATCCGGCACGATATAGGGGTACATGCTGATGCCGAGACCGATGAAGCTCATCAGAAACAACCCCAGCGCAAGGAAAAAGGGGCGCGCCTCACGCCGCTTGCGGATCGAGCGATAGAAGGCAAAAGCGACGATCGCAGTCAGCAACGGAACCTGCGCGGTCAGCAGCACCGCCGGATAGCCGAGCCACTTTTCGCGATAGGCGTAGTCGAGGTTGAGCGTCGCGAGGCTGACGAGACCGATCACGGCCAGCGTCGCGATGCCGGCGGGCCTGGCGAGACGGAAGGCGTGATCCTGCGTGCTGCCATCGGTCTTCCAGATCAGCCAGGTCGCGCCGAGCAGCGCATAGCCGCACACCACACCGACACCGGTCAACAGGCTGAACGGAGTGAGCCAGTCGAGCCAGCCGCCCGCATAGACGCGGTTCTCGATCGCGATCCCCTGAAGCATCGCGCCGAGCGTGACGCCCTGACAGAAGGACGCGACGATCGAGCCGCCGGCAAAAGCGATGTCCCACCAGCGCCGATGGTCGGGATCGCGCCAGCGCGCCTCGAACGCGACGCCGCGGAAGACCAGCCCCAGCACCATCGCGATGATCGGCGGATAGAGCGCGGTCATCACCACGCCATAGGCGAGCGGAAACGCCGCCATCAGCCCGCCGCCACCCAGCACCAGCCAGGTTTCGTTGCCGTCCCAGACCGGCGCGATCGAGTTCATCGCCGTGTCGCGTTCCTGCCCGACCTTGAAGGTCGGGAAGAGGATGCCGATCCCGAGGTCGAACCCGTCCATCACGATGTACGCGAAGACCGCGAAGGCGATGATGAACGCCCAGACCGTCGCGAGGTCGAAGTCGACGGCGCTCATTTCTTGCCCTCCGGGTGCTGCGCAGGTCCGGGCATGATGCCGGCGGTGCGGATCGGTGCATCCACGTCGATATGATCCTCACCGCGATGCGCGCCTTTGGCCATCAGCTTGAGGATGTACCAGGTGCCGAAGCCGAACACCGCGAAATAGACCAGGACGAAGGCGACCAGCGACGCGCCCACCGCGGGCGCCTCGAGCGGCGAAGCGCTGTGGGCGGTGCGCAGGAAGCCATAGACGGTGAAGGGCTGGCGCCCGACCTCGGTCGTCACCCATCCTGCGAGTACTGCGACGAATCCAGAGGGGCCCATCGCCAGCGCCGCCCTGTGCAGCAGCGGCCAGTCGTAGAGCCGCTTGCGGAGGCGCGCGAGCACGCTCCAAAGCCCGATGCCGAGCATCGCCATGCCCATCCCCACCATGATGCGGAACGACCAGAAGACAATGCCGACCGGCGGCTGGTCCTGCGGCGCAATCGTATCGAGACCCGCAAGCGGCGCATCCGCGTCATGCTTCAGGATCAGCGAGGAGGCCTTGGGAATCTCGACCGCATAGTCGACGCGCTTCCCGGCAGAATTGGGAATGCCGAACAGGATGAGCGGCGCACCATTGGGGTGGCTTTGATAATGGCCCTCCATCGCCATCACCTTGGCCGGCTGATGCTCGAGCGTATTGAGGCCGTGGAGATCGCCCACGACGATCTGAACCGGCGCGACGATCGCCGCCATCCACATCGCCATCGAGAACATTTTCCGCGCATGCGGATCGGCCCGATCCTTGAGCAGGTGCCAGGCGCCGACCGCACCGACGACGAAGGCGGTGGTGAGATAGGCGGCGATGACCGTGTGGGCGAGGCGATAGGGGAAGCTGGGGTTGAACACGATCGTCCACCAGCTGCCCGCCGGCACGAACTGACCCTGCGCGTTGATCTCGAACCCGACCGGCGTCTGCATCCAGCTGTTCGCCGACAGGATCCAGGTGGCCGAGATCAGCGTGCCGATCGCGACCGCCAGGGTCGATGCGAAGTGCAGCCCGCGCCCCACCTTGTTCATCCCGAACAGCATCACGCCGAGGAAACCGGCCTCGAGGAAGAAGGCGGTAAGTACCTCATAGGCCATCAGCGGCCCGATGATCGGCCCCGCCTTGTCGGAGAAGACCGCCCAGTTGGTCCCGAACTGGTAGGACATGACGATCCCGGAGACGACGCCCATCGCGAACGCCACCGCGAAGATCTTCACCCAGAATTTGAAGAGATCGAAATAGAGCTGCTTGCCGGTCTTGAGCCACAGCCCCTCAAGCACGGCGAGATAGCTCGCCAGCCCGATCGAGAAGGCCGGGAAGACGAAATGGAAGCTGACGGTGAACGCAAACTGGATCCGCGCCAGCAGGATAGGGTCCAGGCCCTCGAACATGAAATCCAACCTCATGCCCTTGCTCGACCTACGATGCGCCGTGCTTCGGGTGTTGGTCAATCATTGAGCCGGATTGGATGGCGCCCCCATTAGGCAAATTGTCCACGCCGATCGAATGACCGCCCCAGCCAGCTTGTATCTACCCAAAGGACGCGTTGCGCGATCTACACGCGAAAAGGCGTCACCGAGGGATTGGCGCGCGCAGATTCCGCCGGTGGCGAACACGGCGTTCGCTCACTGACGCGGCGGCGGGCACAGGCAGCACGGCGCTGCCGTCTGCTTTCAGCGCTGAGCCTTGAAGGCAGGACTTTCCCGCGCCGCTTCACCACCCGGCAATCGGATCAAATAGGATGTCCCATAAGCGTTGCCGGGCTTCTCAAAGTCCGTCGAGACGATCTGGGCACCGCTGGCGAACGCTGTATCGGCACGCTTGCGGTCGTTCACCTTGGCCTCATAGGTCTCGATGTCCGAACGTGTGCGGACGAGATAGCCCTGCGCTACGGCATCGCGGATCTCGCGTTCGCGCAGCAGCGCATTGTCGTACATCAGGAAGGCGGCATGATCTTCGCCGGGTTGGGCGCGGAGGAAGGCGATGCGGCCCTCAAGCGAGGGGTGGCCCGCCAGATAGCCTTCGGCTCCCTTCGGGCCGTTGGCGGTGATCATCAGGAACACGATCTTGCCGCGCGCCTTCGCCAGCGTCGGCCAGTTGCCGGCACGTACCGCAGCGTTCAGCGTGGGAAAGCGCCCCCGCACATCGTCCGGTGTCACGATCCGCTGGCGTGGGAAGACGGAGAGGATTTCCTGGTCGATGTCGTCGAACCGTTCCGGCGAAAAGGGGAGCGGCGGCGTGGCATCCTTGAAGAGCGGCATCGCCTGGCTCTTCGCCTCGATCAGGATGAACAGCGGGACGTGGCCCGGATGCGCATCGGACCAATTCCGGATCTCGCGCAGGCAATCGGTGAAGAGCGGGCAGTGGCTGCGGAAGTCCGCGTCGGTGATGTGATGAACCTTGAAGCCGGGCTTCGCGAGTGCCGCCGTGTCGATCGGCAGCAGGTCGTGCACACCCTGCGCCCGCAGCTGGCGATAGCCCGCGGGGTCGAGATACTGCCCTCCCTTGGGGTCGGGGTTGAGGTCGATCTCCAGGCTGCGCACGCCAAGGTCGAGCTGCGCGGTCAGGCTGTCGTGCGTGTAGTTCAACCCTTCCTCGATGGTGATCGGGTTGGGATGCTCTTCGCTGAAGAGCTTCTTCTGCGCTTCGGGCATCGCCTGGATCATCTTGTCGAAGCTGGCGAAGACAGGGCGCAACAGCACGCGCAGCCGGGGATCGATGGGCAGCGAATAGCTGTTGTGGGTGCCCAGGATCTGGATGCGGTTGATCGGGAGCGACGCCGGAAGATCTGCGGCGTCGGGGCCTGGCCTTCCTGCGATGGCCGCACCCGACAATGCCAGTGCGACCGCGCCGGTGAGAAGGAGGAGCTTGGTGTTGAGCATGGATCGGGCTCCCCGGACTAGAAGCGGAAGTTGACGAAACCGCCGGCGGTGCGGCGCGCGCCGGGCGAGGTGTAGTGGAGCAGTCCGACCGCGCCGTAGTTCTGCCAGCCGGTCGAGAAATAGGTGTCGAACAGGTTGCGGGCATAGGCGCCGAACTCGACATTCCGGTCCGGGAGCGTGAAGGTGACGCGCGCATTGGCGAGGCCGTAGCTCGGCACGCGCGAATATTCGGGCTGGCCGACGACGGTCCAATAGTCGTTGCGCCAGGCATAATCGACATGCGCCCGGGCGCTGAAGCCGGACGCGAACTCATGGCTGAAATCGGCAGCGACGCTTGCCGCCCAGTCGGGCGAGTTGGTCAGGCGCGTGCCGGTATAGTCGGTGGTCTTGTTGTAGACGTAATCGGTGAAATGGCCGTCGGTGTAGGTGAAGTTGCCGGTCAGGGACACGCCCCGCACCGGCGCGATCGCGATCTCGCCCTCGACGCCCTGCGACCGGAGCCCGCCGGCATTGCCGATGGCCGTCGTCTGGATCACGCCGCCCGCGCCGTCCGGGATGGTCGTGAGGATGGTCGTCTGGAAATCGGTGAAGTCCGACCGGAACATGCCGAGGTTCACGCGCAGGCGCCGATCGAACCATTCGGATTTGATGCCGAGTTCGAACGCCTTGACCGTCTCGGCGCGATACGGGTTATATTTGTTGCCGACAAAGGCGATGCCGGCCGGCTTGTAGCCGGTCGAATAGGTGGCATAGAGCATCGCATTGTCGGTGATCTGCCATTCGGGCGAGACGCGATACGAGAAATTGTCGCCGGTCACCTTGCCATAGGGATAGGCAGGCGCTGCGCTGCTGCCGACAAAGGCCGGGCGATAGCCGGCGATGGGCAGCGGATCGATGGTGATGAACGTCAGCCGCTGCGCGTTCCAGTCCTTGGTGTAGCGGCCGCCGAGCGTCAGGCTGAGGCGCGGCGCCAGGTTGAACTTCAACTGGCCGAACGCGGCGGCGGTTTCGTTCACCGTGTCGAACAGCGAGGCGTTGGCGTTGACGCCGATCGCGCCGGTCAGCGCATAGAGCGTCGGCAGCGGCGTGCCGTCGGGCCGGTAGAGCGGCTGGCCGAGCGTCGCCCATTGCAGCTGGGTCTGGCGCGCATGCAGCCGGTTGTAGAAAGCGCCCACCACATATTCGACGAAGCCGCCGGTGGGTGAGGCGAGATGGATCTCCTGGCTCACCTTATCGGTGTCGAGCTCGCCCAGGTTGAACGGGATATAGGCATATTTGTCGAGCGGCAACAGGTTGACCGGCGTCGAATTATTGTAGCCGGTGAAGCGCAAGGCGGAGATCGACCGCAGTTCATAACTGCCGAGCTTGGCGGTGATGTTGAGGGACGTGCCCCATTCCTCCGTCGCGATCTCGCCGAAGCTGCCGTCGGCGGTGTCGGCGCTCTTCGGCCCCGGAAAGACCCCGAGTTCGCGGAGCATCGCCGTGACCGCAGCGGGCTGGCCGGATACGGGCGTGCGGACGCTGCTGTCCCAGTGATGGGCATAGTCGGCCGAGAGCAGGATGCTGAACGTGCTCGACGGTTCGACCAGCAGGCGGGCGCGGCCGCCATAGTCGTGCGTCGAGCCGACAAGGCGGTCGAGCGTCACATTCTTCCCGAAACCGTCCTGCGCCTGGTCGAAGCCGGAAATGCGCAGCGCCGCGATGCTGCCGAGCGGCACGTTGACCGTCGCATTGAGGATGCGTTCGTTGTGCTCGCCATAGCTCGCGCTCGCGCGCAGCGAGAAGGTGTCGAGCACGGGACGGTTGGTGCTGACCGCGATCACGCCCGACGTGGAATTCTTGCCGAACAGCGTACCCTGCGGACCCTTGAGGACATCGACGCGGCCGATATCGACCATGCCGATCAGGCCGTTGGCGCGCTGGCCGTCCATCACCACGTCGTCGACGACGACGCTGACCGACTTGGCGTTGGAGAAATCGAATGAGGTGCTGCCGACGCCACGGATCTGGAAGGCCGCTCCCTGGGTCGGGTCATATTGCACACCCGGCACGAGATATTGGAGGTCGGTGAAGTCGGTATAGCCCGATTGCGCCAGCGCCTCGCCGGTGACGCTCTGGATCGAGAGCGGCACGTCCTGGACGCGCTCCTCGCGGCGCTGGGCGGTGATGACGATGTCCTGAAGCCCGTCCTCGGCGGCAGGATCCTTCGCGTCCTGTGCCTGCGCCGATAGCGGCAACACGGCGGTGCCGGCCAGCAGCAGCGCCCATACGGTGCGCGACCGCACCATGGATCCGAAACGAGTCATCGCATTCCCCTGATCAATCGAGTCAGGGGCTCCTAGCCATGCTCTGTTACGGTATTGAGACGAGTGTACGGTAAAATTTCACCGTATTTTCTACATATAAAAACAACTGTACTGGAGTCGGACTTCATATCCGACGCAATATCTCCTCATAGTCGTAGCGGCGCTCGCGCCCCATCAGCCCGCCCAGCCCAAAGCCGATCATCGCCATCACATAGGCCTGGGTCAGCGCATGGTCGGCGCCTTCGCTGCCGGTGAGGATATGGCTGATGATCGGATGGACGTTCTCGGCGCGGCGGCGGCGCATATCGATCGCGAACGGCAGGAATCCGGGTTCGCGCCGTGCCGCCAGCGCCATCTCGTGCCCCAGCACGATGACCGTCGCACCGGCCGGCCGCTCACCTGCGGCATGCTGCACCTCCGACCGAAGCCGGCGATAGAGCGCCTCCACCCCGCCGAGCAGTATATCCCGCTGTGCGGGGAAGTGATGGGCGAGGCTGGAGACGGGCATCGCCAGCGCCTGTGCGATGGAACGGTGCGACAGCGTCTCGATCCCGCCGGCAATGAGCATGTCGGCGATGTGCTCGGCAATGGCGGCCTTGGCCCCGTGCGGCGGCTCGCCCGCATCGAAGGCGGCGCGCGCCGGCTCCTCCAGCCGCGCGACCAGCCGCATGTGCCAGGCGTCCGTCGTGGAACTGGGCGCTGCATTGCGATCGCGCAGCAGCGCGCGGATGGTGGAAGCACGCAGCAGGCCATAGTCGGTGTCCGCACCGAGCAAGGTCGAGAAGGGCCGCTCGTCCGCGCAATAGGCGGCGATGCGACGCGCCAGCCGGTCGGCTTCATCCCAGCCGTCGAGCATCGCGCCCCACATATCGGTGTGTGCGCCGGTGATCGCAGCGACAGGTTCGGCAAGGCGCGCGTCGCGATAGGCGGCGGACAGCAACTCGCTCTGCATCACCGCCGGGACGCGGTTCGCATGTCCGCACGCGGCCAGCCATGCCCTGACCATATCCGACAGCAAGTCGATATTGCCGGGCGCGATCCCGCCCATTCGGTCCGCCCATCGCGATGCCTCCGCCTCCGTCAGCACGACCTCGCGCCGCGCGAGACTCTCGATCAGCGCCCCGCGATCGCCGATGCGATAGCTGATCGTGCCAACCGATACGCCCGCCCGCTCCGCGACGACGCGCAGGCTGAGCTGGCCGAGCCCGCGTTCCACCGCCACTTCGCGCGCTGCATCGAGAATCGCGGAACCAGCGTCGCCGGGGCGTTCGGGAAGGAAGGGGGCGTGTTTGCTCATTTCGCCTGCGGTCTTAACCGAGTGCGGGGGGCAGTCCAGAGTCCCCGGGGCACGCCGAAGACGCCAAACGGTCATGGCACCGCTCTAGAGGCGCGGCATGACAATGGTCCGGGGGCTGGCGCTCCACGCCTTCATGGCATCGCACTGCGGCAAGAGCCTGCTCTGGGTCGCCGGCGACGCGTTCGCGCTCTACATCATGGTGGTGCTCCTGAAGCTGCCGCCAGTGACGGCAGGGACGCTGTTCCTCGCAGGATCACTCTGGAACGCGGCACTGGACGCAGCCTGGGGCGCGGCGCTGGCGCGCTTCGGCCGACTGCGCCGGTGGACTCCGCAGATCGGCGGCGGCGCGGTGCTCATTGCCTGTCTGAGCTTCGCCGCTCTGCCGCTGGCCGCAAGCGGATCGCTGGCGTCGGCCGCGATCCTGTTGATCCTCTTCCGCACCGCCTTCGCGCTGTTCGATGTTCCGCACAACGCCCTTTCCGCAATCCTTGCGGCACGCCACGGACATCTGCGTTTCATGCGGCTGCGTACCGTCGGCAGCAGCGCGGCGGGGATCGTGGTGGCGGCGGCGGCGATCCCGCTGCTCGCGGCGAAGGGGACGGTGGTGCCTGTCGCGGCGATGATGACGATCGGCGCGGCGGCCCTGTTGCTGCTGGTGCCGCTGCCATGGTTGCTCGCCATCCCGTTGCAGGCTCCAGCCGACCCGTCACCCGCCGTGACGAGCCCGCAAGAACGTGGGCGGCTAATGCCCGTGCTCACCTTTTGTCTCGTCCATATGGCCGGCATCGGCGCGCTGGCCGCGGTCGGCAAGGCGGCGCTCCATCTCGACGCTGCGCATGCCTGGATTGTGACGACGGTCCCGTTGCTGCTTGCTGTCACCCGTCTCGGCTCGATTCCGTTATGGTCGGGACTCGCGCAGAGGCTGGGGATCACCGGCGGGTTGGTACTGGCCTATGGCGCAAGCGCCGTGGCGATCGCAGTGTTGCCTGCGGGGCTTGCGTCGGGAATGGTCGGGACGGCGCTGGTTTTCGCGCTGCTGGGCACTGGCCTTGGCGGCGTCGTGCTGTTGATATGGTCCGCTTTCTCGCAACTGCTCGAGCGAGTCTGCGCCACAATGCCCGGCATGGCGGCGTCCCGCTACGGCATCTTCACGGCATCGACCAAGATCGGGCTTGGTGGCTCGGCCTATCTGGCTGGACACTGGCTGGCGAGGGGCGTGGACGAAGCTGGGTCCTCGCTGTCAGGGCTGGCCACGCTGCTCGCGCTGACGGCATTGCTGTGCGCCGCCTGCGAATGGTGGCGGGCTCATGCCTGTGGCGGGTCAAGCGCGATCCTCGGGGAGCCGCTTGAACGAACGACCGCTATTTATGTCGGCCGACCATAGGCTGCCCGCCTATGGTCGGTCCAATTCCAGCCGTGGAGCATGCGCCAGACCATCCAGCGCCCCTTACCTGGCTGGCGCGGCGTCCGGCGCCCAGCCCCAGGCCTTCATCATCACCTCGAACAGATAGGTGTTGGGGAAGTAGCCGCGCACACGCTCCGCGCCGGCACCGATCGCGAGCGTCGCGACCTCTTCCCCGGTATGCGTGCGATTGACGAGCACGTTCTTGAGCCGGACGATATCACCCTTCTCCGGCGAGGCCTTCCACGCGTCATAGCCGGCGAGCAGATCCTCGCCGCGGCGGCCGCCATCGACCTGCAGACCGAAGCTATGGTCGGCGGTGAACAGGAGCAGCGTATCGTCGAGGTCAACCCGCGCCTGGACCTCGGCGATCAGCTTGTCGAAGTCGACGACGTTCTGCAGGCCCTTGCGCGGATCATCGGTGTGCGCGTCCCATTCGACGACGAGAAGGTAGCCCTTCGGCGATTGCTGCAGGATGTCGAGCGCTTTCAACGTGGCGGCGCGCGCGTCCATGTCGTCGCCGACCACGACCGGGCGCTTCTCGCCGGCGCCGATCTCGGCCAGCGTCGTATGGATCGGCCGCCCGTGCGTCTTGCCGAGTTGCTCGAAGCTGGTGCCCGCGGCGGCCAGTTGCTCGCCGATCTTGCGGCGGCCGGCGCCGAACAGCACATCGACGCCATCGCAGAACCGCGGTGCGAAGGCCTGCGGAAAGATCTCTCCCCACTTCTTGCGGTCGTTGGAATGGGCGTAGTTGGCGGCCGGGGTGGCATCGGCGATCGACTGGGTGGTGACCACGCCGGTCAGCAGGCCGCGCTGCTCGGCATATTCCAGCACGGTCTTGGTCGGGACGCCGTCCTGCTTGCCGCGCACCGTGTCAGGGCCCTGGCTGATGACGCCGTTGCGCGTCTTCACGCCCGTGACGATCGAGCTCATGCCGTTGGCCGAGTCCGAGACGAAGGCGTCGACCGGCGAGGTCTCGCTGAGGCCGAGATAGGGCCATTGCTGGATCCCGAGCCGGCGCGGCTCGCCATAGCCGAGCAGGCTGGCGCCATGCAGCACCGGAACGCCGCCGGCATCGGCGAGGAACAGGATGATGTTCTTCGCCTTTCGCCCGGTCTTGGGCTCCGCGGCGGGCCGCGCGGTCTGAACCTGCGGCTTCGCCGCCTGATCGCGGGCGCTTTCCTGCGCGTGACCGGCGGCCGGCACGAGGGAACCCGCGGCGAGCAGGCAGAGGAGATTGGGCAATGCGTTCTTCATTTTCCGGATTCCCATGATCAGAATTTGTACTGGAGGCCGAAGCGGTATTTGCGGCCGGTCAGGCTCGCGTCCTCGACGAACTGGCGATAGCCCGAATAGGAAACCTGCGGCTCGTCGGTCAGGTTGGTGACCGAGGCATAGATCCGCAGGTTCTTGTTGAGCGAATAGGCGGCGCGCACGTCGACGCGCTGCTCGGCGGCGTAGAATTCGTCGGATTCGATGCTGTCGCCGAGACCCTCCACATAGTCGTCGCGGTAGATATAGTCGCCGCGCAGCTCGATCCCGCGCCACGCCCATTCGAGCGAGGCGGTGAACAGGAACTTGGAGAAGCCGGGCAGCGGCAGTTTCCGGTCGTCGGTCCGATTGGGATAGGTTGCCTCGCTGTCCGAGAAGGTGGCGCTGAGACTGGTGCTGAGGCCGCGCAGCGCACCGGGCAGAAAGGTGAAGCGCTGGCGCGCGATCAGTTCGATCCCGTAGTTCTTGGCGGACGACCCGTTCAGCGGCACCTCATATTCGAGATCGCCGTCCGGATCGAAGACCGGGATGCCGTTCGCGTCGACGGTGCTGAAGTTGTAGACCTGCGTGTAGGAGAAGTTCCGTACATTCTTGTAGAACAGCGCGATGCTGTAGAGGCCGCCGCCCTTGGTGTAATATTCGAGCTGCGCGTCAAAATTGTCGGAAAGCGCAGGCTTGAGGTTGGGGTTGCCGTCGGCGATGTCGCCATCCTCGTTCACGAAGCGGCCCTGGGTGAGCTCGCTCAGCCGCGGACGGCCGTAGCTGCGATTGTAGCTCTCGCGCAGGATCAGGTTGGGGGCGAGCTCGTGGCGGAAGTGGATGCCGGGCAGCCAGTAGCCGTAGGTGTCGCCCTGCTCGGCTTTGGTGAAGCGGGCGTTCCCGTCGAGATAGCTCACCTGATAGTTGCTGTTCTTCCAGTTCACATGCTCGTAGCGCACGCCGCCCAATATGGTGTGGCCGCCGAACCGCAGGGTCCCCATGACATATCCCGCCGCCGTCTCCTCGGACGCGTCATAGTCCTCGAAATAGCTGTCCTCGAGCGAGTCTTCCTCCTCGCGGCTGAACAGGCCGGGATTGCTGCGCAACAGCGCGACGCCCTTGGCCGGGATGACGTCGAAATACTTGCTCCCGCCAAGGATCACGCTGTTGTTGGGCGACACGACCTGGTTGTAGGGGAAGGCATCGTCCATCGAATAGACGTCGGCCACCTGATTGAAGCGCGGCGTGCTGCGATAGTATTTCGCGCCGGTCTTGATGGCGAGCGCGCTCGACCCAAGGTCGAAGCTGCGCTCGAAATCGACCTTCGCGCTGAAGACATCCTCGGTGCGGACCGAATTGTTGAGGATCAGCTCGCCTTCGGTGACCAGCGACAAATCGGCCGGATCGCGACCGCTCAGCTCGTTGATGACGACCTCGCCGCGCGACACGTCGATCAAATGGTATTCGAACTGGAGCCAGGGATTGTCCGGCTCCATGACGAAGTTCAGCTCGTTGTCGTTGGTCGTGGTCTGCTTGTTGCGCGAATAGAAAAGGTCGTAGGTGAGCAGGCTGTTGGGGCTTTCGTGGCGGCCGCCGAGATTGACCGAGAAAAGCTCGGTCTTGCGGTCGTCCTCGGTTCCGATCCAGCCGCGCGAGCCGCGTGAGCCATTGTTGCCGGGCGTGCCGCGGCCATAGTCGGGCGTCAGCGCCGCATAGGTCTTGCGCCCGCCGACGGCGTCCTGAAAGCGCGTGTCGATGTCGATGTCGGTCTCATACTTTACGCCGCGGCGATCGGCGTTGCTGTAGAAGAAGCGCGCGTAGAACGAATTGAACGGATCCGTCCGGAAATCGAGGTTGAGGTTCGCCGAGGTCGTCCGGGTGACGCGCGTGTCATATTCCCAGTGCGATGCCTCCATGAACCAGACGGGCTGGGAATATTGGCCCAGGTTGAGCTGAGGATTGTTCGCGGGCGTGACCTGCACCCAGTCCATGTCGCGGTTCAGCGAGTAGCGATCGGTCCGATAGCTGCTGATCGTGCCGCTGATCCCGAAATTCCGGTCGCCGCCGCCGATGCTGAAGATGTCGGAATATTGAGCGGTCACGGCATGACCGAACTTCTGGGGCAGATCGCTGTAGATGCCGCCGAGATCGACGCTGACCTGCCGACCGCTGCGCTGAAAGGCGGTACGCGTCACGACGTTGACGATGCCGCCGATCGCGTCACCGTCGCGGTCGGGGGTCGGCGCCTTGATCACCTCGATATTGGTGATGCCGTCGCCGGAGAACTGCGTGAGCGCGATGCCGCGTCCGCCGCCGGAGGTCGGCACGCGGTTGCCGTCGACCTGGAACGAGTTGTAGTCGCCCTCGATGCCGCGGATGTTGATGCCCGTAGGCGAACCGTCCTGGTCGGTGTTCACGCTGAGGCCCGGCAGGCGCTGGAGCACATAGCCGAGATTGCCGTCGGGCGAGGGGCCGAACGTCTCCTCGGACACGATGTTGACGATGCCGTTGGCGGTCTTCTGCTGGTTGATGGCCAGTGCCTGGCCGGTCGCGGCAGCACGGATGACGACGTCCTCGCCGCGAAGCTCGCTGCTCGTCAGACCGACATTCGCCACGACATTGCCGCCGCGAGGGACGTCGAGCGTGCGGGTCTCTGCGTCCAGGCCGACATATTCGACCCTCAGCGTGACCGGCCCTGCCGGCACCACGACCTGGAACCGTCCGTCCTCGAGCGTGACGTCCTGCACGTTGCTGCCGGCGACGCGCACGATCGCACCGCGCAACGACCGGCCCGTCGTCTCGTCATAGACGCGGCCCGTGACCGTCCCTTCGGCCGCGTCAACGGTGCTTGCCGCGGTTGCGACCGCAGTCTGCGCATGCGCGGTGCCGGCAACCAGTGCGATCATCGCCGTGGAGGCGAGCGCGGCGATCGACCGTGCGGATGAGAACTTCTTCATGTTGACCCCCAATGCTGAAAATGATCGTCGCCGTCCCGCAAGTCGATTGCGCACATGTTCGCGCTCCGGACCACCAACGTCCGGAGTTCGAAAGTGTCATTCTGCAGTTTTATGTTCTCAGTGAGTGCGGAACGCCTGATGACCGCCGAGTTCATTTAAAGATATGTATTGAATAGGATATACTTACGCCGCCTGTTGAGCATTATCTGAATATTATTGGGCGACGTCTCTTGGTTGAGGCGACTAGATCGGGGCCGTGACATGTATGTTACATGGCGGCGATGCTCCGCCTTAAAAATTCCTAATGTTCCGGGCTGTCACGGAAGCGTCGCGGCGTCGGCCTAGCGAGCCCTGGTGACGTTCGAAGCTGCCCCGGATTTGCGCGACCGCCCTTCACGAGACGGGGAGGCCTTGCGGGCGCTCCCGAAGATCCTGGTCGTCGAGGACGACGCCGCCACGGCGGCGTTTCTGAAGTCGGGGCTCGGCGCGAACGGCTATGTGGTCGAATGCGCCGGGGACGGAATGGAGGGCCTCGCCATCGCCCGGCACGGCGGCTTCGACGCCATCATCCTCGACCGCATGCTTCCGCTGATGGACGGGTTGACGCTGCTGAAGACGCTACGGGACCAGGGCCAGGACACGCCGGTCATCTTTCTGTCGGCGATCGGCTCGACCGACGAACGCGTACGCGGGCTCCGCGCAGGGTCGGACGATTATCTGGTCAAGCCGTTCGCGATGAGCGAGCTGCTCGCCCGCCTGGAAGTGTCACAGCGCCGGCGCGCCACCCCGCCTGCCGTGGTCACCCTGCTGGTGTGTGCGGACCTCACGCTCGACCTGCTCGCGTCCCGCGCGGAACGCGCCGGGCAGATGCTGATGCTTCAGCCCCGGGCGCTTCAGCTGCTCGAGTTCCTGATGCGGAATTCGGGGCAAGTCGTCACGCGCTCCATGATCTTCCAGAAGGTGTGGAACTACGACTTCGATCCCGGCACCAACGTGATCGACGTCTATGTCAGCAACTTGCGGCGCGAGATCGACCGCCCGGGTCTGGTGGCGCTGCTGCACACCGTTCGTGGCGCGGGCTACCGCCTCGGGCTCCAGTCATAGATCATGCCGCGGGTGCGCGAGGCTGCGGGAAACGGGCGGCGGCGCCTGCTCTGGCGATCCACGAGCGTGCGGTTCGCGCTGCTTCACTTCCTCCTCAGCTTCGCCTGCACGCTGCCGGTCCTTCTCTATCTCTACCATGAGATCGACGACATCCTCCTTGCGGACTTCGCGCGGCCGCTGGAGTACCGGCAGAGCAACCTCGAGAAACACTATCGCAACGGCGGCATCGTGAAGTTGCATAGCGCGGTCGAGAGCCGGGCGGCGCGCGCGCATCGCGACCAGACCGCGATCCTGCTGGTCGATGCCGAGGGACGCAAGCTTGCGGGCAACCTCCAGGTCTGGCCGCAGGGGCTCGCCGCGCCGCACAACTGGACCCCCGCGCTCCTTCAGCGCGACCGCGTCGCGCAAGCCGAGGAATTCCTCGTTCGCACGACCAGCCTGCCCGGGGGGCAGCGCCTGCTGCTCGGAGGGCTGCTCGACAATCGCGACGAGATGCGCACCGCGATCTTGCTCGCGCTGGCAGCAGCGTTCGCGCTGGCGATTCCGATCGGCGTGCTGGGCAGCCTCGCGATGGTGCGCCAGATGAACCGGATGGTCGCCGCGATCGCGGACGTCGGGCAGCATGTGAGCGCCGGAGATCTTGGGCGCAGGGCCGAAACCGACGGCAGCGGCGACCCGGTCGATCGCCTGAAAGCGACGCTCAACGACATGCTCGACCGGATCGAGGTGCTGGTGGAGGAGCATCGTGTGCTCACCGACACGCTCGCGCACGATCTGCGATCGCCATTGGCCCGCATCCATATGCAGGTGGCCGGCGGCTCACACCAATATTGCGCTGGCGACCATGCCGCGCGGTTCGCCGTGGTCGAGCACGAGCTGGATGGCGTGCTGCATATCCTCGAGAACGCGCTCGAGATCAGCCGCGCGGAAGCCGGGATCGGTCGCGGCAATTTCGAGCTGATCGACGTCGGCGCGATGCTGCGCGACCTGTGTGAAATCTTCACACCCCTCGCAGCGGCGAATGGCGTGAGGATCGTTCTGCAATGCAAGCCGGACGTCACCGTACGCGGGGACCGCATCCTGCTGGCCAGAGCGATTTCGAACCTGATCGACAATGCGCTCAAATACGGCGCCGGAGGCGGCGAAATGTGCGTCGAAGCCTCTTGTTCAGCAAAGGAGGTACGGCTCGCCGTTTCAGATCGAGCAGGCGGTATTCCCGAACATCGGCGAAAAGAAGCGCTTCGCAAGTTTGGCCGCCTTGACGATGCGCGAACCGCCCCGGGAAGCGGGCTGGGACTGACGCTCGCAAACGCAGTCGCCGTGCTGCACGGAGGATTCTTCCGACTGGAGGATAACCATCCTGGCTTGCGTGCCACATTGCTGCTGCCGGTCCCGTCAAGGCCAGGCCTTGCCGCGACCTGATGAAGTTCAAGCATAAGCCGCTCAAGCGTTTCAACGGGTGCGCCGGGGCAAGTTCCGGCCGTCCCCGCCATCGCGTGAAGTCGCTCGGCAGGTCACGTCCTCTGGTGTAGCGATCGGCGATGGACACACCGCCCGAACTCGCCATTCGCCTGCAACGCGCCCGGTTCAACCAAGCGCTGGCGGATGCCGACCTGGCGGCGATCGGTCCGTTGCTCGCGCGCGACGTCGTGCTCGTGGCCGGCACCGACAGCGCGCTGCTTTCCGGCCGCAAGGCGCAGCTGCTCGCCTGGAAGCGCGAATTCGCGGCGTCCGACCGGACCATCTATCTGCGCAGCCCGGAAACGATCACCGTGTCGCCGATTGAGCCGATCGCCTTCGAGCAGGGGACATGGCAAGGCACGACCGCGAAGGGTGACTTGCTGACGCGCGGAATCTACACGGCCAAGTGGCGGTGGATCGGCGCAGATTGGCTGATCGAGGCCGAGCTCTATCTGACTCTGGCGTGAGGTGTCAGCACGCAGTCATTCGCGCCAGGAGCGCGGTTGAAACAATCTCTGACGCGGCGGCCGGACCGTCCACAGCAATCTGTGCGCGTGCGGTGGACAGGCCTCCGGGCAGCTGGGTAACGCGCCGGTATGCCGATCATTGCCACCATCATGAACTCGACCACCGGTCAGCCGATCCAGAAGATGTCGTTCGGGCGCATGCCCAAGCCTTGGGCGTCCTTCAACCTGGAGACCGGTGAGTTGGTCAAAGCGGACCGCGTGGATGTAGGCAAGCCCGCACCGGGAAAGGTGGTCGTGCCAGTATCGGTCTGGGTCACGCCGAAGGGATAATTTCAGCGGGCCGCCGCCGCGTTGCAGCCCTATAGGCCGCTCTTCGCCGACCGGGGCCGCCAACCTGGCAACATTCCAGGACCATGATCGAGCGATCTAGCCGGCCAAGCGACGATTGCATAAAGGTCACGCCATGCGGATCGCGATCATCGACACAAGCTCTACGCGCGCCGCGATCATCTCCGACGGATTGCGTGAGGCCGGGCTTGATGATCTCATCGTCATCGATCCGATGGGCCCGCTCGTCGTTCAGATCGAAGCGGCGCGACCCGAGGTGGTCCTGATCAATCTTGAAAACCCCAGCCGCGACGTGCTCGAGGATTTCTTCGCCATGTCCCGCGCGCTCGCGCGCCCGATCGCGATGTTCGTCGATCAGAGCGATGCCGAGGCGACCGGTGCCGCCATCGACGCCGGCGTTTCGGCCTATGTCGTCGACGGGCTGTCCAAGCAGCGGATCAAGCCGGTGCTCGACCTTGCCGTGCGCCGGTTCCAGGCCTTTTCCCGCCTCCAGCGTGAACTCGACGACGCGAGGAACGCGCTTGCCGAACGCGCGAGCATCGATCGCGCCAAGGCGATCCTGATGAAGCGCCGCAGGATCGACGAGCCCGCGGCCTATGCGCTGCTGCGCGGCCAGGCGATGCGCACCAACCGCCGGATCGTCGAGATCGCCGAGGCGATTGTCACCAGCGAAACGCTGATGGGAGACCTGCCGTGACCCGTGAGATTCTCCGCATCGGCTTCCTGCCCCTCGTCGATGCGGCGCTCCCGATTCTCGCGCACGAACTGGGCTTTGCCGAGGCTGAAGGCCTGTCGCTTGAACTGACTCGCGACATGACCTGGGCGACGGTGCGCGACCGGCTGCTCTATGGCCATACCGACGCGGCCCATATGGTGGCGCCGCTGGCGATCTCGACGGCATTGGGGCGCGACCGGCCGGCGGTACCGATGGCAGTCCCGTTCGTGCTCGGACTCAACGGCAACGCGATCACCTTCTCGACCGCGCTCGCCGGGGCGGTCGGCCTGGGCGACACACTGGGCGATCCGGTCGCGGTCGGCGCCGCGCTCAAACAGGTGGCACAGGCGCGCGCGGCCCAGGGCCGGCGGCTGCGCTTCGGCGTGGTCCATCGCTATTCGAGCCACAACTATATGCTGCGCTACTGGCTCGCCGGGGTCGGGATCCGCCCCGATGCCGATGTCGAGATCACCGTCACGAGCCCGCCTTTTGCCGCCGATGCGCTGGCGGCGGGCGAAGTGGACGGGATCTGCGTCGGCGAGCCGTGGAATTCGATCGCGGTCGATCGCGGCGTCGGCCGCATCGCGCTCGCCACCGCGCAGATCTGGCGGCGCGGCGTGGAGAAGGTGCTGGCGCTGCGCGGCGAGATTGCGGACGAGCGGCGCGACGCGGTGCTGCGGCTGATCCGCGCACTCCACGCCGCCGCGGCGCATTTCGTGCGCTCCGACACCGCCGAGCAGAGCGCGGCCATCCTCGCCCGTTCCGCTTATCTCGATGCCTCTCACGATGCGATCCTGCGCGCGATCACCGATCGCATCCGCGTCGTCCCCGAAGGGCCGCCGGTTCATTATCCGGACTTCATGTTCCAGTATCGCGAGGCCGCCAACTTCCCCTGGCGCAGCCAGGCGGCGTGGCTCTATTCGCAGATGGCGCGGTGGGACGCCGTTCCCTATTCCGATGCCGACGCTGCGACGGCTGCGGGCGTGTTTCGCCCCGATCTGTATCGCGAGGCACTGGCCGGTTCGGGGGCGCCGCTCCCCGGTGCCAGCTCCAAGCTGGAAGGCGGCTTGCACGAGCCGATCGGCGCCGGCTCGGTGCAGGGACGCCTTGTTCTTGGTGCCGACCGGTTCTTCGACGGCCGCGCCTTCGACCCGGAAGACATTCCGGGTTATCTGGCGGTGCTGCCATGACGCGCGGCATCTAAAAATATTGCAGTTGCGAAGAAAGCGCTTGCCGCGGCCCGGCGAATCAGGCAGCTTTCTCTCACTCGGCAAGGACGCCGGGGCAGAATCACGCGGTTAGGTTTCCAACGGGGGGAGCCGGATCGCGACGGGCCGGGGCGCAAGCTCCATCCACCGAAAACAGGCAACGAAGCCGCCGGAACGCGCCGTCAAGGGCCGCCGTTCCGGCGGCTTTTTTCTTGTCCATCGCACGCATGGGGACACGAAGATGGCAACCACATTCCTGGACGCGAACGCGCCCGCCAAGTCGAATTTCTGGACCAGCGGGCACAAGCCCACGCTGATCGCCGCATTCCTCTATTTCGACCTCGCCTTCATGGTCTGGGTGATCCTGGGGCCGCTCGCGCCCGAGATCGCCAAGACGCTCGCGCTCACCCCTGCTCAGAAGGGGTTGATGGTCGCGGTACCGACGCTCGCCGGAGCGCTGCTGCGCGTCGTCAACGGCCTGCTGGTCGATCGCGTCGGGCCCAAGCGCTCGGGTACGATCAGCCAGATCATCGTGATCGCCGGCCTGTTCACGGCGTGGATGGCAGGGGTCACCAGCTTTGCCGGTACGCTCGCGCTGGGCGTGATCCTCGGCTTCGCCGGGGCCAGCTTCGCGATCGCGCTGCCACTCGCCAGCCGCTGGTATCCGCCCGAGCATCAGGGCAAGGCGATGGGTCTGGCCGGCATGGGCAATTCGGGCACGGTGCTCGCCGCGCTGTTCGCCCCGGTGCTCGCCAAGCTGTTCGGCTGGAACGCGGTGCTGGGCCTCGCCTGCATCCCGCTCACGCTGGTCCTGATCGTCTATGTCCTGATGGCGAAGGACGCGCCGGGCCGCCCGCCCGCCAAGTCGCTCAAGGATTATTTCCAGCCGCTCAAGGCCGCCGACAGCTGGTGGCTGATGGGCTTCTACGCCGTCACGTTCGGCGGCTTTGTCGGCCTCGCCGCCAGCCTGCCGATCTACTTCACCGACCGCTTCGGCCTCACCACCATCCAGGCGGGTTACGCGACCGCGGCCTGCGTCTTCGCCGGATCGCTGATCCGTCCGCTCGGCGGCGCGCTCGCCGACGCGATCGGCGGGGTCAAGGCGCTGACCGCGGTCTTCATCCTCGCCGCCTTCGCGCTGGTCGGCGTCAGCATGGCCGCGAATTTCGCCACCGCGCTCGCGCTCTTCGTCCTCGCGATGCTGGTGCTCGGCACCGGTAACGGCGCGGTGTTCCAGCTGGTGCCCCAGCGCTTCTCGGCGGAGATCGGCGTGATGACCGGCCTGGTCGGCATGGCGGGCGGCGTCGGCGGCTTCTACCTCGCCTCCTCGCTCGGCCTCGCCAAGCAGTTCACAGGCAGCTTCGCCGGCGGCTTCCTGATCTTCGCGGTGCTCGCGGTGGCCGCGCTGATCGGGCTGATGCTGGTCAAGGGCAAGTGGCGCGCGACCTGGGCCGCCGCCGAGGGCGTGCGGATCTGATGCGCGCGGCGTTCCTTCTTTGCGGGCCAATGGTCCTGGGGGCGGCGGCAATGCCCGCCACCGCCCAAGCCCAGACCCTGGCGGTCAAACCCCTCGCCGAAGCCCGGCTGCGTTACGAGCAGGCCGATCAGGATGGACTAGCGGATGACTCCTCCGACGCCCTCACCCTGCGCGTCCGCGCCGGGTTCCAGGCGAGCCGGGGTCCGCTCACCGCATTGGTCGAGGCGCAGGGCAACCTTGCCATCGCGGGCGACTATTATGACGGCCTCCACGGCGCCGCGACCCGCCCGCTGATCGGCGATCCGCAGAATGTCGCGCTCTACCGCGCGCAGATGGCACTCAGTCTACCCTTCGCGACGCTCACCGCAGGCCGTCAGCGCGTCGGCCTCGACGACGAGCGCTTCGTCGGCAACGCCGCCTTCCGCCAGAACGCCCAGACCTTCGACGCCGTCCGCGCCGAAGTGACGCCGCTCAAGGGCCTCAAGGCGGACCTCACCTATGCCTGGGCCGTCCGCACCATCTGGGGCGTGGACGGCACCGGCGCCCGCCAGCGCGCGGTGAGCGGCGACAATCTCTTCGCCAACCTCTCCTACGCCACCCCGGTCGGCACGCTCACCGGCTTCGGCTATTGGGTCGATCAGGATGAGGCCGCGGTGCAGGGCTTCCGCCTCTCCAGCAAGACCCTCGGCGTACGGCTCGCCGGCGCCCGTCCGATCGGCAAGGCCAAGCTGGCGTATCAGCTGAGCTACGCCCGCCAGTCGGATATGGGCCGCAACCCCAACGACTATACCGCCGACTATTGGCTCGCCGACGTAGCGCTCGACCTCAACGGTCCGAAGCTCGGCGCGGGCTATGAGACCCTCGGCGCCAGCAGCGGCGTGGCGCTCACCAGCTTCCAGACTCCGCTCGGCACGTTGTTCAAGTTCCAGGGCTGGGCCGACAAATACCTCACCACCCCGCCCGACGGCGTGCGCGACCTGTATGTGAACGCGGGCTGGAGCTGGAAGGCCATCGGTCCGGCCAAGGCGGTGACGCTTCAAGCCGCATGGCACCGCTACGAGAGCGACCGCCTGACGCGCCATTATGGCGACGAGCTCAACCTCCTCGCCTCGGCGAAGTTCGGCAAGACCACCGCCTCGGTCCGCTTCGCCGATTACCAGGCGGATCTTTTCGCCACCGACACCCGCAAATTCTGGCTGCAACTGGACTGGATGATCTGATGGAACTGCAACGCATCGCGGCCGCAAAGGACGATACCCGCGAGCACCTCGTCGTGATCGGTAACGGCATGGCCGGTTGCCGCGCGGTCGAGGAAGTCCTCGCGCGCGACCCGGCGCGTTACCGCGTCACCATCTTCGGCGCCGAGCCGCGGGTGAACTATAACCGCATCATGCTCTCCCCCGTTCTTGCCGGGGAGAAGGCGTTCGACGACATCATCATCAACACGGCCGAATGGTATGTCGAGAATGGCATCGATCTGATCGCGGGCGACCCGGTCATCGGCATCGACCGCGCGGCCAAGACCGTCACCTCGCGCGGCGGCGTCTCCACCGGCTATGACAAGCTGCTGATCGCCACCGGCTCCGATCCGTTCATCATCCCCGTGCCGGGCAAGGACCTGCCCGGCGTCATCAGCTTCCGCGACATGGACGACGTCAATACCATGCTCGCCGCCTCCGAAGCCGGCAAAGCGAATGGCGGCGGCAGCGCGGTCGTGATCGGCGGCGGCCTGCTCGGTCTCGAGGCCGCGCACGGCCTGAGCCTCCGCGGCATGAAGGTCACTGTCCTCCACCTGATGCCTACCCTCATGGAACGCCAGCTCGACGAGGCGGCGGGCTGGTTGCTCAAGCAGGCGCTCGAGGCGCGCGGCCAGACCATCCTCACCGGCGCCGACACTGCCGCGATCATGGGCGAGACCCATGTCGAGGGGGTTCGCCTCAAGGACGGCACCGAGATTCCCGCCAACCTCGTCGTCATGGCCGTCGGCATCCGCCCCTCGACTACCCTTGCGCGCGACGCGGGGCTCGATGTCGGCCGCGGGATCAAGGTCGACGACCATATGGTCACCAGCGACCCGGACGTGCTCGCGGTCGGCGAGTGCGTCGAGCATGACGGCAATGTCTATGGCCTCGTCGCGCCGCTGTGGGATATGTGCCGCGCGCTCGCCGACCACATGACCGAAAGCCCGACCGGCTATCGCGGATCGGTCACCTCGACCAAGCTCAAGGTCGCCGGGCTCGACGTCTTCTCCGCCGGCGATTTCTCGGGCGGTGAGGGCTGCGAGGACATCGTCCTGCGCGACGCCGCGCGCGGCGTGTACAAACGCGTAGTGGTCAAGGATGACCGCATCATCGGCGCGGTCCTCTATGGCGATACCGCCGACGGCAGCTGGTATTTCGACCTGTTGAAAAAGCAGGAAAACGTATCCGACCTCCGCGACCTGCTGATCTTCGGTCAGGCCTTCGCCTCCGGAGGTGGGCAGGCGGACCCTAAGGCGGCCGTTGCGGCGCTTTCCGACGATGCGGAAATCTGCGGCTGCAACGGCGTCAGCAAGGGCCAGGTCGTCGCCTGCATCGCCAAGGGTGCGCACAGCCTCGACGCGGTGCGCGGCACCTGCAAGGCATCGGCCAGCTGTGGCCAGTGCACCGGCCTCGTCGAGACGTTGCTGGCACTCAACCTTGGCGACGAGGTCCAGTCCGGCCCCAAGACGATGTGCAAATGCACCAGCTTCACCCACGACGATGTCCGGCGCGAGATCGTCGCGCAGGAACTCAAGGTCATCCCGCAGGTGATGCAGGCGCTCAACTGGTCGACCCCCGACGGTTGCTCCTCCTGCCGCCCGGCGCTCAATTACTATCTCCTCTGTGCCTGGCCCGCCGAGCATGTCGACGACCAGCAGAGCCGCTTCGTCAACGAGCGCATGCACGCCAACATCCAGAAGGACGGCACCTATTCGGTCGTCCCGCGCATGTGGGGCGGCGTCACCACCCCGGACGAGCTGCGCGCGATCGCCGACGCCGCCGACAAATATGGCGCGCGGATGGTCAAGGTCACGGGCGGCCAGCGGCTCGACCTGTTCGGGATCAAGAAGGAAGATCTGCCCGCGATCTGGGGCGATCTCAACGCCGCGGGCATGGTTTCGGGCCATGCCTATGGCAAGTCGCTCCGCACGGTGAAGACCTGCGTCGGCTCCGAATGGTGCCGCTTCGGCACGCAGGATTCGACCGGCCTCGGCATCAAGACCGAACGGATGACCTGGGGGTCGTGGATGCCCCACAAGTTCAAGATCGCGGTCAGCGGTTGCCCGCGCAACTGCGCCGAAGCGACGATCAAGGACTTCGGCGTGATCTGCGTGGACTCAGGGTACGAGCTGCATATCGGTGGCAATGGCGGCATCCACCTGCGCGGCACCGACCTGCTGTGCAAGGTCACGACCGAGCAGGAAGCGCTCGACTATTGCGCCGCCTTCATCCAGCTCTACCGCGAGGAGGCGCGCTATCTCGACCGCACCGCGCCGTGGGTCGAGCGCGTCGGGCTCGATTATATCAAGTCGCGCATCGTCGAGGATGAAGAGGGCCGCGAGGCGCTCAAGGCGCGCTTCCACGAGTCCCAGCGCCACCTTCAGAAGGATCCCTGGGCCGAGCGCGCCGCGGGCGCCGAACGCGAGCTTCACCAGCATATCGCCGAAATCCGGCCCTTTGCGGTCGTGGGAGCAGAGTAAATGGACGCCGAGTGGCTCGATATCGGTCCGGTGGACCAGTTGCCCGCAATGGGCGCACGCACGCTTCCGGTGCACGGCGGGGAGGAGATCGCGATCTTCCGCACCGCCACCGGATCGGTCCATGCACTGGTCAACAAATGCCCGCACAAGCAGGGGCCGCTGAGCCAGGGCATCGTCCACGACACTTCGGTCGCCTGCCCGCTGCACAATTGGCGCATCTCGCTCGTCACCGGCAAGGCGCAGGGCGGTGACGAGGGCTGCGTGCCGGTGATCCCGGTCAAGATCGACGGTGGCCGCATCCTGATTTCCCGCGCCGAGGCCCTTGCGGGGCTCGCGTGAGCGAAGCGATCCGCACCACCTGTGCCTATTGCGGCGTCGGCTGCGGCATCCGCGCGACCGTCACCGGCCCGCGCGAGGTTCGGGTTGAGGGCGATCCCGATCACCCCGCCAATCGCGGCCGGCTTTGCTCCAAGGGCACGCATCTGGGCGAAACGGTCGGGCTCGAAGGCCGCCTGCTCCACCCGATGATCGGGATGAAGCGCGCGAGCTGGGACAAGGCGCTGGGCCTCGTCGCGAAACGCTTCCGCGACGCCGTCGCCCAGTACGGCCCCAATAGCGTCGCCTTCTACGTCTCGGGCCAGCTGCTCACCGAAGACTATTATGTCGCCAACAAGCTGATGAAGGGCTTCATCGGATCGGCGAACATCGACACCAATTCGCGCCTCTGCATGTCGAGCGCGGTCGCCGCGCATACCCGCGCCTTCGGCGAGGATGTGGTGCCCGCCAGCTATGACGATCTCGACGTCGCGGACCTCTTCGTGCTCGTCGGATCGAACACCGCCTGGTGCCACCCGATCGTCTATCAGCGCATCCGCGCGCGATGCGAGGCGGGCGCCAAGCTTGTCGTGATCGACCCGCGCCGCACCGAAACCGCCGAGGAAGCGGACATCCACTTGGCGGTCCGGCCGGGCAGCGATGTCGCACTGATGAACGGGCTGCTGCAATGGTGCCGCGAGGCGGGGGTCGTGGACGACGCCTATCTCGCCGCACATGTCGCCGTGCCGGAAGACTTCTGGGACAAGCTTGGAGAGGGGAACGACCTGTGGTCGGTGGCGCGCGTCTGCGACGTGCCGCCGTCAGACCTCAGGCGCTTCTACGAGTTGTTCGCCGCCAATCCGCGCACGATCACGCTGTTCAGCCAGGGGGTGAACCAGTCGATCAGCGGCACCGATCAGGGCAATGCGATCATCAACCTCCATCTGGCGACGGGCCGGATCGGCAAGCCCGGCGCCGCGCCCTTCTCGATCACCGGTCAGCCCAATGCGATGGGCGGGCGCGAGGTCGGCGGGCTCGCCTCCACCCTTGCCGCGCACATGGATTTCGCGCCCGAGAATCGCGAGCGCGTGCAGCGCTTCTGGGCCTCGCCCGCGATCGCCGAGAAGCCGGGCCTCAAGGCCGTCGACCTGTTCCGCGCAATTGATGAGGGGCGGATCAAGGCGCTGTGGGTGATGGCCACCAACCCGGCGGTGTCGATGCCCGACGCGGGCCGGGTGCGCGACGCGCTCGCCGCCTGCCCCTTCGTCGTGGTCAGCGACGTGATGGAGCGCACCGACACCGGCGAATATGCCCATGTCCGCCTGCCGGCCGCGGCGTGGGGCGAGAAGGACGGCACCGTCACCAACTCCGACCGCACGATCAGCCGCCAGCGCGCGATCTTCCCGCTGCCGGGCGAGGCGAAGCCCGACTGGTGGATCGTCAAGGAAGTCGCGCGGCGCATGGGGTGGAAGACGCCCTTCGCCTATGACCGTGCCGCCGAGATCTGGCGCGAGCATTGCCGCCTCTCGACCTATCAGAACGACGGCGCGCGCATCTTCGCGCTTCCGCATGGCGGCGCGGGCGGCAACACCGCCTATGAGATGATGGCGCCGCACCGCTGGGGCGGCACGCCCTTCGCCGACGGCCGTTACTCCACCCCCGACCGGCGCGCGCGGCTGGTGCCGGTGACTCAGCGGCCGCTTCAGGATCCGCTGCCCAACTGGCCGATGACGCTCAACACCGGCCGCTATCGCGACCAGTGGCACACGATGACGCGCACTGGCCTGTCGCCCAGGCTCGCCCGCCACCGCGAGGAGTCGTTGGTCGAGGTGCATCCCGATGACGCTGCCGCGCTCGGCATCGAGGATGGCGGCCTCGCCCGCGTCGCCACGCCACAGGGGGAGAGCATCTTCCGCGCATCCGTCACCAATGCCCAGCGGCCCGGCGAACTGTTCACCCCGATCCACTGGACCGATCGTACCTCGACCGGCGGCCGCACTGGCCTGCTCCCCCGCCCGCTCACCGATCCCTTCTCGGGCCAGCCGGGATTCAAGCTGACCCCGGCCCGGATCGAGCCGGTCGCCGCCGAATGGCGCGCGTTCCTGATCGTCACCGGCGACCTCCCAGCCCCGCCCAAATGCCTTTGGGCGACGCGCGTCGCGATCGCGGCGGGCACGCTGTGGGAGATGGCGGGCAACGGCGATGCCCTTCGCCTCGACAAGCTGTTGCCCGCGGGCGAGCGGGTCGAGGCGGTCGATCCCGCGCGCGGCACCCGCCGGGTCGCGATCCTGCGCGACGGCCGCCTCGCCGCCGCGCTGTTCGTCACCCGCACCGGCGAGCTGCCGCCACGCGACTGGCTGATCGCGCAGCTGTCCGCGCCACAGGTCGCGCCGACCCTGCTCGCGGGCCGTGCACCGGGCGCCCAGCCCGATCGCGGCGCAGTGATCTGCGTCTGCTTCGATGTCGGCATCAACACCATCGTCGCCGCGATCCGGGACCAGAAGCTCACCGACGTCCCTGCGATCGGCGCGGCGCTTCAGGCCGGCACCAATTGCGGATCGTGCCGCCCCGCGCTCGCCCGCATCCTCGCCGAGACCCGACAGGAGGCCGTCAATGCATAGCAACCTTGGGCATAGCGATTTCCCCGCAGGCAGCGTCTGGCTGGTCGGCGCCGGCCCCGGCGACGTCGAGCTGCTCACGCTCAAGGCCGCACGGCTGATCGCGGCGGCGGAGATCGTCTTCCACGACGCGCTGGTCGGCCCCGACATTCTCGCGCTCGCCGCCCGTGCCGAGCTGGTGTCCGTCGGCAAGCGCGCGGGCCGCCATTCGAAGGACCAGCGGACGATCGACACGATGCTCGTCGCCGCCGCGCGCACCGGCAAGCGCGTGCTGCGTCTCAAGGGCGGCGACCCGTCGCTGTTCGGGCGTTCGGCCGAGGAAATGACGGCACTGCGCGATGCGGGCATTCGCGTCCAGGTCTGCCCCGGCATCACCGCGGCGAGCGCTGCCGCCGCATCGGCCGGCGTCTCGCTGTCGCTGCGCGGAACCGCGCGCGAGGTGCGCTTCGTCACCGCGCACAGCCGCAACGGCGCCGCGCTCGATCTCGACTGGCAGGGACTGGCCGCGGGCAAGCCGACGCTCGCTTTCTATATGGGCCGCGGTGCTGCGGGGGAAATCGCACGTCGGCTGATCGAGGCCGGCCTCGACCCGGCAACCCCTGTGCTGATCGCATGCGATGTCAGCCTGTCGCACGAGCGGCGCCTTGCCACCCGGCTCGATCTGCTCAGCGTCGCGACGCGCGCCTTCGCCGAAGATGCGCCGACGCTGATCCTGGTCGGCGAGGCAGTGCGGACGGAGGGGAAGCAGCTGCTCGCCGCGCCGGCCATGCGCGAGGCCATGCATGGGCAACCCTGAACGGATCGCCCTGCCCGGCTGCGCCGCCACGCTCGACTTCGATACCGCGCAGGCGATCCTTGCCGCGCACGCGTTGCCGCTCGGGACCGAGCATCTCCCCCTCGATGCGGCGGCGGGCCGCCTGCTCGCCGCACCGGTCATCGCCCGCATCGACGCTCCCCGCCGCGACTGCGCGGCGATGGACGGCTATGCCCTCCGCACCGCCGACCTGTTGAGCGGGACGCCCCTGCGGGTCACCGGTACCCGCTATGCCGGCGGCGAGGAAACAGGCGCGATCGGCCCGGGCGATGCGATACGCGTGATGACCGGCGCGCCGCTGCCCGAGGGCGCCGACCGGGTGGTGATGATCGAGCGTTGCGACATGACCGGCGACCGCCTGTACGCCACGCCCTACCCCGGCGAGCGCGCCCATGTCCGCCCCCGCGCCAGCGACTTCGCCTGCGGCACGCCCCTTCTGCAGAGCGGTGCCCGGCTCGATCCCTTCGCGCTGGTCACCGCCGCGGCGGCGGATGTCGCGGCGGTGACGGTGTGGCGCCGCCCGCGCGTCCGGATCGTCGCCACCGGGGACGAGATCGCCGCGCCCGGCAGCGCGAGAACCGCGCTCCATCTGATCCCCGACAGCCTGTCGCTCGCGCTCGCCGCCTTCTGCAACCAATGGGGCGCGGCCGATATAGGGCGTATGCGCGTTCCCGACGATCCGGCGGCGATCCGGTCCGCGGCCCTCACCGCTCTTGGCGACAGCGACGTGCTCGTCCTTGCCGGGGGTGCCGCGCGCGGCGACCGCGATCATTGCCGCAGCGCGCTGCAGCCGCTTGGCCTCGACCTCGCCTTCGCCGATCTGGCGATCAAGCCCGGCAAGCCGGTCTGGTTCGGGCAGCTGGGCGCGCTGGCCGTCCTTGGTTTGCCGGGCAATCCTACGGCGGCGCTCACCGTCGCGCGCCTGTTCCTTGCGCCGTTGCTCGCGGGTCTCGGCGCCCGTGCGCCGGCATCGGCGCTGCGCTGGAGAATGCGGAAGGTCGCGGCGCCGGTAGCGGCCAACGGCCCCCGCGAGGCGTTCCTGTGCGCTTCCGAAGAGAATGATCTTGCGCGCGTCGTCGATCGCCAGGAAGCTTCGGGACAAGCGCTGCTCGCGCACGCCGACTTGCTCGTCCGGCGGGTAGCGAACTCCCCGTCGATCGATGCGGGGACGCCGGTGCCTACATTGTCCTTGCGGGAGTAAGAGGTTGGCCCCTGCTTGGCGCGATCCTCGCGGGCGGGGCCTCCCGCCGTTTCGGAAGCGACTAGGCTCAGGCGCTTGTCGCGGGGCAGACGCTGCTCGAGATGGAATGGCTGCGCGATCGTCGAAGGCGGCTCGACGAAGCGCCCCCTTCCCGAAAACCCTGAGACGGCTTTACCCTCGGCGCGATGTCAGCAACGTCGCAAGGGTAATGGCCAGGAGCAAAGTCAAGGCGGCGGACATCAGGCCTAGCGGTGCGGATCGCAGCTCCTGTGCGACCAGTACCGCGATCATGATGAGTATGAGCAGGCAGGCGAGCGACAGTGCCGCCCAAGCGAGGTAGGTCCTATGTCTTGCCGCCAAGTCGTTCAGCCTCCGCATCCGAGGCGATGCTCCGTGTGCCGGACGAGACACGGAGCGATCTCCCTTCAACGCTAGGACACCGAGCGGAGGCGAACGCCTCACTGCGCATCGAAAACCACGCCGCGGCCGCCCGATCGCGGCTCGCGCTCTGGCGGTCGCACGAAAAGCCTGGCAGCCGACCGCCGCAGCCTCTGCTCAAACCCGTCCACGAAGGTGAACACCACCGGCACGACCAGCAGGCTGAGGAAGGTCGATGTAAGCAGGCCACCGATCACCGCAATCGCCATGGGCTGACGAAAGCTGGCGTCGGCTCCGAAGCCCAGCGCAATGGGGGCCATTCCGGCCACCATCGCAACGGTCGTCATGACGATCGGACGGGCGCGCATTCGACAGGCGTCCAGCAACGCATCGGTACGCGACAATCCTCGCTCGACGATGCCGAGGATGGCATACTCGACCAGCAGGATCGAATTCTTGGTGACGATGCCCATCAGCATGACCAGTCCGATCATCGCGGGCAGATCGAGCGCACTACCGGTCAGCAGCAGCGCTGCGAGTGCCCCGCCGACCGAAAGCGGGATCGCGGACAATATGGTGATCGGCTGCAGAAAGTCTTTGAACAACAGCACCAGCACGCAGAAGATGCACAGGCTGCCTGCGACAAGCGCTGTTGCAAATCCGACCGCGATTTCCTCGCCGATCTCGGCGCCCCCGGCCGGATCCAGCGAGACCCCCGAAGGCATGGCGGCGACGGCGGGAAGCGCATTGATCTTCGCCAAAGCATCGCCCTGTGCCATCCCGTTCAGATCTGCCGTCACGGTGATGTAGCGTTCACGGTCATGGCGATCGATCTGGGACGGCCCGCTCTCGATCCCAATCTGGGCGACGCTTGCCAGAGGCACCGGCCCGTCCCGCCCGGCAACGCGCAGATTGCCAAGCGTCTCAGGATCTCGCCGTGCATCGTCCGCGACCCGCACCCGGATGAACAGCTGGCGGTTGTCGAGATTCAGCCGGGCCATCTGCGCGTCGAAATCGCCGCTCGTCGCGATCCGGACGACCTCGCCGATCGCATCCGCAGTCACACCGCGCTCGGCCGCGCGCTGGAAATCGGGCCGGATGACAATCTCCGGCCGGTCGAGGCTTGCGGTCGACGCGATGTTCGACAGGCTACCGACCTCCCGCAACTCGCGCTCCAGGCTCTGGGCCGTCGCCGCCAGTGCCCGCGCATCGCTGCCGGCGAGGATCAGCTCCAGCCTCTCAGTACCATCCCCGACGGTGAAGCGCGCGCCTGCCACCTTGGCCAATCGTTCGCGAACCTCGGTTTCGATGGCAGATTTGGAAGGTCGCGATCCACGTGGGTTGAGCAACAGCGTCATCGAGGCGAGACGGACCCCGCTCGCGCCGTCCTCGTCGCCTCCCGATTGTCCGACGATCGTGAACACATCCTTGACTCCCGCGATGTCGCCAAGCGCGGCGCGAACCTCCTCGGCCACCGCCACGGTTGTGTTCAACGCGGCGCCTGGCGGGAGCTCGATCGACAGCTCGGTCGCGCTGCGGTCGTCCGCGGGCAGGAAACCAGTGGGGATCAACGGCAGCAGCGCGATCGACGCGACGAGGAAGGCGAGCGTGGCCGCCATCGTCGCTTTGCGATGGTCAAGACACCAGCTCACCGCCGCGAGGTAAGGCCGCATCAGCCGCAGGTTCTCGGGCCTGGGCGCCAGATCTCCCCTAAGCAGGTAGGCGGCCATCATCGGCGTCAGCAGGCGGGCAACCAGAAGCGACGCGAGCACCGCAATGACGGCGGTCCAGCCGAACGGCTGGAAGATGAGTCCCGAGAATCCCGACATCATCGCAGTCGGCAGGAACACCGCAACGAGGGTCATCGTCGTCGCGATCACCGCCTTCGCGATCTCGGCTACGGCCTCCTCCGTCGCCTTCATGACCGCCTTGCCCATGCGACGATGCCGTTCGATGTTCTCCACTTCGACGATCGCATCGTCGACGAGAATTCCCACGACCACCGCCAAAGCGAGCAGCGTCAGCGTGTTGAGCGTATAGCCCAACCACTGCATCGCCGCGAAGGTTGGCAGGATCGAAAGCGGCAATGCCGTCGCGGCGATCAATGTCGCCCGCCAATCGCGCAGGAACAGCCAGACAACGAGGATCGCCAGGATCGCCCCCTCGTACAGCATCGCCATCGAGCCTTCATACTGCTCGATCGTGTATCCTGGTCCTGGTCGAAAGCCGTCTTCGCCCGGGCGCGGTCATCATCGCCGACAATGCCGACTATTGCCCGGAATATCTGGAGCATGTCGGGTCGATCGCGAACGGCTATATCACCATGCCGTATACGGATGACGTCGAATTGTCCGTCTGGTTGGGATGAAGCGAGATCCACGGCGTCGTCATGGCCGCCTGCTGTTACGCGCGGGCATGACGATGAACGTTCGGAATTGGTGTCCGCGCCAGCAAATTTCCAGAAAGGATGTTCGTACCGGCGAGACAGTTCAGCCGACGAGCGGGCGACCACCGACCGCTCTGGAACATTCACGAGCATTCAGGTCTGCGAATGCTGGACGAGTTCGTCGAACTCCGCCCGCGATCGCTCGATCGCGCCCCGCAGCCACGCGGCGAACTGCCGCTCTGTGGCACCGGGACCGCTGCGACGCATCGGACGAAACAACGAATAGCCTTCGCCCAGCTGACGTGCCGCGCGCATCGCGGGCACCAGCCTGCCGGACGCCAGATAGCTGTCGGCGATGACGGGCATCGCCAGCACCATCCCGCCACCCGCGCAGGCCGCCTCGTACATGAGCTGGAGCGTTGGAAAGACACGTTGCCGCAGCTGACCCTGGCCCGCCTCGCCTTCGCCCGCGAACCAGCGCTCCCACAGGCGCGAGGGTGATTGCACGGTAAGAAGCGGTTGGACCGCAAGCTCCGCGGCCGACCACAGCCTGCCTTCGACGCGCCGCGAGCAGGCTGCCGGGATCGCCACGGCGTCGAACAGGCGCTCCGCCGTCAGGCCCGGCTGCGCCGCCATGCCGCCCCAGATCGCGAGTTGCGCCTCGCCCGAGCGCAACACATCAGGATCGCGTGACGGCAGGATTTCGATCTCGATCCCGAGCAGATCCTGCACTTCGGGCAGCCGCGGCGCGAGCCACGCTGCGGCCAGGCTATGCGATGTCGCGATGGTGAGGTGCCCCACTGCATCCGCGCTGACCTGCCCCGTCGCGCGCCGGATCGCATCGAGCGCCGGCTCGACCGCGGTCAGATAGCGCACGCCCGCGGCACTCAGCCGCTGTGACTGGCCGTTCCGGTCGAACAGACGCGTGCCGAGAAACGCCTCGAGCGCGGCGATGCGCCTGCTCACCGCGGACGGGCTGAGCGCGAGCTCGCGCGCCACCGACCGGAAGCTTGCGCCGCCGGCCGCCGCGACGAAGATCTCGATCGCTTCGAGCGGAGGCGCCTGGCGCAACATGCGCGCCCGGCTAGCGCCCCTATGTCACGAGATTGTGACAACCGCGCCGGGACGTCCGGATTCGACGGCGTAACGCGCCAGCGAGCGGCATGCGCTGTCCGGATCGACGAGGCTGTTCACCGCGCGCAGGTCGATCGCGAGGCGCCCGGGCGTGACTTCAAGCAAGACGTAGCCGGCATGCGCGTTGTCGAGAAACCGCACATGGGGATTGAGCGACCGCGCCGGTCCGAACAGCGCCTCCGGCCCGTTGCGCGACGCGAGGCAAGTGGTGACGATCTCCGTGGCGACCGTGGCCGAGTCGGGCCGCGCGAAATCGCGTTTAACGTCGTTGATCCAGAAGGAATGAACGTCCCCGCCGAGCAGCACGGGGTTCCGCACCGCCGGCTGCGCGAGCGCGGCCAGCGCGCGGTCGCGGGCCGAGGCATAGCCGTCCCAGATATCCGAATAGGCCGCGTCCCGGCCCTGCGGAAGATAGAGGCGGGAGAACAGGGTCTGCTGGGCAACCAGCGACCAGGCAGCGGCCTCGTCGCGCAACCCACGCCGCAACCACGCCTCCTGCGCGAGGCCGAGCATCGAAGCACCGGGCGCAGCAATCTCCGCGCAGCTGCGGACGATCTGCCCGCCCCGCCGCACCGGCACAGCGCAGGGGTGCGGCGTGCGGTATTGACGGGTGTCGAGCATATGAACGCTTGCCAGCTGGCCCCAGCCGAAGCGGCGGTAGAGCCGCGCCTCCCCGCTCGGCAACAGGCGCGCGGGATCGATCGGCATGTGCTCGAAATAGGCCTGGTAGGCAGCGGCGCGGCGGTGGGCGAAGACGACGGGATCGGTCGTAGCGACGCCTTCGGCCGCGACATAATCGTTCTCGACCTCGTGATCGTCCCACGAGACGATGAAGGGCAGCGCAGCATGGGCGTCGGCCAGATCACGGTCGCTGCGGTAGAGCGCATGGCGCGCGCGATACTCGTCGAGCATGCGCGGCTCGGGCGCGCCGAATGCGCGCACGTTCGGTCCCGCACCGAAGGACTTTTCATAGATATAGTCGCCGACCTGAAGCACCGCGTCGGGCCGCTGCGCGATCATGTCGCGATAGGCGGAGAACCACCCTTGCTCCCAATGCTGGCACGAGGTGAGCGCAAGGCGCAGCACGCGCGGATCCCCCGGGATCGTGGCGGTGCATCCGACCCGGCTGACCGCGCCGCCGAGATGGAAGCGATAGAAATAGGGCCGCCCGGGCAGCAGCCCCCGCACCCGCACGTGCACCGCGCCGGCGCGCCCTTTCGCTCCGAGCGCGCGGCCCTTGCGCACGATCCGTCTGAACCCTTCGTCTTCCGCTACTTCCCAGGCGACCGCGACATCCTCCGCCATGCCAAGGACACGCGTCCACAGCACGAAACCGTCCGGCGCCGGATCCCCCGAAGCGACGCCGAGCGCGAACGGGTCGCCGCTCAGCCGCGGCCGGGCGTCACGGACTCGCGCCACCGCGCCGGCATGGCTGAAACGCGCCGCGGCCAGCGCCACCGCTCCCGCAAGCAGACTGCGCCGGTCGAGCATCAGAAGCGCGCCGACAGCCGTGCGTAGTAGCTGCGGCCATTGAGCCCCAGCGGCGTTTCCTCCCCGGTCGGGAAGCTGCCGCCGGTCGCGGCGATCGCGGTCGCCTGATCGATGATCGTGTCCGGCCGCGCATCGAACAGGTTCTGCACGCCGAGCTGAAGGCGCAGCCCGTCGGCAAAGGCATAGCCGGCCGAAAGATCGGCGGACTCCTTGCCGCCGAACGTCTGCACCCTGACCAGCGGCGCCGAGGTATAGGTGCCGAATGCGGTGAGGCTGGCGGTGAACTCGAACTGGCGATGCGTCAGGTTCGCCTGGACCGTGCCCTTGGCGCGCGGTTGCGCTTCGGTCAGGAACAGGATCGATTTGGTCGCGAGCAGCGGCAGCGAAGGCAGCGTCGGATTGGAACGCAGCGCGTCGAGGCGGTTGTCGAGCCAGCTATAGCCCGCCGCGACCGACAGCCGCGTCTCCCGCCCCAGTGCGCCCTGCCATCGCGCGGTCACCTCGACACCCTTGGTCGTGGTGTCGACGGCGTTGGTGAAGAACCGCACCTGGCTGAAGCCCGTGATGCCCGCATCGCGCAGGATCGCATTGACCGCGCCGCCACCGAGCTGCTCGCTGAGCGCAATCCGGTCACGGATGCGGATATGGAAATAGTCGGCGGTGAAGGTGAACCCCTCGAACGGCCCGAACACCAGGCCAGCGGTCATGTTGCGCGAGCGCTCCGGCTTGAGCGGTGCCGCACCGAGCGCGCGGGCGATCGGATCGGACACCGGCAGCGTCGCGACATTGACCAGCACGCCGGCGCTCAGCGCACCCTGCACCGCGCTGTAGAATTGCTGCTGGAGCGACGGCGCTTTGAAGCCGGTGCCGAAGGTCGCACGCGCTGCGACGCCCGGCGCCGCATCGAGCCTGCCGGTAGCCCGCCACGTCGTCTGCCCGCCGAAATCGTCATAGTGATCGTAACGCAGTGCCCCGCCGATCAGCAGCGGCTCCACCGGGCGCAGCTCGATGTCGAGGAAGCCGGCATAGGCGTCACGACCGGCGTCGGTGGGGTTGCGCGGGTTGAAGCCGGCAAAGCCGTCAGCGCCCGTCCCCGCATAGGCGAGCGGTTCGCCGTTCCGGATCGCATAGCTTTCATGCCGGTACTGCGCGCCCGCGGCGATATTGCCGCCCGCCATCACGCCGTCGAGCGGCAACGCCAGCACGAAGTCGGTCACATGCTGCTGATAGGTGACGCCGCCCGAATCGAAGCGCGACGGGCTGGCGAGCCCGAGCGACGCGTTGGCGGTATCGAACACGCGGAAATCCGCCTTGTTGTAGCCAAAGGTCTGGCTGAGGTCCGCCTTGAGATCGCCGAACCGCCCCCGCACGCCAATCGTGCCGCCCACATCCCAGATCACCGGCTCGACGATCGGCAGGAAGCCGTTCGGATAAAGCTGCGAGAAGCCGGGAACGCGGAATCCAGCGGCGTTGTTCGACACTTTGCGGGTAACGGTGCCGAACCCGTACAGCTCGACATCGCCGAGCGGCACGCCCGCATCGAGCGCGAAGCTCGCTACCGACGCGCGGGGATCGCCGATGCGATAGGTGACGCGGCCGAACCGCTGGTCGGTAAATGCGCGATTGGTCGGGTTCTGATGCCGGGCGAGCGCGGTCACGGTCAGATGGCCGCCGCCGCCCAATCCGAAGCCGGCGCTGGCGGTCGCCATCCCGTTCAGCCCGTCGCCCTCTTCGGTGACGCCGCCAAGCAGGCTGCCCGAGCCGCCGCGGGCATTGGACTTGAGAATGATGTTGACCACGCCGGCGATCGCATCCGATCCATATTGGGCGGCGGCGCCGTCGCGCAGGATCTCGATCCGCTCGATCGCGCTTTCGGGGATGGTGTCGAAATCGACTCCGGCAGCGCCGCGGCCGATGCTGTTGTTGACGTTGAGCACCGCATTGGCGTGCCGGCGCTTGCCGTTGACCAGCACCAGGGTCTGATCGGGCGAAAGACCGCGCAGCGTGATCGGCCGGGTGTTGGCCGCGCTCGCCGTGGTCGCGGCGCGCGCGAAGTTGACCGAGGGCTGGAGGAAGTTGAGCGCACGGCTGAGGTCGGGATAGCCGGTGCCCTCGATCGCCGCGTTGCTGACCACGTCCACCGGCGCGGACGATTCGATCGCCGCGCGCCCTGCCGAGCGCGTGCCGGTGACGATGATTTCCTGGCCGTCCGCGGTATCGGCCGGCGCCTGCTGCGCCGCGGCCGATCCGGCCCACAATGTCGTGGTTACGAGGAAAATGGTCCGGATCACGCGCGCCCCCTGAATGTTGAGATCGCGCGCTCCCTACGGCGCTGCAGCATCGCCCGTTATCGCGAAAAGCGGCGCAGCTGTTGCCCTAGGCGCAACACCGCAACAGGACGCTCAACATAGGGAGAGGTACGAAGATGAACCGCCAATCAATGTTGGCAACGGTGCAAAACGATGACCGCTTTCGGCAAATGGTCCGGCGTGCTTAAATGGCGGCATAGAGGGCACGTAGCTGCCGCGCGGACTTGAAAGTGGGTCAGCCGACCGTCAAAGGACTATTCATGACATCGAGATTTGTCTGGGCGGCGCTGGCCGTCAGCGTGTCGCTGGGTACCCCGCTGCAAGCCGCCGAAGAGCAGGTCGATCCCAATAATATAGACATTGTGGACGCCATTGAGTGCCGTCTTGATGCGCCTGCCTATATGGGCTTTGCTCTAGCTCTCAACGGTGAAGAGAAGATCGCGCAGAAGCGTCGCTGGGTGCGCGTCGACACCAAGAATTCCTTCATGAACGAATATGAGCTGCCTGCCCCGATCACAGTGGCAGGCCATTACAGCACGCGACGTATCGCGTTTACCTCCAATGGTGTTCTCGCCATCCTCGATCTCGCCGATTCTTCGGCCATCGCTCGGGAGCAGGACGTCAAGAACGCGCTGGACCCTGGCCCGCTGATCGATGCCATGATCGCCTCGGGCAAGGTGCCGCGCGATGAGATCGATGCGAAGCGCTTCCGCAAATTCCTGGGCGAAAAGGTGACAGTCGATCGCACCGAGCCGCCGGCGGCCGGTGACAGTTTTGGCACGCATACGATCATCGCCCGCAATGTATCGAACGCCACTACGCATCCCGGCAAAACCTTCTACGGTTGTACTTACCGGATCGAGCTTATTGGCAAGGATGGTCGGCCACTTTGATCGTGCGTTTTTTGTCTCGCTGCTTGCTGTTAGGTGACCGGCCCAGCTGAAAGCTTGACCTATTTGACGACCTCAATCCTGCGTGGGTTGAGGATGGATCATAAGGTCTGCCTTGCGCTCTTATCGTCCGCTGCAAGCTCCACACGAGGACATGCACGGAAAGGCTCGGCATAACGCCGCGCCTTTCTGCTGTTCGGCGTTCGCAGCCGCCTGAGGGTCAATCCAGCTGTAGCGGCGGTTTCGCCATTTCAATCAACTCACGCGCCTGTTGAGAAAACCAGGCTCCCGCAGCGGGCGCCACCACGCCACGTTCAGGGTCACCCGGTCCACCCGTCCCCCGAAGACATTGGCCATCGGATTCGCCTGGCACTTTGATCCATAGAAAGGCGTCAACATAGGGATTTTCTGTATCGAGCGTCGGGCGCCGGCCCACTCCACGGCCGGGCGGATTGCACCAGACCTCGGCATCGGCATATTTGCCCGGTGTCGGCTGCCATGAACCCAGCCCATTGCGGCTGGTGTCGATCACCGCGTGCTTTTGCGCCACCGGGTCGCGCCGCAATCTGGCAGCGGCGAACAGGCGGCCATAGGCCTTGTCCGTCTCCCGCCAGGTGGAAACATCGTCAAAGCGCGCGGGGCCATATTGGCTCGGGCACTCCCGGGGGTCCAATCTTCCGCGAGTCACCAGCGCGATGCAATCGCTGACCCAGCGCGCGTAGTGCGCGAGACGCTCATCGCTTTCGTAGTTCGAGACATTGAGGAAGAAGCCTGCGGTCTTCTGGACGTTCGCCTTGATGAGCCGACTTGCCGCCTCGCCTGGCGAAAGCCAGCTACTGGTTGTGCCGTCGAGATAGATGCGCACTCGCGGCCGCGAAGAGAGGATATCGACGGCGCCGCGCAATTGTTCGAACCGCGCCGGAGATGCGTGGGCGCCCCCGCCGCTCTCAGGCCGGCAGCGTTCCACCTCCCCCGACAGGGTCCGATGCCACGGAATGACACCGAGGCCATCGGGTTCGAGGATGACGATCGCCTCGCGATCGCCGATGCCCGCGGCAAAACCCCGGATCCAGTCGAGATATGCCGCGCTATCTGCAGCTCCACCTGCCGAATAGAGGGCGCAATCGCGGAAAGGGATATTGTACGCGACGAGAACCGGCACCCTTCCTTCGGCCGCGGCGCGGTCAACCAGCTCCCGTGCCTTTGACTCGACAGCGGCAGAGGTTCCATCGGTGAACCAGTTCGCCGACGGGAACCGCGCGAGCAGCAATGCGTCGCGCCGCGCTTCTCCTTCCAGCCGGACAGCGGCGTCGATGGTCGTACTGCGTGAATCGACAAAGAGCCTGCCGTCCCGGGCCTCAGCCGGAGGGAGAAGCCAGGTCGACGTCAGCAGTGCAATGGCGGAGCAGGCGATGCTTATGAGCGCGCGTTCGCGACGTGCTGCTGCCATGATGATCTTTCTCTCGTTCGACTCTGCAGGGATCTGTGCGGGTATGCTGAAGCAACCGCCTGCGCCGGTTGCCCGGCGCAGGCGCCCCCTTATCAGAAGTTGATCCGCGCCCGCAGGCCATAGCTGCGCGCGTCGTTGAGGAAGCGGATGTTGAGCGACGAACCGACCAGCGCCTTTTGCGAGACTTCCTCATCGAGGAAATTGCTCGCCCAGGCTTCGAGACGGAAATCACCGACCGTGTAGCCGATCCCGAGATTGACTGTGGTGTAGCCCTTCTGCCGGTCCGGGAAGCCCGCCTCCATCGCCGTCTGGCGTGTTCCGTTGAGGAAGACGATGTCGTCCTCATTGAACTGGCTGAGATAGTAGGAGGAGCGGTAGTTGATCAGCGCCTGCCAGTCGAGACGGCCCGGTCCCGCGTCGAACCATTGCGACAGCCGCGCGCTGAGGTTCATCTTGGACGCGAGCGGCAGGCGATTGCCGACCAGGCTGATCAGCGGCGATCTGCCGCCCGCGCTGTGATCCTGTGCACGCGCATCAGCGACCGTGCCGCGGGTGATCTCGGTGTCGAGATAGGCGGCATTGAGGTCGAGCGCGAAATGCCCCGGCAGCTTGAGGCGCAGCTCCGCCTCGGCACCGTAGATGCGCGACGCGCCGATATTGCGGTTGACCAGCGAATAGCCGTTGCAGACCGGCGGCGTCTGGGTGTTGTCGAGGTTGATACAGGTCAGGTCCTGGAAGACCTGGTTGCTGTAATCATAGTAGAAACCGGTGAGGTTGAACACCGACCGGCGCCCGAACAGGTCGAAGCTGTTGCGGCTGCCGACCTCATAGACGAGCAGCTTCTCCGGGCTGAAGGTCTCCGGGATCGGCGATGCGTTGAAACTGTCGTTGAACCCGCCCGATTTGTGCGCGGTCGACACCTTCGCATAGATCATGTTGTCGTCGGAAATGTCGAATTCGACGCCCGCGCGCCAGTCGATGAAATCGAATTTCGACTTACCGGACTGCTGGCCGGGGATCGTCAAATTGGCGTAGCTGAAGCTCCCGCTGGCGGGGCAGTTCACGAAGCCATTGTCGATATCGGGCCGATCGATGCAGGTTCCGTTGGGATTGGTTCCGGTGGCGATCGAACCGATCTGAGCGATCAGCGTGTCGCGGATGCCGGGGGTCTTGACCCCCTCGATCAGGAACTGCGCCATGCCCTGCCGGGTGGTGATGCCGCTGACATTGAAGTTCGGCCGATCGAGCAAGGCGGGGCGGAATCCTTCGGTCCCGATCCGCGTCGCGAAGCAGCAGGCGTCCCCTGCCCCGCCCAGCGTCAGCGCCCAGTTTCCGCCGATGCCGTAGCGCGACTTCTTTTCCTCGGTGTAGCGAATCCCGGCGAGGACACGCAGGCGCGCGGTCACGTCGAACGTGCCGTCGGCGTAGAAGGCAAAGCTCTCACCATCCACGTCGGGCATGGTGAACTCGGTGCCCGAATAGCAGCAATAGCCGCGATCGGCGAGCGCGAGATAGCCGACCGCCTGGTCTTCCTTGAAGTAGAAGCCGCCGACATTCCAGCGTAGGCGCTGGTCGTCATCGGCAACCAGACGGGCCTCGTAGACCTGGCTCTTCGAGCGGGTCTGCCAGAAATTGCCCGAGAAATTGTCGTACTGGACGGTCGAGAGATCGCGGCCCGGATAGTCGATACCGTCGCTGCTGGCGTTGACCTGGTAGAAGTCGACCGAGCGGTAGCTCCCCGTCACTTCGGCCGAGAAGCCGCCAAAGTCATAGCTGACCTTGCCCTGGACTCCCCAGAGCTCATTCTCCATCTCGCCCTGGAGGCCGCGATAGACGACCCGCTTGAGATCGAGCTGCTCCGGGCGGAGCCCGCTTCCCATGACGGCGCTGAAGATGTTCGCACCGGGATAGCCGGTCCCCGTTTCCTTGCCATAGTCGCCGACGATCGAGACCGTCAGACGATCGCTCGGCTCCCACAGGAGCGAGAGGCGGCCCGCATAATTCTCCTCGAGCCCGGCCGGCTTGAGACCCTTTGCCGGGGCGCCGGTCGAGACATTTTTGAAGCCATAGTCACGGTTGACGTAGTAGCCCGCCGCACGCAGCGCGAATGTCTCGCCCAGCGGAATGTTGACCGCACCTTCCGCCGCATAAGAGGAGCGGTTGGAGACTTCGGCTTGCGCATAGCCGCCATATTGGCCGAGGCGCGGCTTGGCCGTGATGATGTTGAGCGTGCCGGCAAGCGCATTGCGGCCATAGAGCGTGCCCTGAGGTCCCTTGTTCACCTCGACCCGTTCGAGATCGTAGAACATCAGCCCCAGTCCGCGCGGCCGCGGGATATAGGTGCCGTTGAGGTGCGGTGCGGCGCCCGGATCGCCTAGCTCGGTGCTGTTTGCCGATCCCACGCCACGGATGAAGATTTCGACATTACCTTCCTGATTGGCGATGCTGAGACCAGGCACCGCGGCCTGCAGCTGGCGAAGTTCGACGATGCCGTCCTGGCGCAACTGCTCGGCGCTGAATGCCTGCACCACGCCCGAGACGTCCTGCAGATTCTCCTCGCGGCGGTTAGCGGTTACGACGACGGTATCGTCGCTCTCATCGATCGCCGGCCCGGCCGCAGGCCGGTCCTGCGCATAGGCGGGCATTGCCGCAGTGCTTGAAAGCAGCATCAGCAATGCTGAGCGCGCGAAAGTTCCCCTGTTCATGTCATCCTCCCTCTTTGAATTCATTTGCATGCGAGCTGCGGACCTGAAGGCGACGCGATGCGCGCCGACGACAGGGTGAGATCGAGGCTCCCCGTGGTGGCGACGGACAGCGGCATCTCGACACGCTTCATGTCGACGCCCGCCTTCTCGAAGCAGCGAAGCGGTAACGCGACCCGCGTCCATTGTCCCGTCTTCGCCGCTTCGCTGAGAATGCCGCGCATCGGGAAGCCGCCCGCGCAACCGGCGCCGCAACTCATCAGAACGCTCACCTCGGCAGACGGCGCAGCATTGACCTTGAGCTCGAGCTCCAGCGCCAGATCGCCATTGGTCTGGCGGGAGAGATCGAGCGGTGCGTCCTGGACGATCGCTGCGACGGCATGACCGGCTCCGGTCCAGCGGATGCGCATCGAATCCTCCTGCGCCGATCGGTCGGCCGGGCGTGCGTCGATCAGTTCCGGTCCGGGATTGGCCGCAAGCTCGCCGGGACGCCCCAGGAGCAGCCGTCCTCCGCTGCCCGGCTTGCCGGCGGCGAACAGGACGCCTGTGTCGGCGGCCGCGGCGGCGGCCCGCGCTTCGGGCAGCACAGGGAGGTCACCGCGGTCCGCGAACTTCAGCCCGAAGCCATAGGGGAAGAGCGGGTCATAGTCCTTGTCGCCGACATTGACGGCGGTCTGGTCGCTCGATCGCGGCCAGCTATAGGCGAGCTTGCCGCGGAAGTCGGCCTTGCCGAACAGGACGTCCGCCACGCCGCCGCCTTCCGATCCGGGCAACCATGCCGCGACGAAGGCGTCCGATGCGTTGAGGAAGGGATTGACCCACATCGCCCGGCCCGAGAGAAACACCGCAACGGTGGGCACTCCCGCCGCCTTCAGCGTGCGCAGCAGCTCCAGGTTCTTCGCGTCGTCATAGCCGACGTCGGGACGGTCGCCCTGGAACTCGGCATAGGGATCTTCCCCGAAGACCACGATCGCCGCGTCGGGCCTGCGCGTATAGCGGCCCCCAGCGGAAAGGGTGGCGGTGCCGCCCGCGGTCTTCACCGTCGCCTCGATGCCTTCCCAGATTGACTGCGCGTTGGGGAAATCGGATCGCAGCGTTCCGGTGCCCTGCCAGCTGAGCGTCCAGCCGCCGGTCTGCTTGGTCAGATTGTCGGCGCCGTCGCCGGCAACGAGAATATGGCCCCCGGGCTCGAGCGGGAGCAACCCGTTGGCGTTCTTGAGCAGCACCAGCGATTGCCGCACCGCTTCGCGCGCCAGCGCGCGATGGTCGGTGCTACCCAGAAGTTCATAGCGGCCCGCATAGGCACGCGATGAAGGCTTGCCCGCCTCGAACAGGCCGGCCCGGACCTTGACGCGCAGGATACGTCGCACGGCATCGTCGAGCCGCTCGACCGGCAGCGTGCCGTCCTGCACCTGCTTCAATGTCGCGAGATAGAGCTCCCTCCAGCTGTCAGGGGCCATGTACATGTCGAGCCCGGCGATCGCCGATTGCGGACAACTCGTGGCCGTGCAGCCCGCGACCTGACCGTGCCCGTTCCAGTCGCCAACCAGAAAGCCGTCGAAATTCCAGCGCTCCTTGACGACACCGGTCAGCAGCGACTTGTTGCCGTGCATCTTGGCGCCGTTCCATCCGGAGAAGCTGACCATGACGGATTGGACGCCTGCGTTGAGAGCGGGCAGATAGGGCGGGCTGAACAGGTCACGCAGCCCGGCCTCGCCGATTTCCGTATCGCCCTGGTCCTTGCCGTGCCTGGTGCCTCCGTCCCCCAGGAAGTGCTTCGCCGTGGCGATGATATGGGGGCCGCGCAGCCAGTCCCTGTCGCCGATCTTCCCTTGCAGCCCCTCGATGAGCGGCGCCGCATAGGCCGCGGCAATCTCCGGGGTCTCACCGAACCCTTCATAGGTACGGCCCCAACGGTCGTCACGGACCACCGCCAATGTCGGTGCGAAGGTCCAGTCGAGTCCCGTGACCCGCATCTCGATCGCGGTCGCTTCGCCGATACGGCGGATCAGATCGGGATTACGGGCAGCGCCGAGGCCGATATTGTGCGGAAACAGCGTGGCGCCGACGACGTTATTGTGCCCGTGCACCGCGTCGCTGCCCCAGATGACCGGGATGCGCGGCAGCCCGCCATTGGGCTGCATCGACGCGGCATAGAAGGCGTCGGCCGCCTTCAGCCAGTCCTTGGCAGGCGCGTTGTAGCGTCCGCCCGGATCGGAGTTCCCTCCGTTCAGGACCGAACCGAGATGATAGCGATGGACGTCGGCGGGTGTGACGCTCCCGATATCCGCCTGGATGATCTGGCCCACTTTCTGCTCGAGCGACATCCTGGCGAGGAGGTCGGCGACCCGGCGCTCGATCGCGGGATCCAGCGGCACCGTGGGACTCCGCTCGGGCCATACTGCCGGGCGGGCCTGCGCCGCCTCCTGCGCGGAGGCCGGTACAGCGACAGGCACGCTCGCCAGCGCCGCTGACGAAAGAATCCTGAACATGAGCGTGGATCTGCCCGCAAGCACCATTTCCTCTCCCTGTACCATCAGACTGACAACGTTTACCGATTCTCTGACAACGTTTACCGATGGCGCTCGACAGATGTCAACCAACTCGCTAGGCCTACTTCCAGCCGGTCAGGGGTATCGGGTTTGTCGCCGCAGCATTGATCTGGAGCCGCGCATTTCCAAGCGAACGACCATAGTCGACGTGGCCCAGCTCTCAGGCGTTTCGGTGAAGACCGCTTCCCGCGCGCTGAACGATGCTCCCCATGTCAGCGCGGCGGTGCGCCGGAGGGTCAAGGAGGCGGCTGCCACACTCGACTATCATCCGAACATCGCCGCCCAAAGCTTGATCGCCCGGCGAAGCTTCCTGATCGGGCTTACGTACGAGCGGCCGAGTCCGTCCTATGTCGTGGAGTTGCAGAATGGCGCGCTCAGCCGCCTTGAGACTACCCGCTATCGTCTGCTGGTCCTGCCCTTCTCCGAGGTCGCCAGACGGCCGGGCGAGCTGGGGAACCTGCTTCTGCGTGCGGGCCTCGACGGCGTGCTGCTGGCGCCGCCCGCCTGTGATCAGTCCGAGCTGCTCGATACGCTGGATCGGCACAAGCTCGCCTATGCCCGCATAACACCGCACCAGGACTTGGATCGCGGGCTAGTCGTGGTCATGGACGAGGCTGCCGCCGGATACGCAATCGCTGCCCATATTCTGCAGCTCGGGCATCGGCGCATCGGGATTGTCATGGGCGATCCGTCGCACGCTGCGAGTGCGGCACGGATGCAAGGCTATCGGCGGGCGTTCTCGGAAGCGGGCGTATCGATCGACGACAAATGGGTCGTCACCGGCGACTTCACCTACGACGTTGGCTATAGCGTGGCGTCGCAGCTTCTAAGGCATACACCCCCGCCAACCGCGATCCTTGCGCAGAATGACGACATGGCGGTGGCTGCAATGGCGGCGGCTCGCGACGTGGGATTATCGGTACCCGGTGATGTGTCCGTCGTCGGGTTTGACGATTCCGAGATCTCGCGGACTGCATGGCCGCAACTGACGACTATTCGTCAGCCCGTCCAAGAGATGGCTTGGGACGCAACGGATCGGCTCGTGACCCAAATTGAAGAATCCGAAAACATGTCTCCGATCCGCCGGCGAGACCATCCGCATCGCATCATTATTCGCGCTTCTTCCGCTGCCCCGAAGCCTTAGCACAGCGTCCGCGCGATAGGGAGCTTGGTCCGCCAGCGGTCAGGAACCTTGGTCCGGAGCTTCGCAGCTGTCAGCTGATCCACTTCATTTCCAACTCCAATCGTTCCCACGACGTGCGCGCTGCAGGCGAAGGTCAACGGACGCAGCTGGCTTGAAAAGCCAGTGTTTCAAGTAATTTAGATGGACATCCGGACGATCATCGACGTCCCTGGATGTGGAATTGGTGGAGCTGAGGGCTACAAAACTTCCTCTCGTAGAATGGGACAATTTCCCCACATGTTCCCACAATTATCCCCACAATAGATGGACACTGCTCGTCCGAACACCGTGACTGCAGTCGGGTGGTGTGCCGCATAGCCATGAGTGCCTTCCTCCGGACCTGCGCCCGGAACCTCAATCTACCTGCAATGGCGGTTTCGCCAATTCAATCAGCTCGCGAGCCTGTTCAGCGAACTAGGCTCCCGCTGCGGGCGCCACGACGCCCCATTCCGGATCACGGTGCCGCCCAGCACTTTCCGGCGTACATCTGGGCGGGGCGAGATTGAACGTTCGAAGCTGGGCCGTGAGCGGAACGGCAGCTTCGAGATGGCGACGCCGCACAACCAGACGTTCGGCTAACTCGCAAATTGAACCAGTTCGGTGATGAGGACGCAATTTCTCGGAAGACGGAACCCTCCGGCATCTGCATCGCTTGAGGTCTATCGCAAGTACGGGAGCAGGCAGCGGGCATGAAAGATGTGCAGCCGTGGTGGGAGCGTGGTGTCATCTATCAAATCTATCCGCGCTCGTTTCAGGACACGAATGGAGACGGAATCGGGGATATCGCGGGGATTGAACGGCGCCT